>Ga0207657_10008907_pt1 | contig 10145 bp, 11 predicted proteins | sample KBSC33metaG_FD_184316 | JGI IMG/M metagenome (GOLD analysis project Ga0207657, IMG submission 184316) | Corn rhizosphere microbial communities from Kellogg Biological Station, Michigan, USA - KBS C3-3 metaG (SPAdes) (version 2) | ecosystem: Host-associated > Plants > Roots > Rhizosphere > Soil ... | reverse complement strand
CCCGCAGCCGGTCGAACCGCAGGATCGCGCCGAACGCCGTGACCAGCAGCGGGCCCAGCCACCCCCAGAGCCGGTCCTCGGGCATCGGCACGACCAGCCGCGCCCGCAGGACGGCAAGCCTGCCGGCCTCATCTATGGCCGGCTCAACCGCTGCCGCCGTCACCTGGGTAATGCTACGCCGGCATCCGGCGTCAGGGCTGCAGGGAGGGTTTGAGCTTGGCGATGCGGGCCAGCAGGCCGTTGACGAACGCGGGCGAGGCTTCGGTGGACAGATCCTGAGCCAGCAGCACGGCCTCGCTGATGGCCACGGCGTCGGGCACGTCGTCGGCCCAGAGCAGCTCGTAGACCCCGATGCGCAGGACGTTCCTGTCCACCGCGGGCATCCGGTCCATGGTCCAGCCCTCGGCGTACTGCGAGATCAGCTCGTCGATCCTGGCCGTGTGTACCGCTACGCCCCGGACCAGGTCCGCGGCGTAGCCGGGAACCGGAGGACTGCCCAGCGTGATGCGCTCGGCGAGCAGGTCGAGCACGGGAGAGCCGCGCTGCTCGGCCTCGAAGAGGATGTCCAGGGCCCGCTTGCGCGCCTTGCTACGAGCGGGCGGCATCAAGCACGGCCGAGATACTGGCCGGTCCTCGTGTCAACCTTGATCTTCTCGCCGGTCGAGATGAACAGCGGCACCTGGACGGTCGCACCGGTCTGGAGGGTGGCCGGCTTGGTGCCGCCGGTGGAGCGGTCGCCCTGCACGCCGGGGTCGGTCTGGCTGATGGTGAGCTCGACCGCGGCCGGCAGGTCGACGTACAGCGGGGTGCCGTCGTTGAAGGCCACCGTGACGGTCTGCTCTTCGAGCAGGTAGTTCGCCGCGTCGCCGACCACGGACGCGGGTACCCGCGGCTGGTCGTAGTCGGTCATGTCCATGAAGACGAAGTCGCCGCCCTCGCGGTACAGGTACTGCATCTCGCGCCGGTCCACGTTAGCCACGTCCACCTTGACGCCGGCGTTGAAGGTCCGGTCGACGACCTTGCCGGACATGATGTTCTTCAACTTGGTGCGCACGAAGGCGCCGCCCTTGCCCGGCTTGACGTGCTGGAACTCGACAACGGTCCAGAGTTGCCCGTCGAGGTTCAGCGCTATGCCGTTCTTCAAGTCATTCGTGGTGGCCACGTTTAGTCTCTCCAGGTCAAAGAACGAGAAGTTCTCTCGTTGTAGTCGTGAGGAGGCCCGTCCCGTCGGCCCCCACGACCAGGACGTCCTCTATCCGGACACCACCCCGGCCCGGCAGGTAGACACCTGGCTCGACGGTGACCGGAACCCGGCTTGCGAGTTTACCCGTTCGGCCGTACCCGATGGTCGGCGCCTCGTGCACCTCGAGCCCGACGCCGTGCCCCAGTCCGTGCTGGAAGTGGTCGCCGTGCCCGGCGTCCCGGATCAGGTCGCGGGCGGCCGCGTCCACGTCCCCGACGTCGGCGCCTGGCCGGGCGGCGTCCAGACCGGACCGCTGCGCGGCCGCGACCAGTTCGTAGATCTCCCGCTGCCAGCCGGCGGGCTCGCCCAATGCGACGGTACGGGTCATGTCGGCGTGGTATCCGCCGTACAGCGCGCCGAAGTCCATCGTGATCAGGTCGCCGCGGCGCAGTGGCCGGTCGGTCGGCGCGTGGTGCGGGATCGCGCCGTTCGGGCCGCTGGCCACGATGGTGTCGAAGGCGGGCCGCTCGGCGCCCAGCGCGACCATCCTTGCGTCCAGCGCCGCGGCCAGCCCGCGTTCGGTCGTGCCGGGTCGGATCAGCGAGAACACGTCGGCGATGGCCTGGCAGGAGATCCGGCAGGCGGTCCCGAGCAGCTCGATCTCGGACGGATCCTTGACCGCCCGCAGTTCCTCGATCTTCCGGCCGAACGGGACGACTTTCACGCCCCCGGCTCTGGCCACGAGTTCGGCGTGGCGTTCGACCGTCATCTCGTGGCCCTCGAACGCCACCGTACCCAGGCCGCGGCTGGCCATTTCCGTGGCCAGGCGCTGCTCGATGAAGCGCTCGGTGATCAGCTCCAGGTCGGGGCAGTCCCGCTGCGCGGCCAGCGCATAGCGCGAGTCGGTCGCCAGCACCGCCGCGCCGTCGGCGGTCAGCAGCAGCGCGGCGTTGGAGCTGGCCAGGCCCGTGAGGTAGCGGACGTTGGGACCGAAGGTGATCAGCGCCGCGTCGGCGCCGACGTCGGCGATCTTCTCCTGCGCGCACCCCCGGCGGGCGGCGTGAATCTCTGGCATGGACCGACTCTACGCGCGGCGGTCAGCGCGGGTACCGGCCACCGTCAACGGAGACGGTCTGCCCGGTCATGTACGCATTGCGGGCCACGGCCACGATGACGTCCGCCACCTCGGCCGGCTGCCCGAGGCGGCCGACCGGGACGCTGCGCTCGAGCGTTTCCAGCCTCGGGTCGCCGGCCAGCATGTCGGTCATGATCAGGCCGGGCGCGATCGCGTTGACGGTGATGCCGTGCGGGGCCAGCGTGGCGGCCAGTGAATGAGCTAGCCCGATCAGGCCAGCCTTGGACGCCGTGTACTGCGGCGAGAGGATCCCGCCGAGAAAGGCGGCCACCGAGGACAGCAGCACGATGCGTCCGTAGCGCTGCTCGCGCATATGCGGCACGACCGCCTGGGCCAGCAGGAACGGCGCGCGCAGGTTGACGGCCATCACGTGGTCCCAGGCCGCGACGTCGACCTCGTCCAGGTCCGCCCGCACCCCGGTGCCCGCGTTGGCGACCAGGATGTCCGCTGGCGCGAGGCGCTCGGCGGTCTCGGCCACGATCCGCCGCGGCACGTCCGGGTCGGCCATGTCGCCGGACACCACCACGGCGCGCCGGCCCAGCCCGGTGATCTTCCCGGCGATCTCCTCGGCCGCCTCGCGATGCTGCCCGCAGCCGACGGCCACGTCGGCACCCGCCTCGGCCAGGCGCAGCGCGGTGGCCGCCCCGATCCCGCGCGAGCCGCCGGTGACCAGGGCCACCCGGCCGCTCAGATCGGAGTCGGTCATCGTGTCCACGCTACCCCGCCAGCGCCCGGACCTGCTCGATGAGGCGGACCCGGCCCTCGAGGGTGGGCGCGAGCGGGGTGACGTTGAGGGTAGTCACGCCGGCCTCGCGGTAGGCGGCGATGCGTTCGGCCACGTAGGACTCCGGGCCGATCAGCGAGGTCCGCTCGACCAGTTCGGCCGGCACCAGGGCCTCGGCCTCGGCCTTGCGGCCGTCCAGGTAAGCGTCCTGGATGGCCTTGGCCTCGGTCTCGTAGCCAAGCCTGCGGGCCAGGTCGTTGTAGAAGTTGCGGCCGCGGGCCCCCATCCCGCCGATGTACAGGGCCAGCTGAGGCCGCCCGAGGTCGCGCAGCCGCGTGATGTCGCTGCCGTCGCCGATCGCCAGCGACGCGTGGGCGATCACGTCCAGCGGGCCGAGCGCGGGGTCGCGCTTGGCCGCGCCCTCAGCCACGGCGCCGCCCCATACATCGGCGGCCTTCTCCGGCAGGTAGAAGATGGGCATCCAGGCTTCGGCCAGTTCGGCGGCGAGGGCCACGTTCTTCGGGCCGATGGCGGCCAGGGCGATCGGGATCCGCTCCCGGACCGGATGGTTGATCAGCTTGAGCGGCTTGCCCAGGCCGGTGCCCCCTTCTAGCGGCAGGTGATAGTACCGGCCCTGGTAGGACAGCCGCTCGCGGCGCCAGACCATCCGGCAGATCTCGATGACCTCGCGCGCCCGGCCGATCGGCGCGTCGTACGGCACCCCGTGCCAGCCTTCGATCACCTGCGGTCCGGACGCGCCCAGGCCCAGCATGAACCGGCCGCCCGAGACGTAGTCCAGCCCGGCCGCGGTCATCGCGGTCAGCGCGGGCGTGCGCGAGTAGAGCTGGAAGATCCCGGAGGCGATCTGCACCCGCTCCGTCTTCGCCGCGATGAAGCCGAGCTGGCTCACCGCGTCGAAGCTATACGCCTCGGGCACGAACACGATGTCGAGCCCGGCCCGCTCGTAGTCGGCCAGGTCCGTCACGGTCTCGGCGAACCCGCCCGCATAGCTGAGAAACATCCCTATCCGCATAACCGGAGCGTAGCGGCTGAGCTGGTCACGCTCCTAGCGGGGATGGGGCGGGTAACCCGGCCCGTTCGGCTAGCTTGATATTTTCTCGTACGCCTGCCGCAGGAGTTCCTCGGGCGGGTCGTCCAGGATCGAGGGGCGGCCCAGTCCGTCCAGCACCACGAGTCGCAGGCGCGAGCCGCGGGCCTTCTTGTCCACGCCCATCGCCGTGCGCAGCGACGGCCACACCCCGGCCGGGTACGCGGTGGGCAGGCCGACGGCGGCCAGGATCTCCCGGTGCAGCTCGCAGGTATCTTCGTCCAGCCGGCCGGCCAGCCGGGCCAGCTCGGCGACGTACACCATGCCGATGGCCACCGCGTGACCGTGCTTGAACCGGTACCCCTCCACCCGCTCGATGGCGTGGCCGAGCGTATGCCCGTAGTTGAGGATCTCGCGGAGGCCGGTTTCGGTCAGGTCCTTCGACACCACCTCGGCCTTGACCGCGATGGCGCGCTCGATCAGCTCGCGCGCGTGCGCGCCGTGCGGGACCGCGGCGCCCTCCGGATCCGCGCGCACCAAGTCGAGGATGGCCGGGTCGGCGATGAAGCCGGTCTTGATCACCTCGGCCAGCCCGCTGACGTAGTCCTCGCGCGGCAGCGTCTCCAGCGTGACCAGGTCGGCGAGCACGCCGGCCGGCGAGTGGAACGCGCCGACCAGGTTCTTGCCCTCGGGGATGTCGATGGCGGTCTTGCCGCCCACGGCGGCGTCGGCCATGCCGAGGAGCGTGGTCGGGACCAGCACCACCCGGACGCCGCGCAGCCAGGTCGCGGCGACGAACCCGGCCAGGTCGGTGGCCGCTCCCCCGCCGATGCCGACCACGCAGTCGGACCGGGTCACGCCGTGCCGGGCCAGCTTGGACCACAGCCCGGCCGCGACGTCCGCCGTCTTGGCCGCCTCGCCGTCCGGCACCGGTTCGGCGTGCACCGTCAGGCCGGCGGCGCGCAGCGCGCCGCACGCCGGGCGGGCGATCTCGCCGAGGCCCTCGGCGTGGATGACCACGACGGTGCGCGCGCCCTGCGGCACCAGGCCGGGCAGTTCACCCAGGATGCCGACGCCCACGATGACCTGGTAGGCCGGGCCGCCGTCGGAGGGGGTGACGTCGATTCTCGTCGCGGTCATCACGCGGTGATCTCGGCTGCGATCCGGTCCGCGAGTTCGGCCGGGTCCAGGTCGTCGGTGGGCACCGTGGTGGCGGCGAGCCGCTGGTAGATCGCGTCCCGCTCGTCAAGCATGGCGCGCAGCATGCCGCGCGGATTGCCAGGGACCACCACCCGGGGCCGGTCCAGGCCGATCCGCCGGGCCACGGTGCTGAAATCGGCGGACAGGTAGAAGACCGGCAGGCCTTCGAGCAGGGCCTGGATCCCGGCGTCGAGGACCGCACCGCTGCCGAGTGCCAGCACGCCGCCGTGTTCCCGCAGCGCACCAAGCGCGCTGGCGGCCGCGGAGCGCTCGAGCTCGCGAAAGGCCTCCTCGCCGTTCTCGATGAAGATGTCGCCGACCGGCTTGCCCGCGGCCGTGCCCACTTCGGCGTCGGTATCCCGGAACTCCACCCCGAGCCGGTCCGCGAGCAGCGGCCCGACCGCGGATTTGCCCGCCCCCGGCGGGCCGATCAGGACGACGCGGGGCCCCTGCGGGGTCACGAGATCACCAGGGCCTTGAGATAGGACTCGGCGTTGCGGCGCATCTCGTCGGCCGAGTCGCCGCCGAACTTCTCCACCGCGGCCTCGGCCAGCACCAGGGCCGCCATCGCCTCGGCCACGACCCCCGCCGCGGGCACCGCGGTGGCGTCGCTGCGCTGGTTGATCGCCTTGGCCGGCTCACCGGTACTGGTGTCGATGGTGTCCAGCGCGCGAGGCACGGTCGAGATGGGCTTCATCGCGACCCGCAGCCTGATCACCTCGCCGGTGCTCATCCCGCCCTCGATGCCGCCGGCCCGGTTGGTGCGCCGGGCGACGCCGGAGTCCGTGGTCTCGATCTCGTCATGGGCCACCGATCCGCGCCGGCCGGCGGTGGTGAAGCCGTCGCCGACCTCGACGCCCTTGATGGCCTGGATGGACATCAGCGCCCCGGCCAGCCGGGCGTCCAGCCGCCGGTCCCAGTGGGTGAAGCTGCCCAGGCCGGGCGGCAGCCCGAACGCCAGCACCTCGACCACGCCGCCCAGCGTGTCGCCCGTCTTCTTGGCGTCGTCGATCTCGGCCACCATGGCCTGGCTGGTGGCCGCGTCGAAGCAGCGCACCGGATCGGCGTCGATGGCGGCTGCGTCGCTGGGGCCGGGGCCCGGCATCAGGTCGTCCGGCGTCCTGACCTGCCCGATCGCGACCACATGGCTGAGGATCTCGACGCCAAGGACCTGGCTGAGCAGCCGCCTGGCTACCTCTCCGAGCGCCACCCGCGCGGCTGTCTCCCGCGCGCTGGCCCGCTCCAGCACGGGACGGGCGTCGGTGTGCCCGAACTTCTGCATCCCGGCCAAGTCGGCGTGGCCGGGCCGCGGCCTGGTCAGCGGGGCGTTCCTGGCCTGCCCGTCCAGCGTCGCCTGGTCCACCGGGTCGGGCGACATGACCGTCTCCCACTTCGGCCATTCCGTGTTCGCGATCCTGATCGCGACCGGGCCGCCGAGCGTGCGGCCATGCCGGACGCCGCCGGTGAGCTCGACCTCGTCCCGCTCGAACGTCATACGCGCGCCGCGGCCGTAGCCGGCCCGCCTGCGGGCCAGCGCGGCGGCCACGTCCTCGGTGGTGATCTTCACCCCCGCGGGTACTCCGTCGCATATCGCGACCAGCGCGCGGCCGTGCGATTCGCCTGCTGTCAGCCAGCGGAACATGGTCACGATCCTAGGGGGTCGCGGGTGACGCTGATCTCGACACCTCGGCGCAGCCGGCCCGCCAGCCGGGCGGCGATGCTCTGGGCGACGTGGTTCACCGCGGGCTGCCAGTCCCCGCCGGCCCAGCTATCGGCGGACAGGTGCAGCCGGACGGCCAGATCCACCTGACGGCTGGGAGCCATGCTGACGCCGGCGACCACCGGCTCGGCGGCGACGGCCGCCTCGATCTCGGCGCGCACGTCCCCGTCCTCGTACGCAGCCGGGACCGGCTGCCCGGCGGCGAGCGCGGCCAGCCGGGTGCCCTCGACAGCGACCGGCACCGGGCCGGCCACGTCGATGACCACCGCGCAGCCGTCGGCGACAGCTGCCCGCCACACCCGGTCGGATTCGGCCGGGACCGGGCGGGCGTTCGGGCGCCAGCGCGCCAGCGTGTCGAGGCCGGTGAAGGCGAGCACGGCGGGCCGCCCGTCCCTCCCGATCAAAGTGGGCAGGACCATCTGGCTGTTCTTGTCCCCTTCGGTGGTGGCTTCGGCGGTAGGGTCATCGGCTGGCACGGCGACCACCGGGACGAGCAGGCGCGCGGCGGCCAGCGCGGTCAGCGCGTCCTGCTCGCTGCCTTGCCCGGCGTAGTACGCGGCCAGGGCGGCCGTCACGCGCGGGTCGGCGGCGCCGTCGTCATCGCGGAACTGCTGTCCGCCAGGGTTCAGATGCCCGGACACCCCACCGACCCTATGCCACGAACCGCCCTCGTCCGGTAACCGCCCGGCTGGGATTACATCACATGGTGATCGTATAACCGCGTAGAGTCATGAATTCTCTGAATGAGACGCTTTCCAGCTAATTCCCGTCATGAAGTCGGCACAATCGGTGGGGCGGGGTATCCATCAGCATGCGCACGGAAGGAGCCTGGGTGACCCAGCCCGAGCGACTGACCGCGATCGCACCGGGCACGCCGATGTGGAAGGCCGTGCCGCCGCGCCTGGTCGGCCCGTACCTGACCGGACAGCGCTCGGTGCTGGCCGGGTACGTGTACCGCGCTCAGGACGTCCGCTTCCACAACCCCGCCGAGGCCTACCTCGCCCTGAGCCTGGGCTGGGAGGACTCGGAGTTCACGCCGCACATGAGCGAGATCTACCTGGTGGCCTGGCTGGCCAGGGCGATCGACGGCTACCAGCCCGCCAGCGGCCACGGTGTTCCCGAGTTCTACATCGAGCCGCTCGCGATACCCGTCGGGGCGGGCATGTGCAGGCTCGGCCCGGACGGTGATCAGCTCGTGGCTCGCTACGACGGGCTGGCCTGGCAGCGGATGGAGCCGTAAGCCATGCGATACCGGCTCATGGCTACCTACTACGGCATTCCGTACCACGCCGGCCTCGGTCCAGACGGCAACGAGGCGACACTGTTCTCCCCGGGCCCGCCGCCGGACGAGCTCGGTTTCACCCCCGTGGGCGGGCACTGGCGCAAGCAGGTCAGCGTCACGGACCTGGGCGCGCTGTGGCAATCGCGCCTGGTCGGCGAGTACCGCGGCGAGCCCTGCCTGGTCCTGGACGATCTCGGCGACCGGCTGCACATCGCCTACCAGGGCCGCGACTCGGCCCGGGCCAGTCAACTCGGCTACTGGGAGATCGACCGCGAGGTCTTCGAGGTCGTCGTGGCCCGGCAGGAGGTCGCCGGCCTGACCGAGGAGCGAGTGGAATACCCGCTGGATGCGGCCATGTTCCCGGCGTCGAATCGGGATCCGGTGGCCCAGATGCGGCCGGAGGCGCCCGCTCGCGCCCCCGGCGGGGCGCAGGCGACTGGCGGAGCGCAGGCGGCTGGCGGAGCGCCGCCTTCGGCCGCCGAGCGGACCAGCCCGCTGCGAATAGTGACGGGGCCGGGACCGCAGCCGCCGCCCGCCTCCGGGCCGGGCCGGTCATCGAGCACCCCGGACCGGTCATCGAGCACCCCGGACCGGTCATCGAGCACCCCGGACCGGATGGCCGCCTGGCACGGCTCGCCCGATGGCGAGCCCTGGCCGGGACCGCGGCCGGACCCGCGGGTGGAGCCCGCTAGCGACCCGCGGCGCGATCCTAGAAGCGATCCTCGGCTCGATCCCAGAAGCGATCCGCGGCTCGATCCCAGAAGCGATCCGCGGCCCGGTTCCGGGCCGCGGGGCGCGGCGTCGCCTGCCCCGCTGCCCGCTTCGCCGGGCGGCCGGCGCGCCGGGCGACGTGACCGGGTACCCCAGTCTGTCTTCGCCGAACTCCTCAGCCTGGCCGCCATCCCGCATGCCGCCTACGCGGTCGACGAGGAGATACCGGGCGCGATGTGCCTAGTCAAGGCCGACGGCGGCTTCGAGGTGTTCGGCCGTACCGACGACGCCCGGCTGGATGTGCGCTTCTTCGAAGACGAGGAAGCGGCTTATTTCTACCTGTTCGGCGTCCTGGCGGCCGAGGCGGTGCGCAGCGGGCGGTTGCGGCCGGGGCCGTTCAACGGGCACGCGAACGGGTCGCGCGGGCCTGGAGTGCCCGCGGGTCCGGCCACGGAAAACGTTTCGAAGTACTTACGGCGCAAGAAGTTACCCAAACCGGCACCCCGTGCAGTTATGGTTAATTAGCCGGCGGGGCTGACGGTCCCCCGCTCCCCAAGCAGCCCCGTCGGCCTCCTCTACGGCGGGTCGCAATGGGGAATGAGCACCGGATATAAATCCCATTTCCATTACCTGCCTGATGTTAAATTCCTTCACTTCAGACCCGGCAGTTGCAGCCGGACCTCACCCGCACTGTTATCCAGTGCGGGTAGAGCGCGTGGCCGGGTCGACCTGCGCCCCCGGCCCGCCCCGTCCAGGCTCCAGAGAACCCGCGCGAAAGGCGGTCTCCGGCTCGGGCCTGGTGCTGCTGTGGTCCTGTCAGGCTGCCGTGACGTGATGGCAGATGCCCCTCGCTCGTCCGCCTAGGGCGTGGATGCCGCGTTCATGCCGCTGGAGCTGCTCCTGCCGCATAGCTCATGACCGCAGCCGTGCGACAGCTTCCGAAACCGGACTCAGGCCACACCGGCACCGTCAGCACCACGGTCCGGATGCACCGGGCCAGTTGGAACGCCATGAAACCCCGGATCCAGTGCGCTCTAACGCCGTGGATGTCCGATTTCATGGCGTCCGGCATTGGCGGCCTTGGCCGGGCGGAGGGGTGGAACGTGTCAGGCGAGGGACGTGTGCGGCCAGAGAAGCTAGAG
>Ga0207657_10008905_pt1 | contig 10146 bp, 7 predicted proteins | sample KBSC33metaG_FD_184316 | JGI IMG/M metagenome (GOLD analysis project Ga0207657, IMG submission 184316) | Corn rhizosphere microbial communities from Kellogg Biological Station, Michigan, USA - KBS C3-3 metaG (SPAdes) (version 2) | ecosystem: Host-associated > Plants > Roots > Rhizosphere > Soil ... | reverse complement strand
CCCTTCTCGTCCATCTCCCTGACCAGCGGACGGACCTTCTCGTCGGCAAACTGGCGAATGTTGTCGCGAAACATGATTTCGTCTTCGGTGAAAGAAGTCAGGGGCGCGGGAGGCGGAATTTGCAAAGTGGCGTCGGGCATGGAAACAGCCTCAAATCGGAGGATGGCAAAGTTTAAATTTTAGCACTCGTTTCGCCGAGCAGCAGGATACGGACCTCAAGAGTTTCTGGTATTGTCCGACGTAAATTCCTGCCGTAACTCATTGGGGCAGGCGAACAGGTCCTGCAGCGGCTGCACATCGGCGGTTGCGATAACGGCGCCGCCAGGGGCGAGTTGCAACACTGTGTATCCGGCATCCTGGAACAAACCAATGGTTTCGCGCAGATTGGTTCGCTGCAGATACTCAAACATCACGACTCGCGGCCGATGATGGCGCATACACTCAGCCATTCCGCGCAGCACACTGTTTTCGTGGCCTTCGACGTCAATCTTTATCGCGCTGACGGGATAGGGCAAGACCCGGTCCGCGAGGAATCGGTCCAGTTGGGTGCAAGGCACCATGCGTGTGGGTGCCGAGGTCGTGAAACCGACGACGGTGCGGTTGCAACTGCTCACTCCGCCTTCGTCCTCGAACTCGACTGTCCCGATCCTATCTGACAGCGCCACTTCGTGGACTTCGAACCGCAGACCATTGAGCGCCAGATTGTCCCGAGCCCGCTCAGCGGCCAGGGGATTGGGCTCAAAGAGCAGAGCATGCTGAATCCTGTCGGCGAGCAGAAGGGTTACCAGTCCCACGTTCGCGCCAACATCAATCAGGGTCCCCTGCCGAATGTGTTTCCGCAGGTAGAGGATGTCCTGCGAGTCGGGAATGCGAGTGTAGATTGCTCCTGCCGACATCTGGCAGTCCGGGTAGGCCCGGAATTTGTGCCCGTTGAAAAGTTCGACGACGACGGGCATGCGCACCGCCCGCTTCCAGAACTGCCAGCCGAAAAATTGCAGAACTCTTTTGACTCGCTGACCACGATTGGAGGGTTCGCGCCAAATCGAACTCAACACGTAGCGCGCATTTTTCAGTAAGATTGACAAGACTTCTCAGATGCCGGAAGAATGGAAGATATCTGCGCCAACATGCCTGGCCCAGGTGATTAACCTATTGCTGCTTCCCGCCCTGTATGAGTTTGAGTCCGTCGGCTTGCAGAATGCGCTGGATCTGGTTGCGGGCGTGCACCGCCCAGGGGCCAGCCGTGTCCAGCTTCACATAGGCGCGCCAGTGCTTGAGGGCCTTGCGCGGTTCTTTGATTTTTTCGTAAGCCAGGGCCAGGTTGTAATGTGCGTCAGCGTAAGTCGGCGCCAGCCGCAGGGCGGTGCTGTAAGTTTGGATGGCCTCCGCCACCCGGCCGGTTTCGTCCAGCACGTTGCCCAGATCGAAGTAAGCCAGGGCGTAGCGCGCATCCACCTCGATGGCATGGCGGTAATGTTTTTCCGCCAGCGCATACTCCTGACGGTTGTAATGCAGCGTGCCCAGATTGATATGCGCGGCAGCGTGATCGGGATCGATCTCGAGCACTTGCTGGTACATCTCGATGGCCTGCGCCTGATGGTTGGGGTCTTCCTCCAGCGCGATGCCGCGCGCGAACAATTCCGCCGCGTCGTTGGGTGCCGCCGCTTCCTTGCGACTCGTGATCGGAGTACTGGCCACCAGCCGCTGTCCGGGAGTGAAGTCAAACATGAACTGGCCGGCGATGGGTTCGACTACTTTTCCCTGATGACGGAAGGCGATGCGGTGTCCGGTGGAGAATGCCCCAGCTTCAAGTAGGGGGTTTTCCATCCCCGCAACCTGCTTCAGCATGGCTTCAAGCGATTGCCGGATTACCGCTGGCCGCACCTTGCGGGCGCACAGGTCGCGTACCTTCTTGATTTGCAGGAGTTCGAAAAAAGAATAGCTCTCGGCAGCCGCCACCAGCCCAGCCTTCTCCCAGGCTGCCAACTGGCGCGCTGTGATCCGCAGAATGCGAAGCAGATCCGCTTGAGTGTATCGATACACGATGGTTATTGAGCTCTTGCCATATTATCGGAAAGGTTACTCCCAGTTGGCAAGTGCAAAGTCGCCCCAAAGGGAATCTCAGCCGACAACCTGCCCAATTCGGAGTGCAAGATGCGAGGAAAATCTGGCGGGAGAAGAAACTGGAGCCGACGAGCGGACTTGAACCGCTGACCTGCCGATTACGAATCGGCTGCTCTACCAACTGAGCTACGTCGGCCTGCTTCGATTCTAACAAAGCAGTCGTCAGTCGTCGGTCTTCAGTCGTCAGAAAAGCAGCCGTCAGCTCCATCAGCCTTTGGCTGTCGGCTCACTAAATCTTCGTTGAACGAGACTTTGAATCTCCTGACGACTGAAGACCGACGACTGATGACTGCTTCCTGAGGTCCGACGACTGAAATAAAAAGACCGCCCTGGCAAAGGGGCGGCCTTCTTTTTAGGGAGAATAGTTCCAACGGGGCAAAAATCCGTCAAAACTTTCTGGCGAAATCTTATGAGCCGAAAAAGGGGGGTGTCAAGGAATTTTTGGGAAATAAATATCTTTGGATTCAATAACTTACAAAATAGGTTAACACAGCTGTATTGCCCGCCATTTTTAGCCTTTGACCGCTTTTACTCTCCTAAATGGCTTTGATTGATGGGCTTACCTTAGAATCGGCGGCCTCGCCCTGACCCTCGGACAGGTTCAGGGAGATGAAATCGCTGGGGGTCTCGCGGTGCAACACCCGTTCCGGCAAAATGCGGTTGAAAAAGATGCGAATTCCTCCGAATGCCAGCCCCGCCACAGCCGCGAACACGATCAGAATCCCGCACAAAAGGAAAACGTTCAACAACAGGTTGGCGAGACTGTTTTTCTTGCCCTGAAATGTGTTTTCGTTCCAGGTGACATCAGCTTCGTAGTTCACCGCACTCAACAGAGCGCGCGCCTCACTCTGCGAAACGGCGCCGGTGGCAATCGCCACGATGGGACCGGTGCGCTTATCGAACATCGGTCCTGCAATCGCGATCGGACTTCCGGATTGTGGCTGAGCATTGGGCTGGTTGGCGGCATCGATGCGGCGCAGATGTTCGGCGGCCAGTTGCGGCGTGGGATAGGCGATCAGCATCAGTGTGCCCACTCCGCTGGAAGTCTGGTAGGCGCCCAGGGCCACTTCAGCACTGGCGTTAAAGTCCACTAACTGCGCGGTGAGGGGCGCGCCGATCTTGTCCAGGCCCACCGGTCCCATCACGTATTTCGCGGTGTTCTTCACGTAACCCGACTTGGGAAGATAGGCTGGCAGGCTGGGTAGGTTGCCGGCATTCCCGACAGGTAAAGGCAGCGCCTGCGACAGTTCCCGCAGGGAGGCGGCGGACATGGCGGTGAGCTTCTCGAATACCGCGTCCACCAGGATGTTGCCGCGATAAAAAAGCACTCGCTCGTTCAGCGACGAACCCAGGTCCGGGATCGACTCCTGACGCATTTGCGGCAGCTTGTAATAGGTGAATGCTCCGTAGGCGCCGCTGGCGTCGGCGAAGCGGATGGCTTTGAGAGCGACCTTGCGCCCGTCCTCTGCGGTGTAGGTGCCGGATTCGAAGTCCGTCAGGCCGTATTCCTTGAGCAGGTCAGCGTTGACAGGGTCAGCCACCGCTGGGTCTTTGCTGCTCCGAATCGAGCCCGAGATATGCCATCCGGCAAATTGCGCAGGAAGAATCGACGAGGATGCTGGGGCTGAAGTGGCTGGTGTGGCTGGTGTGGTTGGTGTGGCCGCGGGCGACTCGCCCGCGAAAGCAACGCCCACGCTCAATGCCAACAAAACGAGAACGGAAGTGAATCGGCGGACCATAATCAGGCAGGGAGAGAAAAGGCCCTGTAATGCTTAGACTACAGAGGGAGGCGGAAAGTTTCCATCAGGGAGGCTCCTGGAGCTGTGGTGTTCTTTGCGTCCTTCGCGGGTGTTCTTTGCGTCCTTCGCGGTCCAGGATCTTCGGCCACGCCCGCAAGATCAAACCCTTTTAACCGCAAAGTGCGCAAAGGACCACCGCAAAGGACGCAAAGGACAAGCTACTGGCTCTCGTCTCTATCAATCTTGCTGGCGACTTTGACTCCACTCAAGCCGCTCACATACTTCGATATTCCCCGATAGAGAGATTCGGCGATGCGCTGGCGATAGTCGGGCGTCCGCAGCCGGCGCTCGTCGCCCGGGTTGCTGACAAACGAAATCTCGGCCAGAATCGACGGCATGTTGGCCCCGATGAGCACGATGAACGGGGCCTTCTTGACCCCGCGATCGCGGATGCCGGGGCTCTTCGCGGCCAGGCCGCTGTGCAGGGCGCGCTGCACGTTGGAGGCAAACTCGCGCGATTCCTCAATCTTCTCCTTCAACGCGATCTTCTTCACCAGGTCCTGAAGCTCGTGGATGGATTTATCCGAGGCCGCATTTTCGCGCGCCGCCACATCCAGCGCCTCCGCCGACGACGTGAAGTTCAGGTAGTAGGTTTCTACACCCCGTGCATCCGGGTCGCGGCTGGAGTTGGCATGGATGGAAACGAACAGGTCCGCCTGCTCCTGATTGGCGATCGAGGTGCGAGTCTCCAGCGGAATAAACGTGTCGTCCTTACGGGTATAAACCACGTCGGCGCCCAGCCGGGCCTGCAGCAGCTTGCCCAACCGCCGCCCCACATCGAGCACCAGATCTTTTTCCTCCAGGCCGTTGGGCCCGATGGTGCCAGTATCGTGTCCGCCATGGCCGGGGTCGATCACGATTTTGCCGATCTTCAATCCCAGGGCGCGGATCAGCGAGCGGTCACCGTTGGCCGTGGGCGAGGCTTCGCGGACATCGGGAAAAATCACCGGCGGTTTGCTCTTGCTGCGGCTGGAGCCTTTGACCGCCCTGGGCCGGGTCAGCGTCGTCGCGGCCCGGGTTTGAGGCTTGATCTCCGGCGGATCGAGTTTGGCGACCGTAGCCGGGCTGGGGTCGTCGTCATCGTCCGCGTCCACCACTATTTTTCTGGTGCCGGCGTCGCTGGCCACACTTGTCAGTGAGGCGGGATTCCTGGCGCTGCCCTTCCCTTGTGGCTTGCCTTCTGCCACCGCGGGTGCCGCCATTTTCACGGGCTTTTCGTCCGTTGCTTTCCCGTCCGGGCCGGCCGGATCATGGCCGTCCGCTGCGCCAACGTTCGCCTGACCGTTCCTGGCCTGCGTGTCGGGGTGAATGTCCTTGCTGTGAACATCGATGATCAGGCGCGGCGGATCGGTGAGCAAGAAGGTCGTGTAGTCGGAGCGCTCCTCGACCTCCAGAACGATGCGGGCGGTTCCCGGCTGGAACTGCGCCACCCTGATCTTTTTCAGTAGCCCATCATCCACGTCGAAGGTCTTGCCCAGCAGCGTCGAAGTCAGGTTGGTGTCGAGCAGATCAAAAAAGATCCGCTCGGGATTATCGATGCGCTGGGCATCGAACTTTATGTCTCTTTCCAGGCCAATGGCGACCCGGGTGTAGCCCGGCTTGGACCAGTGACGAACGCTGGTGACATGCGCCACCTTGCGGTCCGCGTCTTCTGCGTCAGGCTTGGGCGCTGCATTTTCAGCCGCCGCGGGTTTGAGACTCTGGCCGGAGTTTGGCTTCCCGGAGCGCGTCTTGGGGGCGCTGGAGTCGTCGTCCGAATCGTCCGCGTCCTTTGACCGCAACCCTGCTTGCTGCACCGGTTCTGCCAGCGCCTTCCGGGCCTCGCTGGCCAGATGGTGGTGGGGATAACGGTGGAGAAATTCCTCGAAAACCTGTTTGGCCTGGGCCTGGTCTTTCAGATCATCCTGATAAATCTGGCCCATGCTGAAGAGCGCATCGACGCGGTCACGGCTGCCGGGGTATTCGCGGCGCAGAAACTTGTACTGGCCGATGGCTGAGCGCAGGGCCTTGTCATCGTTAAAGCGCCGGCCCATCTCCGTCAGCAGTTCGGCCACGGCGACTACGCTCGGGTCTGCCTTGGAGCAAGTCGGAGAACCGTAGTACACGCGCCGGTAGGCTGCGATCACGCGCTCGTATTCGCGGCGGCTCTGCTGGGCGGAGGGAAGATTGTTCAGGGCCTCGCGCATGCGCTCTGCGGTGGAGTATTGGGTGCGCGCCCAGGCCTCGGACTTGCCCCGTGCCTGCAACGGCAGCACCGGGAGCAACAGCAGGAGCAGGGCCGCACCCAGACGCCTTGCGCGTTGGCTTCGATCGGAGTTCTTCAATTTTCCAGCCTGTTGTCGCCTAAGCCCGTAGCCGCGTCACTCGTGAGAGCGGTATTCCATTGCTTACCCTGCTACAGATGCCGGTTTCTCAGTCGGTGTTGCTGAAGTTTAGGACGCCCCGGTCATCCCGTGTGACCCGCACAGGCTCGCGCACCGGGCTGCCCAGAATGCGGTAGTTGGCATCGCTCCCGCCGTAATAGATCTGGGTGATACGCTTCACGTAGTTACGGGTCTCGCGGAAGTGCGGTATGCCCGCGCTTCGCGCGACTGCGCCGGCGCCGGCGTTGTAGGCGGCCAGGCTCAGCTTGACGTCGCCACCATAGCTTTCCATCAACCGCTTAAGATGGCGGACGCCCGCATCCACGTTCTGCTGGGGATCGAAGGGGTTGACCACGTTCAGGCTCCGCGCGGTCTGTGGCATCAGTTGCATCAGCCCCATTGCCCCGGTGCGGGAGACCGCGTTGGGGTTGAAGTTCGATTCCACCTTGATGACCGCGCGCACCAGACTGGGATCCACATTGTGCCGGGCCGCAGCCTGATCGATGGCGGCATCGATCTGCTGCTGCGTAAAGGGCTTGCCCCGCATGTAACTGGAAACATCCTGCGAGTTGCTGACTTCAGCAGCGGCCGAGCGCGCCGCCCGGACATTGGCGGATGGAACTGGCTTCCAGCGGTGGGCCGTGGGACTCCAGTACATCAACCCGCTGCTTTGGACCGCAGGTGTGGTTAACCGTTTTGGGGCTACGGGACCTTCGTCATTGACGTACACTTTGCGTCCCGAACCGTCAACGCTGGTGGTGATGCGTGCGGCACCGGCCTGCGCCCGCAGATATGGCGTAGAGGTAGTGAAAGAAAGGAAGGTCGCGAGTACGGGACTTGCCATCAGGGCGATTTGCAGGCGTTTTCGCATAGCCGGGTTTGGTGCTTGCGCGCGGACAAGCAAATACCCGCGCCTACCTACCCGGAACCTGACGGAGAAACATCTACCAGAGTGAAACAATTATAGGCTGGCGGTGGAGCGGTAGCAATTGCTCAAAAGACCAATAGAACCACCGAAGTAATCCAGCAATTTGCTGAAAATATAGATGTTTACGCCGCTCACTGGTTACCTTACCAGTGTAGGCGCGAGCGTCCCGCTCGTGCTGCAGCGTTCCGCGCTCGTGTTGCAGCGTCCCGCGCGCTGCTGCACGAGCGGGACGCTCGCGCCTACATCGGCCGCTGTAGTAGGCTGCCTGCTCATGAATGAGATCTCTTTGCCGCAACGCGAAGCGCCGGACTCCTTGATGCTCTACGGCTTCTGGTATCGCGCCCTGCCCGGCAAGCAGGTTGGCGGGCGCCACCTGCAAAAAACCATGCTGCTCGAAACCCCGCTGGCCATCGGCCGCGATGGCCAGGGCCGGGCCTTCGCCCTGCACGATGCCTGCCCGCATCGCGGCATGCCGCTTTCGCACGGCCTCTTCGACGGCCAACAGGTGGAGTGCAGCTATCACGGCTGGCGGTTCGATGGACACACTGGACAGTGCACGCTGATTCCTTCCCTCACCGCGGACCAGAAGCTGAAGATCGACCGCATCTACGCCGGCAGCTATCCTTGCGAAGAGCATGACGACTTCATCTGGGTGTTCGTTCCCCAGCTGCCGCCAGCCGGCGCGGGATTCACCAAAGCCACGGATGCACCGATGCCCGCGCCTCGGGTCCCCACCTTCAGCGAGAAGTACAAACTCGCCTACCTGACCGCCGATCTGCCTTGCAGCGTCGATCATGGAATCATCGGGCTGATGGATCCCGCGCATGGGCCCTTCGTCCATCAGGCCTGGTGGTGGCGCAGTCGTGACAGCATTCACGAGAAGCAAAAGAATTTCGAGCCCATCCCCAACGGCTTCCGCATGAGCGCGCACACCCCCAGTTCGAACAGCGCGCCCTACAAACTGCTGCGGTTGTATGCCGACGCGGAGTCAATCACCACGACCATTGATTTTGTTCTGCCCAACTTGCGGCTGGAGACCATCCGTGCCGGCAAATACTGGTTCTCGTCACTGACCACGGTTACGCCCATCACCCGCAGCCATTGCCGCATTGACGTGGTGGCGGCCTGGAACATTTTCCGCTGGCTGCCGCTGGGACCCCAACTGCTCAAGTTTGTGTTTGCGAAGTTCGTGGAACAGGACCGGCAGACCATGGAGCAACAATCAGAAGGGCTCAAGTACAACCCGCACCTGATGCTGATCGATGACGCCGACCGCCCCGCCAAATGGTATTTCGGATTAAAAGCCGCGCACCTGGAGGCAAAAAGAACCGGCGGAGAGATGAAGCATCCCCTGCCCGGCCCAGTCACGCTGAAGTGGAGAAGTTGACCTTGGTAGCGCCGGCGTCCCGCCGGCTGTCTCGAGGGCGTCTCGCCCTCGCCGCGCTCAGTCCGCGACCAGCCAGTCCAGTGCTTCTTCGCGGGTCTTGAACGTCGGCAATTCCCGCTGCGAAAACGACTTCATATGTTCGTACAGGATTTTAGGCAAGCTATCGGTTCCGACCCAGGCGGAACGCTTGATATGCGGCCGATCGAACACCAGCGCGGGCTTGACTCGCTCCACCGCCTTCTTGTCCACCTTCGAGCCCGTGAAGTCCGCCAGCAGCAACACCGATCCGCGAGGCTCAGCGGTAACATGGGCGGGAACCAGGTCGGCAAATTTTTCCAGTTCCTCGGCGGAGCAATTTGTGCAATCCACCAGCAGGATCTTTTTGCCCTGGTGGCTGATGAAACGTATGCGGTTTTTCACAGCCCCTCCCGGAGTAACCGTCTGAGAACCGTGAACTTAGATCTGACAACTGGTTCTACTTTCCCAACAAGCCCTCGACCACGCCATACACCTCGCCCAGCGCAGCATCCAGCGCTCCGGGGTCCTTGCCGCCCGCTTCGGCGAGATCGGGCCTGCCACCGCCCTTGCCGCCGACTTTCTGCGCCACCGGTCCAATGACTTTGCCCGCCTGAATCTTGCCGGTAAGGTCTTTGGTGACGCCTACAATAAGACTGACGCTGCCATTCGTGGCCGAGCCCAGGACGACCACGCCCGAGCCCAACTTGTCGCGCAGTTGATCGACCAGCGTGCGCATCTGCCCGCGCTCGAGATTATCCACCCGGTGGGCCAGGACTTTCACGCCGCCCACATCCCTGATCCGATCGGTGACGGAGGCCACGGAGGACGATGCCGATTTCATCCGGACCTGATCGAGTTCGCGCCCCAGCCGCTTGATCTCCGCGTCTTTCTTTTCCAGCTCAGCTTTCAGCGCTTCGGCCGGCGACAGGAAAGTTTCTTCGGATGCCCCATCCTTTCGCGTTCTTTGCGAAAGGGTGGGTCGCGCAAAGCTGGCGACCACATTCTCCAGTTGATGATCTTTCTGGAAATGACGCAGTGACCCTTCTCCAGTAACGGCCTCAACGCGGCGCACGCCGGATGAGACACTGCCTTCTTTCAGAACCTTGATCAGGCCGATCTCGCCGGTCTGCGCGGTGTGAGTGCCGCCGCACAGTTCGGTGGAGAAGTCTCCGATCTTTATGACGCGGACCTTGTCGCCGTACTTCTCACCGAACAGCGCCATGGCCTTGTATTCGTTGATGGCAACATCGATGGGGACATTCTCGATGACTTCGATCTTCTCGTTGCTCAGCACTTCCTTGTTGATCAGGTCTTCGATGTCCTGCAGTTCTTCGTCCGCGACAGCGGTGAAGTGCGAAAAGTCGAAGCGCAGATGATTGGCCGCTACCAGCGATCCCGCCTGTTTCACATGCTTGCCCAGAACCTCGCGCAGCCCGGCTTGCAACAAATGCGTCGCGGTGTGATTGCGCATGGTGGCCAGGCGGACTTCGGCGTCGACGACAGCGTCAACTTTCTGTCCCACACGAA
>Ga0207657_10008902_pt1 | contig 10147 bp, 12 predicted proteins | sample KBSC33metaG_FD_184316 | JGI IMG/M metagenome (GOLD analysis project Ga0207657, IMG submission 184316) | Corn rhizosphere microbial communities from Kellogg Biological Station, Michigan, USA - KBS C3-3 metaG (SPAdes) (version 2) | ecosystem: Host-associated > Plants > Roots > Rhizosphere > Soil ... | reverse complement strand
ACCCCGCCTCGCGACGCCTGCCGCTGATCCTGAGCGCCGTCGTTGCCGGAGGCATCGTCGGTTACGGCATCGTCCACAATATCGGGGCGCTCAAACCGCAGGCGACCGCCGATGCCGACTGCGCCAGCACCGTGGCGCTCGCGCAGAAGATCGCGCCGCTCGCCACCGGCGAGGTCGCGGCGCTCACCATGACCTCGAAGCCGATGATGATGCCGGATCTGGTATTCGACGACGGCAACGGCAATGCCAAGAAGCTATCCGACTGGAAAGGCCGCACCGTGCTGCTGAACCTGTGGGCGACCTGGTGCGTGCCGTGCCGCAAGGAAATGCCGGCGCTGGAGCGGCTCGAAGCCAAGATGGGCAGCGACAAGTTCCAGGTGGTGGCGGTCAACATCGACACCCGCGATCCGGAGAAGCCGAAGAATTTCCTGAAGGAAGCCAACCTGACCAAGCTCGGCAATTTCAGCGACGCCAAGGCCAAGGTGTTCCAGGATCTCAAAAGCATCGGCCTGGCGCTCGGCATGCCGACTTCGGTGCTGATCGACGGCAAGGGCTGCCAGATCGCCAACATGGCCGGTCCCGCCGAATGGGATAGCGACGACGCCGTGAAATTGATCCAGGCGACGATCGCGCAGTAGCGCCACGACGCAGCTGTCGTCCCTGCAAAAGCAGGGACCCAGACCCCCTGGCGTCAACGATGTTGGCGGCCCTCCGCAACAAGTGACGATCGCCTCCCACACCACCAGCGACACGGCGTATGGGTCCCTGCCTTCGCAGGGACGACGTGGATGATGGGGCGACGCCGCACGTCAAACTCCTGATCCGGATTCCGACCGGCGCATCCCTCGTCGTTGACCACCCCCTTGACGCGCGCCCGCATCGGCCTATACTTAACCAAATGGTTTACTATCCAACAGACCGGCTCGACAGGACCTTTGCCGCCGTGGCGGACCCGACCCGCCGCGCCCTGCTGGCGCAGCTTGAAGGGCGCGACGACATCGCGGTCAGCGAACTGGCGAAACCGTTCGCGATGTCGCTGCCGGCCGTGATGAAACACCTCGATGTGCTGTCCGATGCCGGGCTGATCGCGCGGACCAAGACCGGCCGCACCGTCACCTGTCGTCTCACCGCCGGCCCGATGGAAGACGCAATGAAGTGGCTTAATCGCTACCAGCGTTTCTGGACCGAACAGCTCGATCGTCTCGCAGCATTCGTGGAGGAGGAACCGTGCTTACCCAACCAAGCCTCACCATCACCCGCCGGCTCAACGCCTCGCCCGCGAAAGTCTTCGCGGCGTGGACCGACGCCGAAAAAATAATCCGCTGGTTCGGCCCGGCGCATACCATCGACGGCTCGGTGCAGGCCGAGATGGATGTGCGGGTCGGCGGCAGCTTCCGCATCCGCTTCAAGACCGAGGACGGTGAATCTCATCAGGTCGGCGGCACCTATCGCGACGTGGTGCCGGATCAGCGGCTGGTGTTCAGCTGGGCCTGGCACACCACACCGGAACGCGAGTCCGTCGTCACCGTGACGTTACGCCCCGACGGCGACGGCACGTTGCTGTCGCTCAATCACGGCCAGTTCTTCGATCAGGCCGCACGCGACGGCCACGAACGCGGCTGGCTCGGCACCATGGACAAACTGGAACAGTTTTTCGCCTGACACCAACCCTCAAGGAGACCGCCATGAAACTCTTCTATGAGCAAACCATCAACCCGCGCAAAGCCTGCGTTGTCGCCCGCTACCTGAATTCGCCGGTCGACTACGTCCATATCGACTTGAGCAAGGGTGAGAACCGGACGCCGGAATATCTCGCCATCAATCCCAACGGCAAGGTGCCCGCGCTCGAAGACGGCGACCTCAAGCTGTGGGAAGCCAACGCCATCATGTGTCATCTGGCCCGCACCGCGAAATCCGATTTGTGGCCGGATGGCGCAAAGCAGGTCGAGGTGATGCGCTGGCTGAGCTGGAATGCCGATCATTTCACGCGGCACGCCGGTACGTTGTACTTCAATTACATCATCAAGCCGGCCATCGGCATCGGCGCGCCCGACGAAGCCGCGGTCAAGGAAGCCACCGGCTTTGTCCGGCGCTTCGCGGCGGTCCTCAACGATCATCTGCGCGGCCGCAAATATCTGCTGGGCGATGCATTGACGATCGCCGACTTCGCCACCGCGATCACCTTGCCCTACGCGGCCAAGGCGAAGATTCCGGTCGAGGAATTTCCCGAGATCATGCGCTGGCACGCGCGCCTCAACGAACTTCCGGCATGGCGCGAGCCGTTCCCGAAACAGCAGACGCAAGCGGCCTGACCCGCTCTCCTCGTTGTTTATGGAGTCCATCATGCAACAGCACACCGTCGTATCGCAAAGCGAATGGCTGACCGCGCGCAAGGCGCATCTGGCGCGCGAGAAGCAACTGACCCGGCTGCGCGACGAAATCGCTTCCGAGCGCCGCGCGCTGCCGTGGGTGAAGGTCGAGAAGGACTACGTGTTCGACACGCCGGACGGCCGCAAGACATTGGCTGAATTGTTCGGCGACAAGAACCAGTTGATCGTCAACCACTTCATGCTCGGTCCCGGCTGGAAGGATGGCTGCATCGGCTGCTCGTTCGGGGCCGATCACGTCGAAGGCGCGCTGGTGCATCTGGCGCAACGCGACGTCGCCTATGTCGCGGTATCGCGCGCGCCGCTGGCCGAGATCGAGGCCTACAAGAGGCGGATGGGCTGGCATTTCGCCTGGGTGTCGTCGTTCGGCAACGACTTCAATTACGATTTCCACGTCTCGTTCCGGCCCGACGAACTCGCCAACGGCAAAGCCGAATACAACTACGAGATGATCGATCCCGGCATCGATGAGCTCCCCGGCAACAGCGTGTTCGTCAAGGACGAGCGCGGCGATATCTTCCACACCTATTCGAACTTCGGCCGCGGCGGCGAAGAAGTTCTCAGCACCTACATGCTGCTGGATATGACCCCGAAGGGGCGCGACGAGAACGGCCCGCATCACAACCTGATGGACTGGGTCAAACGCCACGACGAATACCAGACTGCGAGCAAGGCGAACGCCTGCTGCCACGGCTGATCTCACGCAACCCGAAAGGATCTTTGCATGCCATATGTCGACGGATTCATCGTGCCGGTGCCGAAGAAAAACCTCAAAGCCTATCGCGCCATGGCGCGCAAGGCCGGCAAGGTGTGGCGCGAGCACGGCGCGCTGGACTATCGCGAATGCGTCGCCGAGGACGTCAAGGTCGGCAAGCTGACGTCGTTTCCGCGCAGCGTGAAAATGAAACCAAACGAGACCGTGGTGTTCTCGTGGATCACCTACAAGTCACGCAAGCATCGCGACAGCGTCAACGCCAAGGTGATGAAGGATCCGCGGCTGGCCAGCATGATGGACCCGAAGGCGATGCCGTTCGACGCCAAGCGCATGATCTACGGCGGCTTCGACGTGTTCGTGACGGCATGACGGTACAAAGTACGAAGGAGGAGCCAATGACAGATCACGGTCATTTCCACTGGAACGAACTTGTGACCGCCGACCCCGAGAGGGCCAAGACGTTCTATGCCGAAACGATCGGCTGGAGCTTCGAAGGCATGCCGATGGAAGACGGCGCCACCTATTGGGTGGCGATGAGCGGCGGAAAACCCACCGCGGGCTTCTTCCCGACCAATCGGCCCGGCTTCGCCGACGTGCCGACCGGATGGATGCCCTATCTCGCCGTCGACGACGTCGATGCGCGGGTGAAGAAAGCAGTGGCGGCCGGCGCCAAACTGATGCGGCCGATCTTCGACATCCCCAAGGTCGGGCGCATCGCGATCCTCACCGAGCCCGGCGGCGCTGGCGTCGGCTGGATGACGCCGGCGGCATAACCGGCGACCGGTCGGACGCGACTTAGATGGATATATCGAGATTGCCGCCGACGCCCGGCGCGTTGTTCGCCGCAGGGCCGGTCTGCGGCGGCGCGAGCAACTGAAGCACCTGCGCCTGGGCGTCGAGGTTCATCTTCAGCACGCGGGTCGCGACCTGGGATTGTGTGTTGCCGGCCATCATCCCGACGGCGGCCATGACCAAACTCATATCCATACGCAGTTACTCCACGGCCCAGTTGTAGCGGGCCGCGGTTAACGAAATCTGGAGGATGGATCAGCGCAAATGGATCAGCGCGTCGGAACCGGCTTCTCGCCGCGATAGTCGTAGAAGCCGCGCTGGGTTTTGCGGCCGAGCCAGCCGGCCTCGACGTATTTCACCAGCAGCGGGCACGGCCGATATTTGGAATCCGACAGGCCGTCGTGCAGCACCTGCATGATCGAGAGACAGGTGTCGAGCCCGATGAAGTCCGCCAGTTCGAGCGGTCCCATCGGGTGGTGCGCGCCGAGTTTCATCGCCGCGTCGATGGCTTCGACATTGCCGACGCCCTCGTACAGCGTGTAGATCGCCTCGTTGATCATCGGCAACAGGATGCGGTTGACGATGAAGGCCGGGAAATCTTCCGAAACCGCGATCTGCTTGCCAAGCCTGGTGACGAAGGTTCGTACCGCATCGAAGGTGGCGTCGTCGGTGGCGATGCCGCGCACCAGTTCGACCAGTTCCATCACCGGCACCGGATTCATGAAATGAATACCGATGAAGCGTTCCGGACGATCGGTCGACGCCGCAAGGCGGGTGATCGAGATCGAGGACGTATTGGAGCCGACGATCGCTTCCGGCTTGAGCACGGCGCAGACGTCGTGGAAAATCTTGCGCTTGACCTCTTCCTTTTCGACGGCGGTCTCGATCGCCAGATCGCAATCGGCCAGCCCCTCGATGCTTTCCTTCGCCTCGATGCGGCTCAGCGCCTTCTTGTGTGCATCTTCGGTGATGATCTTCTTGGACACCTGCCGCGACAGGTTGCCGTTGATGGTGGCCATTCCCGATTTGAGACGGTCGGACGAGACATCGTAGAGCACGACATCGAACCCGGCCAATGCAGCCACGTGCGCGATGCCGTTGCCCATCTGGCCCGAACCGATCACGCCGACCTTCTTGATCTCACTCGACATTTCTTCATCTCATCGGAGCATGGCCGCGCACATCGCGGGCCGCTCATGCTTGCACAAACACCGGCCGGAGTCTGGACGTCCGGCCGATGATCCCAGGTATCGTTAGCAGTTGAGACTAGAGTCCGGTTCGTCCCGATTGAATCAGACTCTAGTTCTATCCCCCTGATTAAGCGTAATCGCTTAACAATTACGCTTGGTTAGCCGAGCGCCTGAATCAATTCCGGCACCGCCTGATACAGATCGGCGACCAGGCCGTAATCGGCAACCTGGAAGATCGGCGCGTCCTCATCCTTGTTGATCGCGACGATCACCTTGGAATCCTTCATGCCGGCCAGATGCTGGATCGCCCCGGAAATGCCGATAGCGATGTAAAGTTCCGGCGCCACAACCTTGCCGGTCTGGCCGACCTGCCAGTCGTTCGGCGCGTAGCCGGCATCGACCGCGGCGCGCGACGCACCGACGCCGGCACCGAGCTTGTCGGCCAGCGGCTCGATATACTTGGTGAAGTTCTCGCGGCTCTGCATGGCGCGGCCACCGGAGACGATGATCTTCGCCGAAGTCAGTTCCGGACGATCGCTCTTGGCGACCTCCTCGCCGACGAAGCTCGACAGGCCCGGATCGGCTGCCGCCGCCGCGTTCTCCACCGATGCGCTGCCGCCATCGCCAGTCGCCTGGAATGTCGAGGTGCGCACCGTGATGACCTTCTTGGCGTCCTTCGACTTCACGGTCTGGATCGCGTTGCCGGCATAGATCGGACGCTCGAACGTATCGGGCGCGATCACCTTGGTGATTTCCGACACCTGCATGACGTCGAGCAGTGCCGCGACGCGCGGCATCACGTTCTTGGCGCGTGAGGTGGCGGGCGCGACGAACGCATCGTAGTTCGGCGCCAGCGCGACGATCAGCGCCGCCAGCGGTTCGGCGAGGTCGTGGGCGTAAGACGCGCCATCGGCCAGCAGCACCTTGGTGACGCCCTTCAGCTTGGCGGCGGCCTCGGCCGCACCCTTGGCGTTCTCGCCCGCAACCAGCACATGTACCTCGGCGCCGAGTTCGGCGGCGGCGGTCAGTGCCTTGTTGGTCGCGTCCTTCAGCGAGGCGTTGTCGTGTTCGGCAATCAGCAACGTCGTCATCAGATAACCCCGGCTTCGTTCTTGAGTTTCGACACCAGTTCAGCGACGTCCTTGACCTTGACGCCGGCCTTGCGGCCACCGGGTTCGGAAGTCTTGACGATCTCAAGGCGGGGCGTGAGATCGACGCCGTATTGATCGGCGGTCTTCTCGTCGATCGGCTTCTTCTTGGCCTTCATGATGTTGGGCAGCGACGCGTAGCGCGGCTCGTTGAGCCGCAGGTCGGTGGTGACGATCGCGGGACCCTTGAGCTTGATGGTCTGCAGACCGCCGTCGACTTCGCGCGTCACCTTGAAGTCGGCGCCATCGACTTCGAGCTTGGAGGCGAAGGTCGCCTGCGACCAGCCGAGCAGCGCCGCCAGCATCTGGCCGGTCTGGTTGCTGTCGTCGTCGATCGCCTGCTTGCCCAGAATGATCAGGCCGGGCTTCTCTTCATCGGCGATGCCCTTGAGCAGCTTTGCGACAGCGAGCGGCTCGGCATTGCCGTCGACCTTGACCAGGATGCCGCGGTCGGCGCCCATCGCAAGACCGGTGCGCAGCGTTTCCGACGCCTGCGCAGGACCGATCGACACCACCACGACTTCGGTTGCCTTGCCGGCCTCTTTCAGGCGCAGGGCTTCCTCGACCGCGATCTCGTCGAACGGATTCATCGACATCTTGACGTTCGCAAGTTCGACGCCCGATCCGTCGCTCTTGACGCGAACCTTGACGTTGTAATCGACCACGCGTTTGACCGGCACCAGAACCTTCATCGATCCTCTTTCGTGTTGGATTAGGTTTATCCGGCTGATGTGAAGCCCATTGAGTTCGAAAACACCAGCCGCGTCAGCTTGGCGCGGAACCTAAAGCCCCCGCCAACCGGGGTCAACGCCCGGGCCGAAAAACCGCCCGAATACCGCCAGATCAGCGGTTCTGCCCCGGTACCCACAGAACGTCCCGGGCGCCGTTGTCGTTCACCGAACGGCCGGCGACAAACAGGAAATCCGACAGGCGGTTGACGTATTGAATGGCCGCCGGACTGACGCGTTCGTTGGGCTGCGCAGCGAGTTCCACCATGACGCGTTCCGCGCGGCGGCATATGGTGCGGGCGACGTGGAGGTATGCGGCGGCAGGCGATCCGCCGGGCAGGATGAACGACGTCAGCGGCGCCAGCGCGGCATTCAGCGTATCGATGTCGCGTTCCAGCCGCTCGACCTGGGTCGACAGCACCCGCAGCCGCTCCGCCTTGCCCTCGCGTTCCGGCACCGCGAGATCGGCACCGAGGTCGAACAGGTCGTTCTGGATCAGGCCCAGCATGGCATCGAGCGCGGGGGCATCGGCAAGATGCAGCCGCACCACGCCGATCGCGGCGTTGGTCTCGTCGACGGTTCCATAGGCCGCGATGCGCAGATCGTATTTGGCGCGGCGTTCGCCGCTGCCGAGCGCCGTGGTGCCGTCGTCCCCGGTCCGGGTGTAGATGCGATTGAGTGTAACCATTGGAAATCCCTGCGCCCTGTCACCGGCCGCGCCGATAAAAGCGCCGGATCAATCGTGCTTCACGTCAGCGACTATCAGCGGCCCATGGCCCAGACCGTCACCATGGTGATGATGATCGCCACGAACTGCAGCAGGACGCGTGCCCGCATCAGCTTCTGCGACCAGTTCGGCGAACCGCCGCGCATCATGTTGAAGAGGCCCATCAGCAGCACCACCGCAACGGAGGCGGCCGCGAGCGGCAGGAGAATATTACTCAGGAAGGTCGTCATGGCCGCTACATATACCTCATGGCGGCCGTCGCCAATGGCACATTCGCATGATCGGCGTGCAACGATTCAAGGCACACCGACTTAACCGTTATCTATGTCCCAACACTAGCTTTTTCGTGATTTGTAGCGGATGTTGCAGGCGATAGCGCCGGCGCCAGTATCCGCACCCCCGCAAGGTGAGACGTGAAGACCATTCGCCGCTTCTTCATGATCGGGCTGGACGCCTTCTACACCTTCCTCGCCGACGACGGCTGGGCGATCGCCAGCCATATCGCGCTCTCGACGCTGATGGCGCTGTTTCCGTTCCTGATCGTGCTGACATCGCTGGCGGGCTTTTTCGGCTCCAAGGAACTGGCGGACCAGGCCGCGGAGCTGCTGCTGCAGGTCTGGCCGACGCAGGTTGCCAGCGCGCTGTCCGGCGAAATCCACGACGTGCTGACGACGACGCGCGGCGACGCGCTGACCGTCGGCGCGGTGCTCGCGGTCTACTTTGCCTCCAACGGTATCGAGAGCCTGCGTGTCGCGCTCAACCGCGCCTACGCGGTCACCGAACCGCGCCGCTGGTACTGGCTGCGGCTGGAATCGATCGGCTACACGTTGATCGCGGCGGTCACCGCACTGATCCTCGCATTTCTGATCGTGCTCGGGCCGCTGATCCTCGCAGCGGCGCGGCGCTACATTCCGCTGATGGTGGAATCCAACGAGCGAATGCTGACGCTGGCGCGCTACGGCATCGCCATCCCGGCGATGATCGTCGCGCTGTTCATCCTGCATGCGTGGCTGCCGGCCGGGCGGCGCTCCTTCGCGCAAATCTTTCCCGGCATCATCTTCACCATGGTGGCCTCGCTGGTGTCGGGCATGGTGTTCGGGCAATACCTCGCACGCTTCGCCAACAACTACGTCACGATGTATGCGGGACTGGCGTCGGTGATTATCGCGCTGGTGTTTCTATATTTCATCGCCGCGATTTTCGTCTATGGCGGCGAATTGAATGCGGCGATCATCAAGTCGCGGCTGCCGCGCGGCGTTTCGCTGCAAGCAGCGCAGTTGCAAGCGCCCGGGGAGACACTGGCTTGAGCAGGAACGTATCCGCGCCCGCGGCGCGCGACGGTGCCTCGTCTTCGCCGCGCCCCGAAATGCCGATGATGGGAATGCGGCCGCGCGGCGAACGCAGCGCGCGGATCCGGCGGATCGTCTCGATGCCGTTGATGCCCGGCAGCACCATGTCCATCAACACCGCATCGAAATCGCCCTGCGCGACGCGATCGGTCGCCGCCTCGCCGCGGCCGATGAATTCGGCGTGGTGACCGAGTTCGGTCAGGATGGCGTTGAGCACCACCCGGCCGAACGGATTGTCCTCGACACTGAGCACGCGCATGCCGCCGGTCGGCGCTGCCGATGCGTCAGCAGTGCCATCCGACATCAGCGCCACCGGACCTTCGGCCGGTGCCAGCGTTACCATCAGCGTGAACGTCGTGCCGCCGCCGCGCCGTGATGTGACGGCGATGTCGCCGCCCATTGCGCGCGCCAGTTGCTTGACCGACGACAGTCCCAGCCCGGCGCCGCCGAAGCGCGAGGCGATGGTGACGTTGGCCTGCGAGAACGGCCGGAACAGCCGCTTGATCTCGGCCAGCGTCAGCCCGATGCCGCTGTCCGACACCGCGAAGGCGATGTTGAGTTTGCCTTTGGTCGAGCGCAGCGGCGTCACCTTGAGCGCAACGCTGCCTTCGCTGGTGAACTTGACCGCGTTGTCGATCAGATTTTCCAGCGCCGCGCGCAATCGCACCGGATCGCCGACGACGAAGGCCGGCAGCGTGTCGGCAATCCGCACCGAGGCTTGCAGTCCCTTGGCTGCTGCGCGCCCGGCCAGCGAATCCCCGGCGCTGCGCGCCAGCGTGCGCAGATCGAAGAAGTCCTGCCGAATGCCAAGGCCCGGATTGCGTCCCTGCCGGCTGCTGCGCGCCGCATCGACGAACAGTGTCGCGAGCCCGGCAAGATGCTCGGCACCGGCCTTGATGGTATCGACCCAGCGACGTTCGCGTTCACCGAGATCGGAGGTGGCGAGCAGATCGCTGACCGCGAGAATGCCGGTCAGCGGCGTGCGGACTTCGTGGGCGAACGCCGCCAGCGCCGTTTCGACGATGCCCGAGTCGCGCGATGCGGGACGCTTGGCGCGGGACGAGGACGCAGGCGATTTACGACGCAGCGGTTTTGCGGCGCGCGATTTCGG
>Ga0207657_10008901_pt1 | contig 10148 bp, 9 predicted proteins | sample KBSC33metaG_FD_184316 | JGI IMG/M metagenome (GOLD analysis project Ga0207657, IMG submission 184316) | Corn rhizosphere microbial communities from Kellogg Biological Station, Michigan, USA - KBS C3-3 metaG (SPAdes) (version 2) | ecosystem: Host-associated > Plants > Roots > Rhizosphere > Soil ... | reverse complement strand
TTTGGACTCCGAAACGCTTCGAAATGCCGCAATGACTTCAAAGGCCTGGCCTTATGAGGAAGCGCGCAAGCTTCTGAAGCGCTGGCCGCACGGCAGGCCGGGCGGCGATCCGGTGATCTTTGAAACCGGCTACGGTCCGTCGGGGTTGCCGCACATCGGCACGTTCAACGAGGTCGCGCGGACCACCTTCGTCCGCCGCGCCTATGAGGAACTGACCGGCAATCCAACGCGGCTGATCGCCTTCAGCGACGACATGGACGGGCTTCGCAAGGTGCCGGACAATGTTCCCAACCAGGAACTTCTGCACGCCCACCTCGGCAAGCCGCTGACCCGAATCCCCGACCCGTTCGGGAGCCACGACAGCTTCGCCGCGCACAACAATGCGATGCTCCGCAACTTCCTCGATCGCTTCGGCTTCGACTACGACTTCTTCTCGGCGACCGAATGCTACACCGCCGGCCGCTTCGACGAGGTCATCCGCCAGGTGCTCCGCAACTGGGACGCGGTGATGGGGGTGATGCTCCCCACGCTTCGCGAGGAACGGCGCAAGACCTATTCGCCGGTGCTTCCGATCTCGCCCGCGACCGGCGTGGTGCTTCAGGTGCCGGTCGAGGTCGTCGATGCCGAAGCCGGGATTATCGCCTTCCCCGATGAGGGCCAGCGGATCGAGCGCTCGGCGCTCGGCGGAATGGCCAAGCTTCAGTGGAAGGTCGACTGGGCCGCCCGCTGGGTCGCTCTGGGCGTCGATTATGAAATGGCCGGGAAGGACCTGATCGACAGTGTCGTCCAGTCGAGCAAGATCGCCCGCGTCCTCGGTGGCCGCCCGCCCGAGGGCTTCAACTACGAGATGTTCCTCGACGAAAAGGGCGAGAAGATCTCCAAGTCGAAGGGCAATGGCCTCAGCCTCGAGGAATGGCTCCGCTACGGTTCGGAAGAGAGTCTCGCCTTCTACATTTACCGCGAGCCGAAGAAGGCGAAGAGCCTGCACATCGGCGTTATCCCGCGCGCGGTCGACGAATATTTCCAGTTCCGCGAGCGCTATCCCGGTCAACCGGTCGATCAGCGGCTCGGCAATCCCGTGCACCACATTCACGCCGGCAAAGTTCCGGAACGCATACCGCCGGTCACCTACGGGTTGCTTTTGAATCTTGTGAGCCTGCCGGGTGTCGGGGACCGGGAAACCGCATGGAAATTCGTTCAGCGCTACTCTCCGGGGACTTCGCCGCAGGCCAATCCGGAGATCGACAAGCTGATTGCGCTCGCGGTCAATTACGCGCGAGACTTCGTCGCTCCGAACCTCAAACGCCGCTCTCCTACCGCCGAGGAAGCCGCTGCTCTTCGCGATCTCGATTCGGAACTGGCGAAGCTTCCGGCGGACGCCGACGCCGAAGCGATCCAGAACCTCGTCTTCGAAATCGGCAAGCGGCATTACGGCAAGGAGAATCTCCGCAACTGGTTCCAGGCCTTGTACGAGACGCTCCTTGGCTCGTCTCAAGGACCGCGCATGGGCAGCTTCATCGCCCTCTACGGAATCGACAACAGCCGCCGCCTGATCGCCGAAGCACTGGCCTGAGCCGCCAAGCATAACGAAAGCGGACCCCGGACTTGCTCCGGGGGAGCGTCGTTATGTCGAAAAACGGCGAAGCCCGGCTGGCGGCGCGTTGAAGCGAACGGTCGTCGGACCGACCTTCCGGCGCCCGTTTCCTGCCTGCTGCAGAAATTAACCGTGGTTATTTCAGCGGCGATTACCGCCCTTGGCGTCGGAGCGGCGCTACGACGGAACGGTTTGACGATAATGACTTACGGCTGCCAGCATTTGAGTTCAGCATGCTCGGTCGGAACCTGGTGGGGCGGGCATGCACTCGGAACAGCGTCTGGTATCGGTGGAAGTCGGGCGCTCGTTCGGACCCGAAGATCTCGCCGAAGGATTGATGCTCGTCCACGCCGCAACGCTCAAGGCGGTGCGCTTGCAGCTGGCGCTCCAGCGCCATGACAGGCGCTTTGCACTGGAAGCGGTCGACGATCTCATCGACCTGGACAGGCGGATACAGGATTCCTTGTCCAATATGTCGGCAATCCGAAACGATGCGGGCCTGAGAGACCGGCTGGATACGGAGCGGATCGCCCTCAATCACGAGAAGCTGGGACTCGCGGCCGGCATAAGCGGTCGTGAGTTGCGAACGCCGCCTCCACTTTCGACTGACGCGGACGTGAGAAACCTCTTCGCGGAAGGCTGTCCCGGTGAAATTGATGTCGCGCCGGCGAGCAACCGACGCCGTCCATGGCTATTCGCCGCGCTCCTTCTTGGTCTGGCCATCGCGGTCGCACTTATCGGTTCGGCGATGCTCTATTTCCGCGTCGATTGGACTGAAGCGGTGAAGCTTTTCGATGCCCGCTTCTGATTCCTTTTTCCGCGCAAAGGAGCTTGAGGCCTATGAAGCCATCGGTTCGCTCGACGAGCATGGCGAGACCGTCAGGCTGATACTGGCCGAGGTATCGATCCTCGCCGACAAATATCGGTACGTGCAGCGCCACGACGTCCCTCACGTTCGCGAGCTCGCCGGGCTTGTCGACCTGCTTTGGCAAGAGATCGAAGTGGATCACAACAAGCTGCAAGATGTGCCCCCGCTCGACCAGATCGGCACATATTAGGGGCGCCCGGCGGCCGTGGCTCATCTCGCCTACCTTGCTCCCGTCGGGCCTTTCGGCGGCCTCTCCAGATCCGCACGGCAAAAGCTCGAACGGCTTTTTCCGGCGCTGTCGCTAGCCGAGGTCGAACAGATCGCAGAGCGCTTCGTGCTGGAACTGCTGGAGGACTCCACCGGGACGCGACTGGCGGAAGCTCGCAATGTCCTTGAAACCTTCGGGAAACAGCTTGCATGCCTGGAGAGCGCCCTCGGCCGAATCCGGGCGCACAAGCTTGCGGAGGCGATCCGCGAAGCTGGCCGAACGTCGACGGACACGATCAACCTGGAGCACTTCGATCGATGCCTGAGAGATCTAAAAACGGCTGTCCGGCGAATCTCGAGAGCGATCCCGGCTGAACGATCTCACCTTGCGAGCCGGCGCCTCGTCGCAAGACTTGCCAGGTGCCTGGAGAACGCGGGAATTCCCTTTGCCGGCGGCTCCGGCGATGCGTTAGTGGTTTTGGTGGATTTGCTGTTTGACGACTTGATGGTCGGCGGGGACGCGCGGTCCGCCGTCGCGGAATGGAGTGGCCAGGTGAAGGCGACGAACGCGGACAAGGTCGGTGCTTTGCTGGACTTGGTCGCCACCTAGAGACGCCCTTCCTCACTGTGCCTTGGCCGTTGTAGTGAACGGCCATGACGATCGCCTTCTTTGACGCCGCCCGGGTGGAGGCGTTGCTCGATTATCCCGGCTGCATCGATGCGGTGCGGCGGGCGATGATCGCCCTTTCGAGCGGCGAGCGGCCGCAGCCGCTTCGGCAGATCTTCACGGTGGGCGACGGCCAGATGTTCGGCACCATGCCGGGCGAGCTGGCCGCGCTTTCGACTTTCGGCGCCAAGCTGGTCAGCGTGTTCGCCGATCCGGACCGGCCGGGGCGTACGCGCCATCAGGGCGTTGTTGTCGCTTATGACGGCAAAACCGGCGCGATAAGCTGCATCGCCGACGCGGAGCCGATCACCAGGATCCGCACCGGCTGCGCGAGCGCGGTCGCGACCGATGCACTGGCGCGAAAGGATGCTGAAGTCCTCGCGATCTTCGGGACCGGGGTTCAGGCCGATGCCCACCTTCGCGCGTTGCCTTTGGTCCGCGATTTCCGTGAAATCCTGCTCTGGGGACGGTCGGAGGAAAAGACGCGCGGGTTCGCGGAGCAAATGAGCGACGAGTTGGGCCGCGCCATCACACCCGTTCCGGACGCTCGGGAAGCCGCGGCCCGTGCCGACGTGATCTGCACCGTGAGTTCGTCGCCCGAGCCGATCCTTTTGGGCGAATGGGTGAAACCGGGAGCCCACCTCAACCTGGTGGGCTCCAGCTATCTCGGTCCGGTCGAAGTCGACTCCGCGCTTGTCGCCATGGCGCGTTACGTGGCCGACTACCGGCCCGGCGTGATCGCACAGGGGGCCGAGCTTGCTGTCGCGCGTGATGCGGGGATCGTCGACGACAGCCACGTAGTCGGCGAAATCGGCGAAGTCCTCGCCGGCCGCCTTCCGGGGCGCGAAAGCGACGAACAGATCACCCTCTACAAATCGCTCGGCCATGTCGTCCAGGATCTGGCGGCAACCACCTATCTGAACGACCGCCCGGCAGCCTAGCGCGCCGACAGCTTCTCCTTGTGGACCGGCTCGGCCGGGATCTCTCCGGAGTCGAGCTTCACCGCCTCCTCGTGCGGGAGCCCGGCCAGTTCGAGCGCCTTCACCAGCGCAAGCCTGGGATCGACAGCGATGTCCGGCTGGATTCCGCTGCCTTCCCAATCCTTGCCCGTCCTGACGTCGTAGCTTCGTCCAAACGGCATCCACACGCCGAAATGCTCGTTGAGCTCCATTCCGCCACCGAAGTGGTTGGCGCCGGCTGTCGCCTCGCCGATCAGTGTCCCGCGCCCGCTGCTTTTCATCGCCAGGGAAAAATGCTCCGCCGCGGAAGCGCTGGCATTCGAAACGAGCAGATAGACCTTCGCTTGCCGCAGCGGCGTCACCGGTCCCGGAATCGCGTAATGGGTGGTCGTCACCTTGGCGGCGCTTTTCTCGACTACAAGGGTCGGCCGGTCCTCGCCGAAGGGGGAGCCGTTCTCGTCAAAGACGCTTCGCGCCATCTCCATTTTCACGAGCGGAGTCTTCGTCGCGAACAGATACGGGAACATGGCATCCATCTCGCCAAGCCTGCCGCCGTGGTGGTTGCGCAGGTCGAAGATGATCGCCTCGGCGTCCTTGTGCTCTTCCATGAACGCCTTGAACGCCGCAACCTCCTCCGGCGTCGACTTGAACACCGACGGGCGGATGTAGGCGATCCCCGGCGCGATCCATTTGGCGGCCTGGATTTCAGGCGGCAAGGGTTTCCCGCCGACCCGCCCGCCGGCTCCGTTCGCGCTCAGGAGTTCGACGTGAAGATGCCCGTCCTTGTGGACCGAGAGCATGTCGTCGGTGAGGAGCGTCGCAAGTTGGGCCCGAGTGCCCTTGTCGTAACGGCCTGCGGCTGCGTTGGCCCGCAACATCGCCGCATAGTCCCTCGCGTTTGCTGGAAGCACGAAGTTGGTCAGGAGCTCGCTGGCGAGCGCCTCGGCGACCTTTCGGCCCTCGCCCGCTTCCAGCGGTATGGTCTCCAGCTCCGATGCCGGCGCCGCGACCGCAGTGGCGGGGCTATCGGTTCCGGCCGCGGACGCGGGTGCAGCTGCCTCTACGGGAGAAAAGAGTGCGAGACCTGTCGCAATGAGAAACAGGGTACGGGTGGTATGCATCGAGAACCTCCGAACGGCTTTGCGCCAGCCTATCCCAACCGCTCCGCAGCTTTCGCGCAATCTTGATGCACCTCGAGCCAGAATTTGGCACAAAAAGTACAATGCTCGACCGCTTCGATCTCCAGCTCCTCAATCTCGTCCAGAAGGATGATTCGCGAACGGCGGAGCAGCTGGCGGAGCGGATTCCGCTGTCGCCGTCGGCGATCGCGCGACGCCTTCGCCGCTTGCGAGCCGGCGGCTGGATCGCCCGCACCGTCGCTCTTCTCGCGCCGAGGCTGACGAGCCGCCGTCTGCGTGCGCTGGTCCTCGTCCAGCTCGCAGAGCATGCCGACCAGCGCGGCAAGCAAGCGCTTCTCGACCGCATTGAAGGAACGCCGCAGGTGCAGTTCTGCTACGAAATCGCCGGCGGCTACGATCTCGTGCTGTTGTTCGACTGCCGTCACATGGACGAGTTCACCGACACTGCCGAAGCGGTGCTCGTCGCCGACCCGACCGTTCGTCGCTACGAGACCAGCTTCGTCAAGCGGCAGTTGAAGTTCGCGCCCTTCGTCGAACTTCGCGACCTCGGCCCGACCGCCTAGCTCGCCAGAGCGCCAGCGAAATGCGTCCCGAGCACTCCTAACCGGCGCTCTTCGAAGCAATCCAGCGGTCGATCTTCTCTTCCAGGACCGTCAGCGGAAGCGCGCCGGTGTCGAGCACCTGGTCGTGGAACTCGCGGATGTCGAACTTGTCGCCGAGAGCCGCCTTCGCCTTGTCGCGGAGCCGTTGGATCGTCAGCGCTCCAGTTTTGTACGCGGTCGCCTGGCTCGGGATCGCGATGTAGCGCTCGACCTCGGCGGTGGCGTCGGTCTTCGACATTCCCGAGTGGCCGAGCATGTAGGCGATGGCCTGGTCGCGGGTCCAACCCTTGGCGTGAATGCCGGTGTCGACGACAAGCCGCATCGCGCGAAGCATCTCGTCGTTCAGGGTACCGAACCGTGCGTAAGGATCCGCGTAGAGTCCCATCGGATAGCCGAGCGTTTCCGCATAGAGCGCCCAGCCTTCGACATAAGCGGTGTTCCCGCCGAAGCGCATGAACGCCGGCAGCTTGTCGTTTTCCTGGGCCAGGCTGATCTGGAAGTGGTGGCCCGGCTCGCCCTCGTGGAGGAACAGGGTCGTCATCTCCCAGGTGCTTCGCGACGGCAGGTCGTAAGCGTTGAAATAGAAGGTGCCGGGCCGCGAGCCGTCGGGTGTTCCCTGCTCGTATGAACCGCCGGCCTCGAACTTCTCGCGGAACGGCTCGTACGGGCGGATCACCAGCTTGGCCTTGGGCATGTGGTCGAAGAATTCGGGCAGCTTCGGCTCGACCTTCTTCTGGATGTCGTAGAAGCCCTGCGTCAGCGCCTCCCGGCTCTTCGGCTGGAACTTCTTGGCCGTGCGCATGTAGTCGAAGAACTTGTGGAGATCGCCCTTGAAGCCGACCTCGGTCTTCACCTTCTCCATTTCCTTGGTGATCCGCGCGACTTCGCTCAGGCCCGTCTGGTGGATCTGTTCGGCGGTGAGCGGAAGCGTCGTCGTCGACTCCAGCTCGTAGGCATAGAGCTTGTCGCCGCCCTTCATATATTTGAGACCGACGCCGTCCCGCGCATGCGCCAGATAGTCGGTCTTGAAGAAGTCGCGAAGCCGCGTCAGCGCCGGGTAAAGCTCGTCGGTGATCGCGGCGCGATATTCGGTCTTGAGCCGCTCCTGGTCGGCGGCGGAAATGCCGTCCGGGAACTTGGTGACCGGCTTGTAATAAGGCGAATCCTCCGGCTTCTGCTTCAGCTGGTTGTCGAGCTGCTCGATCATGTTGCGGACCGTCAGCTTGGTCTCCACGACCCCGCTCGCCTCGCCCTGTTTGAAGCGGCCGATCGCCCGGTCGAGATAAATGACGAAGCCTTTGTGCCGCTTCAGGTTGTTCTCATAATCCTCGAGCGTCTTGAACGGCGCCGCGCCCTGCCCGCTGGCGAAGGTCGGGTAGAAGGTGTGCAGCCCGAAGAAGTGATTGATCGGCTGGACTTCGGTGAGGGAGAGGATGTCGGGCTGATAGCCGCGGAGCGTGTCCTTCGTCTGCCATTCGAACGTGTCGTAGGCGAGCTGGTCGGTCGCATCGAGCTTCGACCGATCGATCGCGTGGAGCGCGGCGAGGTCGTGCTCGGCAGCCGCTTTCTCGCCCGCGTAATAAGCGTCCGTGATATAGTCGCCGAACTGGTCCGCGTAGCGCAGGTCACCGCGGAAAATGCCCTGGATCGGATTGCGCTGGAGCTGCGCCTCGTCGCTCGCCTTGAACAGCGAAAACAGCTTGTCGTGCTCGCTCTGGACCGGTTCCGCGGGTGGCGGCGGAGCAGCCTCGACGGGCGGCGCGGTCGGCGCCACCGGAGCCGGCGCGGTCGCGCAGGCGGACAGCGTGACGGTCGAAAGAAGCGCTGCCAGAGCAAGGGCACGAGTCGTCATCTTATTCCCCCGGGAAGAACATTACTGTCTTAGGTTCCTAATACGGCCGCCGCGCGGCCGCAACCCTGCGCAAATGGAAAAGGGCGCCGCGGCATCCCGCAACGCCCTTTCCATCAACGGCCGATCCCCGTCTACCAGAAGAAGTCGTACATCACGTCGACGACCTGACCGGAGTAGATGTTCACCAGCAACGCGTCGTCATAATAGCGCACCCACTTGTACGGCCACGGCGCATAAGGCAGCCGGTACATGTAGGGATCGCTCAGCCAGTAGCTGCTGCTGTAGTAGCTCGGCCACAGCCGCCAGCCGATGCCGTAGCGCTGGTAATTCCAACCGAACGGATCGTAGTAGATTCCAAGCCGGAAGATCGACCGGTGCTGTTGGCGATAATTACGCCAGTCGTAGCGGTGATCGCGCCGCCAGTCGGTCCGCCAGTCCGGATTGCGGGTCTGGTGGTAGGCGGTCTCCGGCGGGGGCGCCGGGCGGTCGGGACGGGCGCCGACGGGTACCCGGACGCGATTGCGGTCCCAGCGGCCATCGGGCGCTTGACGGTCGGCGTTGCGCCGGTCGCGCTGCCAGTTCGCGACATTTTCATTCGTGTCCTGCCGTTGATCGAGCGTCGGGCGGCCGCGCGCGTTCACGTTCGCCCTGGGGTCGTAGCGCTCGACTTCGCGAGCCGGAGTGTCGCTGCGCCGCATCCGCTGCGGAGCTGCGTCCATCGGCTGCTGGCGCACGTCGAAGCGCTGCTGGCGGGCCTGCGCCCGGTCGTCGCGGACCTGGGCCGGCTCCTGGCGCGGTTCGAAGCGCTCCTGGCGAACCTGCGGACGATCCTCGCGGACCTGCGCGGCTTGCTGCCGGGCCTCGGCGCGGTCCTGACGGGCCTGTGAACGCTCGGCCTGACGTTCCTGGCGAGCCTGCGACCGTTCCTGGCGGTCGCCGGCGCCGCTATCCTGGGGGGCCGCAAGGGCGGGAGTGGCGATTGTGGTCGCGAGAAGAAGAGAGATGAGGACTTTACGCATACGAACCTCGAAGAATAGACGAGTCAATCGAATGACTTATGCCATGTCCAGATGAGCCGTTGCTGAACCGTCACGAGACCCTGTGTTCACCTTGCGGCGACTTGCAAAGTCCAGCGAGAACGACAATCCCGGCACGATGACCGCCACAGTGACTTCTCTTGGCAGCCTGGGTACCGCGCGGGCGGGCAGCACGGGCACTCCCATCCTGTTCCTCCACGGCGTCGGGTCCGACAAATCCGTGTGGGCGCCGCAGCTCGCCCATTTCGGCCGAGCGCGGTGCGCCGTCGCTTTCGATTATCCGGGTTACGGCGACAGCGCGCCCGTCGCCGAAGGCACATCGCGGGACGATTATGCGGCCGCCATTGTCGCCGCCATGGACGCGCTTGAAATCGAACAGGCGCACATCTGCGGCCTGTCGCTGGGCGGAATAGTCGCCATCGCCATGCACGCACTTGCGCCGGAGCGGTGCCTGTCGCTGGTCCTCGCCGACACCTTCGCCGTGCATCCCGATGGTCCCCGCATCTACGAGCGCAGCCTCGCCGCGAGCGCGGACCTTCGAGCACTCGCAGAAGCGCGCGTCGATTTTCTCCTCGCGCCCGGCGCGCTGGACGATGTCCGCCGCGAAGTCATCGAGACGATGGCGAGGATTGACCCGCGCGCCTATCGCGTCGGCGCCGAGGCCGTGTGGCTCGCCGACCAGCGCGACCGCGCCGCGGCGATCGACGTCCCGACGCTCGTGATCTGCGGCGAGGAAGACAAGGTCACCCCGCCGTCCCTTTCCGAAGACCTGGCGTCGATCATCAAGCAGGCCCGGCTCGATATCGTTCCGGGGGCCGGACACATCTCCAATCTCGAACGGCCGGCGGAGTTCAATCTCCATGTCGAGCAGTTCCTCGCGGACGTGGAGCGCCGCTGATGGGCACCGCCTATATCGTCGACGCCGTGAGAACCGCGGGCGGGCGTCGCGACGGCGCGCTGAAGGATTGGCATCCGGCCGATCTCGGCGCCGCCGTCCTGAACGCTTTGGTCGAGCGCACCGCCGTCGACCCGGTCGCGATCGACGACGTGATCGTCGGCTGCGTCAGCCAGATCGGCGACCAGAGCTGCCACATCGGCCGCAACATGGTGCTCGCCTCCTCGCTCCCCGACAGCGTTCCCGCCGTCACCATCGACCGCCAGTGCGGAAGCTCGCAGCAATCGATCCACTTCGCCGCCCAGGCGGTGATGAGCGGGACACAGGA
>Ga0207657_10008900_pt1 | contig 10148 bp, 10 predicted proteins | sample KBSC33metaG_FD_184316 | JGI IMG/M metagenome (GOLD analysis project Ga0207657, IMG submission 184316) | Corn rhizosphere microbial communities from Kellogg Biological Station, Michigan, USA - KBS C3-3 metaG (SPAdes) (version 2) | ecosystem: Host-associated > Plants > Roots > Rhizosphere > Soil ... | reverse complement strand
AGCGCCGCGCTGGGTGCAGTCAGATGACCGCAGGCGACGCCTCAGCTGAATCCGCAAGAAGGGCCGCTCCCTCAGCCAGCGCGGGACAGGGCACTGTTGTTCTAGACCGGCCGACCCAGCCGGTACCACCGCGGCGCGGTCTTGTTCATCGGCCAGCCCAGGCCCGCGGTGTCGGCCGGCTCGGACGCGAGCATCTCCCAGCCCGCGAAGGCGGTCTCGATCTCCTCCTGCGACACCCCTCCGGTCAGCCACCGCCACCGGCTCGGGCCGAAGCTCAGCATCAGCAGCGTGGCCCCGGGGTTGGCCAGCGCGCTGGCACCTTCTCCCTGGGCCAGACGCTGTCTTGCGTCCAGACCCTGGAAGCAGCCGATGTCGAGGAAGAAGTCGAACGTCCCCAGGTTCGCCGACGGCAGCCGCGTCACGTCGCCGACGACGTAGCTGAGCCCGGCTGCGCCCCGGCCCTTGGCTGCTGCCGCCTCGATCGCGGCCGGCACGTTGTCGATGCCCACGGCCTGCCACCCCCGCCGGGCGAGTTCGGGGGTGTACTGGCCGCGGCCGCAGCCCAGGTCGAGCGCACGCCCCAGCGGGCGGGGGCGCCCGGCCTCCTCGCGGTCCAGCAGCGCGGCGATGCTTGCTGCCGCCGCCGTCCGATAGCGCTCCCAGGGGGTGATCCCGAACCGGTACATGCGGGCGTAGTTCGTCATGGACTGACCTCCTGGCGCCGCCGGAGCAGGACAGGCGTACGACGGTGCCAGGCTACGCCGCACAGCGCCCAGGAGGCCGTGCCGACCTGGCCGCGATCGACTGTATCTAGAACCCGTGCCTCGGCCTCCGTGTAACTGGGGAAGGAAACCGTCCCTCGCGACGTCAGGGGCATGGGGTTCGGGTGGCCCGTGAATTACTAGCAGGAAGATATGCCCGATGCGGTACTCAAACGCCAAGATGACCGGAGCAGTTTCTCAGGCGGCTTCAGGCATTGCCACCGCCGGCAGCAGGCCCGCCCTAGCCGGGGCCGTGTCGGACATCATTCTAGCCGTGAACGAGCGTCAGATTACTCCTGGCGAGACGGCATGCTTTCCATTTGTCGCGTGTACCGCGTACGGGATCCCGTCCATTCATGAATTCAATGTCATCTCGGATAACCCGAATTTCAACCCGGAGTGGGTTCGCCTTGGCCCGTCGGCTGGCGACAGCTACAGCCCGCGCTACATCCTCGAGATCAGCCCCGGTGACATCGAGCGCTCTCAGTATGGCGCTTATCCGCTCCGTCTATCGTGGCGAGCAGCCGGGACGTACCGCCATGCCGGGGGCCGGTGCACGCTCATCATAAGGCCGTGTGTCCGTGCCGTCACGGAACCAGTCGTAGCAATCTGGCCGACTGGTCATGTTTGCGTGCTGCTGGAGAATTGCGGTAGCACTGGAATCGATGCGGCGATCTCGATAAGGCACCGCGGCTCGGACTGGTCGAAGGAGTGGGAGTTCGACCTGCCGGCGAAGAACGACGACCCGTTCAGTTTTTCCGGGCGGTTCGATCCGCCGACCGGAATGCGCAGCGGAGACTTTGAGCTTACCGCCAGCGCGGCAGGCGTTCCCCTGATCCGCCGGACCGTACGCGTGAGACGCTCGCTAATCTCCCGCAGGCTCATTAGCGAAATACGGGTGTGCGGATAAGCATACGAGAAACCCGACGCCGCTCATCGGCGTGAACGCGCGCGTCGCAGTCGCGTCCGCCGTCCGCCCCCGGCATCAGGCTCATCGTGACGAGGCATGCCGGCGCCATCCCAGCACGGCCACTGTCGTCAGCGCGGCGGCCGCGACGACCCATCGCGCGTTTCTGTCCGGCCGGTGCCGCTGTGCGGGCGCCGGGCAGAACCGGGGCCACGCCGAGACGGCGGGCCAGGCCCTCACCCCCCGCACGCATCAGCACGTCATGGTTCCACCTGAACACCGGCCGGGCCGCCGGCGCCAGCAGGTTCATCCACCGCCTGATGGTGCGGACATCCCAGTCGTGGCGGACCAGGGTGCCGCCATCGGCGGACGTGAGCGTCCAGCGGCCGGTGCCATCCAGCTCACCGGTAGCCCGGGCTTCCAGTCTGGACGGCGGCTGCACGCGGGTCACCTGCACGTCGAAACCGAGCGTGTACGGCAGCCGGGTCCGGAACAGCAGGCGCAGGCGCTTGCCGACCCCATCAGCAGCACCTGGTTCCAGCTCGTCCACGCCGGTCACGTACTTCCACCAGGCCGGCCAGCGCTCGGCGTGGTAAATCTCCTCCCAGACCCGCTCGATGGGGGCCTGGATCTGCCACGTGCTGACCAAGTGATACTCAGCCATGTCTCCTCCTGCGTTTCCTAGCGGAATCTCCCCGGCCCCGTCGGTACGTCACGGCTAGCCGCACCGGATCACTGCGGGCCATCACGCTGCCGGCGACGGACATCACGACGGCATCCCCGTCTCCATCGACAGCACCGCCGGGCTGGATATCAGCGAGTGATCCCGCATGGCGAGAAAGCCGGCCGGGTAAGGCTTTTCCCGCAGGAGCGGATGTTCTGCGTGCCGATGTCCGGCGCAGGCCGTAGCCCGGCGGGTCTAGCATCCTGCCGGGACCGGTAATATTCCGCTAAATCTCAGGTCTTTCGTGGATAGCGAGGCCCGCAGTGCGGAACGAACGATGGCTGGTCGCGGGGGCTGCCGGGCTCGTGCTGGCGGGCGGTATCGCGTATGTGGCGACGGCGCGCCCGGTAACGGGGCAGCATCTGGTCGCACAGCAGGTAGCCAGCAAACCCACGCCGTCCGCGGTCGTGACCGTGACGCCGGCCGACGGCGCGGCGAAAGTCGCTCCCGACACTCAGGTACAGATCACGGCGTCCGGGGGCACGCTCACCCAGGTCACGGTGGCGTCCGGCGGTTCCGCCGTCGCCGGGCAGTACGGGCCAGGCAGCACGAACTGGTCGACGGGGTGGGGGCTGAAGCCCGACACCTCCTACACCGTCACCGCCGTCGCCAAGAACAGCAAGGGCGCGGCGACGACCGAGGTCACGCATTTCACTACCAAGAGCGCGGCCCGCACCCTTCAGATCAGCAGCATTACTCCCGACCAGGGTGAGACTGTCGGGGTCGGCATGCCGATCATCGTCGACTTCAACTACGACGTGGCCCGCTCGGACCGGGACGCGGTGGAGCGTGCCCTCGAGGTCGGCAGCGACGTCCCGGTCAGCGGCGCGTGGTTCTGGGCCTCAGACAGCGAAGTTGTCTTCCGCACGCAGAACTACTGGCCGGCCCACGAGCATGTGACGCTGACCGCGCACCTGACCGGCGTCCCTGCCGGGCCGGGCCTGTGGGGCGGGGGCGACCTGAGCCGTTCGTTCAAGATCGGCGATTCGCACATCGTCAAGGTCAACCTGAAGACCGACTATGCCCGCTTCTACACCAACGGGTCGCTCGCCAGGAAGATCCCGGTCAGCGGCGGGATGGGCGGCTACGACTCCTACGGCAACGACTTCTACACCACCAGCGGCGTTCACCTCACCATGGGGAGCTATGACTCGGTGGTGATGACCTCGCCCAACATCAAGCCGGGCCAGCCCGGGTACTACCACGAGATCGTCTACAACGACGTGCAGATCTCCGACAGCGGCGAGTACCTGCACCAGAGCCCCGGCGGTTTCTGGTGCCTCGGCGTCGAGAACTGCAGCCACGGCTGCGTCCGGATGACGGTCGACGGCGCAGCCTGGTGGCGGCACACCGCTTACCGGGGCGACCCGGTGACCATCACCGGCACCCCGCGCCCGCTCGCCTGGAACAACGGGTGGGGCTACTGGCAGCAGTCCTGGTCAGCCTGGCTGAAGGGCAGCTCCGCCGGGCCGGTCACCACCACCACGCTGGAGGGGGCCAGCCCTCGCATCGGCGGCATCCGCCGGTCCGGAGGACAGTTCCTCCCGGCCAGCGACGCCACCTGAGGATCGCCGACCGCAGGTTCTGGTTTCCGCCCCTGACGTCCGCTGTCTTACCGTGGATGCATGACCGCATGGGGCAACCTGCCGCCCGCACCGCCGCCGCATGGCACGGTGCTGGCCTGGGCGCGAGGCTGCCGATGCGACCAGTGCGAACGCGAGTACCAGCGGTTCGTGTCCGAACTGGCATTGCGAGGGCCGCTGAGGTTTCCCGCTGCGCCGGAGCCCCGCAAGCTCGATGCTGACACCATGGCCCGACTGGAACCGGCGGTGAGCCAGTCTGAGTGCCCCGTGTGCGGCGCGCTGCGCCATCAGCGGTGCCGCAACCTGGCGTTCCCTCAGCATTTCGCGCCGACTCATCCCGAGCGCAGAAGCAGCGGATGAGGCGAGGCTCACCCGCCAGGTCCCGGTCCCCGGTGGCGGCCGGCCACGACCGCCTGATAGCCGGTCGGGGTGATTCCGGTGAACTGGCGGAAATCGCGGATCAGATGGGCCTGGTCGGCGTAGCCGGTGTCGGCTGCGACCAGTCCCCAGTCGAGCGGGCGCCGCTGATCGACGTGCCGCCACACCCGGTCGAACCGGATCAGGCGGGCCGCGGTCTTGGGCCGCAGCCCGGCCTGCCGCCGGAACTGGACGATCAGGTGCTTATGGCTCCAGCCCACCTCGTCGGCGATCTGGCCGATCGGAACCGTGCCCCCGGTTGTGACCAGCCGCTGCCACGCCCAGCCGACCTGTGGCGAGGGCCGCGGCCCGCCGGCCATTCGCCGCAGCAGGAACTGGTCCATCAGCGCGAAGCGCTGCCGCCAGTTCGCCGTCTCGCGCAGTTGCTCGGCCAGCCGCCGGGCGGCGCCGCCGAATAGGTCAGCCAGGTCGATGAGCTGGCCGCTGAGCTCGTTCACCGGCAGGCCCAGCAGCCGGTAAGCCCCCAGCGGGTCCAGCCATACCTCCAGGTAAGACGGGGCGCAGTCGCCATCTACCAGCCATGACGAGGCGTGCGGGCTCATGACGAAGGCCGGAGGGCGGTGCGCCGAGTCAAGGATCTTCACGACCAGCGGGACCGAGGTGGTGGCCGGAAGGACCAGGTGCCGCGGGGTGGTCGCCTGGGTGAAGCCGGCATACCCCCGAGAGAGCAGGGGGCGCAGCAGCGGATGCGGCGCGGCGGCCAGCCGGGGCCATCTGGCCCGCTCCGGCGCGGCAGCGGTCATGCCATCCCAGCCTAGTCCAGAGGACTCGTCCGGTTCACAACAGCGGAGTTCGCGCGGGAGGTGCATTTTGTTCAAGCGCTGGCCGCGCCGCGGGCTTACCCTCTGGCGATGTGCGGGACGTCAGCGAGAGGAGCACGTCAATGGCTGAACTGGTCCATGACCCGGTCAACCGGGTCCGCTACGCGTTCCAGCGTGACGGCGAGAACCTTATCGTGGACTGCCTGGTCGATTCGGGCGGCTCGCTGCCCGCTCATCGGCACCCGCGTCAGGTAGAGCGCTGGTCGGTTCTCGACGGCCAAGTCCGGTTTCGCCTCGGCAACACCGAGCGCCTCATCGGCTCTGCGGACGGCGAGATGGTCGTGACGCCCGACACCGACCACGGGCTTGCCAACGTAAGCGGCCGCGAGGCCCACCTGCGCTGCCGGGTGGAGCCAGCGCTGCGCCTCCAAGCCTTCCTGGAAGAAAGCGCCGCGGCCGCGCGAGAAGGCCTGTTCACCGCCCGAGGGCTGCCCCACGGCTTGGGCGGGGCCCGCTGGGCGGCTAACTTCCTTGAGCGCTACCGCGGCGAGACAGTCCTTCTTAAACCGCCGCAACCCGTGCAGCGCGCCCTGATCGCGTTGCTGGCCCGTGACTCACCGCCACGCGGGAGAAGCTGATGTCTATTCGGGCCGGGGATCCCAGCGAAAGCGGCGAACCGCCACGCCCGCGCCGGCCACGCCCCAGGCCGCTAGTACCGCCAGGTCCCGCCAGTCAGCCCCCGCATGCTGGGCAAACGCCCCCGTCAGGGCCTCGTTGAACGGCCGTACCGGAAGCCAGCCGGAGACGTGGTTGAGCAGCGCGGAGTTGATCGGCCCGTAGGTGCCGGCGATGAACGTCAGCGGAAACAGCACGAGCTGGGCCACCGCCGGGGCGGCATCGGCGTTCGAGATTACCGACGCGACCGCCACGCCCAGGGCGCAGAAGCTCGCGGCCCCGAGCACCAGCGTCAGCATGATCGCGAGCCAGTGTGACGGGAACGGCACCCCGTACAGCCGGCCCACCACCACGATGAGCGCGATGTCGATCACGCTCACGAGTACGCAGTGGGCGAGCAGCCCGCCGAAGTAGGCCCACGCGGGCAGCGGCGTCGCCCGGATCCGCTTGAGTATCCCGGCCTGCCGGCGGGCCGCGAGGGCGACCGCGAGCTGGCCGTAGCACGAGCCGAGCACCGACAGCGCGGCGATCGTCGGCACGTAATACTGCAACGCGGACAGCCCGCCAAAGTACGAGCTCTTTCCGGTCCCGCCGAAGAGCGCGCCCATGATGACCACGAACACGACCGGGAAGATGAAGGTGAATATGGCGCTCTGCGGGTTCCGCCAGAACGACAGCTGCTCGTACCGCACCTGATGAGCCAGCAGGCGCAGGTTGCTGCGCGGGCCTGCCGGCGGGCCGGCCAGACGGCCAGTACGCCTGCGGACGGCAACGGCGGTGGTCATCGCGTGATCCTCTCCGGCGCACGCGCTGGCGCGCCTTCGTGAGTTAGTTCTAGGTAGACGTCCTCCAGGCTGGGCCGCTCTACCGTGAGCCCGGCCAGCACGTGGCCGTGCCCGATCGCCCAGTCCGTTAGCTGATGCAGCGCCTGTGTCGGCGCGTCGGTCTCGACCACGACCATGCCGTTCGCCGAGTGCGACGAGACGGGCAGGTCCCCGGCCGTGTAGCCAGCTGGCAGCCGGAACGAGATGCACGCGCGCTCGGCGTCTCGCCCGCCGAGAGCGGCCGGCTCGCCGGCGGCGACGACTACGCCGCCGGACAGCAGGACGACCCGGTCGGCCAGCGCCTGCGCCTCGTCCATGTCATGGGTGGTCAGCAGGATCGTCATGCCGGCCGTGCGCAACCCGCGCACGAGCTGCCAGGCGTCCCGGCGGGCGGCCGGGTCGAACCCGGTCGTCGGCTCGTCCAGGTAGAGCAGCGCCGGATTGCCGATCAGGCCGAGGGCAAGGTCCAGCCGGCGCTTCTGCCCGCCGGACAGCGACCTGACCTTGCGGCGCTCCAGGCCGGTCAGGCCCGCCAGCTCGATCACCTCGGCCACGCCACGCGGCGCCCGGTAGTAGCCGGCCGCGCGTGCGATCGTCTCGCGGACGGTCAGGTACGGCTCGACCGCGACGTCCTGCAGGACCAGGCCGGTCCGCTCGCGCAGCTCGCGGGCGCTGGACCGCTCGCCGGGGTCGTAGCCGAGGACCTCGGCTGTCCCGCCGTCCCGGGCGCGGAAGCCCTCCAGGATCTCCAGCGTCGTGGTCTTGCCCGCCCCGTTCGGCCCGAGCAGCGCAACGATCTCGCCATAGCCGACGGTAAAGCCGACGTCTCGCACGGCGTGCACCGGGCCGTAGCTCTTGCGCAGGCCGGACACTTCGACGGCATTAGGCATGACCCGTCCCTCCGAGCGCGCACCGGACCTCCACCGTCAGGTCGAGATACCGTCCGGCCAGCCCCGGCATGGCCGTCAGGCCGAACTCGGTCCGGTCGACGCGGACCGTGGCGCTGGCGGTGAACGACGGCCCGGCCACGGTCACCTGGCCGATCGACAGGCTGACCGGCCGACAGACCTCGCGCACGGTGAGCGTCCCGCGGATGGTCCTGCCGTCTGCGCAGACATGCCCGTCCCGGAAGGAGATGACGGGGAACCGGGCCGCGTCCAGGAACCGGGCCGACAGCACGCTGGTGTCACGCTGCTCGTTGCCGGTGCTGAAGCTCGCCGTGTCGATCTCGGCGTGAATAGCCGAGTCGGCGAGCGGTTCGGCGATGTCCGCCGAGCCGGACCGGATCGCGAACGTGCCGCGGACCGGACCGAGCCCGAACATGTGCCGGGTGCGGAATGTCACCCTCGACTGGCTCACGTCGATCTCGTAGTGGCCGAGCCGGGGTGTCTGCGTGATCTGTGGTTCTGTGTGCATGTCCCCATTGCATGCCGCCGCGGGTGCCGCCCGGCAGGGCAGCCGGTAGGGTCCTGCTCCTACGAAGGGATGGCCTCGAACGGCGGTATGCAACTTTCGTATGGTCCTGCCGGTCCGTTGGTATTGCCAGCGGGGGCAGCCGGGCAGGGTGGCATAGCCTGAACCACATGGGACTTCGGGTGTGCGCACGGCAGAATCGCCTGGCGCTTGATGTGCTCCTCGCGGTCTTTTTCGTCTTGCTCGACACCGTCCTCACGCTCGCCGGGACGTCCTGGTGGCCCGCGCACCCCGGCACGCTGGCCTGGACCATGCTGGCCGTTCAGGGGCTGGCCGACGCCTCACTCGTCTTCCGCCGACGGGCGCCCATGCTCGTCATCGCGATACTTGGCGGGTTCAGCCTGGTCATCTCCCTGCTCATCTCCCCCGCCGGCCTGATCACCCCGGAAAACGCCGGGACCGTGTGGGCGCCCCTCGGAACCGTTCTCGCCGCATACGGGCCGTTCTACTACGGCAAGGACCGGCGCGCGGCGTTCGCGGCCGTCGGCACGCTGACGCTCATTGTGGCCCGGGTCTGGGAGCCGTCCCTGTCCGTCATCACGATCGGCGTGCTGAGAACGGCGGTCGGGCCGCTGGTCGCGCTCTACTTCACCGCGCGGCACGAGGTCCTGCAGGGCCTGCGCGACCGGGCCGAACGCGCCGAGCAGGAGCGCTACCTGCTCGCCGAGCAGGCCAGGGCCGAGGAACGGGCCCGGCTCGCGGGCGAAATGCACGACGTCGTGACGCACCGGGTCAGCCTGATGGTGCTGCAGGCAGGCGCACTCGGTATCACCGCCAAGGACGAAGCGACCAGGCAGGCCGCGGAAGAACTGCGGGCCGCGGGCTGCCAGGCGCTGGATGAGCTGCGAGATCTGGTCGGCATCTTGCGGACCGAGCCCGATGGCGATCAGACGCCGTCGACGCCGGGGCTGCCCGCGCTGATCGCCGAGTCCACGGCCGCCGGCGCCCTCGCCGAGCTGGCCGAGGACGGCGACCCCGCGCTCGCCTCGCCGGTCGTGGGGCGCACGGTGTACCGGATCGTGCGCGAGGCGCTCACCAACGCCCGCAAGCACGCGCCGGGCGCGTCCGTGCTCGTCCAGATCGGCTACCGCGAGTCGCAGGTCAAGGTCATCGTCAGCAACGGGCCGGCCACGCGAAGCGGGGACAGCGAGCTGAGCGGCACCGGATCCGGCCTTGGCCTGGCCGGCCTGCGCCAGCGCGTCGAGCTCATGCACGGCACGTTGCGGGCCGGGCCAACGCCGGACGGCGGGTTCCGGCTGGAGACCGTGTTGCCCGCGTACGTCCCGACAGCTGAGCCGGCCGAGCGCACCGAACGGGCGGCGGAGCAGCCCGTCCCGGCCGCGCGACTCGCATGATCCGGGTAGTCGTCGTCGACGACGAGCCGATGGTCTGCGCGCACCTGCGCACGATTCTCGGCTCGTCTGGTGACATCGAGGTCGTGGACGAGGCTCACGACGGAGCGGCCGGGGTTGAGGCCGTGGTCCGCAGCCGGCCCGATCTGGTGCTCATGGACCTGCGCATGCCCGGCGTGGACGGCCTCACCGCGATCGGGCGGATCGGCAAGCTCGCCGACCCGCCCGTCGTGGTCGTGCTGACCACCTTCGACGCAGACCAGTATGTGCTCCGTGCGCTCCGGGCCGGCGCGGCCGGGTTCCTCGTCAAGTCGACGCCTCCGGCCGACCTGATCGGGCTGGTGCGGGTAGCGGCGGACGGGCATACCGTGCTCTCCCCGGCCGCTGCCCGGCGCCTGGTCGCTGCGTCCACCGACAGCCAGCCGGCCCGCGAGCACGCCCGCGAGCTCGTCGGCACGCTGACCGAGCGAGAGGCCGAGGTATTGGGCTGCCTCGGTGAGGGACTGTCGAATGCCCAGATAGCGAGCCGGCTGTACCTGTCCGAGGCGACGGTCAAGGGGTATGTGTCGCGCATGCTCGTCAAGCTCGGCTGCGCCAACCGGACCCAGGCAGGATTGCTCGCACACGACGCCGGGATCGTGAGGCCCGGA
>Ga0207657_10008898_pt1 | contig 10150 bp, 7 predicted proteins | sample KBSC33metaG_FD_184316 | JGI IMG/M metagenome (GOLD analysis project Ga0207657, IMG submission 184316) | Corn rhizosphere microbial communities from Kellogg Biological Station, Michigan, USA - KBS C3-3 metaG (SPAdes) (version 2) | ecosystem: Host-associated > Plants > Roots > Rhizosphere > Soil ... | reverse complement strand
ATCCAGGCGAGGAGCGGCGGCTCAGCTTCGCCCAGCAGTGCCTGGCCGGGCGCCCGGCCGGCCCGGTGATCGCCGCGACCGACTACATGCGGGCCTTCGCCGACCAGATCCGGCCGTTCATGGACCGCCGGTACCGAGTGCTCGGCACCGACGGGTTCGGGCGCTCGGACTACCGGCGCAACCTGCGCCGGCACTTCGAGGTCAACCGGCACTACATCGCGCTCGCCGCGCTGACCGAGCTGGCCGCCGAGGGCGCCGTTCCGGCCTCGGCCGTGGCGGACGCCATTGCCCGCTACGACATCGACCCCGACAAGACCCCACCCGCGCTCGCCTGAGCGTCGGACCGATCAGGAAAGAGACGATCGACATGACAGCTCCCACCGAGGTCAAGGTTCCCGACATCGGCGACTTCGGCGCTGTGCCGATCATCGAGGTGCACGTCAGCGCCGGCGATCAGGTCAACGCCGAGGACCCGCTGGTCACCCTCGAATCCGACAAAGCCACCATGGACATACCCGCCCCGATCGGCGGCTCGGTGGCCGAGGTCCTGGTCAAGGTCGGCGACGAGGTCAGCGAGGGCAGCCCCATCCTGCTGCTCATTCCCGGCGACGGCGCGGTCAGCACCCCGCCGTCACTGGTCGAACAGCAAGAGCCCGCACCCGCCTCGGCCCCGGCGACGGCCCCCGCGCCGGCGCCCTCGGCACCGGCCGCGGCCCCAGCGGCGGGTGGAGTTGACACCCCCGCCGGGATACACGCCGGGCCCTCCGTGCGGCGCACCGCCCGGGAGTTGGGCGTGGACCTGGCCGCGGTCACCCCGACCGGGCCCAAGGGCCGCATCACCAAGGACGACCTGCTGGGGTTCCTGAAGGGCCCGGCCCAACCCGCCGCCGCGGTCGGCGCGGGGATCCCGGAGATCCCCGCGCAGGACTTCTCCACGTTCGGGCCCATCGACACCGCGCCCCTGCCACGGATCAAGAAAGTCTCCGGACCCTTCCTGCACCGCTCCTGGCTCAACGTCCCCCACGTCACGCACAACGACGAAGCCGACATCACCGACCTCGACCGCTACCGCAAAGAACTCGACACCGCCGCCAAGAACGACCGCAACCCCTACCGGGTCACCCTGCTCGCGTTCCTGGTCAAGGCCTGCGTCGCCGCCCTCAAAAAGTTCCCCGAGTTCAACTCCTCACTGTCCCCGGAGAAAGACGCCCTCATCCTCAAGCACTACTACAACATCGGCATCGCCGTGGACACCCCCGGCGGCCTGGTGGTCCCGGTCGTCAAGGACGCCGACCGCAAGGGCATCGTGGAACTGTCCCGGGAGTTCATGTCCACCTCCGCCAAGGCCCGCGACGGCAAGCTCGGGCCGTCGGACCTGGCCGGTGGCACGTTCACCATCTCCAGCCTCGGCGGCATCGGCGGCACCAGCTTCACCCCCATCGTCAACGCCCCCGAAGTCGCCATCCTCGGCGTCGTCCGCTCGAAGCTGAGCCCCGTCTGGAACGGCACCGAGTTCACCGCCCGCAACATGCTGCCCCTTTCCCTGTCCTACGACCACCGCGTCATCGACGGTGCGCTGGCCGCCCGCTTCGCCCGACACCTGTGTTACCTGCTCGAAGACGACCGACGGCTGCTGCTGTGACCGCCTTCGCCGCTGACCACTTCGACCACCAGGGAGCAACTCGATGAGCGCGCAGGAGATCACGGTCCCGGACATCGGCGACTTCTCGGACATCCCGGTGATCGAGATCCACGTCGCGGCGGGCGACACCGTCGCGGCCGAGGACCCGTTGGTCACGCTGGAATCGGACAAGGCCACGCTCGATGTACCAGCCCCGGTAGCCGGGACGGTGACCGAGCTGCGGGTCGCCGTGGGCGACACCGTGTCCGCAGGCAGCGTGATCATGGTGATCGACGCCGAGGGCGGCGACGCCGCCCCAGCAGCCTCGGCCACTACACCGACCCAGCAGGTCACCGAGACCGCAGCCGCGCAGCCGGTGGCCGCCGCGAACATCGAACGCGGCGACCAGCACGCCGAGGTGCTCGTGCTCGGCGCCGGGCCGGGCGGCTACACCGCAGCGTTCCGGGCCGCCGACCTCGGCAAGCAGGTCGTCATGATCGACAGCCGCGGCCCGCTCGGCGGGGTGTGCCTGAACGTGGGCTGCATCCCGTCCAAGGCGCTGCTGCACGCGGCCAAGGTGATCGCCGAGACCAAGGAGATGTCCGGCAACGGGCTGGCCTTCGCCGCGCCGACCGTCGACCTGGACGCGCTGCGCGGCTGGAAACAGAGCGTGGTCGACCGGCTCACCGGTGGGCTATCCGGGCTGGCCGAACAGCGCAACGTCACCACCGTGGTCGGCACCGCCAAGTTCACCTCGCCGAACACGGTCGAGGTCACCGCCGACGACGGGTCGACCAGCACGGTCAGCTTCGAGCAGGCGATCATCGCCGCCGGCTCCGAGCCGGTCACGCTGCCGTTCGTCCCACACGACGATCCCCGCGTGATCAACTCCGCCGGCGCGCTGGAGTTGGATGGGATCCCGGAGCGGCTGCTCATCCTGGGCGGCGGGATCATCGGCCTGGAGATGGCGACCGTCTACTACGAGCTGGGCTCGAAGGTGAGCGTGGTGGAGCTGCTGGACCAGCTCATCCCCGGCGCGGACGCGGACCTGGTCAAGCCGCTTACCCGATGGCTGTCCAAGCGCTACCAGGACATCTGGGTGAAGACCAAGGTCACCAACGTGGAGGCCGGACAGGATGGGCTGACCGTTTACTTCGAGGGCGGCAAGGCCCCCGAGTCGGCGGTGTTCGACAAGGTCCTGGTCGCGGTCGGGCGCAAACCCAACGGGAAGGTGATCGGCGCCGAGGCCGCGGGCGTGCAGGTCGATGAGCGCGGGTTCATCCCGGTGGACAAGCAGCAGCGCACCAACGTGGGGCACGTCTTCGCCATCGGCGACATCGTCGGCCAGCCGATGCTCGCGCACAAGGCCACCCACGAGGGCAAGGTCGCCGCCGAGGTCACCGCCGGGCACAACAGCTACTTCGACGCCACCGTCATCCCCTCGGTGGCCTACACCGACCCCGAGGTGGCCTGGGTCGGCGTCACCGAGAACGAGGCCAAGGCGGCCGGCATCAAGTACGGCAAGGCCAACTTCCCGTGGGCGGCCAGCGGCCGTTCGCTGTCGCTGGGCCGCGACGAGGGCATGACCAAGGTGATCTTCGACGAGACCACCGACCGGATCATCGGCTGCGGCATCGTCGGGCCCAATGCCGGCGACCTGATCGCCGAGGCCGCGCTGGCCATCGAGCTGGGCGCCGACGCCGCCGACATCGCGCTGACCATCCACCCGCACCCCACCCTCTCCGAAACCGTGGCGATGGCCGCCGAAGCCTTCGAGGGCACCATCACCGACCTCTACCTGCCCAAGAAGAAGACGTCGAGATGACCGCCGACCCGCGGCGGCAGACCAGTCACCAGCAACGACACGACCAGCAACGAGTTGGCCGGCGAGCAACGTAACCGGTGACGAAACGCCCCGCGAACAGCGGGCTGGATCGGGAAAGGCCATTATGTCCGAGGGACCCTACGAACTTATCCCGTCCGTCGACGGCTACACCGTGCTGATTCACGCTCGTGGCCATGCCGTGCTGGGCTCCCCCACCATCAACCGCGGCACCGCGTTCACCCAGGCGCAGCGCCGCGAGCTCGGGCTGATCGGCCTGCTTCCCACCGGTGTGACCACATTGGACGGGCAGTCGCGACGCACCTACGCCCAGTACCTGGCGCAGGCGAGTGATCTGGGTAAGTGGGTGTATCTGGCGAACCTGCGGGACCGCAACGAGGTGCTGTTCTACCGGCTGCTGTGCGAGCACATCTCCGAGATGCTGCCGATCGTCTACACCCCCACCGTCGGGCTGGCGATCGAACGGTTCAGCCACGAGTTCCGCCGCCCTCGCGGGGTCTACCTGTCGATCGATCACCCCGAGGATGTCGAGACGGCGTTGCGCAACACCGGCATGGGCGCCGAGGGCGTCGACCTGCTCGTGGCTACCGACTCCGAGGGCATCCTCGGCATCGGCGATCAGGGCGTGGGCGGCATCGAGATCTCGGTCGGGAAACTCGCCGTCTACACCGCCGCCGCGGGGATCCACCCGCACCGCGTCATCCCGGTGGTGCTCGATACCGGCACCGACAACCTCGCCCTGCTCAACGACGAGATGTACCTGGGCGCCCGGCACGCCCGGATCCGCGACCACCGGTACGACGAGCTCATAGACGCCTACGTCACCGCCACCACCAAGCTCTTCCCCCACGCGATGCTGCACTGGGAAGACTTCGGCGCCAGCAACGCCCGCCGCATCCTGAACAAGTACGCCGAGCAGGTCTGCACCTTCAACGACGACATGCAGGGCACCGCCGCCGTCGTGCTTGCCGCCGCCTTCTCCGCCGTCGCCGCCGCAGGCACCCGCATGCGCGACCAGCGCGTCGTCATCCACGGCTCCGGCACCGCCGGGCTGGGCATCGCCGACATGATGCGCGACCAAATGGTCCGCGAGGGCCTCACCCACGACGAAGCCACTGGCCGGTTCTGGGCGTTGGGCCGCTCCGGGCTGCTGACCGACGACCGCGCGGCGAGCATGTACGACTTCCAGCTTCCCTACGCGCGGCCCGCGGCTGAGGTCGCCGACTGGAACACCGCCAGGTCGGGACGGCCGGGGCTCGCCGAGACTGTCGCCGCAGTTCACCCCACCATGTTGATCGGCACCTCGACCCAGACCGGGGCGTTCACCGAGAACATCGTCCGGGACATGGCCGCCCACACCGACCGACCCATCATCATGCCGCTGTCCAACCCCACGTCGCGCTGCGAGGCGCAGCCCGAAGACCTTATCCGCTGGACCGACGGCCGCGCGCTCATCGCCACCGGCAGCCCCTTCCCGCCCGTCCCCCACAACGACCGCACCTACCACATCGCCCAGGCCAACAACGCGCTCGTCTTCCCCGGCCTCGGCCTCGGCGTCACCGTCGCCCGCGCCAGCCGCATCACCGACCGCATGATCGCCGCCGCCGCCGACGCCGTCGCGCGACTCTCCAACGCCACCACACCCGGAGCACCGCTGCTACCACCGGTGGACAACCTCCGGGCCGTCTCCGCCGCCGTCGCCGTCGCCGTCGCCGTCGCAGCCGTCGAGGAAGGACTCGCACAGGTACCCGTCGACAACCCGATCCAACGGGTCCACGAAGCGATGTGGCGGCCCGACTACCCACGAATCGAAATCAAACCCACCTGATCACCGTTCTCCGCGCACGCCAGCAACAGTCGAGCAACAACCAGCAGGTCTTGTCATGCCAGGCTCCGTCATCGTCGGCGGCGCACGGACGCCGATCGACAAGCTCTCCGGAGCGCTTAAGGGCTTCGTACACCTGCGCGGCATCGCCTCCACGTCGCCGCTGCTGCGCATCGCAGACCGCCGCTACCTAGCGCGCGGCACTGCCCTGGCTGCGCATCGCCAACGACCTCACCGGCGAGCAGGAAGTCGCCACGCTCGCCCTAGCCGCGGCGTGCACAGTTCCTCGTCTCCCCCGCAGCACGCCAATCCTGTGACGAGGGTCTCCGTGGCCCGCGGACTCAGGATTGCGGGGCGACTGCCGAACCCGGCGTTGTTCGAACGGCGTCGTGACACCCAGGTGGCGTATGGTGTTCTCGCTGGCGCCGTGGCGCGCAGCTGCGTCGTGAGCAAGCTGCTCACTTCGTGCGCGGCAGTGGACGTGAATCCGCGGGCGTCACGACAGCCGTGCCGGCCCGGTATCGCGGCGGCCCAGGGAGGTAACGGTTGACCACGCCCGTATTGCATCCCGTTGTCCGCGACGTCACCGAGCGGATCCGGGTGCGCAGCGCCGAGACGCGGCGAAGGTATCTCGAACGTATCGGCGGGGCCGCCCGCCGTCGGCCGGCCCGGCTGGACCTGGGCTGCGCGAATCTCGCCCATGGGTTCGCGGCCTGCGAATCTAGCGCCAAGGACGACCTGCGCGGCAACGTCAAGGTCAACGTCGCGATTGTGTCGTCCTACAACGACATGCTCTCGGCGCACCAGCCCTACGAAACGTTCCCACGCGCGATCAAGGAGGCGGTGGCCGCGGCCGGGGCGGTGGCGCAGTTCGCCGGTGGGGTGCCGGCCATGTGTGACGGGGTCACGCAAGGGCATGCCGGGATGGAACTGTCACTGTTCAGCCGGGACGTGATCGCGATGGCGAGCGCGGTGGCACTGTCGCACGAGATGTTCGACGGCGCGCTGTTGCTCGGTATCTGCGACAAGATCGTGCCGGGCCTGCTCATCGGTGGTCTGGCGTTCGGTCACCTGCCGATCGTCCTGGTCCCGGGCGGTCCGATGACCTCGGGACTGCCCAATAGCGAGAAGAGCCGGGTCCGCCAGCTCTACGCCGAGGACAAGGTGGGCCGCGCGGAGCTGCTGGCCGCGGAGTCTGCCTCCTACCACGGTCCGGGCACCTGCACGTTCTACGGCACGGCCAACTCCAACCAGATGATCGTCGAGATCATGGGTCTGCATCTGCCAGGCGCGAGCTTTGTGAACCCGGGTACGCCGCTGCGCGCGGCGCTGACTGCGGCAGCGGCCCGGCGGGTCACCGAGCTGACCGCGACCGGGCCCGCATATACCCCGATGGGTCAGATCGTCGACGAGAAGGCGGTTGTCAACGCCGTCGTCGGGTTGCACGCGACGGGCGGATCGACCAATCACACCCTGCATCTCGTCGCGGTGGCCGCGGCCGCCGGGATCCATCTCACCTGGGACGACTTCTCGGATCTGTCCGAAGTGGTTCCGCTGCTGGCCCGCGTATACCCGAACGGCAACGCCGACGTGAACCACTTTCAGGCGGCCGGCGGGATGGCGTTCGTCATCGGTCAGCTGCTGGACGGTGGGCTGCTGCACGGCGACGTGCGCACCGTGGCCGGCGCCGGTCTGAACCGCTACCGACGGGAGCCCTTCCTGGCGGCGGACGGTTCACTGGTCTGGCGACCCGGACCGGCCGAAAGCCTCGACCCGCAGGTGCTGCGCCCGATCATCGACCCCTTCACCGCCGACGGCGGGCTGTGCGTCCTGCGGGGCAACCTCGGCCGCGCGGTGATCAAGGTGTCGGCGGTCGCGCCGTCGCATCGGATGGTCACCGCGCCGGCCCGGGTGTTCGATGACCAGGCGCACGTCGTGCAGGCGTTCGCCAGCGGCGAATTGGACCGCGACGTCGTCGTCGTCATGCGCTACCAGGGTCCGCGGGCCAACGGCATGCCCGAGTTGCACAAGCTCACGCCGCTGCTGGGCGTGTTGCAGGACCGCGGGCACCGCGTCGCGCTGGTCACCGACGGCCGAATGTCGGGTGCCTCCGGCAAGATCCCCGCGGCGATCCACCTCACTCCCGAGTGCGCCGTTGGCGGCCCCCTGACCCGGGTGCGCGACGGCGACGTGATCCGCCTCGACAGCGAGGCCGGCACACTTCATGTCGAGCTGTCGGACGTCGAGTTGCTCACCCGTCCGGGGTCGGGCGCGCCGGCCAGCGACGACGACTGGGTGGGCACCGGCCGGGAACTGTTCAACGTCTTCCGCCACGCGGTGGGCGACGCCGACGCCGGCGCAGCGGTTTTCGGGCTGCCCGCCGCGTCACCCCGGGACCGGCAACCGCCGGTTTCGGTGCCCACTTCAGCTGAAGGTTAGGCCAATGACCGCATCGAGCCATGACATCGGCGATCTGCTCAACCGCGCCCCGGTGATCCCCGTCATCGTCATTGACGATGAGGCCGTCGCTGTGCCGCTGGCGCGGGCCCTGGTCGCGGGCGGCCTAACGGTCCTCGAGGTCACGCTGCGCACCAAGTGCGCCCTCGCGTCGATCAAACGCATCGTGGCCGAGGTGCCCGACGCGGTCGTCGGCGCCGGCACGATACTGACCCAGGCGGACGTTGCGGCGTCCGTCGAGGCCGGCGCCGAGTTCCTGGTCAGCCCCGGTTCCACACCCGGCGTGCTCGACGCCATGCTCGACAGCGGCGCCGCGCCTTTACCGGGTGCAGCGACCGCGTCGGAGGTCATGGTTTTCATGGAGCGTGGATTGGGACACGGCAAGTTCTTCCCGGCCAAACCCGCCGGCGGGATCGCTTACCTCAAGGCGCTCGCGGGACCCATCCCCGACTTCCGCTTTTGTCCCACCGGGGGCATCGACCTAGCCGGGGCCCCGGACTTTCTCGCCCTACCCAACGTCGCCTGCGTCGGCGGCTCGTGGATCACCCCGAAGGACGCCGTGGCCGCGGGCGACTGGGGCCGGATCGAGACGCTGGCCCGCGAGGCTGCGCAACTCGGCACAACCTGAGCCCGCGCTGTACATGTTCCTGCCGCAGACAAGGGATTCCACGGTTGTGGACCTGAACCTCGATCTCGTGCTTGACCGCCGGCAATGGGCCGGGACGGGACAACCCACGGCGATCCCGTACCACCTGAAGATTCCGCCCAACCACGAAAGTGCGGTGAACACAATGGCCGTCGACGACGACTCCCAGCAACAACCACGCAGCGCCGCGGCCAACGGCGGACACCAGGACCCGGCCGACCACGACGAACACGGGTTGCTGGTGACGTTGCGCGCCGATCTCTCGGACGAGGACGTCGACGCCGTGGCCCAGTCCATCGAGGAGGTGTCTGGGGTTGTCGCAGTCCAACGCTACGTCGCAGACCCGAGCGGCCGCGCCGCGGTGGAACTCAACGATTCCAGGTGGCGGGAGAGCATCGTCCACCTCTTAGACGACGAAGGGGTCTAAGTATTCGGACCGTTTGCCAAGACAGAGCCGATGAGCTGACCGCGGGCGTGCATACGACGTGCACGGGGGTGAGCGGAACATTGCGCACCGTTGCCTCGTGCGCGGCTCACCGCACAGCAACCCTTGATGACGGCGAAACCGTCAACCCCGACCAAGATTCCCGGATGTGCTGGGCCACTGGACATTCGCTTTGCCTCCCATAGCGATCGGCTTCCGTAGCGCGTTGGACACACAAGGCCATACACGAGCCGTTCTCGTCCATGACGCTCAGAGTCCCAGCCCCCGGCAGTCGGGAGGCACTGGTCCCCGATGCGGAGAGACCTAATTCCATACCGGCGCGCGCCACTTTGGACACACTTGAGGGTGTGAGGCGGTTCCATACTGAGCCGACGCCGGACGCCAACTGGCCCAGCGTTTGGACGGTTTCCGCGGCCAGGATGTCGTCGTTCTCGGCCTACCGCGAGGCCGCTGCGCGATCGCCGTGGACTCATCCCGCGTCGCCTCACCCATCACCTCGATGAGATCCCAGTCCGACAATCCTTCGAACATGCGCTCGAGTATGGCAGCCCGGTCCGACAAATCTCACGCACCGATTCCCACCAGCGTCTACAAGGTATGAACACCCGACATGCGGTAATCGAAAGCCCACTCGGAGAGCTCACCCTGGTCGCTGAGGACGACGCGCTCACCGGCCTGTACTTCCGGCACCACTGGTATCGGCCCGCCGCCGACACAATAGGTCCACGAGTCGACGCCGGATCGGACGCGCTACTCGCCCAAGCCCGGACTCAGTTGAACGATTACTTGGCCGGCCGGCGGCACGGATTCAACCTGCCCACCAGACTGCGCGGCAACGAAGCCCAGCAGCGTGTCTGGCACCTACTGAGCACCATCCCCTATGGCGAGACCTTGACGTATGGAGAACTGGCCGCGGCGCTTGCCGACGGCACCACGGCCCAGGGGGTGGGCCAGGCGGTCGGGCACAATCCGCTCAGCATCATCGTGCCGTGCCATCGCGTCGTCGGTAAGAACGGCCAGCTGACCGGATACGCCGGCGGGCTCAAGCGCAAGCAACTTCTGCTGGAATTGGAGGAGCCGAGCGAGGTAAAGGCAGCGAGGTTGTTCTGATGGCTCCGACGAAATGGCACAAACGCGTCGACGCTGGCGATTGGGACGCAATCACCGCCGAAGTCAACGACTTTGGCGGTGCATTGCTGCCCCAACTGCTCACCAAGGCCGAGGCCGAGACGATCCGTGGGCTCTATCCCGACGATGACTTGTTCCGGGCGACGATCGACATGCGCCGGTACCGGTTCGGCGAGGGCGAGTAC
>Ga0207657_10008897_pt1 | contig 10152 bp, 11 predicted proteins | sample KBSC33metaG_FD_184316 | JGI IMG/M metagenome (GOLD analysis project Ga0207657, IMG submission 184316) | Corn rhizosphere microbial communities from Kellogg Biological Station, Michigan, USA - KBS C3-3 metaG (SPAdes) (version 2) | ecosystem: Host-associated > Plants > Roots > Rhizosphere > Soil ... | reverse complement strand
AGACCCAGGAAGTCGGCTCGGCGTTCCGGCCGGCGCGCGAGGCGGACATGATGCGCCGCCTGGTGCAGCGGCATCGCGGCATCCTGCCGCTGGATACCGTGGAGAGCATCTGGCGCGTCATCATCGCGACCTTCACTTACGTCCAGGCCCCGTTCTCTGTGCACGCGGATCTCTCCGTCGGCGAATCCGCGATGCGGGATTCGGCGCGATTCCATTTCGGCTTCACGGTGCCGTTCATCTCGCATTTCAACCCGAGTGCAGCGGTCGAAGCCGTGGCGCGCTCGAAAGGCGATCTCGCGCTGGTCTCGGCCACCACCAACCGGATGCCATGGTGGCTCGATCTCGAAGCCGAGGGCACGCCCAAGATCATCGCCCGGCTGCCGTTCGTCGAACGCGCCGACCATCCGGCCGCGCTGCCGGTATTCGTGGTCTCGCGCGTCGCCGACAGCGCCATGGTCACCGAAGTCGAGATGTGGAGCGTACGCGTATCCGGCTGGAATGCCGATACCGCGCGGGCGCTGTCGCCGCTCGCCGAGATCGTCGCGGTGCCGGACAGCGCCATCGACGGCGCGGCATTGCTGGTTTCGGTGACGCGCGCAACCAGCCTCGACAAGATCACCTCGGCGCTGATCGAAGCGGGGGCCTCGGTGCGCTCATCGGCCCTCGTCGGCAGCCATGCAACACGCTATACGGTCACCTCGAACGGCGCCGCATGAACGCGCCAGTCATTCCGGAGCTAACGATGTCACGTCCCGTGCCGAATCCCGGCATCCTCGATATTGCGCCCTACACGCCCGGCAAGAGTCCGGTGCCCGTGCCGGGCCAAAAGGTCTTCAAGCTGTCCGCCAATGAGACCCCGTTCGGCCCTTCGCCGCGCGCCAGAGAGGCTTACGCGGCCGCAGCGGCGCATCTCGAGGATTATCCGGAAGGCACATCGCGGGTACTGCGCGAAGCGATCGGCCGCGCCTATGGCCTCGACCCCAACCGCATCATCTGCGGCGCGGGCTCCGACGAAATCCTCAATCTGCTGGCGCACACCTATCTCGCCCCCGGCGACGAAGCGATCAGCACCACGCATGGTTTTTTGGTGTATCCGATCGCCACCATGGCGAACGGCGCGACCAACGTGGTGGCGCCCGAAACCAACTTCACCGCCGACGTCGACGCAATCCTCGCAAGGGTAACGCCGCGCACCAAGCTGGTTTGGCTCGCCAACCCGAACAATCCGACCGGCACCTACCTGCCGTTCGACGAGGTCAAGCGGCTGCGCGCCGGCCTGCCGCCGCATGTCTTGCTGGTGCTCGACGCGGCGTATTCCGACTTTGTCTCGCGTAACGACTACGAGATCGGCCTCGAACTGGTCGCCACCACCGAGAATACGGTGATGACGCACACGTTCTCCAAAATCCATGGCCTTGCGGCACTGCGCATCGGCTGGATGTTCGGACCGATCAACATCGTCGATGCGGTGAACCGCATTCGCGGACCGTTCAACGTCTCGACGCCGGCAATGCGCGCGGCGGTGGCAGCGATCGAGGACACCGCATTCATCCAGATGTCGCGCGAGCACACCGAGAAGTGGCGCGGCTGGCTCACCGATGAAATCAGCAAACTCGGCCTCACCGTGACGCCGAGCGTGGCCAACTTCATCCTGATCCATTTCCCGACCACCAAGGGCAAGACAGCGGCCGACGCCGATGCCTTCCTCACCAAACGTGGCCTGGTGCTGCGCGCGCTGAACAATTACGGCCTGCCGCACGCCCTGCGCATGACCATCGGCACCGAAGAAGCCAATCTTCTGGTGCGCGATGGCCTGCGCGACTTCATGGCGCAGCCGTGAACGCTGCTCCGTTGTTTCCACGCGTCGCGCTGATCGGCTTCGGGCTGATCGGCGGCTCGATCGCGCGCGGCGCACGTGCGCAGGGGCTCGCGGGTGAAATCGTCGCGACCGCACGCTCGGCAGAAACCCGGGCGCGAGTCCGCGAGCTCGGCATCGTTGATCGCGTGGTGGATACCAACGCGGAGGCGGTGAAGGATGCCGATCTGGTCATCCTCAGCATTCCGGTCGGCGCCTGCGGCCCGGTCGCGCAGGAAATCGCGCCGCATCTCAAGCCCGGCGCCATCGTGTCCGATGTCGGTTCGGTCAAGGGCGCTGTGGTGCGGGACATGTCGCCGTATCTGCCCGCCAACATCCATTTCATTCCCGCGCACCCGGTCGCCGGCACCGAGAATTCCGGCCCCGACTCCGGCTTCGCCGAACTGTTCAGCAACCGCTGGTGCATCCTGACGCCGCCGGACGGCGCGGACACTGCAGCCGTCGAGCGGCTGGCGGAATTCTGGCGCACGCTCGGCGCCAACGTCGAGGTGATGAACGCCGATCACCACGATCTGGTGCTGGCGGTGACCAGTCACCTGCCGCACCTGATCGCCTACACCATCGTCAGCACGGCGGATGAGCTGGAAGACGTGACGCGCTCGGAAGTGCTGAAATTCTCCGCCGGCGGCTTTCGCGACTTCACCCGCATCGCGGCGTCCGACCCGACGATGTGGCGCGACGTCTTCTTGAGCAACAAGGATGCGGTGCTGGAGATGCTCGGCGAATTCCAGGAAGATCTTTCGAAACTCACCCGCGCGATCCGCCGTGGCGATGGCGACGCGCTGTTCGAGCACTTCACCCGCACCCGCGCCATCCGCCGCGGCATTCTCGACATCGGGCAGGACGAGGCCAAGGCCGACTTCGGCCGCAGCCATGCGGATTTGAAGAAGAAGCAATAGTGTCGTCGTTGCCAGACGTGATCCGGCAATCCATTCAAGAATGATGGATGCGCGGGTCGAGCCCGCGCATGACGGGTTTTCTCACGTCATTGACGCCAACTCAGAACAGCGGCGGCGTGTCGCCGACCTTGATCGGCCCGAGAAAAACCGCACCATCGACGAAGCGCAGCGGAAATGACCGCGCCTTCTTGCCTTCGAGTTCGGCGGGCGTGCCGAGCGCGTTGATCCCGGCCGTGACGCCGGCATTGGCGTTCTGGCGAACCACCTTGCCGAGACCGGGGATCATCCGATCCAGCGAACCGAGCAGGTTGTTGACATCCTGGCTTTTGACGCCGGGCGCTAGACGATCAAGCGTGGCCTGCGGCACGCCCTCTTCCAACATTTTCTCGATGCCCAGCGCCGGGATCACCTTCTCGATGCCGGCCACGGTCATTTGCAATTCGCCATCGAGGCGGCCGTTCGCCGTCAAGCCGAGCGAGCCGGCCGCGACCGAGATCAGATCGCCCTGCTGGATGCGGGATTGCGTGATCTCGATGCGACCGCCCGCAGCCTGGATTTCGCGAAAGCGGTCCGGCCATGGCTTCGGGCTGAAATCGCGCAAGCCGCGCACCTTGGCGCGGATGTCGGCGTCGAACGGCTGCGCCAGCAGCGGATGGAGTTCGAGGATGCTTCCCCCATTGATCTGCAGCGCCGCTTCGATCACCGGATGATCAACCGTCGAATCCTCGGCCAGACGGCCGTGCAATTCCAGATGCGTCGCGCGCGCCAGCGGCAGCGGCGCCGCGCCGTCGATGCGATCGATCGCGGCATCGTCGAACACCAGCGCGACTCGCTCCGGCGTCCCCGGCAAACCGGCGATGCTGCTGCGCGCCGTGCGCCAGTTCACCTGCAGCGACGGCGGCTGGCCACGCTCGGCCAGCGTCGCCGGCGCGGTGAATTCCGCGATCAGCAATTTCGGGGTGTAGATTTGCGCCACCACCAGGATCTTGCCGAGTTGCGCCGTCACCGGCGCTGCGGCTGCGCCTTGCGCCGTCTGTGCCACCAGCGTGACACTGGCGCCCTCACAGGTCACCTCGAGCCGGAACGGGAAGCCCGCGACATGCCGCTTGGCGCAGTCATAGATGCGGCCCGCCTTGGCCTCGCGCGCACGCCAAACGTCGACGGTCTGGTCGACCTGCGAGGCGGCATAGAACCAGAACGCGCTCCAGGCGATGGCGGCGAGGACGACAAGGCCGGGCGCGACAAACACCGGCCACAGCGGGCGTCGGCGCGAAAGATCGATTGAATCGGACATCGGGGACCTTAACGGCAGGATTTTGTCGAATCAGCGATGCCTGCTTGCCACATTCGCGCTGACATTTCGATGCGCGGCGGAATCCGGCTTCGCTCCGGAACCCTCATCTGATACGCGTTCGCGCGATGTCCACGACCATCGCCATCGCGAAACCACCCAACGACATGGACCCACCGAGCGATCTGTGGGTGTTCGGCTATGGCTCGCTGATGTGGCGACCGGGCTTCGAATTCGTCGAGCAGGTGCCGGCGCGGCTGATCGGCGCCCATCGCGCGCTCTGTGTCTACTCGTTCGACCATCGCGGCACGCCGGAAAAGCCCGGGCTGGTGCTTGGGCTCGACCGCGGCGGAGCTTGTCGCGGCATCGCCTTCCGCGTCGCCCCGGAGCGGCGCACCGCGACCATCGCCTACCTGCGCGAACGCGAGCAGACCACCAACGTCTACCACGAAGTGATGCGCTCGGTGTGGCTGGAAGACAGCACGCGGCGGCGCGTCAGCGCGCTGGCCTACGTCGTCGACCGCGGCCACGTGCAGTATGCCGGTCGCCTCGGCCTGCAGGAACAGTTGCGTTACGTGCGGCAGGGACATGGACGCTCCGGTGACAACCGCGCCTATGTGCTGTCCACCGTGGCCTCGATCGAGGCGCAGGGGTTTCGTGACGCGCCGCTGCACCAGCTTGCCGCGCTGTTGCACGAGGAGCCGAGCATCCACGCCGGCTGACATTAAGCCGGCCGCAAGCCAGTCAGGATGCCGCGCCGCCGAACCCGATGATGTAGCCTTCCGGATCGGCGAGATAGAAATCACGCGTGCCCCATGCCGTCGGCGCCAGCGGCTTGATGATGTTCGCACCCCGCGCGACGCAGAACTCATAGAAGGCGTCGATGCCTTCGACGCCGCAGTAGGCGTCCAGATGCTCGTTGTTGCGGCGATGATCGCGCTCGGCGGGATTCTTTGGTGCTTCCTTCAGGTGCAATTCCAGCCCATCGCGTCGCCCGATCGCATAGAAGCCGCCCCATGGCTCCGCGAATTGGAAACCCAGCACGTCCCGGTAAAAGGCGATCGCGCCGTCAAGGTCATCGACGAGAAACTGCGGCGCCAGCGACGTCAACCGCGCCTTCTGCATTGTCGCCATCATGCGTCTCCTAGCTGGAAACGATTCGAATCTACTTCTCCGACGGCCCGGGCACACGGCCGAACAGTTGCGCCTGCTCGACCCGGGCGGCCTCGACAAGACGGCGCGTCGCCTCCTCAACCACCGTGCTGATGTGCGCAACGAATTCATTGCGCGACAATCCCGGCGGCAGCGGATCGAGAAACTCGACCACCAGCGTTCCCGGATAGCGCAGGAAGGTGCGGCGCGGCCAGAACAGCCCCGAATTGAGTGCCACCGGCAGGCACGTCACGCCGCAGTTCACATAGATCTGTCCGACGCCGGGTTTGTAGCTCGGCGGCGCATCGACGGCTCGTCGCGTGCCTTCGGGAAAGATGATGAGCTGGCGGCCACGGCGCACTTCTTCACCGGCACGCCGCGCCATTTTCAGCAGCGTGCGACCGCCGGCGGCGCGGTCGATTCCAATCATCCCGGCCTTTTTCAGATACCATCCAAAAAATGGGATCCACTCCAGCTCACGCTTGAGGATGTAGAGCGGCTGTTCGAAGAACTGCAGCAGCGCGAATGTTTCCCACATCGACTGATGCTTGGATGCGACGATCAGCGGACCCGGCGGAATCTTCTCCAGGCCGCGATATTCGACCTTCGTCCCGCAAATCACCCGCAGCAGCCAGATGCTGCTTCGCGCCCAGAACTTGGAGACGAACACAATGCCCCAGCGCGGCATCACAAAGGTCGGGATGGCAAGGATCAACAGCGCCACCAGAAACACATAGAACAGCACGTTGTAGAGCAGCGAACGCAGAAAAATTACAGCCATCGAGGACCCAATCAATTGACCGCCGCCTTCGCCGTGTTGCGCGCGTGCGGCATGGCCGTCGGCATGTCGCCGAGTTCCGGCGACAATTCGAGACCGAGATCGGCGAGGCGAACGCGGACTTCGGCCGCGATGTATTTGACGTACTCCGACAGCAACAAGCGCATCGCCGGACCGCTGGTCCACCAGGGTTCGTCGCGCCATTTCTCGCTGACGACAGCAAACGGAATCAGCGTGATGTCCGGCATTGCATGCGACATCTCAACGATGGCGCGCGGCATGTGATAGTTGGAGGTTACCACGATCAGCGAGCGAAAGCCGCGCTCCTGCGCCCAGCGGCGCGTTTCGGCGGCGTTGCTGCGGGTGTTGACGGCGGATCGATCGAGGTCGGCGCAGCAGTCGAGCAACGCCTGACTGTCCGGAACCGACCGTGAAATATCATTGACCCGGTTGGTCGGATGTACGCCGGAGATCAGCAGCCGTTTGCCATATCCCTTGGCGAGCAACTCCACCGCATCGGAGACGCGCGACGAACCGCCGGTCAGCACCACGATGCCGTCGGCACGGCTGGCAGGCTTGAGTTCGTCGACGCGCAGTTGCGACAGGAACCCGACGAAGCCAAGGCCGCCGACGACGAACACCAGGGCGAATGTCGCCACCACGAGCGCACGCCAAACGCCAAGCCGTCGCGCGCGCGGGCGCGCGGGCGTAACTTCCGGCTCATTCTGTTTGACCTGCGATTCCATGGCGATGCTAACAATCTGTCCCCGCCACAAGTCTAACGCGTATTGCGGCGGAGTGGAATCCATCCGGCCCGTCATCCGGGTTCATTTCAGCGACCCGATGCGCCGCCAAAGCCGGCACTTCCCGATTGCTGGCCTGCACGCGACGCTCAGTCGATGTCGTCGAGCGTCGCGAACAGCGTGCGGCGCGAGGCCCAGGCGGTGATTGCCGCAATCAGCACGGCCTGGGCCGCGAGCGCGAGATAGCCGGACGGGCGCAGCGAGAACGTCCCGAGCAGGGCCGCGAACTGGTCGCCGACCGGCGTTCCGGAGAACCACCCGGCGATCGATTCGGAGAAGCCGAATGCCAGCATCGCCGCGCCGCCGCCGATCAGGCCACCTTCCAGCCCGAGCCGGAGAAAATGCTGCAGGAAGCGGTTGGCGATATAGCGGTCGCCGGCGCCGACGAAATGCAGCACCTCGACGATGGGGCGATTGGCCGCCATGGCGCCGCGCGTCGCGAACGACACCGAAATGATGGTGGCGATGATGACCAGTGCGAGGATGCCGATGCCGGCGAAGACGGTCGCGCCGCTCATGGTCCGCATCCGCTCGATCCAGGCGCGGTGATCGTCGACGCTGACCGATGGCGCAACCTGCTTGATCCTGGCGTCAAGCGCGGCGAGATCGAGCGTGCTGCCCGGCGCGATGCGCGCAACGATAACACGCGGCACCGGCAGATCGTCGAGCGACAGGCCGCTGCCGAGCCACGGCTCCAGCAGCTTGCCGGACTCCGCTTTGGTGAAGGGCCGCACGTCGGCGATGCCCGGCTGCGCCTTGACCGCCCCAGTGACGCTGACAACGTCACGCTCGATATCGCGCCCGACAATCGGCCGCACCTGAATGGTGATCTCGCTGGCGACATCGGCTTGCCACTCGGCTGCCGATGCCCGCACCAGCAACACCGCGCCGGTGGTGATGCACGCAAGGAACGTCATGATGGCGACGACGGCGACCAGCGCACGGCCGGCGATCGAACCGCGCGGCACGATCGGCGAGACGTTGCGCGCCTTCGCCGGCACCTGCGGGCGTTCCTGCCCGAGGTCCATCAACGCGCCGCGCTCGTTGCCGGTCTTATTCATAGATATGCAGCCGCCCCTGATGCAGCACCAGCCGCCGCGCCTCATACTGGTCCATCAGCGTGATATCGTGGGTGGCGATGATGACCGCGGTGCCGGATTTGTTGAGTTCGATGAACAGCCGCAACAGCCGGCGTCCCAATGTCGGATCGACGTTGCCGGTCGGCTCGTCGGCCAGCAGCAGGCTGGGCCTTGCGATCACGGCACGGGCGATGGCGGCGCGCTGTTTTTCACCGCCGGACAGAATCGGCGGCAGCGCGTCCATGCGTTCGCCAAGACCGACCCATTTCAAGAGATCGATGACCTCACGGCGGTAGGTCGATTCGGCACGTCCCATGACGCGGAACGGCAGCGCCACATTCTCATAGGTCGTCATGTGATCGAGCAGGCGAAAATCCTGCAGCACGATGCCGATGCGCTTGCGCAGATCGGCAATCTCATCCTTGCCGAGCATCGAGACATCGTGGCCGAACAGATTCACCAACCCGCGCGTCGGCCGCAGCGACAGGAACAGCAGCCGCAGCAGCGACGTCTTGCCGGCGCCCGAGGGGCCAGTCAGGAACTGGAACGAGTGCGCGGGGATCTGGAAACTGAGGTCGCGCAGAATCTCCGGACCAAGTCCGTAGCGCAGACCGACATTTTCGAACCGGACCACATTCAGCTCCGTTCGAGGTGACGCATAACGGCGGAGAACCCGGCGTTCATCGCCTCGGCTCCAAGCTACCAGCCGGTTGTGCGTCGATTATGGTTTCCGATTCGTTAACGCTCGCGCGGTAGGTTCGGGGCTGCGTCATAATGGCGATTCGCTCATGAACATCGTTTGCCCCCACTGTACGACATTCTACGCCATCGACCCCGCCTCGCTCGGCCCGGACGGCAGGACCGTCCGCTGCGCGCGCTGCAAGGAGGTCTGGCTGGCCCGGCCTGAAACGGCTCGCGCGGAAATCCTGGCGCCCGCGGCGATGGCCGGCGGCAACGCCGACGATAACGTGGAATGGACCGCCGCTCCGACGCAGGCCGCCGCGCCTCGCCGCGACGAAACGCCGATTGTCGACAGCCCGTCGATTGCCAGCGACATGCCCCGTTCCGACGATGCGATGCCGAACGTCGAGATCGACGCGCAGGCGAACGACGACGCCGTGGCACGCCCCGCGCAGCCGCCCCGCATGGCGTGGCTGCGGCGACGCTCACGCCGGCAACGCACCGCCCGCAAGCCGCAGTCCAGACTGCCGATGGCCTGCCTCGGCATGGCGGCGCTGGCGCTCGCGCTGATCGTCTGGCGTGCCGACGTGGTGCGGCTGCTGCCGCAGACCGCGCAGTTCTACAAGCTGGTCGGGCTCGAGGTGAACCTGCGCGGGCTGGCGTTCCGCGACATGAAGATTTCCACCGAAACCGCCGACGACAAGCCGGTGCTGGTGATCGAGGGCAACATCGTCGATGTCGGCCGCAAGCCGGTCGAGTTGCCGCGCCTGCGCTTCATCGTCCGCGACGCCAAGGGAAGCGAAATCTATGCGTGGAACGCGGTGCTGGAACAGCCGGTGCTGAAACCGGGCGAGAAAGCCTGGTTCCGTTCGCGGCTGGCCTCGCCGCCGCCGGAAGGCCGCAGCATCGACGTGCGCTTCTTCAACAAGCGCGACCTCATCACCGGCGGCATCTGACCGGCGCGCGTGCTATCAGAACACAGCCCAACTCATGCCAGCAGAATTGGTTGATCGATGCCGCGCGTGCTGATTGCCGACGACGAAGAATCGATGCGCCTGCTGGTGGCGCGCGCCATCGGCATGGATGGCCACGACACCGTCACCGCCGAGGATGGCGCCGAAGCGCTGGAAATTCTCGTGCGCGAAAACGGCGCGTTCGATCTGCTGCTGACCGACATCAAGATGCCGGTGATGGACGGCATCGCGCTGGCGCTGACCGCCGCGCGCGATTTTCCCGATCTGACGATTTTGCTGATGACCGGCTTCGCCGATCAGCGCGAACGCGCCTCGGGGCTGAACGCGATCGTGCACGACGTCGTCACCAAGCCGTTTTCGGTGGCGGACATCCGCGATGCCGTCGCGGCCGCGCTCGCTTCGCGTAAGGGTGCGGGATAGGTTCTTCCGTTCTCCCCGCGCATCAACTTCCTGATTCGAATGTCAAACAGCCACGGCAAACTGTTCTCGCGCCATGGCGCGAGTTGAGCGTTTGGTTTTGCCCCTCGCGATGAGGGGCGCGGAGCGCCGAAAGGCGCGCCTTGGTAGTGTGCCGCGGCGTATTCACCGTGCGAGGGCGAACAGCAACCGCGGAAACGCC
>Ga0207657_10008896_pt1 | contig 10152 bp, 10 predicted proteins | sample KBSC33metaG_FD_184316 | JGI IMG/M metagenome (GOLD analysis project Ga0207657, IMG submission 184316) | Corn rhizosphere microbial communities from Kellogg Biological Station, Michigan, USA - KBS C3-3 metaG (SPAdes) (version 2) | ecosystem: Host-associated > Plants > Roots > Rhizosphere > Soil ... | reverse complement strand
GTTGTTGAACGCCGAGCCCCAGATGATGTTGGCGTCGGGGTCGACCAGTTCCTTGATGTGGCTGGCGGCCTCGTCGACCTCCATCAGGCGCATGTCCTCACCGCCAGTGATCGAAATGATGACGCCCTTGGCTCCCTTCATCGACACGCCGTCGAGCAGCGGGTTCGAGATCGCCTTCTCGGCGGCCTCGATGGCGCGGTTGTCGCCGTCCGCCTCGCCGGTGCCCATCATCGCCTTTCCCATCTCGCTCATCACCGAGCGGACGTCGGCGAAATCGAGGTTGATGAGGCCGGGCATGACCATCAGGTCGGTGATCCCGCGGACGCCCTGCTGGAGCACCTCGTCCGCCATTTCGAACGCCTGCTTGAAGGTCGTTTCCGAGTTGGCGAGCCGGAACAGGTTCTGGTTCGGGATGACGATCAAAGTATCGACGTGCTGCTGAAGCTCGGCGATTCCAGCGTCAGCCGAGCGGCCGCGGCGAGCGCCCTCGAATGCGAACGGCTTCGTCACGACGCCGACCGTCAGGATTCCCTTGTCGCGCGCGGCCTTGGCGATGACCGGAGCAGCGCCCGTGCCAGTGCCGCCGCCCATGCCGGCCGCGATGAAGCACATGTGCGCGCCTTCGAACGACTGGAGAATTTCCTCGATCGTCTCTTCCGCCGCCGCGCGGCCGATTTCCGGGCGCGATCCGGCGCCGAGGCCCTGCGTGATTTTGAGGCCGAGCTGGATTCGGCGGTCCGCGGTCGAGTTGTTGAGCGCCTGGGCGTCGGTGTTGGCGACGATGAACTCGACGCCCTGGACGTCCGCGCCCATCATGTTGGCGATGGCGTTACCGCCCGCGCCGCCGACACCGATGACGCTGATCCTCGGGCGAAGCTCGTCGACTTCCGGCCGGATGAAATCGATGCTCATGATCTAAAATCCCCCCAGTGCGACAACGCGTTGAGCCTCCACGAGGAATCTGTGAATCATTCCGAGTCGGATGCCAAGCGGAAAAGTTAACGCCAACGAGAAAAGTGGGGATCGGTGTCGCCCGAAAGACTCACTCGTGGGGCCGAAAAGCCGCAATAGATCGGTTACCGGCTGATAATAGGGCATGCTATGATCGTGGGATGGACACGAAGCCCTCGCAATTCGACAAGTTCAAAGAAGCCGCTCGCGAGCTTGAGACGGACGTGGACGAGAAGCGCTGGGAAGAGCGACTGAAGAAGATCGCTAAGGCTAAGCCGGGGAAGCCAGAGTAGTGGAGGGCCTGCTTCTCATCGCGGTTTCATTGTTGCCGTTGGGGCTCATCATTGACGGCCTCAACACGGGCACACTTCTCATGGTTGGCCGAGCAACGGGACGCTACTCCCGCTCCGCACAGCCGTTCTGGTTCTGGCTCTCAATAGCCCTCTACGCGGTCATAGTCGGTTGGTGTTGGTACACCGCCGCCAAGAGCTTGGGTGTGTAAAAGACACAATCCCCAGAAAAGTGGGGATCGGTGTCGCCTGAAAGACTCACTTTTAGGTCCAATTTGGTTGTCGTTTTTGCAGGAACGCGTCGATCCCTTCCTCGGCGTCGGGCTCGAGCATGTTTTCGACCATCGTCCTGGATGCCTGAGCATAAGCGTCGGCGAGATTCAATCCGGCCTGGCTGGCGACGGCCGCCTTGCCCATTTTGACCGCGATCGGCGACTTGGCGGCGATTGTCTGCGCGAGTTCGTTTACCGCCTGCGATAGCGATCCGGCCGGAACGACGCGATTCACGAGGCCGAATTCGAGCGCGGTCGCCGCGTCGATCATTCCGCCGGTCAGGAGCATCTCCATCGCGCGCTTCGCGGTAATGTTGCGTGTCAGCGCGACCGCGGGGGTGGAGCAGAACAAGCCGACATCGATCCCGTTGACGCCAAACTTCGCCTCCTCGGAAGCAACGGCAAGATCGCAGGTCGCGACCAGTTGGCATCCTGCCGCAGTCGCCATTCCGCCGACTTCGGCGATGACTGGCTTTGGAAGACTGGCAATCGACTGCATGAGCTGCGAGCAAACCGAGAATGTCTGCTCGAAGAAGCTCTTGCCCTGATCACCGTCGCGGCGATGCGCGGTCATTTCCTTAAGATCGTGGCCTGCCGAAAACAGCTTCCCGTCTGCGGCGATGACGACGACCCGCACGTCGGCATCATCTCGGGCTGCATCCACTTCCACCTGCAGCAATTTCATGACGTCGGTCGATAGAGCGTTCGCTGGCGGGTTCTGCAAAGTCAGCCGAAGAACGGGCCCCTGCCGTTCCGAACCCACGAGCGCGAGCACCGCGTCAGCTCCTTCGCCGCTCGACCCCGCCTGGCGGTCCAATGTTACGCTTTCGGCGCTCACCCTTGCGGCGGTCGCCGGTTGGAGGCGCCACTTCGCCGCTGAGCTGGCGGCCGTCGATCAGGATCGATTCCGCACCGGGGTTGAAGCGGAGTTGGGACGTCGCCGCGCGAACGACCGTCGACAGATGAGTCCGAACGAATTCGACCCGGTCGCTGTCGCTGAGTGCTTCCGCCCGTTCGGGCGTCAGCTTGAGGAATGACGCGATGGCCTCCCGCGAAACCGTGATCGCTCGAAACCGCCCCTCAATCCACAGATCGACGAGGGTGCTGTCGCCCATCGCCCGAACCGAATCCGTTTCCATCTAGCCCCCGACCCCTTCGTTCAGTCCCAGCCGCGTTCCAGGAAGCGGCTCGCGCAACCCGCGAGAAATGCCGTTCCGCGCGGAAGCACGCTTTCGTCCACCATCATCCGGCTCGAATGGATTGAGCAACATTGCTTCCAGTCGGCGCCGGACTGGGCGACACCGAGAAACGCCATCATTCCCGGCACCTTTTCGAGCACGTAAGAGAAGTCCTCGGCGCCCATGATCGGCGCCTGGAGGTTGATATATTCGCCATGCGGCAGCGAGGTCGCGACCGCGTCGGCCATCGCGACCGCGCGCGCGTCATTGACTGTCGGCGGGAAGCCCTGCGTGATCTCCGTGTCGGCGTCGCAGTCATGCGCCTGGGCGATATTTTCGGCGAGCTGGCGGATCGCATTCCACACGTCCTGACGCCGGTCGGAACTCAGAGTCCGGATCGTGCCCTTCAGGACAGCCCGGTCGGGAATGATGTTATGTGCGTTCGCGGCTTCCAGCTGGGTGATGGTGATGATCATCGCCTCATGAGCATTGAAGCGGCGGGTCACCATCGCCTGAAGCGCCATCACGATCTCGCAGGCGACGGGAACTGGATCGCGCGTGTCATGCGGCATCGAAGCGTGTCCGCCCCGGCCCTCGACCACGATCTCCAGCATGTCCGCCGAGGCGAGCAGGGTTCCGACGCGGCTGCCAATGGTGCCGTGCGGCGCGTTCGGCATAATGTGGAGAGCGAAGGCGGCGTCGGGGAGCGGGTCGAGAAGCCCGTCGTCGAGCATGAAGCGCGCGCCGTGATAACCCTCCTCGCCCGGCTGGAACATGAAACGCACTTCGCCGGAGAGCGAGTCCGCTCGCGCGGCAAGGACGCGTGCTGCCCCAGCGAGCATCGCCGTATGGGTATCGTGACCGCAGGCGTGCATCCGGCCGGAAACGGTGGAGGCGAACTCGAGGTCCGTTTCTTCCTCCATCGGGAGCGCGTCCATGTCGCCGCGAAGAACGACGCTGCGTCCGGCCTTGCCCCTGTTGAGGATGGCGACCGCGCCGGTGCAGGATGATCCCTCTCGCCATTCGAGCGGCAGATCGGCAAGCTCGGCGCGAACCTTGGCGAGGGTCTTGGGCGTCTGGAGGCCCAGCTCCGGCTCGGCATGGATGGCGCGGCGGAGCGCGGTGATGCGGTCTGCGATGCCGCGTGCGTCCTGAAGCAGGTCTTCGGTCAGCATATGAGGATGATAACGGCGGTGAGCGCCGCTATCCAGCGCCGTTGATGTGGATCAGTCGAGCGTGACGGGCTCGATCCGCGGCACCGCCCACATCCACCATGCTGCCCCAACCGCGGCGATGGCTGCCGTGAGGATGAAGGCGTTGTCGTAGCCCGCGCGGTGAACGACGATTCCCGACACGATCGGCCCGAAAATTCCCGAAAGATTGCCGAGCGAATTCTGGACGCCGACCCAGGTTCCGGATGCTCGCTGACCCGCGAACATCTGCGCCACGGCGTAAAGGTTGAGCGACAGGGCGGCCGATGCCGCGCCGGCTATGCAGAGCAGGAATCCGATTGCGATTGCGCTGTGCGCGAAAGCCAGGCCGAAAAGCGCGGCTGCCGCCAGCAGTTGGCTGACCACCATCATGGTGCGCCGGCACAGGGCCTCCGATCGGCCCGAGCGAGTCCACCAATCGGAGAAATGGCCGAAGCTCAGCGCGCAGACGCCCTGCGCTCCATAGCCGAGGGTCGCCAGCAGGGTCATCTCGCCGATGCTGAAGCCGCGCGATTTGGTCAGGAACAGGGGCAGCCAGGCAAGCAGGAAATAGAAGCAATAATTGCCGAGCGAATGGACGATCGACATCGACCAGAGCGGCCATTTCGAAAGAAGCGGGCGGACCGGAACGCGGGCACTCTCGTCATCACTCTTTTGGGAGAGAGGACGAACCGTCTCGCGCCACGGTAGCAGCCACAGGAGCGTAACGATGCCGAATGCGACGAAGATCGTTCGCCAGCCCCAGTGACCGAGGATGATTCCGCCCGCGAGCGTGCCGGCGGCAGGCCCGAGCGCGATTCCCGCGGCAACCGCTGCGTTGGCCATTCCCCGCCGCTCCGGCGGGACATGACGAGCAATGATCTTCGAGCTTCCCGGGAAGGAGATACTCTCGCCCAGGCCGAGCATGATCCTCAGGACGAGTAGCGACGCGAAACCGCCCACGAATCCCATGAGCAAAGTGCTGCCGGCCCACAGCAGGATCCCGGCGGCCATTAGCTTGTAAACGGAGAAGCGGTCGCACAGCCAACCGACGAACAGCTGGACCGGCGCGTAAATCCAGAAGAAGGCCGAGAAGGCGACGCCATAGGCTTCTTCGGACAGATGAAGCTCGGACTTCATCAGCGGCGCGGCGATGCCGATCGCGCCGCGATCGACATAATTGAGAAAGACCGCGGTCCCGAGAAGGAAGACGAGCGCCGAAGCGGTGCGGCTGCTTCGATCTACCGCTGCTGTCGCCATATTCCCCTTCCGTCACCCTGAACTTGTTTCAGGGTCCATTTCTCCGCCGGACTACCGCTTCGACAATGGATGCTGAAACAAGTTCAGCATGACGAAGGAAAACTCAATAGCCGCCCTTCATCGCGTCGATCAGGCGGCCGACCATCCCCTTGCTCCTCGGGCGGGCAACCGGGCCCGCGATATCGCGAATGTCTCCACGGCCAGACGCGGCGAGGAGCGCGAGGCCGACAAGCGTGGAGAAACCGGGGCCGCTGTGTGCGTCGGGCAGGCCGGTAAGCTGCTTCGGCCGTCCGACGCGAACCGCCCGGCCAAGCACGCCCTGCATGTAATCGGCGATATTCTTGAGCTCCGCGCCACCGCCGGTGAGCACGACCTGCCGCCCCACCGGTCCGGTGAAGCCCAAACCCTTAAGCGCCGCTTCGACCTCGTTGGTCAGTTCCTCGACGCGCTGTCGGATCACCATCATCAGCTGCGCGCGCGTGATCTTCATCGGCTCGGCGCCCTGCTCGGCCCCGATCTGCGTCGCCTCGATCATCTCGTGGTTGTCGCGCGGGCTTGTCATCGCCGAGCCGTAGAAGCATTTGAGCCGCTCGGCGTCGCGGCGCTGGACAGCGAAGGCGCAGGCGATGTCGTTGGTGATGTCGCGGGCGCCGACCTCGATCGAGCGAAGGCCGACCAGCATCCCGCCATAGTGGACCGAGACGTTGGTGACCTCCGCGCCCATCTCCACCAGCGCGACCCCGAGCTCGCGCTCCTCATCGCTGAGGCAGGCGAGCGCGGCGGCGATAGGCGAGGCGACGATGGCTTTGACGCCGAGGTGCGCCTGTCGGATCACCGTGTCGATGTTCCGCAAGGGCGACGGGTCGGCGGCGATCACGTGGATGTCGACGCCGAGACGGTTGGCGTGAAGCCCGATCGGCTGTTGCACGCCCTGCGCCCGGTCGATCGTGTAGAGCGCCGGGTGGGCGTGGAGCACGACCTGGCCGTTACGGTCGATCGCGCTCTTGCCGGCATCAAGGAGCTCGTCGACGTCGGCCTGTTCGACCGCATGACCGCCAAGCTCGACTTCGACATTGGCGAGGTCGCTGACAAGGCCGGGCGCACCATAGCTTGCCCAGACGTCGTCGACCGTCAGCCCGGACATGCGCTCGGCGAGCTCGACCGCTTCGCGTACCGCAAACTCGCTCGCGCCCATGTCGGTGATGTAACCGCGCTTCACGCCGCGGCTCTCGCGCTGGCCGGTGCCGAGGACGGTTGGCCGGCCTTCATCGTCGATGCGTGCGATGATCGCGCTCACCTTGGAGGAGCCGATGTCGAGTGCGGCGATGAGTTCCTGCTCGGGAGGTTGCGCCACTATCCCTCCTGCGGAGGCTGGCCCGCCAGCGTTGCCGGCGCGTGAGGGAGCCTCACGATCATCTTGCCGGGAACGCGCAGGTCGAAGCGGACGATTCCGTGGCCGAGCAGGCCGTTCTGCTTGTCGGCGCGAGCGAACTTGTCGAGCGCGGCGCGGGCGTCGCCATAGCCTTCAGGGAGAGCAACGGTTTCGCCGGACTGGAAATTGAGGTCCCAGCGGCGGCCGCCGACCCAGGTTGCGGACGCGAGTTGGGCCTTCAGCGTCGGAACATCGCCCATCAGCTGGGCGAGTTCCTGTTCCTGAGCGTTGGCGCCGGGTCCGATGAGCAACGGAAGATCGGGCATGCGGTCGACCTGCACGCGATCGAGCACGACGCCTTCGGAATCGATCAGCGCGAGCTGACCCTGGTTCTGCCAAAGCGCGGCGGGCTTGCGTTCGACGATGTCGATGACGAGCGTGTCGGGAAGCCGCCGGAGCACGCGCGCGTCCTTGACCCAGCCGAAACGGAGCAGCTGCTGGCGGATCGCGCCGGCATCGACCAGCGCCTGCGGAGCCTTGGCGGTGCCTGCTTTTTCGGCGGCTCTGCGAAGCTCGTTGGTGACGACTTCATCGACCGGCGCGCGGTTCATGTGGGCGAGACCGACGATCTGGTAGCCGCTGACGTTGAAGCCGGCGTGGCCAACCCCCGCCGCGGCGGCGCGCTCGGCCTTCGCCGGAATGTCGAGCGCAACGAGAACAACCACGCCGATCGCAAGCATGAACGCGCCGAAAACGAGACCCGCAACCTTGTTCGCGCGCGCCTGGTCGACGGGCAGGCGCTTGGCGATCTTCTTGGGGACCGTGACTCGCGGGTTCTTGCGCGGCTTGTTCCGCGCGGATGCTCCGCGACGGACATGCGCGGCGCTCACTGAAGCACCTCCGCGATCAAACGTTCAACCAGCTCGCCGTAACTGATGCCCTTGAGCTTCGCCTGCTCCGGGACGAGGCTCAGCGGAGTCATTCCCGGCTGGGTGTTCACTTCGAGCAGAAAGATGCCGCCTTCGCCCTGCTCGTCGTCCCAGCGAAAATCGGAGCGCGACGCGCCCTTGCAGCCGAGCAGGCGATGCGCCTTCGCTGCCATCTCCATCATCGAGCGCGCTATGTTATCCGGCACTTCGGCGGGGCAGATGTGGACCGTCAGGCCGTCGGTGTATTTGGCGGCATAATCGTAGAAGCCGGCCTTGGGCTTCAGCTCGGTCACGCCCATCGGCTCATCGTTGAGTACGGCGACAGTCAGCTCGCGCCCCTTGATGAAAGGCTCGGCGAGAAGGTGATCGAACTCGTGCCACGGGCCTGGAACGTCGCGGCCGATCGGGTTGCCGTAATTGCCGTCGGCGGTGACGATGGCGACGCCGACCGATGAGCCTTCATTGACCGGCTTCAGCACATAGGGCCGCGCCATCGGATCAGCGGAATAGATGCTTTCGCTCTCGACGATGTGGCCCGCAGGCATGCGGATGCCGTGCGGAACGAGGACCATCTTGGTCAGCTCCTTGTCGATGGCGATGACGGAGGTCTCGAGGCCGCTGTGGGTATATTTGAGACCCATCAGGTCCATCATGCCCTGCACGGTGCCGTCCTCGCCGGGCGTTCCGTGGAGGGCGTTGAACACCACGTCGGGCTTCAGCTCGGCGAGGCGCGAGGCGACGTCGCGGTCCATGTCGAGCTCGGTGACGTGGGACCAGCCGCGCTCGCGCAGCGCGGCCGCGATTCCAGCCCCGCTGGTGAGCGACACGTCGCGTTCCTTCGACCATCCGCCCATCAGGACGACCACGTGAAGATCCCTGTTCATGGCCTCCCGACCCGCTGGATTTCCCATTCCAGGCTGATGTGCGTTTTTTCCTCGACGCGGCGGCGGACTTCCTCGCCCAGCGCCTCGATCTCGGAGCTTGAAGCGCTACCGAGATTGAGCAGGAAATTGCAATGCTTTTCCGAGACTTGGGCGTCGCCCATCGTCAGGCCACGGCAGCCCGCCGCATCGATCAGCGCCCAGGCCTTGTGACCCGCGGGATTCTTGAAGGTCGAGCCGCCAGTGCGGCTTCTCAAAGGTTGTGATTCTTCGCGGGCTCGGGCGATGGCGTCCATCTCCGCGCCGATCGCAGCCGGATCGCCCGGAGTGCCTCGGAAGACCGCTTCGATGACGACCGCGCCTGCTGGCACATCGCTGTGCCGATAGGTGTAGCCGAGCTTTTCGAGCGGCCATTCAACGACTTCGCCGGAACGCAGCGCCACGCGCGCCGACACAAGAATATCGCTGACTTCGCGCCCGTAGGCGCCGCCGTTCATCCGAACGAAGCCGCCGACGGTGCCGGGGATGCCGCGGAGGAACTCAAGACCCGCTATACCGTGGTCGCGGGCCGTCGAGGAAACCAGGATTCCACTTGCACCGCCGCCGCATCGGACGGTGGTTTCGTCGAGCTGCTCAATCTTCGAAAAGGCTTTGCCGAGCCGGACGACGACGCCCGCAACGCCTCCGTCACGGACGATGAGGTTCGAGCCCAGGCCCAGCGCCATCACCGGCACGTCGGGATCGAGCTCGCGGAGGAATGAGACGAGGTCGTCCTCGTCGCTCGGCTCGAACAGCCACTCAGCGGTTCCGCCGCTCTTGAACCAGACGAGCGGCGCCAGCGGCGCGTTCGGAGTCAGCTTGCCCCGCACCTGCGGCATGGTGACGACGCCGGTCATTTCTTCGCGCGAGCCTCGCCGATGGTCTGCGGCAGGGCCGCGGCCCATTTGGTGATGTCGCCGGCGCCCATGCAGATGATCATGTCGCCCTCTGCGGCGAGATCGCGGAGCTCGCGCGACAGCTCGTTCTGGTCGGCGACCGCGCGCACCATGCGGTGGCCGTGCGCCCGAAGCCCGTCGGCCAACGCGTCCGAACTCACTCCGTCGATCGGCTCCTCGCCCGCGGGATAGACGGGAGTCACGAAAACCACGTCGGCGTCGTTGAACGCGCTCTGGAAGTCATCCATCAGCGACTGAAGCCGCGTGTAGCGATGCGGCTGCATCACCGCGATCACGCGACCTTCCGCGCCCTCGCGAGCCGCGGCGAGCACCGCGCGAATTTCCGTCGGATGGTGCGCATAATCGTCGATGACGATCGCGCCGTCCGCCTCGCCGACGCAAGTGAAGCGCCGCTTGACGCCTTCGAACCGGCTGAAACCCCCGATGATGTCTTCGTCGGAGATACCGAGCTCGAGCGCGACGGCGATTGCCGCGAGCGCATTCTGGACATTGTGCCGCCCCGGGATTGGCACGTGAACGCCTTCGATCGTCCGCCGCTCACCCTCTCGGCCGAGGATCACGGCGTCGAACTGGCTTCCGCCCGGAACCGGCGTGACATTGTCCGCGCGGACATCGGCGAGCGCCGAGAATCCGTAGGTCACGATGCGGCGGTCGCGAACGCGGCCGATGATCGTCTGCACTTCGGGATGGTCGACGCAGAGGACAGCGAGGCCGTAGAAAGGCACATTCTCGACGAACTCGACGAACGCGTCCCTCACCGCGTCGAAGCTGCCGTAATGTTCGAGGTGCTCGGGATCGATGTTGGTGACGACCGCGATCGTGCCGTCGAGGCGGAGGAAGCTGCCGTCGCTTTCGTCGGCCTCGATCACCCAC
>Ga0207657_10008894_pt1 | contig 10154 bp, 9 predicted proteins | sample KBSC33metaG_FD_184316 | JGI IMG/M metagenome (GOLD analysis project Ga0207657, IMG submission 184316) | Corn rhizosphere microbial communities from Kellogg Biological Station, Michigan, USA - KBS C3-3 metaG (SPAdes) (version 2) | ecosystem: Host-associated > Plants > Roots > Rhizosphere > Soil ... | reverse complement strand
GTTCGACAAGGAATTGCTGCGCCCCAGTTTCCTGCCCCAACTGGCGGAAACCGCGCTGGGCGCGATGCGCCTGTGGAGCTTCCGCGCCAAGCCGCTGCCCGCCTAATGAAGTGGGCGCCCAAGATTGGCGTTGCCGTCGCGCTGTTGGCCGGCGTCGTCGCGGCGGTCTATCTGGTCTGGTCGATCGGTTTCGACGCGGTGTTCGCCGCGGTTGCCCGGGCCGGCTTGGGCGGTTTGGCGCTGCTCTGCCTGTATGCGCTGGTGGTGTTCATCAGCCTGGCTTTTGCCTGGTACTTTTTGTTGCCGCCGACCCGGCGCCGTCCCCTGGCGGAATTCTATATCGCCCGGCTGGTGCGCGATTCCATTGCCGAGATTTCGCCTTTCTCGCCGGTCGGCGGCATGGTCGCGGCGGCGCGGCTGATGGTGCTCAAGGGCATGAACGGCGCCTATGCGGCGGCTTCCGTCGCCGCGGACGCCACCACCGAAGCCATGGCGCAAGTCGTGTTCCTGGCCTTCGGCCTGGGACTGGGATTCACCCAGTTTCGCCACCTGGATGGCTCCGGTCCTTTGACACAGGCCATGCTGGCAATCTTGTTGCTGGCGGTCCCCGCCATCGCGCTCCTGATATTCATGCAGAAGAAGGGCGCCGGTTTGGCGGAAAGAATCGCAATGCGTTTCTTTCCGCGGGCGCTGGAGGGCGTGTCTTTCAGGGCTGCCATTGAAGAGCTTTACGATTCCCGCTCCCGCCTGGCGATCTCGTCGGCATGGCATCTTGCCGCCTGGATCGGCGCGGGCGGCGGCACCTATATCGCCTTTCGCCTGGTGGGAGGGAACATAAGTCTTTTGAACGCCCTCGCGCTGGAAGCCTTGCTTTGCACCTTGCGCAGTATTGCCGCGCCGGTCCCCGCTGCGATCGGTGTGCAGGAATGGGGCTATGCCATGCTGGCGCCCTTGTTCGGCCTGCCCGCTGAAATGGGCGTGGCGGTGTCCTTGCTGAAACGCGCGCGTGAGATCGTACTGGGTGTGCCGGCCTTGCTCTATTGGCAAGCGGTAGAGGGTCGCAAGGCGTTCGCCCCGGGCAAGGGCGCCAATGTCTGACATCGCGCTCGTCACAGGGGCTTCGGGATTCGTCGGCTCCGCCGTAGCGCGCGCCCTGGTGGCGCGGGGCCTGCATGTGCGGGTGCTGATGCGCCCCAGCGCCTCGCGCCTCAATATCGCGGGCGTGCATTGCGAGCCGGTGACCGGTGACATGCGCGATGAAGCGTCCATGACCGCCGCCCTCAAGGGCGCGCGCTACCTGTTCCATGTCGCCGCGGACTATCGCTTGTGGGCGCGCGATTCGGGCGAGATCGAGCGCAACAATCTGAACGGCGCCCGCGCCACCATGGGCGCGGCCTTGAAGACCGGCGTGGAGCGGGTGGTCTACACCTCATCCGTCGCGGCCTTGAAGCCGGGCGCGGCGGCGGTGGACGAAACCTCGCGCCACACGCCGCAAAGCGTGATCGGCGCTTACAAACGCAGCAAACTGTCGGCCGAGCGCGAAGTCGAACGCCTGATCCGAGTCGAAAACCTTCCCGCCGTGATTGTCGCGCCCTCGACCCCCATCGGCCCGCGCGACATCAAGCCGACGCCCACTGGCCGGGTGATCGTCGAGGCCGCGACGGGACGCATGCCCGCTTTTGTCGATACCGGCTTGAACCTGGTGCATGTCGACGACGTGGCCCAGGGCCATCTGCTGGCCTTGGACAAAGGCAAGATCGGCGAAAATTACATTCTGGGCGGCACCGATGTGGCGCTCCAGACCATGCTGAGCGACATCGCCTTTCTGTCAGGCCGGCGCGCCCCGACCCTGAAAATTCCCCGCGGCCCTCTGTTCCCGCTGGCCTGGGGCGCCGAGGCTCTCGCCCGCGTCACCGGCAAGGAGCCGTTCCTCACCGTCGATGCCCTGCGCATGTCGCGCTATCGCATGTTCTTCAGCTCCGAAAAGGCCAAGCGCGAATTGGGTTATACCGCGCGGCCCTATATCGACGGTCTCAAGGACGCCTTGGCCTGGTTCCGCGACAGCGGGTACCTCAAATGATCGCGGGTATCCTGTTCGGCTTTGTGCCGCTGGCGGTGTGGATCTATCTGCTGTTGTTCCGCAATGGCTTCTGGCTGCTGCGCGAGCGCGACACCCAACCGGTCAAAGAGCCGGCATCCTGGCCCTCGGTGGTCGCCGTGGTGCCCGCTCGCAACGAAGCCGATGTGATCCGCGAAAGCATCGCCAGTCTTCTGGCCCAGGATTATCCCGGCTCTTTCCGCATCGTGCTGGTGGACGATCAGTCCAGCGACGGCACCGGTGGTCTGGCGCGGGCGCTGGATTCGGACCGCCTGACGGTCCTGAGCGGCACGCCGCGCCCCGGCGGCTGGACCGGAAAATTGTGGGCGATGAAGCAGGGCTGCGATCATGCCGGCGCCAATGTCTTCGACCAAGGCAGCGCGCCGGATCTGATCTGGTTCACCGACGCCGATATCGCCCATGCCGGCGATACGCTGCGCAGCCTGGTGTCGCGCGCGCAGGACGGTGACAAGGTCCTGGTGTCGCTGATGGCGCGGCTGTCGTGCAAAAGCTACGCCGAGCATTTCCTGATTCCCGCTTTTGTATTTTTCTTCGACATGCTGTTTCCCTTCGGCGCCGTCAACAATCCGCAAAGCCCGGTGGCGGCGGCGGCCGGCGGCTGCATGCTGGTGCGCCGCGAGGCCTTGGAAAAAGCCGGCGGGCTGGCAGCCATCCGCCACAATATCATCGACGATTGCGCCCTGGGCCGGGCGATGAAGAGCCAAGGCCGGGTCTGGCTGGGCCTGACCGATCGCGCGGTGAGCCTTCGTCCCTACGAGCATTTTTCCGATATCGGCCATATGGTGACCCGCACCGCCTATGCCCAGCTCGGTTATTCGCCCCTGGTGCTGGCGGGAACCCTGTTGGGACTGGCGATGGTCTATCTGGCGCCGGTAATGACGGCGCTGTTCGCCTGGGGCATCTCGCAAATGGCGGGCTGGCTGGCCTGGATCATCATGGCGGTGATGTTCCAGCCGATCCTGCGTTTCTACCGCCTGTCGCCACTTTGGGGACTGGCCTTGCCGGTAATCGGCGTCGTTTATGCCGCTTTCACCTTCCAGTCCGCCATCCAGCATTGGTCCGGCAAGGGCGGCATGTGGAAGGGCCGCGCCCAGGCGCAAAAGGCCGGGGAGCAGGCATGAGCAATTCCTCGGGCAAGAGTGTCGCGCAATTGCAGTCCGGCAAGGGACACAAGGACGAGAATTTTCCTGTCGCCTCGTTCCTGATCGCGCCGCGTCACCGCCCGCCGGTCCTGGCCTTCTACAAGTTCGTGCGCGCCGCCGACGATGTCGCCGACAGTGCTTCGGCCCCGCCCGAAGAAAAGCTGGCGCTTCTGGAACAGATGCGCGCCAGTCTGGTGGGCCAGAGCGATTTCGTGGCCGAGGGCGTGGCGCTGCGCACAGCCTTGGCCGAGCGCGGCATGACCCCGGATCACGCGTTGGATCTGCTGGAAGCCTTCCGGCGGGACTGCACCAAGCTGCGCTACCGGGACTGGGACGATGTGATCGACTATTGCCGCTACAGCGCCATGCCGGTGGGCCGCTTTGTGCTGGATGTGCATGGCGAAAGCCGGGATCTGTGGCCGGCCAATGACGCGCTGTGCGCCGCGCTGCAGGTGATCAACCATCTGCAGGATTGCGCCAAGGATTACCGTGAACTGAACCGGGTCTATATTCCCGAACCCTTGCTGGCGGCGGCGGGGATCGGCGTCGAGGCGCTGGCGGAAAAGCGTGCCAATCCGCCTTTGGCTGGTGTGATCTCGGGGCTGGCGCGACAGAATGCGGCGCTGCTGGAGACTTCGCGCCCCTTCGCCCGTGGGATAAAAGACGGCCGGCTGGCGATGGAAGTCGACCTGATCCAGACCCTGGCCGACGACCTGAACCGCATGCTGATAAACCGCGATCCCCTGTCGCAAGCCGTGCATCATTCCAAGCTGGATGTGGCCGCCTTGTTCCTCAAACGCTTTCCCGCCTTCGCCCTGATGCGCCTGACCCGCAAAACATAAAGATCATCGCCGAGACCCGCATGACCAACGCAGAAAATATCGGCGCGCCGGCCGCCAAGGCCGTGAAGAAAAAGGCCAGCGGCAGTTCCTTCTATATCGCCATGCGGCTGATGCCGGCGGAGGAGCGCGACGCCATGTTCGCGATCTATGCCTTCTGCCGCAAGGTGGACGACATCGCCGATGACGGCGTGGGGACCCGCGCTGAGCGGCATGAAAAGCTGGAACAGTGGCGCGGCGATCTTAAGAAACTCTATGCCGGCACGGTGGCGCCGCAGGTCCGCTTCCTGGCGCCGGCGGTGACGCGCTATGGCCTCAGGCTGGAGGATTTCCTTGCCGTGCTGGACGGCATGGACATGGATGTGGCGGAAGATATCGTCGCGCCCGATCTCGCCACATTGGACCTGTATTGCGACCGCGTCGCCAGCGCCGTGGGCCGGCTTTCCATCAAGGTGTTCGGCATGGAAGACGGGCCGGGATTCGAACTGGCGCATCATCTGGGGCGCGCCTTGCAACTGACCAATATCCTGCGCGACATCGACGAGGATGCCGGTGTCGGACGCTTGTATTTGCCGCGCGAATATCTGCAGGAGATGGATTGCTGCCGCCAGATGGATCCGGCGGCGATTATCGCCCAGCCCAAGATCGATGCCGTCTGCCGCCGGGTGGCGGCGCGGGCGCATGAACATTATGATGCGGCACAGCGTATTCTGGCGGCCAAGCCGCGGGGCCGGATCAAGACGCCGCGCCTGATGGGCGCGGTCTATTCCGAAATCCTGCGCGCCAGCGAGGCCCAGGGCTTTGCCCCGCCGCGCCACCGCGTGTCCCTGCCCAAATCGCGGCTTCTGTCGCTGGTCGTGCGCCAAGGACTTTTCTCATGAAGCGTCTCTTTTCATGACGCCCGGTTCCTCATGACGTCCAAGGCCACCAGCGCGCATGGCGCGCCCACAGGTAAAGCCTTTGTCGTGGGCGCGGGTCTTGCCGGCCTGTCGGCCGCCACCATCCTGGCGTCGCGCGGCGTCAGCGTCACGCTGATCGAGACGGCGGGTCAGGCGGGCGGGCGATGCCGGTCCTATTACGATGCCGCCATGGATGGGATCATCGACAATGGCAATCATCTGGTGCTGTCGGGAAACCGGGCGGTGCAGGCCTATCTGGCGCGGATCGGCGCGCGCGATGCGCTGGCGGGACCGCCGCGCGCCGAATTCACCTTTGTGGATTTGCAGGGCGGCAAGCGTTGGCCGCTGAGGCCCAATGAAGGCGGCATTCCCTATTGGGTCCTGTGTGAGGGGCGCCGGGTGCCGGGCACCAGAGCGGGCGACTATCTCAAATATGCGCCTTTGCTGTGGGCCGACAAGAAAGCGGCTATCGGCAAGATCGTCACCGATCGCGGCCCTTTGTGGGAGCGGCTGATGCGCCCCTTCCTGCTGGCGGCGCTGAACACCGAACCCGAAGACGCGTCCGCGGCGCTGGCGGGCGCCGTGCTGCGCGAGACATTGGCCAAGGGCGGACGCTATTACCGCCCACGCATCGCCCACCCCACCTTGGCGGCGGCCTTTGTCGATCCGGCGCTCGCCTATCTCAAGGCCAAGGGTGCGGCGATCCAGTTGAGCACGCGCCTGCGCGATCTGGCCTTTGATGGCCGCCTGGCCCTGGCGCTCAACACCGCCGAGGCAAGCTTGCCGGTCACCTCCGGCGACGTGGTGGTGCTGGCGGTGCCGCCCTGGAGCGCCGCCGACCTGATCCCCGGCCTCACCGCGCCCAACGAATTCCGCGCCATCGTCAATGCCCATTTCAAGATGGCGGCACCCACCGGATCTGCTTCCATGCTAGGGGTGATCGGCGGCACCGCCGAATGGATATTCACTTTCCATGACCGTATCTCGGTCACCGTGTCGAGCGCCGACGCGATTGTCGATCAGGACCGCGAAGACCTGGCCATTCGCATCTGGGCGGATGTGAGCAAGGCGCTTGGCATCAAGGCCGCCATGCCCGCCTGGCAGATCGTCAAGGAAAAGCGCGCCACCTTCGCCGCCACCCCGCACCAGGACGCCCGTCGTCCGGCCGCCGGAACCCAATGGCGCAACCTGTTTTTGGCCGGGGACTGGACCCAGACGGGGCTGCCCGCCACCATCGAGGGGGCGTTGCGGTCGGGGGAAAGTGCCGCCGCTTTGGCCCTCAAGCATCTGTCCTTATAGTGCCCTTCTAGGGATCAAGTATGAACCAGCTGAATCCGGGCGAATTTGCAGAAGTGGAAGGCGCCATCCGCGCCGCCACCGATGCGATCCTGTCCCAGCAGAGGCCGGACGGGCACTGGGTCTATGAGCTGGAGGCCGACGCCACCATTCCGGCGGAATATGTCCTGCTGGTGCATTACCTGGCGGAGACGCCCAATCTGGAATTGGAACGCAAGATCGGCGTCTATCTGCGCCGCATCCAGGGCGCGCATGGCGGCTGGCCACTGTACCACGAAGGCGCCTTCGATATTTCCGCCACCGTGAAAGCCTATTTCGCCCTCAAGATGATCGGTGACGACATCGACGCGCCGCATATGGTTCGTGCCCGCGAAGCGCTGCATGCGCGCGGCGGGGCGATCAAGGCCAATGTCTTCACGCGCATCCTGCTGGCGCTGTATGGCGAGACCGGCTGGAACAATGTCCCCACTGTGCCGGTGGAGCTGATCCTGCTGCCGCGCTGGTTCCCGGTGCATCTTTCCAAGATGAGCTATTGGGCGCGCACCGTGATTGTGCCGCTGCTGGTTCTGGCCGCAAAACAACCTGTCGCGCGCAATCCGCGCGGCATCCATGTGCCGGAATTGTTCGTGCCCGGTGTGCCGGCGGCAAGCCCGCGCGCCCCACATCAAAGCGCCGGCTGGTCTCTGTTTTTCAATGGACTGGACAAGATTCTCAAGATCGTGCCCTGGCCCAAGGGCCTGCGCGCCCGCGCCGTCGAAAAATGCCGTGCCTGGACCACCGAGCGGCTGAACGGCGAGGACGGTTTGGGCGCGATCTATCCCGCCATGGCCAACAGCGTGATGATGTATGATGTGCTGGGCTATCCGCCCGATCATCCCGACCGCGCCATCGCCCGAAAATCGGTGGAGAATCTGCTGATCGTCAAGGACGGTGAAGCCTATTGCCAGCCCTGTGTCTCGCCGGTGTGGGACACCGCTTTGGTCGCGCATGCCTTGCTGGAAACCAAGGATGCGCGCGCGGAAGCGGCGGCGGAACGCGGCTTGGAATGGCTGAAGCCGCTGCAGGTGCTGGATGTGAAAGGCGACTGGGCCGAGGAAAAGCCCGATGTGCGTCCCGGCGGCTGGGCCTTCCAGTATCGCAACGATTACTATCCCGACCTGGACGATACCGCCGTGGTGGTGATGGCGATGGACCGCGCCAAGACGCGCGACGGTTACAAGGACGCCATCGCGCGCGGCGCCGAATGGGTGGAGGGGCTGCAGAGCCGCGATGGCGGCTGGGGCGCCTTCGATGCCGACAACAGCTATTATTATCTCAACAATATTCCCTTCGCCGATCACGGCGCCTTGCTGGATCCGCCCACCGAGGACGTGTCGGGGCGTTGCGTCGGCATGCTGGCGCAATTGGGCGCGGGCAGGGATCATCCGCGCCTGAAGGCGGGCATCGACTATCTGATCAAGACCCAGCGCGACGACGGAAGCTGGTGGGGCCGCTGGGGCGTCAATTACATTTACGGCACCTGGTCGGCATTGGCCGGCTTGAATGGTGCGGGCCTGGCACCCGATCACGCCACCATCAAGCGCGGCGCCGATTGGCTGGTGGCGATCCAGAATCCGGATGGCGGCTGGGGCGAGAATTGCGACAGCTATAAGCTGGATTACAAAGGCTATGAGCGCAGCGCCTCCACCGCGTCACAGACGGCCTGGGCGCTGCTGGGATTGATGGCGGCGGGCCAGGTCGATCATCCCGCTATGGCGCGCGGCGTCAATTATCTCAAGGCGACGCAGCAGGATGACGGGTTGTGGAACCAGACCCATTATACCGGCGGCGGGTTTCCGCGTGTTTTCTACCTGAACTATCACGGCTATCCGAAATTCTTCCCGCTTTGGGCCCTGGCGCGCTATCGCAATCTCAAGACCGGCAATTCGCGGCGCGTCGAGTTTGGGCTGTAAGGAAACCAAGTGACTGTTCTCGCCGTCACCGGGCTTGCCAAGGAAGCCAAACTTGTCGGCATCGCCGGCGTGGTGGCGGTGGCGGGCGGCGGCGATGCCGGCGGCCTGATGGCCAAGCTTGATGCGCTGCATGGCGATCTGCGCGGAGTGATTTCCATCGGCCTGGCGGGGGCCTTGTCGCCGCTACTCAATGTCGGCGATGTGGTGATCGCCGACCAGGTGATCACCGGACTGGAAAAATGGGACTGTCATGAAGGCTGGCGGGTGCGACTGACCTCGCGGCTGCCTTACGCCCATCAGGGCCAGCTGTTCGGCAGCGACCTGATCATCGAAAATGCCGAAACCAAGTCCGGTCTTCACACCGCCACCGGCGCTTTGGCGGTGGACATGGAAAGCCAGGTCGCTGCGCGGTTCGCCGCGAAGCGAAACCTGCCGCTGGCGGGCCTTCGGGTGATTTCCGACGATGCCGGTCATGCACTGCCGCCCGCTGCCCTGGTGGCGATGCGCCCGGACGGCGGCATCGCCTTGGGACGGGTGCTGGGCTCGGTGCTGCGCAGGCCGGGGCAAGTGCCGGCACTGATCCGCACCGCACGCAGCTCGAACAAGGCGTTCGCGGAACTACTCCGCTGCCTCGATCTCTGTGGTGTTGGAATTGCCGGCCTTGATCTGTGACATCTTATGCTCGACATGACGCGAGAAAGTGAACTCCGCCGGCCTCTGCTTTGACAGGTCGATCTCCGGCGCCATGGGGCCTTCGGTCTTCACCCCGCGCATCAGGATCGGCAGCATCTTGAGCGGATGCTTGATGGCGTCGGTGGCGGCGGTGCCTTCGAAGCCGCAATGCACCATGCAGTTGGCACATTTCTCATACTTGCCGACGCCGTACTTCTCCCACTCGGTGCCTTCCATCAGCTCGGTGAAGGTCTTGGCATAGCCTTCGCCCAGCAGGTAGCAGGGCTTCTGCCAGCCGAACACGGTGAGCAGCGGCATCGACCAGGGGGTGCATTCATAAGTCTGGTTGCCGGCCAGGAAGTCCATGAACAGGCTGGAATTGGTGAAGTCCCAATTCTTGCCGCCATTGCCGCGCGAAAGGATATCGCGGAACATTTTCTTGGTGCGTTCGCGGTTGAGGAAGTGCTGCTGGTCGGGGGCGCGCTCATAGGCATAGCCGGGCGACACCGTCATGCCGTCCACGCCCATCGCCATCATTTCGTCGAAGAACTTTGCCGTGCGCTCCGGGTCTGTCCCGTCGAACAGGGTGCAGTTGATCTGGGTGCGGAAACCCTTGGACTTGGCCAGCTTGATGGCGGCGATGGCCCGGTCATAGGTGCCGTCCTGGCACACCGACTTGTCGTGCATGCCCTTGTCGCCGTCGAGATGGATCGACCAGGTGAAATTGGGATGCGGCTTGTACTGGTCGATCTTCTTGGCCAGCAGCAGGGCGTTGGTGCACAGGATGACGAACTTGTCGCGCGCGATATAGCCTTCCACGATCTTGGCCATGTCGCGGTGAAGCAGGGGCTCGCCGCCGGCGATGGAGACGGCGGGGGCGCCGCATTCGTCGATCGCGTCCATGCACTGTTGATAGGACATGCGCTGGTTCAGGATCTCGTCGGGATAATCGATCTTGCCGCAGCCGGCACAGGCCAGGTTGCAGCGGAACAGCGGCTCCAGCATCAAGACCAGCGGATATTTGCCGCCGGAGAGGTGCTTCTTCATCACATAGGCGCCGATCTTGGCAGCCTGGCGCAGTGGCAATCCCATGGCGTTAAGCCCTCAATTCGGCGGGAAGACGGAACTCGATATGTTCCTTCTTGCCGTCCATCTGTTCCACTTCCACGTCTTCGATCTTGCCCAAGGCATCGATCACATGACGCACCAATTCTTCCGGGGCGCTGGCGCCCGCC
>Ga0207657_10008893_pt1 | contig 10155 bp, 6 predicted proteins | sample KBSC33metaG_FD_184316 | JGI IMG/M metagenome (GOLD analysis project Ga0207657, IMG submission 184316) | Corn rhizosphere microbial communities from Kellogg Biological Station, Michigan, USA - KBS C3-3 metaG (SPAdes) (version 2) | ecosystem: Host-associated > Plants > Roots > Rhizosphere > Soil ... | reverse complement strand
GGGTTGCCAGCGTCCTTGCAGCTGGGCGTCGAGTCGCGTCGCATTGGCCTTGCCGATGTTGGCCAGGTTGGCGAGCCAGGTCGGCGGGCTGACCGGCGCCTCGCCCTGCAACTGCAACTGGTGCCGCGCCAGCGTGCCCGACAGCGTCGCCTGCGCGTGCGCGATGCGCGCGACGCCCAGCTGGCCGTCGACCAGCGTGATGGACGCATCGAGCGGCGCCTGCGGATCGCTGCTGGCGTGGCCGCTCCACTGAAGCCTGGCCAGCCTGGACTGCGGGCCGGCCCAATCCGTCAATTCCCCTTGCGTGACGATGCGCAGCGGCGCGGCGTTTCGATGGCCGCGGGCGCTGTCGGCGATGGCCAGCCGGCCCCCGGTGATCTGCACCTCCAGCTTGGCCGAGCCGCGCGTCGGCCAGTTGCCGCGCCCGCTTGCGACCTCGGTCGCGCGGGCGGCCGACGCCGCCGAGGCCGCGACCGCGGGCACCAGCGCGCGCGCGTCGTCGGTCTTGCCGCCGGTGGCGACCTTGGTGGCCGCCTTGGCGATCAGCTCGCCCGGAATGGTCTTGCTCTCGGCCAGGGTCGCGACGCCGGAGGCCGCGGCGACCGCCGGCGAGGCCGTGGGCGTGCGCGCGGACGGCGGCGCGAGCAGCTGCAGCGACGGCGCGTCGACGCTCAGGTGCAGCTGGTCGATCACGGCCAGCGCATCACCGCCGGCATGGCCCGGGCTGATCGCGCCCTCGGCGCGGGCGTGGTTGCCGCCGCTGTGCACCTCGGCCGACACGGCCCACGGCTCGCCCATCGCGTCGACGCTTGCCTTGCCTTCGAGCGCCAGGCCCGCCAGCAGGCTGTCGGCCAGCACCAGGTCCGCCTTGGCGTGGATGCCCGCCAGGCCCTGCCACTGCGCCGGGGCGCTGGCCAGGTGCAGCGTCAGGCTGCCGTTGAGTGCGTTGGGGCCATCGCGCAGCGGCCCCTCGGCGGCCAGCCGCCACCAGGCGCCGGGGTCCAGCCGGGCCCATTGCGCTCGCACGTCGCCCTGCCAGACGCCGCTGGCATCGCGATGGAGCGCGCCTGTCGCGGACGCGCTCGCCGCGCCGGCCTTCAGATCGAATTGCCTGAGCTGCAGCGCGTCGGCACCCAGCGCGGCGTCGAGCTGCAACGCCATCGGCGGCGGTGCGACGGCGTTCTTCGCGCTCGACAGCGGCGGCGCGGTGCCGGCGAGGCGGCCGCTCAGATGCGCCGTCCAGGCGCGGTCGGGCGCCGAGGCGGACTGCGAAGGCGCCGACGCCGCACCACCGCCCCACAGCGACGCGGGCGCCGGCAACTGCTCGAACTCGACCCGCAGCGGGCCGCTGATGCGCCAGGCGCCGACGCGTCCGTCCAGCCGCGCGGGCTGGACCTGGTCGAGATCGAGCTGCACCCGGGCCTTGCCGCCTTCCCAGCGACCCTGCGCGCGCAGCTCGCCGCCCGCGCCCTTGTCGTCGCCCAGCACCAGGCGCAGCGAGGGGATCGCGATGAAGGCGCCGCTCCAGGGCGCCTCCAGGTGCGTCGTCAGCGAGGTGAACGGCAGGCCGCCGTCCGACCAGGCGGCGGGCGCGAGGTTGCGCAGGTCGGCGTCGAGCGCCGCCGGCTTGGTCGTCGCGATGCGCAGGCGGCCCTGCAGCCGCGTGGCCGGTGCGCGCTCGGACAGCGCGCGCAGGTCGAGTTCGGTGGTGTCGACCAGCACCTGGCTGACCGGAAGGGCGGCGAAAGGCGTCACGTGCGCGCTCGCGTTCGCGCGCGGCGCGGCGCGTCCCGCGCGGGGCTCGCCCTGCAGGTTGGCGGCCAGGTCGAAACCGGCCAGGGGCCCGCGCAGCGTCGCACTGGCGGCCCAGTGGGGCAAGGGCGCGGACGACGCGGCCGATGCGGCGGGCGCCGCCGCCTGCGGTGCGTCGTGCGCGGCGAGCGTCGCGTCCAGCTGCAGCGGCGCGTCGGTCTGCGCGGTGAGGCTGGCCTGGGCCTGCACGCGTTCCCAGCCGAAGCTCAGGTGGTCGACGCGATGCAGCCTGCCGCCGTCGGCCCCGATGGCCAGCCTGGCCTGCACGTCGCGCAAGGGCGCGTTGTCGGCAATCGTCAGCGTGTCCACGCGCAGGCTGGCGACGTCCAGCGCGACCGGGCTGCGCAGCGAGGCCGGCGGCGCCGCGGGGGTCGCGGCCGGCGTCGTCGACGGCAGCGGCACGATATGCACCGCCTCGGCCGTCCAGGCGCTGAACGAAGCGCCGATCCAGGCGCCGGGCTGCGGGTGCCAGTGAAGGTCCAGGCCGCTGACATGCAGGTTCCTGACGTCCACCTGCACATGCGGCTCGATGGCCCGCAGCGAGCCGATGCGCAGGTCGCCGCCGCCCAGGGAGCCCTGCACGTCGACCACCGTCAGCCCCGGCACGTGCTGCAGCAGCCAACGCGTGCCGCCTTCGCTGCGCCACAGGGACACGCCGATGGCCGCGCAGGCGCCCGCCGTCAGCGCGGCCGCCGCCGCGGCCAGCGCGGCGATGCGCGCGGCGCGCTGCCCCGGCGTGCGTCGCACGACGGGCGGCGCGGGGGCGACGGACTCGGCGGGCTCGCTCATTGCGCCCTCAGAACACCACGCCGACGCTCAGGTCGAGGTGCAGGTGGTGGATGTGCTTGCCCTTGGACAGGTCGATCCGCAGCGGCCCGACCGGGCTGCGCCAGCGCAGGCCCACGCCATAGCCGCGTCCGGCCTTCAGGTCGTTGAAGCGCGAGGCCGCGCCGCCGGCGTCGACGAAGGTGGCCCACCAGACCGAAGGCAGCGACTGCGACACCGGGTGCGCGAGCTCGACGCTGCCGGTCACCAGGGCGTTGCCACCGACGATGTGGCCGCGGCTGTCCGTCGGAGCCAGCGAGCGCCAGTCGTAGCCGCGCACGGAATCCTCGCCGCCGGCGCGCCACTGCTCGGCATCGGGCATCGCGACGTGATCCTTGACGATGATCTGGCCCAGCTCCAGGCGCCCTTGCAGGTAGAACGAATCGGGCAGCGGCCAGTAGTCGGTGATGCGGCCGTACAGCCGCGTGTAGGGGCCGTAGGTCGCCTGGGCGTCCTCCACCGACGCCGGGCCGCCGGCGTAGCCCACGCCCACCTGGCCGGACAGCGAATACCCCTTGGTCGGCAGGATCACGCTGTCGACGTTGCGCCAGACGTTGGCCTGGTTCAGCGAGATGGCGCGCGCGTCGACGCAGTCGTAGTGGTAGCCGGTCTCCGGCGGGGTTTTCGGCGTGCACTGGATCGAGCGTTCGACCTGTGCATAGGTCATGCGGTCCAGCGCGTTGCTGTTCTGCGTGCGGCCGAAGCGCAGCGAGCCGGCACGCACGAGGTCGCCGGTCGACTGGATGCTGCTGACGCTGGCGCCGGTGATCCAGCTGTGGAAGTCCTGCGCCGGGTGCGTGGCGAGCGCGGCGTCCCAGGCCTGGATCTCCTTGCCCCATTGCAGCTTGTTGCTCAGCGTGGCCGGCAGGCCGAAGACCTTGCGGTCGATGTGCTCCAGCGTGATGCGCGCCTTGCTGATGGAGTTGTAGCCCACCGCCACCGTGGCCTGCTGCAGCGACTGCTCGTGCACGTGCACCGTGACGGTGGCATGCGCGGACTTGGCCGGATCGGGGTCGTAGATCACGGCGACCTGGTCGTACAGGCCGGTCTTCTGCAGCCGATCCTGGTAGTCGAGCAGGCGTTTCTGGGTCAGCGGCGTGCCGGGGCCGAAGCCTGCCAGCAGGCGCACGTTGCGCTCGGCCTGGCGCTCCAGCCCTTCGACGACCAGGTCCCCGGCCAGGAAGCGCGGGCCGGAATCGACGACGAGGAACAGCCGCGCCTGGTTGGTGGCCGGGTCGACCTGGGCGGCGGTGGCCGTCCACACGGCGGCGGCGTAGCCCTCGTTGCGGAGCGTGGACAGGATCTGCGCCTTGGCGCCGTCCCAGTTGCGGTTGCGAAAGACCTGGCCTGGCTGCAGTGCCCATTCGTCGCGCAGGCGGCCCTCGAGATCCATCGCCTTGGTGTCGCCGCTCTCGGCCTGGCGCGCGATCTCGCCGTCGAATTCGAGCGTGAAGCGGCCGACGGTGGCCGGCTCGCCCGGCACCAGCCTGATCACGATGCGGTGGGCATCGGCCGGATCGGTGGTGGCGGTCACGTCGGCATGGAAGTAGCCCTCGGTCTGCGCCAGCGCGCGGCCTTGCGCGGGAGCCGCGGCCACCAGCCGCGCCCATTCGGTGTCGTCCAGGCTGTCGGCCTCGGCCAGGCGCGCGGCGCGTTCGAGGTCGAGGTTCTTCTCGAGCAAGGCCTTGAACGGCGAGGGCGCCTCGACCACCAGCTCGCGCGTGGCCGCGTGCGCGGCGGTGACGCCCGCGAGCGCGCAAGCGAGCGCCAGCGCCAGCGCGCGAGGGCGTGGGGCCGGCAGCGGCTGATCCTTCGAGCCCGCAGCGGTCATTTCGTCAGGAGACGCATCGCACCTTCCAGCCCCTGCAGGGTCAGCGGGAACATGCGGTGGCTGACGAGTTGCTCGATCAGCGAGATGCTTTGCCGGTACTGCCAGACACCCTGCGGCTCGGGGTTGATCCAGCAGTGCTTGGGGAACGCGTGGGTGAGGCGGCCGATCCACTCGGCGCCGGCCTCGGCGTTGTTGTATTCGACGCTGCCGCCGGGCTGCAGGATCTCGTACGGGCTCATCGTCGCGTCGCCGATGAAGATCAGCCGGTAGTCCTTGTTGTACTTGCGGATCACGTCCCAGGTAGCGTGTTTTTCCGAGAAGCGGCGGCGGTTGTTCTTCCAGACGAAGTCGTAGACGCAGTTGTGGAAGTAGTAGAACTCCAGGTGCTTGAACTCGCCCTTGGCCGCGGAGAACAGCTCCTCGACGCGGTGGATGTGGTCGTCCATCGTGCCGCCCACGTCCATCAACAGCAGCACCTTGACCTTGTTGTGGCGCTCGGGCTGCATCTTGATGTCGAGCATGCCGGCGGCCGCGGCCGTCGCGTGGATGGTGTCGTCCAGGGCCAGCTCCTCGGCCGCGCCCTCGCGCGCGAAGCGCCGCAGGCGGCGCAGCGCCACCTTGATGTTGCGCGTGCCCAGCTCCAGCGAGTCGTCGTAGTCGCGATAGGCGCGCTGCTCCCACACCTTGACGGCACTGCGGTTCTTGCCGGCGCCGCCGATGCGGATGCCTTGCGGGTTGTAGCCGCCGTGGCCGAACGGCGAGGTGCCGCCGGTGCCGATCCACTTGTTGCCGCCCTCGTGGCGGCCCTTCTGTTCCTCCAGGCGCTTCCTGAGCGTGTCCATCAGCTCGTCCCAGCCCATGGCGGCGATCGCGGCCTTCTGTTCGGGCGTGAGTTCGCGCTCGATCAGCTGGCGCAGCCAGTCCTCGGGGATGTCCTTGGACTCCGTCAGCCTGGCCACGCCGTTGAAGAAGGCGCCGAAGGCCTTGTCGAAGCGGTCGAAGTGCGCCTCGTCCTTGACGAGCGTGGTACGCGCGAGGAAGTAGAAGTCGTCGATCGACGGACCGATCACGCCGGCCTTCAGGGCCTCCAGCAACGTGAGGTATTCCTTGACCGAGACGGGCAGCTTGGCTTCGCGCAGCGTGTAGAAGAACGGGATCAGCATGGCGGAGGACGGGCTGGTGCGGCCGGGCACGGCGGAGGATTCGCGCACGGGGACGCCTGATCCGTGAAGGGTATCACCGATGGGTGTCGCGGGCCGGCGCCGGCCTCAAGACCCGGCCGGAGGTGCCGATGTGGCAGTAGTGCCGGGTTTCGCGGGAGCTTCTCGACCGTTTGCCGGCCGCGCAGATCGCTTCAAATCGCACCCAGGGTCCGCCAGAGGCCCCCAGGGAGATTTTCGTCTGGAGACATCATGAATTTTCTGAGCCAATGGCGCATCGGACGCCGCCTGAGCGTGGCATTCGCCGTCGTCGTTGCACTGACCATCGCGTCGGCCGCCTTCAGCCAGCTCAGGCTGATGGAGATCCAGGCCCAGGCGCACGAGCTCACGGCCGAGCAGGCGGAGCGCACGGCCCTGGCCTATCGCTGGCGCCAGAACGTCTCGGTCAATGCGAACCGCGCGGCGATGGTCGCCGTCATGACCGACACGACGCTCGCACAGCCGCTGCTCGAGAAGATCAAGGCCACCAGCGCCGACAGCGCGAGCGTGCAAAAGCGCTTCGAGGCGGTCGAGAGGACGGCCAAGGGCAGGCAGCTCCAGCAGACCATCGCCGAAGCCCGCCAGCGCTACCTGGCGGCCCGCGAGGTCATGTACAAGGCGGGCGAGGGCGGCACGTCCATCGCGGCGGCCATCGCCAAGGGCCAGGCCTCGACCGCGTTCAATGGGATCGCGGAGGAGTACCTGGGCAAGCTCGATGCGCTTGTCGCCTACGAATCCGAACGCGCCGCGACGAGCGGGGCGGCCATCGCCGCGGCCGTGATGGCCACCAGCGTGGTCAACGTGACGTGCGGCATCGTCAGCGCGCTGTTCTCGATCGCCATCGGCTTCGCGTTGACGCGCAGCATCGTGCGCCCGGTGCAGGCGGCGCAGAAGGCCGCCGACCGCATCGCCTCGGGCGACCTGACCGGCAGCTGCCGCGCCGAGGGCAGCGACGAGGCGGCGCAACTGGTGGGCTCGCTGGGCCGCATGCAGGACGCGCTGACGCGCATCGTGCGCGAGATCCGCAGCTCCACCGATCAGATCGAGGTCGCCAGCACCGAGGTGGCCAGCGGCAACCAGGACCTGAGCACGCGCACCGAGCAGACCGCCGGCAGCCTGCAACAGGCCGCCAGCTCGATGGAGCAACTCACCAGCACGCTGCGCCAGAGCGCCGACGCGGCCAACCAGGCCCACGGCCTCGCGCATTCGGCCTCCGAGATCGCCACGCGCGGCGGCCAGGTGGTGTCGCAGGTGGTGTCGACGATGGACGAGATCAACTCGTCGTCCAAGAAGATCTCGGACATCATCGGCGTGATCGACGGCATCGCCTTCCAGACCAACATCCTGGCCTTGAACGCCGCGGTCGAGGCCGCGCGCGCGGGCGAGCAGGGCCGCGGCTTCGCGGTCGTGGCCGGCGAGGTGCGTTCGCTGGCGCAGCGCTCGGCCGAGGCGGCCAAGGAGATCAAGTCGCTGATCGGCGCCTCCGTCGACAAGGTCGAGAGCGGAGCCCGCCTGGTGCAGGACGCCGGCTCGACGATGCAGGAGATCGTCGGCGCGGTGCGCCGCGTCAGCGAGGTGCTGGGCGAGATCACCACGGCGGCCAGCGAGCAGGCCGGCGGCATCCAGCAGGTCAACGCCGCCGTCAACAACGTCGACCAGATGACGCAGCAGAACGCGGCGCTGGTGGAGCAGTCGGCGGCCGCCGCGGAATCGATGCGCGAGCAGGCCGGCAAGCTGGCCCGGACCGTGGAACAGTTCCGAACCGAGTGAGGCCGGACGCGCAACGGTGACGCACAATCGGCCAAGGCCGTCACCGCGCGGCGGCGCATTGCCGGGAGTTGCCCTGATGGGGTCGATCACCATCGCTTCCGAAACGGCGGACACCCTCACCGTGGTCTTCGCCGGAGATCGCCGCGTCCACGATTTCGAGAAGATCGAGGAGCAGTGGGAGTTCTGGCCCCGGACCACGCAGCATTGCCACAGCCGCGGCATCCGGCGCGTGCTCGTGCTCAACGAACTCGTGGGGCCGATTTCCAGCACCTACGTGCGCGACTTCCACTCCGACCTGGGCCGCTTCGGCTTCGATCGCGAGTTCCGCTACGCGATGGTCGTGCGCGATCGCCGCGCGCGCAGCGTGCTGAGCCTGGGCATCGCCCTGGCCAAGGAACGCGGCTGGGACATCGAGATCTTCGACAAGGAGAGCGCCGCCCGGGAGTGGCTGGCGCGGCCGCTGGGCTGAGCTCCCGCAGGCACAATCGCACCACCTTGGCCGGGATGGATCCCGCGACTGCGCGCCGGATGACAGGCCTGGGGATACCCAGCGCGTTTGGAGTCCGCCATGTCGATGTCCTGCTGCCGAACCTTGCTCGCCGTGTGGGGCATCGCCCTGCTGGCGGGCTGTGCTGCGCCAGTGCAGACGCCGCCCGGGCCCGCGCCGCGCGCCACGCGCACCTGCGACGCGCATGACTTCGGCGCCATCGGCGACGGCCAGGCCAAGGACACCGAGGCGTTGCAGCGCGCCATCCAGGCCTGTTCGGCCGACGACGGCGGCACGGTGCTGCTGTCGCATGGCACCTTCCTCTCGGGCACCCTCGTGCTGCGCAGCCACGTCACGCTGCGCATCGAGCGCGGCGCGACGCTGCTGGGCAGCCGCGACGACGCCGACTATCCGACGCTCAAGCCGCCCACCGTCAACACGCAGCTGGCCGACTGCCAGCACGCGCTGATCTACGCCGTGGGCGCGACCGACATCCGCATCGAAGGCGACGGCACCATCGACGGCAACGCCGACATCGACAAGTGGCGCGGCATGGCCCGGCCCGAAGGCCAGCGCCCAATGGCGATCTTCACGGCCATGTCGACCCATGTCTCGATCGAGGGCGTGACCGTGCGCAACGCGGCGACCTGGGGCGTGGTCAATCTCGAGGTCGGGCAGCTCGTCGTGCGCGGCATCACGGTGGATTCGCCGCACGGTCCGACCCACGACGGCATCGACGTGGTCGACGGGCACGACGTGCTGATCGAGGACAACACGATCGATGCCGGCGACGACGGCATCTGCCTGAAGAGCGGCAGCCCGCTGGGCCTGCGCGACGTCGTCGTGCGGCGCAACCACGTGCGCGGCGCGGGCGTGGCCAACGGGCTCAAGCTGGGCACGGCCACCACCGGCCCGATGCGGCACATCGTGTTCGAGGACATCACGATCGAGCACGCGCAGGCCGCGGCGATGGCCATCGAATCGGTCGACGGCGGCGAGGTGTCGGATGTCAGCTTCCGGCGCATCACGCTGTCGGACGTCGGCACGCCGGTCTTCATGCTGCTGGGCGCGCGCGGCAGCGCAGCGGTCGGCGCCATCCACGACATCCGTTTCGAGACCATCCGCGGCGACCGGCTGCGCTACCCCTGGGGGGCGCTGCTCACCGGCGCGCCCCCAGACCCGGCGGGCCGGCACGACCTGCAGGCCATCACGTTCAAGGATGTGGCCATCACCTGGAAGGGCGTTGGCGACGCCAGCGGCCCGCACGTGTTCGGCAGCAGCGCAGGCGAGATCGACCGCTTCCCGTCCTATGCCGGCGGCTATCCGGACGCCAAGTTCATCTTCGCGACACCGCAGGCGAAGGCCGAGGTCGTCGACTACGCGCTGCCCGGCTGGGCCTTCTTCGTGCGCAACGCGCGCGGCGTGCGCTTCGAGGACTGCCGCATTGCCGTCGAAGGCGCGGAAAGCCGGATGGCCATCGTGACCCGCGATGCCGAAGTCGCGGGCGAGTGCCGCCGCGCGCCTTAGGGCCGGTTGGCTGCAGGCGTAGACCGCCGTTCATTGGCACGACGAAGCGGTCATGGCGGGTTGCGCCTGAGGCTGATCCGCCCTGCGAGCTGGCATCGGGCGCTCAGCGCTCGCGCGGCTTGAGCGGGAAATTGCTGGCGACGTGGTACAGGTTGGCCGTGGGGTCGACCTTGCAGAGCGTCAGGATCAGCGGCTGCAGTGCATCGTATTCCGGCACCACGAGCGCGGAGGCCTGGTCCGACGCCGAACGCGCCGAGGCCATGCCGGACAGGTAGCCTTGCACCCACGACAGCACCGGCATGCGCTCGGCGGCGTTCTGGCTGGACAGGCGCCCGATGACGACGGTGCATCGCATCGCCCCCGGCCCGGAACTCGCGGGCTGGGCCACGGCAACGCCGCATGGCAGTGCGGTCGCTGCAAGCAGCGCGGCGATCGGCAGCAGGCTCGGTACTTTCATGGGCCGTCCTCGGGGTGGTGGACGCGGCGACCATGCGATTGGCCCCGCTGTCGCCAGCATGGCATGCGCCAGCGGCGCGGGTTCGCTCGAGGAAGACGGGGAAAGCGGCCGGTTTCAGGCCGGCGCAATCGATGGTCGAGCCACCGTCGAGCTACGGCGGCGGCGCAGCCCGCCGCTTGCCGCATTTGCCCGCGGTCTCTTCAGCGCGGCTTGTTCTGCTGATAGAGCAGGTGCGCCTTGACCTCCG
>Ga0207657_10008892_pt1 | contig 10155 bp, 7 predicted proteins | sample KBSC33metaG_FD_184316 | JGI IMG/M metagenome (GOLD analysis project Ga0207657, IMG submission 184316) | Corn rhizosphere microbial communities from Kellogg Biological Station, Michigan, USA - KBS C3-3 metaG (SPAdes) (version 2) | ecosystem: Host-associated > Plants > Roots > Rhizosphere > Soil ... | reverse complement strand
GGAAGAGGCCAGGCGCTTGCCCATGTCGCGGAAGGCGGGCCGCAGGCCGAGGATGTCGGTGAAGATCACCACGCCCGGGAACGGGCCCTTGCCGGCGGGGGTGTAGAGGGCGGCGTCGGTCTCGCCGTCGGGCGTCTTGACCGAGACGTCGGTTTCCTTGACGCCCGCAGCCTGGGCGCTGGCGCTCCAGGCGGCGCCCATCACGGCCCCGGCGGCAATGGAAGCGGCCGTGAAGGCCCTCCGGTTGATGTCAGAGTCGCACATATTCTCCTCCTGATCCTGGCTGCCTCTTTCGGGCGTGGCGCGGACGTTACTCCCGCAGAGCGCCGTTCGTCATCTCCAGAGAGTGACGAACGGCGAAGGCGTCCTATATCTGCGCCATGCCCCTGCTCTCCGTGCTCGATCTCGCCCCCGTCGCCGAAGGCTCCGATCCGGGCCAGGCCCTCCGTAACAGCCGCCATCTGGCGCAGCAGGCCGAGCGGCTGGGCTATGCCCGCTACTGGCTGGCCGAACATCACAATCTGCCGTCCGTCGCCAGTCCTGCGCCCGAGATCATGATCGGACAGATCGCGGCCGTGACCGAGCGCATCCGCGTCGGCTCCGGCGGCGTCATGCTGCCCAATCACGCGCCGCTGATGGTCGCGGAGCGGTTCAAGATGCTGGAAGCGCTGTTTCCCGGCCGCATCGATCTCGGGCTTGGCCGTGCGCCCGGCACCGACCAGATGACATCCCATGCGCTGCGCCGTCGGCTCGATGGCCGCGAGGGCGATGACTTTCTTGAGCGGCTGCACGAATTGACGCTGTGGGAAACCCGCGATTTTCCGGCCGGGCACCCCTACAATAATGTCACCGCGATGCCCAACGACGCACCGCTGCCACCGATCTGGCTCCTGGGGTCGAGCGGCTATAGCGCGGAATTGTCGGCGCAGGTCGGCATGGGCTTCGCCTTCGCGCATCACTTTGCTTCGCATGATGCGACGGATGCCATGATGCAGTACCGGCGCAACTTCCGCCCGTCGGATTGGCGCAGCACGCCTTACGCAATTCTCGCGGTTGCGGCGATCGCTGCGGAAACCGATGTCGAGGCCGAGCGGCTGGCGTCGTCGGCCGATCTCAACCGGTTGCTGCGCGAGCGTGGTCAGTATGCGCCGCTGTTCAGCGTCGAGGAAGCGTTGGCCTATCCCTATACGGAAGCGGATCGCGCGTCGATCGCACGCAACCGTTCGCGGCTGTTCGTCGGCGCACCCGCGACCATCGTGCAAAAGCTGCAGCCGTTGATCGAGGCCACGCAACCCGATGAAGTGATGATCATCACCGCGGTCCACGATCACGCGGCACGCAAGCGCTCATACGAACTGCTCGCGGCGGCGTTCGAACTGGACACGCTCGCGACAGCCTGATCTTCGCGCCTATTCGGCCTTTTCGCTGAAGGTGGCGCGGAACGGATGGCCGGGATAAACGCCGACGATGCGGAATTCCCGCGAGAAGAACTTCAACTCCTCCAGCGCGAAGGTCAGGGCCTGGTCTTCCGGATGTCCTTCGACATCGGCGTAGAACTGCGTGGCGAAGAAATTGCCGTCGACCATGTAGCTTTCCAGCTTGGTCATGTTGACGCCGTTGGTGGCAAAGCCGCCCATCGCCTTGTAGAGCGCGGCCGGCAGGTTGCGCACGCGGAAGACGAAGCTGGTGACCAGGAGGCCGGAGCCCGCCTTGGCCCAACGCGACTCGCGCGCAAGCACCACGAACCGCGTGGTGTTGTGCGCCTCGTCCTCGACGTCCTCGGACAGGATATCGAGACCGTAGATTTGGGCGGCGAGCCGCGACGCGATTGCCGCGCAGCTCTTGTCGCCGCGTTCGGAGACGATGCGGGCCGAGCCGGCGGTGTCGGCCGCGACCACCGGCTTGATGCCCATCTTGCGGATGATGTTGCGGCACTGGCCCAGCGCCTGCACGTGACTTTCGACCGTCTTGATATCCGCGAGCTTGGCACCGCGCGGCGCCATCAACTGGTGGCGGACCGGCAGGAAGTATTCGCCGACGATGAACAGGCCGGATTGCGGCAGCAGGTAGTGGATGTCGGCGACGCGTCCGGCTACCGAGTTTTCGATCGGGATCATGCCGAGGTCGGCTTCGCCCGAGGCGATCGCGGCCAGCGCGTCCTCGAAGGTGGCACAGGGAAACGGTTCGGCGTCGGGATAGGCTTCGACGATGGCGAGGTGCGAATTCGCACCCATTTCGCCCTGGAATGCGATCTTCATTGGCTTGGTCATGGCGCGTTGTATCAGCCGTTGCGGGTTTTGCTAGGGGCGGTGGGTTGGTTTTAGAAATACGTCGTCAGTCCTGCCGGCATCATGATGTCAGGATGCGCCGCGCGGTTTCCAGATCAGCGGCGGTGTCGACGCCACGCGGCACCGTCTCGACCACGGTGACGTCGATCCGCATTCCGGCCTCCAGCGCGCGTAGTTGCTCGAGCTTTTCGCGCTGCTCCAGCGGCGAGGGCGGCAGTCCGACGAACCGCACCAGCGCCGGCCGGCGATAGGCATAAAGACCGATGTGGTGGTAACGCGGCCCGTCGCCGTAAGGCGCGGTGGCGCGGGTGAAGTACAGCGCGCGCAGCCGGGAGCCGCCGAGCGGCGACCCGACGACCTTGACGACGTTGGGATTGGTATCTTCTTCCTCGGTGTGGATTTGCGCCGCCAAGGTGGCGATGTCGACCGCGGGATCATTCAACGGCGCCAGCACGGCACGAATCTGGTCCGGCTGGATGGTCGGAAAATCGCCCTGCAGATTGATGACGATGGGCGTTTGTCCCAAGGGGTCGAGCTTGCCGAGCGCCTCGAAAATGCGGTCCGAACCGGATGGATGGTCGGCGCGCGTCATCACGGCTTCGCCGCCATGCGAGGTGACGGCGTCAGCAATCTCTGGTGCATCGGTGGCCACCGCCACGCGCCCGATGCCGGCCTCTTCTGCGCGGCGGAGCACGTGGACGATCATCGGCACGCCGCCGATATCGGCGAGCGGTTTGCCGGGCAGGCGGGTCGCCGCCATACGTGCGGGAATCAGGATCAGCGGAGCAGTCGCGGTCATGGTGCCGGTGGCCTCGGGTGGATCGACTTGAGCATGAAATGTTGGGGTTTTTTCGCCAGACGGTTCATTTATACGGGTTGCCAGAGCCCGGGCAAACCGGTATCTCATCGCCATTACCCGCAGCGGTCGTCATGGCTGATTCCGGGTAATTCCGTGGCCGTTTCAGCCGGCCGTACACTCGATTATCCGGCCTGGAGCCTGATCCGAAATGGACTCCTTCGAACTTAACAAGATTCTCGGTGCGATCCTTGGCACCTGCCTGCTCTTGATGGTGACCAACTTCGCCGCACAGGCGATTTTCGCGCCGGTCAATCCCGCCAAGCCGGGCTTTGACATTGCCGTCAAGGAAGAGGGCGCAGGCGGCGGCAAGGAAGCCGCAGCGGCGCCGTCGGAGCCGATCGAGAAGCTGCTGCAGACCGCCTCGGTCGAAAAGGGGATGGCCGCCGCCAAGAAGTGCGCCGCCTGCCATACCTTCGAAAAGGGTGGCCCCAACCGCGTTGGTCCGAATCTTTACGGCATCGTCAACGAGCCGCGCGGCGAAGGCCGCGGCTTCAACTTCTCGGCGGCCATGAAGGCCAAGGGTGGCACCTGGACCTTCGACGAACTGAACAAGTTCCTCACCAGTCCGAAGGGCTATATTCCCGGCACTGCGATGGGTTTCGCGGGTCTCACCAAGGATAGTGAGCGGGCGGACGTCATCGCCTATCTGAATACGCTCTCCGAGCATCCGGCGCCGCTGCCGACGGCGTCCAAGTGACGCTTCGACCGACGGTATGAGACCAAGGTTCAACGGCCAGGCATCGCCTGGCCGTTTTCGTATGCGCTCCTTTTTGCTCCTGCGCTGAGCGGGACCTTTCGCCGCACCAGCCGCCGAGCCGGGGTGTTATCTTGCGGAAAAACCCACATAATCCGTCGAACACTTGCCGCATATCGCTGTGTTAATGGCCCAGCGTGCCACGCGGCGAGCCAGCCCGGTTTCACGCCATGGAAAGCTCTCCATGAAATAGATTTCACGTGCCCTCGGACGCAAATCGGTATCCACTTTTGCCGGTGGGCCGAGTTCGGACGTTCGCATTCCGCCAGGCTGTTTTGATAGCAACAGGATTCCTCATTTGGCGATAACCCGACGACAACTGCTCCAAAGTAGTGCCTTCGTGGCGGTGGCCCCGATGGCCATCGCAACCGGTCTTCCCGCAATCGATTCCGCTCACGCGCAGACGGCGACTTCCGAGGCCGGCTGGCGGCACGGCCTGTCGCTGTTCGGCGAGGTCAAGTACCCGGTTCACTTCAAGCGCTTCGACTACGTCAATCCGGATGCGCCGAAAGGCGGCACGGTCCGCCAGATTGCGCTCGGCACGTTCGACAATTTCAACATCATTGTGGCCGGCGTGAAGGGCTCCATCGCCGGCGCCGTCGGCCTGATTTATGAGTCGCTGACGACGCCTGCGCTCGATGAAGTCTCGACCGAATATGGCGCTTTGGCCGAGGCCGTCAGCTTTCCGGAAGATTTTTCCTCCGTGACGTATCGGCTGCGCGCGCAGGCACGATGGCACGACGGCAAGCCGGTGACGCCGGAAGACGTCGTGTTCTCGCTCGACACCTTCAAGAAGCATCATCCGCAGTATTCCGCCTATTATCGTCATGTCGTCAAAGCCGAGAAGGTTGGCGAGCGCGATGTGAAATTCACCTTCGACGCCCCGGGCAATCGCGAACTGCCGCAGATCGTCGGGCAGTTGACCGTGTTGCCGAAGCATTGGTGGGAGGGCACCAGTGAGGCCGGCGCCAAGCGCGACGTATCGGCGACCACATTGGAGCCGCCGCTCGGCAGCGGTGCATACCGTATCAAGGCGTTCGTGCCGGGGCGCTCGGTGGTGCTTGAGCGCGTCAAGGATCATTGGGGCCGCGAACTTAACGTCAATGTCGGCCGCAATAATTTCGATGAACTGCGCTACGAGTATTTTCGTGACGGAACGGTGGCGATCGAGGCATTCAAGGGCGATCAGGTCGATTGGCGCACGGAGAACAGCGCCAAGAACTGGGCGACGGCCTACGACTTCCCGGCGGTGAACGAGAAGCGGGTATTGCTCGAGGAATTTCCGAACCGTAGTTCCGGCATCATGCAGGCCTTCGCGCTCAACATCCGGCGCGAGAAGTTTGCCGATGCGCGGGTGCGTCGTGCGCTCAATTTCGCGTTCGACTTCGAGGAAATGAACAAGCAGATCTTCTTCGGGCAGTACAAACGCATCAGCAGCTATTTCGATGGTACCGAGCTGGCGTCGAGCGGATTGCCGGAGGGACGCGAGCTGGAAATTCTTGAAGGCGTTCGCACGCAGGTGCCGCCCGAAGTCTTCACCACGCCTTACAGCAACCCGGTCGGCGGCAGCGCCGAGGCGGTGCGCAACAATCTGCGTGAGGCGCTGAAGCTGCTCAAGGCGGCGGGCTACGAAGTCCGCGACCACAAGCTGGTCGACAGCAAGAGCGGCACGCCATTTGCGATCGAGCTCCTGGTCGAGGACCCGAGCATGGAGCGCGTCATGCTGTTCTTCAAGCCGTCGCTGGAACGGCTCGGCATCACCGTCAGCGTGCGGACCATCGACGCGACGCAGTACGAGAACCGGTTGCGAAGCTGGGATTTCGATGTCGTGGTGGCGTCGTGGCCGGAATCGCTGTCGCCCGGCAATGAGCAGCGCGAGTTCTGGGGTTCGCATGCCGCCGATGTCGCGGGATCGCGCAACGTCATCGGCATCAAGAACCCGGCGATCGACAAGCTGATCGAACGCGTGATCTTCACCAGGGATCGCGCCGATCTGGTCGCCGCCACCAAGGCGCTGGATCGCGTGCTGCTGTGGAATCACTACGTGGTGCCGCAGTGGAATTATCCCAAAGTGCGTACGGCGCGGTGGGATCGCTTCGGTCGCCCGGCCGAATTGCCGAAATACGGCCAGTCCGGATTCCCGGCGATCTGGTGGTACGACGCCGGCAAGGCCGCCAAGATCGGCACACGATCTTGAAAGGCGTGATGCGCATGACGCAGCTCAACCGCCGGCATGTGCTGGGCATCGGTATCGGTCTTGGCATCGGCGCGCTCGGTCCGAACCGGCTGCGCCCCGCACACGCGACGGAGGGCGCCGCCGAAGCGCACGGTATGTCTGTGTTCGGCGATCTGAAGTACCCGGCGGATTTTCATCACTTCGACTATGTGAATTTGTCGGCGCCGAAGGGCGGATTGTTTTCGACCGTTCCGTCGGTTCGCGCCTACAACCAATCCTACCAGACCTTCAATTCGCTTAACGCCTACATCCTGAAAGGTGAGGGCGCGCAGGGAATGGACCTGACTTTCGCGCCGTTGATGGTGCGTGCGGGTGACGAGCCTGATGCGATGTACGGACTGGTGGCGAAGTCGGTGCAGATTTCCGACGACAAGCGAACCTATCGCTTCACGCTGCGGAGCGAAGCGAAATTCCACGACGGCAGCAGGATCACCGCGCATGATGTGGCATTTTCGCTGACGACCTTGAAGGCCAAGGGACATCCGCTGATCGCGCAGCAGATGCGCGATGTGGAGAAAGCCGAAGCAATCGACGACGCCACACTGGTGGTCAGCTTTGCCGAGAAGCATGCGCGCGATGTGCCGCTTTATGTGGCGGGCCTGCCGGTCTTCTCGCGCGCCTACTACGCAAAGAGGGCGTTCGATGAATCGACGCTCGATACTCCGCTCGGCAGCGGTCCCTACAAGGTCGGAAAGTTCGAACTGAATCGCTTCATCGAATTCGAACGCGTCAAGGACTGGTGGGGCGCGGACCTGCCGGTAGCGCGCGGCAGCTACAATTTCGACATCGTGCGCTATGAATTCTACCGCGACCGGGATGTCGCTTTCGAAGGCTTCACCGCGAAGAATTATCTGTTCCGCGAAGAATTCACCGCGCGCGTGTGGGCCACGCGCTATGATTTCCCTGCTGTCAAGGATGGCCGCGTCAAACGCGAGACGCTGCCGGATGAGACGCCATCGGGCGCGCAAGGCTGGTTCATCAACACCCGGCGGGAAAAGTTCAAGGACCCGCGGGTGCGCGAGGCGCTGGACCTGGCGTTCGATTTCGAGTGGACCAACAAGACCATCATGTACGGCGCCTATGCACGCACGCAGTCGCCGTTCCAGAATTCGGACATGATGGCGAAGGGTCCGCCGTCGCCGGATGAACTGAAATTGCTGGAGCCGTTCCGTGGCCAGGTGCCCGACGAGGTGTTTGGGGCGCCCTACACGCCGCCGGTGTCCGATGGATCGGGACAGGATCGTGCGCTACTGCGCAGGGCAGTGCAGTTGCTGCGTGACGCGGGCTGCCCGATCAAGGATGGCAAGCGCGTGTTGCCAAACGGGGAGATATTCAGGATCGAGTTTCTCGCCGATGAGCCGCAGTTGCAGGCGCATCATGCGCCTTACATCAAGAATCTCGCCACCATCGGCATCGAGGCCAGTCTGCGCATCGTCGACGCAGTCCAGTATCGTGCACGGGTCGAAGACTTCGATTTCGACATGACCATCGAGCGCTTCAGCATGTCGGCTACGCCGGGCGATGGCATGCGCCCGTTCTTCACCTCGCAGGCGGCGCGCACCAAAGGTTCCTATAATCTGGCGGGCATTGCCAGTCCGGCGATCGACGCGCTGGTCGAGCGCATCCTCGGCGCAAATTCGCGGGACGAATTGACCGTGGCGTGCCGGGCCTTCGACCGTGTGTTCCGCGCCGGCCACTACTGGGTGCCGCAGTGGTATCGCACCAGTCATCCGGTCGCCTATTGGGACGTGTTCAGCCATCCTGCAAAGTTGCCGCGCTATTTGGGCACTGTCGGCGCCATCGAATTGTGGTGGTCCGATCCAGCCAAGGCGACCAAGCCTGAGCAGGCGAAATAAGCATGAGCGCCTATATCGCCCGCCGCATCCTGCTGATGATCCCGACGCTGCTCGGAATCCTGTTCGTCTCGTTCGTCGTCGTGCAGTTCGCGCCCGGCGGCCCGGTCGAACGCGTCATCGCCCAGCTCAGCGGCGCGGACACCGGCGCAAGCTCGCGCATCTCGGGTTCGTCGGGCGGCGACTTCGGCGCCCGCACCCAGGTCGGGGCTAGCGCCGATGCGGTCAATTCGAAATATCGCGGTGCGCAGGGGCTCGATCCGGATTTCGTCAAGAGTCTCGAGAAGCAGTTCGGTTTCGACAAGCCTGCGCCGGAACGCTTCCTCATCATGCTGTGGAATTTCGCGCGGTTTGATTTCGGCAAAAGCTACTTTCGCGACGTCAGCGTGCTGCAACTGATCAAGGAGAAGCTGCCGGTCTCGATGTCGCTCGGCATCTGGATGACGCTGCTGACCTACCTGATCTCGATCCCGCTCGGCATCCGCAAGGCGGTGGCTGACGGCTCGCGCTTCGACACCTGGACCTCGGCGGTGATCATCGTCGGCTTCGCTATCCCCGGCTTTCTGTTTGCGATCCTGCTTATCATCCTGTTTGCTGGCGGTTCGTTCTTCGATCTGTTTCCGCTGCGCGGGCTGACATCGGACGGCTGGTCGCAGTTTCCGTGGTACTGGAAGATCATCGATTACTTCTGGCACCTCACTTTGCCGCTGATTTCGATGGCGCTCGGTGCGTTTGCCACCATGACGCTGCTGACCAAGAACTCGTTCCTCGACGAAATCCGCAAGCAATACGTGATGACGGCGCGCGCCAAGGGCTGCAACCAGCGCCAGGTGCTCTACAATCACATCTTCCGCAACGCGATGTTGATCGTGATCGCCGGTTTTCCCGGCGCGTTCATCCACGCCTTCTTTTCCGGCTCGCTGCTGATCGAGACGATCTTCTCGCTCGATGGGCTCGGCCTGCTGGGTTTCGAGAGTGTGCTGAACCGCGACTATCCGGTGGTGTTCGGCACGCTGTTCATCTTCTCTCTGGTTGGCCTGGTGGTTAATCTGCTCTCCGATCTCGCCTACATGTGGGTCGATCCGCGGATCGACTTCGAAGCGCGGGAGGTCTGATGACCGTGCAGGCACGCGAACCAATCGAGACAACGGCGCTGTCCCCGATGGGCGAGGCTGTGCCGCCGTCGCATCGTCCGCTCGCGCTGTCGCCGATCAACAAGCGGCGTTGGCAGAACTTCAAGGCCAACCGTCGCGGCTTCTGGTCGCTGTGGCTTTTCCTGATCCTGTTCTTCGTATCGTTGTTCGCCGAGCTGATCGCCAACGACCGGCCATTCTTCATCCAGTATGACGGCCACTGGTATTGGCCGGCCTTCGTCACCTATTCGGAAACCACCTTCGGCGGTGATTTCGAGACGGCGGCGGACTATCGCGATCCCTATCTGCAAAAGCAGATCGCCGAGAAGGGCGGCCACATTGTCTGGCCGCTGATCCGCTATTCCTACGACACCCATAACCTCGATCTGCCGACGCCGGCGCCGTCGAAGCCGACCTGGATGCTGACCGAAGCGCAATGCAAGAGCGTGGTCGAGAAGAAAGGCCTCAAGGGTTGCCGCGATCTGGAATACAACTGGCTCGGCACCGACGATCAGGGCCGCGATGTGGTGGCGCGGCTGATCTACGGTTTCCGTATCTCGGTGCTGTTCGGATTATGCCTGACGATCGTTTCCTCGATCATCGGCATCGCCGCCGGCGGCGTGCAGGGCTATTTCGGCGGCTGGGTCGATCTCACGTTCCAGCGATTCATCGAAGTGTGGACCGCGATACCTTCGCTCTATCTGTTGCTGATCCTGTCATCTGTGCTGGTGCCCGGTTTCTTCGTGCTGCTCGGCATCCTGCTGCTGTTTTCATGGGTGTCGCTGGTGGGACTCGTGCGCGCCGAATTCCTGCGCGGGCGCAATTTCGAGTACATCACCGCGGCGCGGGCGCTCGGCGTCTCCGACAAGGTCATCATGTTCCGCCACCTGCTGCCGAACGCCATGGTGGCGACCATGACATTCCTGCCGTTCATTGTGTCGTCGTCGGTGATGACGCTGACGGCGCTGGATTTCCTCGGCTTCGGCTTGCCACCTGGCTCGCCTTCGCTCGGCGAACTGCTGTCGCAAGGCA
>Ga0207657_10008891_pt1 | contig 10157 bp, 7 predicted proteins | sample KBSC33metaG_FD_184316 | JGI IMG/M metagenome (GOLD analysis project Ga0207657, IMG submission 184316) | Corn rhizosphere microbial communities from Kellogg Biological Station, Michigan, USA - KBS C3-3 metaG (SPAdes) (version 2) | ecosystem: Host-associated > Plants > Roots > Rhizosphere > Soil ... | reverse complement strand
GCCGGCGGAGTCTCACAATTGGCCGCGCGCATTCCGATTGGGACATTTATCGACCACGGAGACAATCGCGAGACCGGCAATGCCTCAACCGTAAGGGACTTTCAGGCGTACCAGGCGGTGCTGGCGACGGGAAAGCACAAACACATCACGGCCAAGCCCGGAGATGTGCTGCCTATTAAGGGCATGCGGGCGACGATTATTAGCTCCGACGGAGCGTTGATCGACAAACCTCTAGCGGGCGCGGGAGAGGAAAATCCGGTCTGCAAGGGTGATGAGCAATATCCGGCGGACACGACGGAGAACATGCGCTCCGTGGGAACGTTCATGCAGTTTGGAAAACTGAAAATCCTGGACCTGGGCGATCTTACCCATGACAAGGAAATGCAGCTGATGTGCCCGGTCAACAAAATCGGCAAGGTTGATATCTACGTCGTCTCACATCATGGCTGGGCACAAAGCGGCAGCCCGGCGCTGGTTTACGGCATCGCCCCCCGCGTGGCGATCATGGACAATGGAGCCAGGAAGGGCGGGAGCCCTTCGGTATGGGACATCATCGAGAAATCGCCCGGCCTTGAGGACCTCTGGCAACTGCATTTTCCCGAAGAGGGCGGCGCGGGGCACAACGCCGCGGCGGAGTTCATCGCCAATCCCGACGGTCCCGATGCAGCCCATGATCTCGAACTGACGGCCCATCCCGACGGCAGCTTTGAAGTCTTCAATTCACGGACACAGAAAAGCAAGCTCTATCCGGCGCGATGAGACCGCCGGCGCGACTATATTCTGTAGGCAGCACAGCATTCCCACATTAAGCAGAATCGAGGACCACGGCATTGCTGCGCTGGCGAATCGCCATCCTGGTTAGCATTGCTATCGCCATCAGTTATCTGGACCGCCAGACGCTTCCGGTGGCCGTCACTGCGATCGCCAGAGATATCCCGCTTACCAACCAGCGTTTTTCCGCGCTGCAATCGGCGTTTCTGCTTTCCTACGCGTTGATGTACGTGGGCGGAGGAAAGCTGGTGGATGCGTTGGGCACCCGCATTGGATTCGCCGTCATCATGGCGTTCTGGTCTCTTGCCAACGCCAGCCATGCCCTGGCTACCAGTTTCGCCATGCTGATGACCAGCCGATTTCTGCTTGGCCTGGGCGAAGGCGGCGGCTTTCCTGCCGCCACCCGCGCCGTGGCCGAATGGTTCGCGGTGAAAGATCGCGCCACCGCGATGGGCATCATCAACGCCGGCACTTCGGTGGGAGCGGTGAGCGCGCCGCCTCTGATCGCTGTGGTCCTGAGTTATGCAGGCTGGCGCTGGATTTTTGTCGCTACCGGCGGCCTGGGATTGTTGTGGACGTGGTGGTGGATTTCGTCTTATTTTCCGCCGGAGAATCCTCCCGAGCCTGCGCCCGAGCGATCTGCTTCCGCTGATCCTACGATCAACCTGCGCTGGATTGATCTCCTGCGAATTCGCGAGTCCTGGGGCCTGGTAAGCGCCAAGTTCCTGAGCGATGCAGCCTGGTACTTTTATCTGTTCTGGCTCCCAAAATATCTTTACGATGCCCGCGGATTCGATGTGAAGGCAGTGGGCACCTTTGGCTGGATCCCCTACGCGGCAGCCGGCGTCGGCTGTCTTCTCGGTGGATGGTTTTCAAGCTACCTGGTGCAGCGTAAATTCTCGCTGGGCGTGGCGCGAAAGCTGGCGCTGGGCCTGAGCGCGGCGGTGATGCCATCCATCCTTCTGGTGCCGCGGCTTCCGGTAGCCTGGGCGCTGGCGATATTCAGCCTGGCATGTTTCGGACAGCAATCGTGGTCCACGCTGGTCATGGTGCTTCCCACCGACCTCTTCCCTGCTAAAGTTGTCGGCTCGGTTGCGGGTCTCGTGGGCTTCGGAGGCGCAATGGGCGGAATCGCATTCGGAGAACTGGTGGGATATCTGCTGGACCACGGCTTCGGGTATGGTGTCGTATTCTCGTTGGCGGCCACATTTCATGTCGCCGCTTTCGTTATCATTCTGGCGGCCGTTCCTGTGGTCCAGCCCCTGGACCTGGAACGCAAACTGAGTTCTGCGGGAGCCTGATGCGAATTAAAGAGATTCGTACACGCGTAATGCGCTGGCGAGGAAAGACGGTGCCTTTACCGCCACATTTCTGCACCAATCCCATGGACCTGCTGAACCTGCCGGAAGCCTCGATGCAGACTTTCACTTTTCATGGCTGGCTAGTGGTCGAAATCTTTACCGACGACGGGTTGGTGGGCATTGGCAATGCCGCGCTCGCGCCACCGGTCACAAAACAGGTGATCGACCTTTACCTCAAGCCGCTGTTGATGGGGAAAGACCCGTGGGACATCGAGTTTCTGTGGCAGCACATGTATCGCAAGACCATGGCGTTCGGCCGCCGCGGCATCGGCATGGTTGCAATCAGCGCCGTGGATATTGCGTTGTGGGACCTTCTGGGAAAATCGGCGAAGCAGCCTGTGTATCGGCTGCTTGGGGGCAGGACCAAGGCGCGTATTCCGGTTTATGCCAGCCGGCTTTACAGCGTCGAGTTGAACGAAGTTGCCGACGAAGCGCAGCGTTACAAGGCCGAGGGCTACAAGGCCATGAAGCTGCGCTTTGGCTGGGGGCCGACCGACGGCGCGGCCGGCATGCAACGCAATCTGAACCTGGTGCGCACCGTGCGCGAAACCGTCGGCGATGGCATCGATGTGATGGCCGACGCTTACATGGGCTGGACGCTCGACTATGCCAAGCGGATGCTGCCGCTGCTCGAACCCTTTAACCTGCGATGGCTGGAAGAACCCGTTATCCCGGATGATGTGCACGGCTACGCTGAACTGAAGTCACACGGGCGGATTCCGATCGCGGGCGGCGAGCACGAATTCACATCCTATGGTTTCCGCGATCTGCTGGAGGCGCGCGCGCTGGACTACATCCAGTTCGACACCAATCGCGTCGGCGGCCTCACCCAGGCGCGCAAGATTGCCGCACTGGCCGAGGCATATTCGGTCCCAGTCATTCCTCACGCCGGCCAGATGCACAACTATCACGTAGTGATGGCCAGCCTGAATTCGCCCATGGCCGAGTACTTCCCCGTCGTCGATGTGGAAGTGGGCAATGAGCTGTTCTGGTACATCTTCAACGGCGAGCCAAAAGCCAAGGACGGCTTCATCAATCTGGATGAGAGTGTTCCCGGCCTGGGCCTGACCATCAACGAGGGAGCGTTGAAGCAATTTGAAGTCATCGAATGACCTCCATGACACGACTGGTTCAACTGAAGCGCGGCGAGGTAAGGCGAGTGGCACTGGTCGAGGAGCCGTACCTGCGTCTGCTGGACGGTCGCGGGTCGCTTTACGAATTGGCCAATATGGCCATCAGCAACGGCGTGAGGCTCAGCGACCTGGCACAGCAGAGGGCCACAGGTGATCGGCTCGATTATGACCCGATCTACCGCGGACAATCTGAATGGCATCTTCTGCCCGCGATGGACCATCCGGACGAGTCGGCGCGATGCGTAGTGTCCGGAACCGGCTTGACGCATCTCGGCAGCGCCCGCAATCGCCAGAGTATGCATGCCTCAACCGAGGCGGAACTGACCGACAGCATGAAGATGTTTCGCTGGGGCATTGAAGGCGGGCGCCCAGCGCCGGGGTCGATCGGGACGGCTCCCGAATGGTTCTACAAAGGCACCGGCACATCGCTGCGCGGGCATGGCGAAGCGCTCGAGGTTCCGGCTTACGCCGGTGACGGCGGGGAGGAGGCAGAGATTGCAGGCATCTACCTGATCGCTGCTGACGGCCAGCCCTGTCGCATTGGAATGGCCAGCGGAAATGAATTTTCAGACCACGTATTCGAGAAAACGAACTACCTCAACCTGGCTGCCTCCAAGCTTCGCACCTGCGCGCTCGGACCTGAGCTTGTCGTGGACCCGCGCTTCGAGTCCGTGCCGGTCGAAGTAGCGATCGAACGCGCCGGAAACCTGCTTTGGCGGAAGACATTCCGCAGCGGCGAGAATGAGATGTGTCACAGCCTGGCGAACATCGAACATCATCACTTCAAATACGACGCCCATCGCCGCCCGGGAGACGTTCACATTCATTTCTTCGGGACGGACTGCCTCAGCTTCAGCGATGGAATCAGGATGCAGGATGGAGACATGATGCAGGTCTCGATCGAAGGCTTTGGCCGTCCCTTGCGCAATCCGCTGCGGATGGCCGGAACCGGTTCTGAACTCATCAGCGTAAGAGCTCTGGGATGAGCCACGCAGAACGGTCGCACATATGGCTTTATTCCCACGCGATACGGATGAGAGAAATCCCCTGCCTGGGCAATGCAAATTGCAGATGCGCTGCGCCCTGATCGATCGGCACCCACTCCGGCGAAGTGAGCAACTCCAACTGGCCGGCGTCTTGCAATTGTTGGTATTGCGCTTCAGTGGGTGATTGCGGCAAGCCCATTTCTTTCCACACCGCGAATGCGTTGCTGTGACTGGCATCGACCCGAAAGTGTTCGTGCAAGGCCCGGCTAGTCCTGGCGGGCAATCCACTAAGCGCCAGGTCAATCGGAGTTGGATCAGCCGGAACATCATCGTCGTGGTAATTCCAGACCAGGATCTCGACCTCGTGGTCCTTTCGCGTGGCAATCACATTGATATCCGGCTGTTCGCGCACGCCGTCGCGGATAACTTCTTCGGAACGCAAGGCGCCTGAACTGGTGGCTGCGATGCGTTCGTTCCCCAACATGCCAAACATCCGAAAGGCGTTCAGCACCGGCTTGTCCACACCGTTGGTGGCCAATGTGCGGAAGCCCTCGAAGTAGGGTTGGCCTTCAAATTCGAATGCCCAGGTGACCGCACCAAGAAAATTGATGTGCTCCCGGCTGGCGAGAAAAAGAATATTGTTCAGGGTTTCCGCCGTGTAGGCGGCGTACAAGGGTCCATTGCGATAGGAATTCTGAGGATTCGTCCGCGCCGAACAGGCGGCGCATCCTTCCGGGTCCGACTCGCCCAGAATAATCGGGGTGCGGCGCCATTCCGGAAACGATGTCACGATCTTGAAGCCTTCCTCGATCGCGGCCAGCTGGCGCGCAATGCCCATCTGTACATGATCGCCCTGCCACTTCGGAGAGCCCTTGGGGTGGAAGCTGATGAAGTCCAGCCGTGACCCGGTTTTTCCCGTCACATAGTTTGGCTGATGAGCACAATGCTCGAGGAATGACCGCAAGAAATCTGCCGCTTTGGGGTTGGCCGGACCGGTGCTGTCCGGGCCTCCGACGCGGGCCTCCGGCAGCGCCCGCAGGACTGCGTCCACGCTGAAATCGTAAAGCTTGAAATATTCCTGCGGCGTTCCCTGCCAGTAGCCGATGTCAGGCTCGTTCCACACCTCCCACAGCCAGGTCTTTACCTCCGAGTCGCCATAGCGCTCGCGCAGATGATGCACAAACTGAAATACGAGTTCGGACCACTTCTGATAATCCCTGGGCGGATACGCCCATCCGGTATAGATCGAGCCTTGGGGAAAATTATGACGATAGGGCTCGGGATGAGTGGACAAGGCTTCCGGCATAAAACCGATTTCGACCAGGGGCTTTATGCCCGCCGCGCGAAAGGCGTCGAAGATCTGGTCCAGGATCGTCCAGCTATAGACGGGCTTGCCCGCCGCGTCCTCGGTGTAAGCGTTGGTCGATCCCCACTTCAACGAGGCGGCGCCGTTGCCCGTGGTTAACAGATTGTGGACGCGAACATAAGACGGCTTGGAACCGAGGGCGCCCAGCTCGCCCAGCAGCTTTCTGCCGTTCACCGCGTAGGTGTAGTTGGGCTCGTCATAACCAAAATAATTCCAGATGGGAGAGAGCTCGCCCTGGGATTGATCGGCGTGAACCCGGATATCAACTTTCTTCGGAACTTGCTGCGGCCATGCGTATGGTGAGATCAGCAGCAACCAGGCAACCGGCAACAGGAAACGGGTGAACGATCTGGAGTGCCTGACATCATTGTGGTTGAATCCCATTGCACGCTCCGGATCTTGAAAAACTTTCAATTTCATTTGACCGCGGACCGTAGCGCCGCCGTCCCGGCGGCTGTCGTGGGGGCGTCCCGCCCCCACCGCGCTGCCCACAGCCGAGGGCGGGACGCCCTCGAGACAGCCGGCGAGACGCCGGCGCTACAACAACTTCTAACCGCGGCTATGATAGTTGATAGAAGAGGCCGGCGGAATTGCGCCGGCTGATCGTATAGATGCCCGCCTTACGTAGCGCCGCCGTCCCGGCGGCTGTCGTGGGGACGTCTCGCCCCCACCGTGCTGCCCACGGGCGAGGGCGGGACGCCCTCGGGACAGCCGGCGAGACGCCGGCGCTACAACCAGTTCGCTATGATAGTTGATCCACGCGACCGGTGGGATTTCGCCGGCGCTCGCCCTGCCGGTAAAAATTAGACTTCCACCTGCCTCTTCTGCAAGAATGTGGCGGATCATCGAGGGGGAGGCCAAATCAATGCAGATCAAAGTCAATGGCGTAGAACGTTCCTACGACGGCGATCCCAACCTGCCGCTGCTGTGGTATGTGCGCGACGTGCTGGGTTTGACCGGAACCAAGTTTGGCTGCGGTATGGCCTTGTGCGGCGCCTGCACCGTTCACCAGGACGGCAAGGCAATCCGTTCCTGCGTGACCAGTGTGAGTGCGGCCGTCGGCAAAGAGATCACTACGATCGAAGCGGTTTCCAAAAACGGCCTGCACCCGGTGCAGGAGAAATGGATCGAGTTTAACGTCCCGCAATGCGGCTACTGCCAGACCGGACAGATCATGCAGGCCATTTCCCTGCTCAAGGACAAGCCTAAGCCCAGCGATGAAGACATTGACGCTGGCATGGCAGGAAACATCTGCCGCTGCGGCACCTACCAGCGCATTCGGGCGGCCATCAAGGCGGCCGCGGGAGAAAACGCATGAGCGACAGCATCCTGAACGTAAGCCGGCGTGGTTTCCTGCAGGGCATCGTTTCCACCGGGGCCCTGATCTTGAGCGTGCGCATGGTTCCGGAGTTCCTGTGGGCTGCCGAAACGTCGGTCGGCACCCACGCCGACCGCGCCGCACTGCACCCCAGCCTGTTTGTGGGAATCGATACCGACGGCACCGTCTATCTGGTGGCAGCCCGCTCGGAAATGGGCACCACCAGCCGTACCTCCGTCCCCCTAATTCTGGCGGACGAACTGGATGCGGACTGGAAGCGGGTAAAACTCGAACAGGCGATCGGCGACAAGCGATACGGCGATCAGGACACCGACGGATCGCATTCCGTCCGCGACGGGTTCGCGATCATGCGCGAGGCGGGAGCGACCGCACGCCTGATGTTGACCCAAGCGGCGGCACAGAAATGGGGAGTGCCGGTTTCAGAGTGCGAATCCGATCTTCATGTCATCGTGCATCGTCGCACCAAGCGCAAGGCGGGCTATGGAGAGCTGGCCGCGGCCGCAGCCAAACTGCCCGTGCCTAAAAAAGAAGATCTGCAGTTTAAACCCAGCAGTGCCTGGCGATATATCGGCAAGGGTGCGACCAGCTACGACCTGGCTGATATTTGCACCGGCAAGGCCGGTTTCGGCATGGACGCGCATCTCGAGGGCATGGTCTTCGCCTCGGTCGAACATCCTCCCGTGCTGGGCGGCAAGGTCAAGTCTTATGACGAGAAGGCTCCCTTGCAGGTAAAAGGAGTAAAGCAGACGATTCCGATCAAACCTTTTACTCCGCCTCATCATTTTCAACCGCTGGGCGGCGTGGCCGTCATCGCCGACAATACCTGGGCCGCATTTCAGGGACGCAAGAAACTTAATGTGTCATGGGACAACGGCGCGAACGCCAGCTACAACTCGGACGAATATAAAAAAGAACTGCAGGAGACGGCCCGCAAGCCGGGAAAGGTCGCGCGCAATATCGGCGATGTGGATGCGGTGTTTGCCAAGGGGGGGAAGACCATGGAAGCGGAGTACTACTTGCCGCACCTGGCCCATGCCACCATGGAACCACCCGTCGCCATGGCCGATTTCCGCGACGGCAAAGTGACGATCTGGGCCCCCACTCAGAGCCCGCAGGCCGTGCAAGAGACTGTCGCCCAGGAACTCGGCATCCCGCCGGAGAACGTGGTCTGCCACGTATCGTTGTTGGGCGGCGGCTTTGGACGAAAGTCGAAGCCCGACTACGCGGCCGAGGCAGCGATCCTGTCGAAAGCCGTGGGCAAGCCGGTCAAGGTGGTGTGGAGCCGCGAGGACGACATCAAGTTCGGCTACTATCACGCCGTGTCCGCCATGTACATGAAGGCCGCGCTGGACGAAAAGGGAATGCCCACCGCCTGGCTGCAGCGCTCCGTGTTTCCGCCTATCGGTTCTACCTTCGCCTTGAATACCACCTACGGAGACGGGGGCGATTTGGGCCAGGGGTGGATTGACTTGCCCTTCGACATTCCCAATCATCGCGCCGAAAACGGGCCGGCGGAAAACCATGTCCGCATCGGATGGCTCCGCTCGGTGGCCAATATTTATCACTGCTTCGCGGCGCAGTCGTTCGCCAACGAGCTCGCGCATGCTTCAGGACGCGACTCGGTCGAATACCTGCTGGAACTGATCGGGCCCGCGCGAATCATCGACGTGAAAGCTACCGCGCCCGACTATGACAACTACGACGGATCGCCGGCTGAATTTCCCCTGGATACCGCTCGCATGCGGCGAGTGGTTCAGCTGGCCGCGGAAAAGGCCGGTTGGGGCAAGCGCAACCTGGGCAAGGGCTCAGGCATGGGCATTGCCGTACACCGCAGCTTCCTGACCTACGTGGCCACAGTCGTCGAAGTGGAAGTGGACGATAAAGGTGAGGTAAAGATTCCGTCCGTCCACACAGCCGTGGACGCAGGCATCGTGGTGAATCCCGAAGCCACCCGGGCCCAGTTCGAAGGCGCGGCGGTGTTCGGCACCAGCATCGTGCGCAGCGGGGCGATTACGGCGAAGAATGGCGTGATCGAACAGTCCAACTTCAATGACTATCCCGTGGCCCGCATGAATGAAGCTCCGTACAAAACCACCGTCCACATCGTGGACAGCGACGCGCCGCCCGCAGGAGTGGGCGAGCCCGGTGTGCCGCCGTTCGCGCCCGCGGTCTGCAACGCAATCTTCGCCGCCACGGGAAAACGGATTCGCGAATTGCCGCTGTCCAGGAATCCCCTGACCGCATAGATGCTCTCGAGGGTGCCCCGTCCAAGCTACGCTTGGGCGGTTTTTTTTGTGCGAGATGACGAAACTCACGCCGGAGGGATTGAGCCGTTAGTCGGCGCTTACATCTTACTTCCGGTCGGCATGGGCATGTCCGAGTTGAATATGTCGCACTGGATCTTCCATGTCCCCTTCGACTTCTTCGACACGTTCATCCACTTGCCATGGTCTATATGGGATCCGTCCGCGCCCGTGATCTCGTACGTCCCCGTGCCGTAGCCCAGATCGCCGCTGGTTTCGGCAGCCGTGACGGCCAGCTTGACCTTGGCCCAACCCTGGTCCTTGCCCCACTTGAGGTGGCCCAGGACGGCTTCACTGCCCTGAACCGCTTTCTGGTTAGGCGGCATCCGGCAGGCATCGCTGGCGTACATGGCCTGGACGGCCGCCAGGTTGCCTGCGTTGTACTCCTTCTCCCAGGTCATGACGCGCCCCGCTATGTCCGACTTGTCGGCAGCCGCCGCAGGGGCCGCGACGAGAATAGTGCTCAGCATCAAGACCAATGCACAGCAGACAATTTTCTTCATGGGCATCTCTCCTTTGATTGAATATGCAGGCGGATACTATACCGGAGGTGTGGACAAGGCAAAGGACGGAACCGCCTCTTCGCGACTGCGAAGAGCACGCGAGAGTAACCGGGCCGCTACCCGCCCGCAATCGCGCCAATGACAATAAACGGCTCCTTCCCGGACGCGACAGCGTCGGGAAGCGGGGCCTCGGGTGGATTGTGGGAGAGGTCTTCCTCGCAGGCGAAGAAGCGCAGGAAGGGGCGGCGCTGTTGCGTGTCGTGGTCGCGGATGGCTCCGCGCAGCATGGGATAACGCGCCTCAAGCGCATCGAGAACGGAACGCAGCGTAGCCGGAGCCTCAACTTCAAGCGTAATCTCGCTGCCGACGTGCGCCAGGTTTCGGAGATGGAAGGG
>Ga0207657_10008889_pt1 | contig 10159 bp, 10 predicted proteins | sample KBSC33metaG_FD_184316 | JGI IMG/M metagenome (GOLD analysis project Ga0207657, IMG submission 184316) | Corn rhizosphere microbial communities from Kellogg Biological Station, Michigan, USA - KBS C3-3 metaG (SPAdes) (version 2) | ecosystem: Host-associated > Plants > Roots > Rhizosphere > Soil ... | reverse complement strand
TTGGTAAATAACAACACTATGACATAAGCTTTACATCACATTTAGTAAATCGTTTCTAACTGTGCCTTCGTATTCTTCAGAGGAAGAGTGCGACGCAACGGAAGTTTAATATTTATTCTTCTGCTTTGGCCCAAAAAAATTTTCCATAAAAATTTTTGAAAATTTCTGATTTTTAGATCATCTTCAAAACAATAAGTTTACTTATGAAAATTTCTTGCACTTTGTTATTGATAATCTTTTGCTGCGTTTTGTTTCGGGTATCAGCGCAAACAACTTATGATAAGGTAAAACAATTTGTGCAGACGAATAAAAATCACATGATGGATGAATACACGAGTTTTGTTTCTATTCCTGATGTATCAAATGATTCTGCAAACATTCCTTTGAACACTGCATTTATTCAAAAGATGATGGAGCAAAGAGGAATCAAGAGTGAACTGTTGCATGGAACAACGCCGGGTGTAAATGCTGCAGTGTATGGAGAAATAAAAGTTGCTGGTGCAAAAAGAACGGTCGCGTTTTATGCGCACTACGATGGTCAGCCGGTGAATGCAAAGCAATGGGCAAGCGGGTTACAGCCATTTAAACCTGTGTTCATTACAAACCCTGTTGAGCACGGCGGAACTATTGTTGATTATAAACAAGGACAACCAGTAAATGATGATTGGCGTTTAACAGGCAGAGCAAGTGCGGATGATAAAGCCGGCGTGATGACGATATTGAATGCGTATGATGCTTTAAAAAAATCGGGTGTTTCGCTTGTAAATAATATCAAATTCTTTTTTGAAGGTGAAGAAGAAATTGGCTCGCCGCATCTTGATGAAATATTTCAAAACAATAAAGAAAAATTGCAGGCTGATGTATGGATCGTTGTTGACGGACCAAGAGATGTGTCGGGCAAAAAAACAATTGTGTTTGGTGCACGCGGATATGTAAATATGGCTTTCACGGTGTATGGTGCGAAACGTCCTTTGCACAGCGGCAATTATGGTAATTGGGCGCCGAATCCTGCTATGCGTTTAGCGAAGTTATTAAGCGGAATGCAGGACGATAAAGGCAATGTATTAATAAAAGGTTTTTATGATGATATGATTCCGCTTACAACGGAAGAAAAAAATGCAATCGCTGCGATTCCTGATGTTGGTGAAACATTGAAAAAAGAATTAGGTGTTGCCGCTCCTGATGGTGATGGAAAACCTTTTCTTGAATTGCTGAGTTTGCCTTCAATAAATATACAGGGCATTCAAAGCGCGAATACAGGAAAGCTTACAGCAGCTATTATTCCTGCTACTGCAGAAGCTAACCTTGACTTGCGACTTGTGCCCGGCAATGATGTTCAACGACAAGCACAAAAAGTAAAAGATTATGTTGAATCGAAAGGCTACCATATTATCGATCATGATCCAACTGATGAAGAGCGGGCACAGTATGGGTATCTTATAAAAGTGGAAACGCTTTCCGGCTACAATGCGCAACGCACATCAATGAATTTGCCGGTTGCACAAAGTGTTATCAAAGCAGTGCAATCAACAGTTGATTATCCTGTTCTTTTAAAACCAATGATGGGAGGAAGTTTGCCGTTATACTTATTTGAAAAAGATTTGAACACAAAACCTGTTGTAATGCCTGTGGTGAATTACGACAATAATCAACATGCCGAAAATGAAAATGTGCAATTGAAATTTTTATGGGAAGGAATTGAAACTATGGCGTCGATAATGGTGATGGAATAGGAAAAAATTTTTTATTGACGAGCTGTAGTTTTTCATGGCATCGCCTCTTGCGTCGCACACTTCAGCTTTTGAATCTTCAATATCTGTTGAGATTTACTTTTCATTTGACACAAAAAGTTAATAAAATAACTGCTATGAAAAAATTCTCAAAAACATTTTTGAAATGCATCAACGAAACACAGATCACAAGTGTGCGTGCAGGAAAAGACAGAACAAAGTTTACGGGCATATGGATGGTTGTTGTGGGTGATCGGATTTTTGGGCGATCTTACTATGGATCAGAAAGAAGTTGGTACACCACTCTTTTAAATGGCGAGGATGGCGATATAAAATGCGGAAAAGAAATTATTCCTGTTAAAGGTGTAAAGCCTGTTGACATCAACGCTATCACTGATGCGATCAATAAAGCTTATGGGAGAAAATATTTAGCAAAGGCTCACAATAAAAAATGGGTGGATGGACTGTGTGAACCGGAAAGAGTTGCAAGAACGATAGAGTTTGTTCTGTCTGAATGAAACTAAGGATAAAATGAAAAACTATGTATAATTATATCATAGTCCTTATTTTTGAATTGTTGTTGTAACCTTATCAAAAACCATTAGCTGCCATGAAAAAAAAGTATCACTTCTTTTTTATTTTATTGTTCATCTTATTTATTTCGAAAACCTTTGCACAAAAAGAATTAACCGATCGGCAAGTTCTTGATTTATACAAAGAGCTTAGAGTGGCTGATGTTTCAGACGGAATGGATATGGTAGGATTAAAAGATGCCGGCTTGATGGATCAGCGCATACAGGCGCTATGGAAAGATATTGATAGTTTTAAACACCAGTTCCGCGGCATTGCCGTTACTGCACGATATGTACCTACCAACAGGTATGTCCCAAATAATTTAAGAGATGAACAATTTTCAAAGTGGGAAGGTGAATGGTATAATAAAATTTCGCCTGAAACATTCATTGATTCTATAAAACCCGGAACCGTTGTGGTGATAGATAACCAGGGCGATGGTGATGTTGGTTCGGTTGGTTCTAATAATGCTTTGGCATGGGTTCAAAAAGGAGCGATAGGCATTGTGAGTGCAGGTGGAGTAAGAGATAATGATGAAGTTATTAAAGAAAGGATCCCGGTCTATATGGATATCTTACAAAGAGGTCGTGGAATAAGACCGGGACGCAATGAACTGGAATCAGTGAATAAACCAGTTGTTGTAGGGGGTGTATTGATAAATCCCGGCGATATAATTGTTGCGGATGGAGATGGCGTAATAGTTGTGCCACGTGCTTTTGCAGAGCCTGTTGCAAAAGCAGCACAAAAAATTTTAGATGAGGATAAAAAAGGACGTTTAGAATTATATAAAGAAATGGGAAGAAAGCCGGATCAAACTGTGTTGCCATCAAAGCAATAAATTTTTCTCTCCTTGTTGGGTCACCGAAAAAATCGTTGGTATCGTTTTTGAATTTTACAGGTTAAAAAACTTATGAGCAGGTACAGAGCATTATTTGAAAACAAGGTATTGAAATCCGTTAATACAACACAGGAAGATATACCAGCCAACGATACGTTCTTAGAAGAAACAACCGGTTCGGTGATATGGGCAATTATTGAAGCTGAGTCAGACGAAGAAGCGCAACAAAAAGCGGAAAGACTGGAAACAGAATTACAAACAGGTCAAACCAAAGAAACACTTCGCAATAAGGAAAATGCTACAGGTTAGCAAGATAATTTTATCTTGAAAATTTTCAATCATTCATCTACATTTATCCATAACCACAATGCTGCAGCAACAACAGCAATTACAGCCGCAACGTGTAATGCATTTTCCCAACCAATATACGATGCAAGAAATGGTGTGAGTACCGGTGAAATTGCACCTGCTGCATTGGTTCCAAAATTCATGATCCCTCCACCTGTACCGCTGTTCTTACCAACTATTTTCATCATCGTAGTCCAGAAAGGAGCTTCAACGCAAAGAATCAAAGCAGTAGCAAAAGAAAGTGAAACCGCAGCGATGATTGCACTTTGAGTGTGTGCTCCTAAAGATATCAATGCTGCGGAGGAAGCAAGACCAATTATTGGTACAACACGATGACTCCATTTATGTATTGAAGGTTTTGCAGCTAATCGATCAGCAACAATTCCACCGAGAGGAATGGAGATGATAGTAAGTATCCATGCGAGGCTACTCATCCATGCACCGGATAATAATTCAAAATGACGTTCTCTTACAAGATAGATATAAAACCATGTAACGAATATATAGGCAACATATCCTTCAAGTGTGTAACTGATGCTGAGCAGTATAAAATTTTTTGAACGCAACTTTTTGCGGTCAGATAAATTATCGGAATCAAAATCTTTTTGAATTGTTGTTGAAGTTTTTGGTGGATGAATTTTTTTCCAAAGCAGTGCAACGATCAATGCAGGAATAGCAGAAATGATGAGCGCAGTTCTCCATCCCCATTCTACCATAATATTTGAAACAAGTGGCGGAGTGAGAGCAGCGCCCAATCCTATTGATGCAAGCACTACGCCGTTGGCACGACCTTGCAAAGGTGGTTGAACCCACGATGCGACTCCTTTTCCTGATGCAGGGTAAGTTGGTGATGCCGCGATGCCAAGTATGAAACGATATATCATAAATGCAGTGACTACAGAAATAATAGTTGTTTGAAAAATTCCTAAACCTACCGTTGCCTGCAACACAGTAATGATCACCCAAAGTGCTGCAGCGAGCATGAGCACTTTACGCGGTCCCCATTTATCTGCAAGCGCACCTGCAGGAACCTGGAACAAAGCATACCCTAAAATAAATGCGCTGAATACGCGACCCATCTGCACTTCGGACAAATTAAATTCATTCATCAATAACGGTCCTGCCGTGGATACATTAACACGACATATATAACCGGCAGTTGCGGTGATACTGAGGATGGAAACAATTCGCCAGGGCATTCGGGTTGTATTCATGGTATTCTTTTATACATCAATATTTCTGATTCACCTTGTTTGATATGATCCTTAAGTTCACCGATCGCATTATAACCTAATCGTTCATAAAATGAGCGAGCCTTTTGATTAAAGGAAGATACACAAAGAAATATATGAGGAGATTTTTGTTTGAAGAAACTTTCGGCAAAAGCAATCATTCCTGCTCCAATTCCAATATTTCTGTAATTCTCTTGCACCAAAACCGATTTGATATAAGGTGCACCGGCAACACCATGTGGATCAAGAATAATTACACCGCAAGGTTCATCTTCAATGTGTGCAACATAAACAAGGTATTCAGGATCGTGACAAGTGGCTTTTAAATTTTCATAAGTTATTCCAAGTGTTTTCCATGGCTCTGAAGATGAAAATAATTCAGCGGCCCAATCACGTTCCTGATTTGTGGCGGATAGAATTTGTAATGGTTCTTTTATCATTCCTTTATAAATAATTTTCTCCTGAGCAATTAAAGATAATCAACAGTCATCACCCACTACAATGTTGAACGTATTGACCTGGCGGTATCGTAACTTTTTTCTTTATCAGCCTTGTTGTGCTTCCTTTTAATAAGATGATTAAAAAAAAACCCATTAATTTGTGCTATGCGTAACATCATTATATTCTTTTTTCTTTTTGCAACAATTAGTGCCCGGGCACAGGTTAGAAAAATTGATACGACGGCAGGCTTCGCAGGTGTTAGCTATCGTGTTTCATGCAATAATAAAAATGCCAATGAGAATGAAATTGACATTTTACCTAAAGGTTTTGGTAAAGATGTAAGGGATATGTCGTCTATTATTAAGGGCAGATTACATAAAATAATTGTTGATGATCTGAATGAAGATGGCTTCCCCGATTTACTGCTATGTATTTACAATGGTTCCAACGGTGAATTGGGGAATATAACAGCCATTGCTTCAAGCGGAAATAATTCATTGGAGCCTGTTGCTTTTCCTGACATTTATACGGACCAGAAATTAAGTGAAGGCTATAAAGGTCATGATGAATTTACTGTTTTGGTGAATACACTAATGAGAAGTTTTCCTTTTTATAAACCCGGTGATACCGATACTGCAACCGGTGGCACAAAAGTGATCCAGTATAAAATGGTTAAAGCCGAAAACGGTTATACATTTAAAGTTTTACGCAGTTATTTTAAGTAGGAATAAATTTTTTCTTTTTCCTAAGCTATCTGCATCGTGCTAAAAATACTTTACAAAAGCAAAATTTACTTTTGAAAAAGCAGGAGTATAAATAATGGTTGATATAGCAACATTCAAAAAAATTGCGCTTTCATTTGAAGGCACAGAACAACATCCGCATTTTGAAAGAATAGCATTCAAAGTTACAGGCAGAAGAATTTTTGCAACGCTTCATGAACAAAGTGAATCTGCAAATATTATGCTTTCAAAAGAAGATCAGACTGTTTATTGCTCTTATGATGAATCAGCAGTTTATCCAGTACCCAATAAATGGGGTTTGAAAGGCGTCACAACTTTTGAATTAAACAAAGTTCCTGTTGAACTTATTTCAGATGCTTTATACACTGCATATAAAATTGTTCTTGAAACAAAGCCGAAAAGAAAATGATAATAACGATTACTACAGAGAAAATAAGAGCGAATAAAGTTATATATACAGTCGATGTACTAAGAACAAAATATTTGTTGCATTAAAAAAGATTTTCCTTTCTTTTTTTCTTAAAAGTAATATTCGTATTCTCCTTTCTGCTGTTGCAATTTCTTTTGTGCTTCGTTGGCGCGCAACTCTACGCGTCTTATCTTTCCGCTAATTGTTTTCGGAAGCTCTGTTACAAATTCAATTATGCGTGGTGTTTTGTAAAATGCTAAATTCTTTTTAGCGAATGCAAAAATTTCATCTGCTGTATTTTGATTCGGAGGATATGCGGAATTCAACACAACAAACGCTTTTACAACAGAACTTTTAATTGCATGAGGACTTCCCACAACTGCGGACTCTACTACAGATTCGTGTTCGAGTAAAATACTTTCCACTTCAAAGGGACCAACACGATAATCAGAAGTTTTTATAACATCATCATCTCTGCCAACAAACCAGATGTAACTATCACCATCTATGTAAGCTTTATCGCCTGTATAATAAAGATCATGTTTGAATACGTCTTTCTTTTTTTCAGGGTCACCAAAGTATTCTGCAAACAATCCGTTTGGCTTTTGAAGGTTAGTTCTTACAGTGATATTCCCTTCTTCATTTGCCGGCAATTCATTTCCCCCATCATCGGCAATAACAATATCATATAAAAAAGTTGGTTTGCCCATTGAGCCATATTTCAATTTGTCGCCGGGTAAATTACCTATAAGGCATGTACTTTCTGTTTGTCCATAACCGTCGCGAAGAATTAAACCTGTACCTTTTTTCCATGCATCAATGATCTCGGGATTCAATGGTTCACCTGCTGCAACGCATTCTTTCAACGCAAATGAATAAGATTTTAGATCTTCAAGTATAAGCATTCGTAATGCAGTAGGCGGCGCACAAAAAGTTGTTATCTTATACTTTTCAAGCATCGATAAATGTTCTTTTGCATTAAAACGTGTTGTTTGGTAAAAAGCAAAAACTGTTGCTCCAACGCTCCATGGCGCGAAGAAACTGCTCCACGCAAACTTTGCCCAGCCAGGCTGAGAAATGTTATAATGTATATCATCTTTCTTCAGACCGATCCATGAGGCGGTAGTCAAATGTCCAAACGGATAACTAAAATGTGTATGAGTTACAACCTTTGGCATTCCCGTAGTTCCTGATGTGAAAAATAAAAACAGCGGATCATCGGCATTTGTATTGGCAGCAAGTGCAATATTATTTTCTTCATAAACATCATTGAATGAAATCCATCCTTTTCTTGTTCCGTTTACTACAATTTTTACAGGAACAAACTTTCCTGCTAATACTTCAGCTTCATCAATCTTCGCGGCATTATCCGGATCTGCCACAACTGCTGCAGGCATCAATTTGCCGAATCGATAAACAATATCGTGAACGGTTAAAACAGTTGCAGCAGGTATTAATTGGAATCCGCCTTTTATTGAAACCATAGTAGTCCACCAGTTTTCGGGAAGCAAAGGCATTTGTGAAAAGATGACATCATTTTGGTGCAGCCCATGTTTTCTCAAAAAATTTAAATAACGGTTGCAAAGCACACTCATTTCTTTAAAAGAAAATTTTTTTGTTTGTTCAGTATTTGTCCAAATAAGGGCATCTCCATCAGGATTGTCTTTCACATGAATGTTTTCAAAAACTTCTGTTACCCAGTTAAACTTTTTTGGTTTTGCAATATTCAATGCTCGCAAAGCCTCAAATTGTTTTTCGGCGATCATATCACGAATCTGGCGATACAAATTTTCAATACTCATAAGGCAATGTTTTGGAGAAACATAAAATTACAAATGAACAAAAAGAAGCAATCAACATTTTTGATTGAAGTCATTCTAAAGTCTCATACCTCTTGTATCTTCTTAAAACTATTGATAAAAAAGAAAAAGTGACCAAAAGCAAATGAATAAATTAAGATATGAAATTGCTTGCAGTGAATCCAGGAAGAAAATATTTAATTAAATAAACTTTCCATCGATCATTACTTTATCAATGCAATTATTTCCAAAAGAATAAGGCAAATAAGCAAGTGAAGGAATTTGTTTTGTAAAAATGAGATTTGCTTTTTTACCAACAGTGATGCTCCCAACTTCATTGTCAAGCTCCATTGCATAAGCACCGTTTATTGTTGCAGCGTTAATGGCTTCTTCAGGTAACATTTTCATTTGAATACAACTTAATGATACAACAAAATTCATGTTGCCGCTTGGTGATGAGCCGGGATTAAAATCGGAAGCGAGTGCAATGGCACAACCCGCATCAATCAAGGCTCTTGCAGGTTGATAATTCATACGAAGGAAAAATGCTGCTGTTGGTAAAAGAGTTGCGATACCCATCCAAACCTCTCCGCCTAAGGCGGAAGGCTTTTTACCGCTCAACATTTTAATTTCTTCATCAGTTAAAGTTTCGAGATGATCCATTGAAACTGCATTCAGCTTTATTCCTGCTTCAATTCCGCCAATGCTGTTTAGCTGATTCACGTGCAGCTTTGGCTTCAAACCATATTTATAACCTGCCTCACAAATGCGAATCATTTCATCTGCACTAAAAAATCCTTTTTCACAAAACACATCAATAAAATCCGCAAGACCTTCTTTTGCAATGTTCGGTAACATTTCATTGATGATTATTTTTATATAACCATCATGATCATTTTTATATTTTTCAGGATAAGCATGTGCTCCCAGAAATGTTGCCTTGATTGGAATGGGCGAAGATTCTTTCAATCTTTTTATTACACGCAATATTTTTAATTCACCTTCCACTGTTAATCCATAACCACTTTTTATTTCAATTGAACCGGTTCCAAGTTTTATTAATTCATTTAAACGTTGTTGTGCTTTTTCAAATAATTCTTCTTCTGATGTTGTATTTAATTTTCTTGCAGAGTTTAAAATGCCTCCGCCTTTTGCCGCGATCTCCGCATAAGTTTTTCCTTTTATTTTATCTACAAATTCTTCTTCACGGCTTGCTGCGAAAACAAGATGGGTGTGACTGTCGCACCAGCAGGGGAGGAGCGTGGCGCCGCTTGCGTTTATAGTTTGTAGTTTGTAGTTTGTAATTTTTGTCTCCTGACTTCTCTCTTCTGTCTCCCAATCTTTCATTTCTCCAAATGCTGCAATCACTCCATCTTCGATTATTAAATATGCGTTATAAATGCAAGGCAAATCACTCAATTCCCTGCCGCGCAATACATGTGTTTTATCGTGCACATTTGCGAGGCAGTTAATATTGGTAATGATTTGTTTTTGCATGAACAATATTACAATTTAAGTCTTGTGTTCGGCGTTCTAAGTTCTGTGTTTTAAGTTTTGTGTTCTGAGTTTTGTGATCGTCAGTTCAATTGAAAGAGGAACGATGAACGGAATGCGACGCAACAGGCGATGCCCATTAGTATTGTAGCTTGTAACAAAAAAATAATTTTCTTTTAACGCACGATTCATTTTATTTACATTGAATGAAACACGCTTTTGTAACGTTTATTTTTATTTTCATCTTTCTTTTTTTGTATGCACAAACGCGACCAAAAGTTGGCGTAACGCTGAGTGGAGGTGGCGCTAAAGGGCTTGCACATATCGGCATTTTGAAAGCAATTGATTCTGCAGGTTTAAAAGTTGATTATGTTACGGGAACGAGCATGGGCGGCATTATTGGAGCTTTGTATGCATGCGGTTACTCCGGCGATACGATTGAAAAAATAGCACGTAATACCGATTGGGATTTGCTGCTTTCAAATGCTGCATCATTGCGTTCTTTAAGTATTGATGAAAAAGATGAGTATGATAAATATGCAGTGGAATTGC
>Ga0207657_10008888_pt1 | contig 10161 bp, 11 predicted proteins | sample KBSC33metaG_FD_184316 | JGI IMG/M metagenome (GOLD analysis project Ga0207657, IMG submission 184316) | Corn rhizosphere microbial communities from Kellogg Biological Station, Michigan, USA - KBS C3-3 metaG (SPAdes) (version 2) | ecosystem: Host-associated > Plants > Roots > Rhizosphere > Soil ... | reverse complement strand
CGATTTCTAGCCGGGTGGAATCACCCGGCGACTCGGAAATCGCGGTAAAACAAAGATCTAGAGCGGCCGATCCGATGCAATCGGATCGGGAACCGCTCTAGGCTGATATTCACCTGTCGGAGCTTGGGTCAATCGACCCAGTCGAGCCCGATTTCCTGATAGAGGCCGCGATCCTCTTCCCAGCGCGGATTGACCTTCACGTGGAGGAAGAGATGGACGGTCTGGCCGGTGATGCGGCTCAGCTCCTCGCGCGCTTTCTGGCCGATTTCCTTGAGCCGTGCGCCGCGATGGCCCAGGATGATCGCGCGCTGCGTGTCGCGCGCGACCAATATCTGCTGGTGGATCGCCACCGATCCGTCGCGGCGTTCCTCATATTTCTCGGTCTCGATCGCGCTGTCGTAAGGCAGCTCGGCGCGCAATTGCAGATAGAGCTGCTCGCGCGTGACCTCGGCCGCGAGCATGCGCTCGGACGCGTCGGACACCTGGTCCTCGGGAAAATGCCACGGGCTTTCGGGCATGCATTTCGCCAGCTCGCGCTTGAGCTCGGGCACGCCGTCGCCCGACAGAGCCGAGACGAAGAAGATCGCCTGCGGATCGAGCATCGCCTGCAATTCGGCGGCGCGGGCGAGCATCGGCTCCTTGTCGGCGACGTCGACCTTGTTGAGCACGACGATCTTGGGCTCAGGCCGCGCGGCGACCTGATCGACGAGCGCGCGCGCGGTGCTGTTGAACTTGGATTTTGCATCGATCACCAGAGCGATCAGGTCCGCGCCCTCGGTCCCGCCCCAGGCGGCGGCGACCATCGCGCGGTCGAGCCGGCGGCGGGGATCGAAGATACCGGGCGTGTCGACGAGCAGAAGCTGCGCCTCGCCCTCGATCGCGATTCCCATCAGCCGCGTGCGCGTGGTCTGCGCCTTGGGGCTGACGATCGCGACCTTCTGACCGACGAGCGCATTGACCAAGGTCGACTTGCCCGCATTGGGGGCGCCGACCACGGCGATCAGGCCGCAGCGTTCGGTCATGCGAGTTCCTTGAGCAAAGTGGCGGCGGCGGCGGTTTCCGCCTCCTGCTTGGACGATCCTCCGGCGGTGGCGCGGCCGCCGCGCCTGCCGCCGACCGTCACCTCGACCGTGAAAACCGGCGCATGGTGCGGGCCGGACTGGCCGACGAGCTTGTAGACGGGCGGCGCGCACTGGCGCGCGGCGGCCCATTCCTGGAGCGCCGATTTGGGATGCTTGGGCGCCTCGTCCCGGGGATCGAGCTTACCGTCCCAGGCGCGGCGCACGAAGGCCGCGGCGCCATCGAGCCCAGATTCGAGATAGAGCGCGCCGATCAACGCCTCGACCACGTCGCCGACGACATTGTCGCTCAGCTGCGCGCCATCCTCGCGCGCTTGCTTGCCGAGGATCAGATGCTCGGGCGCGCCAAGATCGCGGCCGACCTCGGCGCACGCCTCGCGGCTGACCACGGCGTTCAAGCGCGCGGACAATTTGCCTTCGGGATCGTCGGGGAATTGATCGTATAGCCAGGCCGCGATCGACAGGCCGAGCACGCGATCGCCCAGGAATTCGAGCCGCTGATAGGACGGCCCGCCCTGGCTGCCATGGGTGAGCGCGCGGCGGAACAAGGCAATGTCGCGCGGCTGATGGCCGAGCTTGTCGCGAATCCAGGCGGAAAGGGCTGCGTCGGAGTTCATTTCCGTACGCCCCTAGCCGAGGCGGCGGCGGAGGCCAAATTGGACAAATCTAAAGGCCGAGCAATTGCTCGAGCTCGGCGGGTTTGAGCTCGCGTGCGAGCTGATCCATCCGGCATTGGCGTGGCGCCTTGTCGGGGCGCCAGCGGAGGAAGGTGGTGCCGTGGCGGAAACGGCAGCCGGTGACCTGATCGTAGCGCACCTCCACCACCAAATCCGGCCGGAGCGGTTGCCATGCGGTCGAGCGCTCGGTGGACCAGCGGCTCTGGCCGCCGGGCGCATCGCCGGTGAAACCGGGCGGCTCGATCAGCGGTTCGAGCTTCGCCTTGAGCGCCGCTTTCTCCTCGGCATCGAAGGACGAAGTGAAGCCGACATGATCGAGCTTGCCGGCGTCATCATAAAGACCAAGCAGCAACGAGCCTACCGCCTTCTCCGTCGTGCCGGCGTAGCGGAAGCCGCCGACGACACAGTCGGCGCTGCGGTGCTGCTTGACCTTGGCCATCGCGCGTTCGCCGGGACGATAGGGCAGGTCGAGCCGCTTCGCGACCACGCCGTCCAGCGCCTTGCCGCCGCGCGCGAGCCATTGTTCCGCCTCGGCGGGATCGCGCGTGAGCGGCGACAGCAAGAGGCGCCTGTTGCGCGTGGCGGCATGGAGGGTTTCGAGCGCGGCGCGCCGATCGGCGAAAGGAAGGGCGGCCAAATCCCTTTCGCCGGCGGCGAGGCAATCGAACAGCATGAACGACGCAGGCGTTTCGGCGGCCAGCTTGCGCACCCGGCTTTCGGCGGGATGCAGCCGCATCTGCAGCGCCGCGAAGGAAAGGCTGTCGCCGGTGGCGATCACCAATTCGCCGTCGAGCGCGAATCGGGACAGAGCGAGCCCGGCGAGCATCTCGACCACTTCGGGGAAATAACGCCCGAGCGGCTTGCCCGATTTGGATATGAGCGTCACCGCATCGCCGTTGCGATAGGCGATGCAGCGGAAGCCATCCCATTTAGGCTCATAGGCCCAGCCGGCACCGGTCGGGAGCGCCTCCGTCAGGCGCGCCTCCATCGGCGCCATGGCGATATCGTCGCGTGCCATGATCGAGGAACGCACGAACAGCCCCAAGTTCCTGTTCGCGTGACCCAAGCTAAGCCTTGTCGAGCTTGGGCCGATCGGCGGATAAGAGGGCGCGGCAAAAGGAGTATTGGATGTTCCTGTTCCGTGGCCGTGAATCGCATCCGCGCTCCTTCGTGAAGGCGGTGAGCTGGCGCACGCTGGGCTCGATCGATACCTTCATCCTGGGCTTCATCTTCACCGCCGACGTGAAGACCGCAGGGTCGATCGCAGGCACCGAGGTGGTGACCAAGATCCTGCTTTATTACTTCCACGAACGGTTGTGGGCGCTGGTGCCGTGGGGCCACGGCGGCGACAAAGCGCAGCCCGATGCCTTGACCGAGACCGTCCCCCAATCCTAAGGGGCTTCGCGCGTCCTGCCCGACAAGGCGGCGCACATGGCGTGGCGGTTGTAGCTCAGTTGGTTAGAGCATCGGTTTGTGGTACCGAGGGTCGCGGGTTCAAGTCCCGTCATCCGCCCCACCTTTCAAGCGCTTAGCCGACATTTTGCAGCGGTGCACCCCGTTTTGGGTTTACAAAATAATTCTGATTTTCTTCTAATTCGGGTAAGCCGAATGGCTAGCCATTTGATTTTTCTGGAAGAGTATCGGTTTTCCTGCTCGTGCCGCCCGACGTGAGCGGACCCGTGTTTGGCGCACAATGCGCACCTCAATCTGGCGACTAAGGCGTCCCGAAGCGTTGCGACCCTAATCGGTTGCGAGAGTGTTACGCAAGGATAGACAAGTCGGCGCGCCACTGGTGCTCGCCTTGAAAAGAGATGATAGTCATGAGTCGTGCGCGACCTCCGAGCATTTAAGTATGTGGACCCCGAACACGCAGATGCCGTGGCACGCGGAAGTCTGAGGCTAGGCACGCTCTCTGGCTATGCTGACCTTGAGAGCGCGCGAGCAGACCCGTGGGACGGCGCCATCCTTGGACTTACGACGCCCGGCGAAGTGCTAGACAGCGACAATCCGAGAGATAGAGCCTCGCTTGCGAAGTTCGGCTGTACCAGCGCCGACGGCGTTCGGGTGCGATTCCAAGGTATTAACTTCTTCCAAGGATACGCGCCGACGTTTTGTTTTTGCATGAGCGACTCGTCGGACAACGCCCACCTTTTGGCCGGTCAGTCGCAGGCGATATTCGAGATTTCGGACTATGGGGTGCTCGCTCAGGCAATCCTCAATCAGCACGCATACCTAATGAGTGAGTTTCAGGCTGGACCTGTCGCCTACGGTTGTCGTTCGAAACCGATTAGAGAGGCCGCTGACTTATACCCGGACCCGATGGCAAAAGATGAGCGGTTCGGGGCCGAGCGGGAGATACGTGCGATATTTAGGCCACGGATAGATGGCATAACAGCCTTCAATACACGACCAAACGGCGCGATAGCTGCCCTTCTACGGAGGATCGCGTAGAGCCAAACCGGCCTGCGGATGGTTTACAGCGATAGGGTAAGTCATTGATATGTATGGGCGAGCGCGGGGGTTCGGTTTGCTAAGAATTCAATAAAAACAACGACACATGCCGTTTGTGGTACCGAGGGTCGCGGGTTCAAGTCCCGTCATCCGCCCCACTTTTTCAGGCTTTCGAACAGGCGCAGACAAGATTATTGCGCTAGGCCGCAATAATCTTAGCGAGAGCGAATCATGCCTGCCGTTTGGGACCTGCCCGATTTCGACGTCCATGAAGGCGTTCACTTCTTTTCGGACAAGGCTTCCGGCCTGCGCGCCGTCATTGCGATTCACTCGACACATCTTGGGCCTGCGGCAGGCGGCACGCGTTTCTGGCATTATGCCGATACCAATGACGCGGTGACCGATGCGCTGCGCCTCTCGCGCGGCATGAGCTTCAAGAATGCGATGGCGGGGCTACCGGTTGGCGGCGGCAAAGGCGTGATCCTGGCCGACACGGCGCGCACCAAGACTCCCGAAATGCTCGCCGCGTTTGGCCGCGCGATCGAATCGCTCGGCGGACGCTACGTTACAGCCGAGGATGTCGGCATGGGTGAGGCCGACCTGGTGGCGATCGGCAAGGAAACGCGTCACGTCTCCGGCCTGCCGGTGGGCGAGGGCCATGCCGGGGGCGACCCCGGGCCGTCGACCGCGATGGGCGTGTTCCTGGGAGTGAAGGCCGCGATCCGGCGCGCGCTTGGCAAGGACAGCGCCGCGGGCGTGCATGTCGCGATCCAGGGCGTGGGCTCGGTCGGCGGCGGGCTGGCGCGCCTGCTGGCGGGCGAGGGAGCCCGGCTGACCCTGGCCGATGTCGATCAGGCGCGCGCCGCGACGCTGGCAGCGGAGCTTGGCGGTTCGGTCGTGGACGCGGCGCAAATCCTTTCGGTCGAGGCGGATGTCGTCAGCCCATGCGCGCTGGGCGCGGTGCTGACCGCCGATTCGATCGCGGCGCTCAGGGCGCCGATTGTCGCGGGCGGCGCGAACAATCAGCTCGCCGTGCCCGAGGACGGCGACCGGCTGCACGCGCGCGGCATCCTCTATGCGCCCGATTATGTGATCAATGCGGGCGGGATCATCAATGTGACGCTCGAATATCTGGGCCAGGGCGACCGCGCCGAGGTGCAGGCGCGACTGAAGCAGATTCCGGGCCGGCTCGAGACGATCTGGGCGGAGAGCGCCGCCACCGGCGAAACCGAGGCTCGTGTCGCGGACCGGATGGCGATGACGCTGATCGGGCGGGGCTGATCCTTCAAGGCACCTGAAGGGAAAGGCCTGTCGCCCGTCCGAGATCGGTCGCGAAAAATCAGCGGCGCCCGGTGTCAACATGTCTGGCGATCCACGGCATCATGGTTGCCATCACCTGAGGCGCCAGCGTCTCCTCGATCGAGGAAAATTCCTGGGGTGCGCCCGTCTGCGCCGTTTGGAAGAAATGGTTCAGGCCCGGCAGCTCGACGATCCTGACATCCCGATCCTGCGCCAAAGCCTTGCGTAATGCCGGCAGATTGATGTCGGGTGGCACCACGAGGTCTTTCGATCCGGCCAGGGCAAGCACCGGAACCCGCAGGCGGCGCAGGCTCGGGGTCGGATCATAGGCCAGGATGAAGCGCATCGCGGGCATTCGCGCGAACATGAGCGCCTGATCGGCCTCGGCTGCGGATGGTGCGGGGCTGGCCACCGCAAGCACCTGGCGAACCCGCGATTCTGCGTCGCTTTGGTCCTTTGCGGCGGCGATGGCGTCGAACAGTTTGATGTTCAGTCCGTAACTTTGAGCCGCGGCGGCGGGAGATGTGCCGTTGACGACATCGATGCGGCGGATCTGCTCGGCGACCAGCGTCCTGGTCGGCGCGGCGAACCCGGCCATCATCACGACATAGGCCAGATGCGGGTCCTTGGCCGCCAGGACCGCGGCGATGGTTCCCCCTTCGGAATGGCCGACCAGGCCGATCCGGGACGGATCGATGTCCGGCCGGCTGCGCAAGTAAGCGACCGCTGCGGCGGCATCGGACGTGAGGTCTGCCATCGTGGCGGCGTCGAAGTCGCCGGTCGATTTTCCTGCCCCGCGCTTGTCGTACCGCAGCACGGCATAGCCCTGCCGCGCGAGCGCATCCGCCAGTACCAGCATGGGCTTATGATCTGCCACCGTCTCGTCGCGATCATGCCGGCCGGAACCCGCGATGAGGATCGCGGCAGCGAACCGCCCGCTGCGGTTTGGCAGAGTCAGGGTTCCCGCGAGGCGGACGCCCGGGGCCGCGTCGAACGCCACCGCTTGCTCGCGATAAGGCAAGGGCACCGCTGCGATCGCCTCTTCCTGTGGCCGCCTGGGCTTCGGCGGAGTGGTGTCTGTGGCGGCCTGGATCATTTGCGGCACCACCAGCAATGCCATGGCAGCGGCGAGAGCGATAAAGGGTGGCCGCATCGTTATATCCCACTCCAGGCGCGCCATCGGGCGCCGCGCAGACAGACAGGCGCCTTGCCCTTCTCGGCGAAGACATATTTGTGTGTTACAGTACTATATCAGTAATACGGCCTGTCAAGGCTGCTGGACTGCGGCCCGCTACGCCGATCGCATGGCGATGACGCTGATCGGGCGGGGCTAAGTCTATTTTTTCGTCATGCCAGCGGACGCTGGCATTCATCTCCCGCGGTCGGGCGAGATCAGCAGCAAGGGAGATGGGGCTCAGTTTTCGCTGGGGCGACGGATAGAAGCTAGCTCGCCTCAGGCATCGATCCGGCCTCCGCGGGCACCTTGCCGCGGGCATGTTCGCGATACGCCGTGTAGATGCCGCCGGCCGCGATCAAAGCGGCGCCGGCGAGCATGACCGGGGTCGGCGGGCTCATGAAGACCAGCCAGCCGATCAGGATGCCCCACACGATCTGCAGATAATCGAGCGGCACCACGACCGAGACGGGGGCGAAGCGCAGCGACGCGGTCATGGTGAGCTGCGCGAAGCCGCCGAGCAGGCCCGCGCCTGCCAGCATGGCGTAGGTCAAGATGTCGTGCGAACGGCCGAAGACGGGCAGCATCGCGGCTCCGGCGATCATCGTGAAGACGGTGAACCAGAAGACGATCGCCGCGGTCTGTTCGGTCCGGCTGATCTGACGCACGGTGATCATCACCGCCGCCTGGCCGATCGCCGCCGAGATCCCCACCAGCAGCCCGAGCGCCATCACGCCATTGCCGGGACGCGCCACCAATAACACGCCGACGAAACCCACTGCGACCGCGCTCCAGCGGCGTGCGCCGATCTTCTCGGCAAGGATCAGGCCCGACAACAAAGTGGCGAGGATCGGCGCGGCATAGGTCAGCGTGGTTGCCTCGCCCAAAGGCAGTAGGGCAAGTGCGCCGAAGGTGAGGAGCATCGAGACGAGACCAAGCGTCGAACGCGTGACATGCGCCAGTGGTGCGCTGGTCTTCACCGCCGACCAGCCCGGGCCCAGGCTGATCCAGCCGCCCACCACCAGCAGCGCCCAGGCGTTGCGGTAGAAGATCATCTCGGGCGTCGTCACCCCATGCATGCTTGCCGCCTTGAGCAGGCCCGACATGCCGCCGAAGGCGGTCGCCGAGCTGGCGCGCATCGCGATGCCGAGCAATGGGCGTTCAGGCGGAGCGGCGTCGGACATAAAGTTGCGCTTGGCGCCGATAGCGGCGCGGAGCAACCCGGCTGTCGGGCAAGGCGCGCCGGGGGCGGCAAATCGTTCGTCCATACGGAGATTTCCCAAGGTCGCGGCCATTGCCGATTAAGAGTACGGCCCCTAAGCAAAGCCCGAGTTCATAAATGCACCGCTTCGCCAATCCCGCCCGCTTCGTGCGTCTCGCGCGCCCGCTGACCGCCTGGTTCGGCTGGATCGGCATCGTGCTGGTCGCGATCGCGCTCGTCGGTGGACTCGTGCTGACCCCGCCCGATTATCTGCAGGGCGACACGGTGCGCATCATGTACATCCATATTCCCGTGGCCTGGCTCGGCATGGCGGGGTGGGGCGGCATCGCGGCGGCGAGCTTCGCGCAATTGGTGTGGCGTCACCCGCTCGCGCATGTCGCGGCACGCGCCTGTGCGGTGCCGGGTGCGGTCTATGCCGCGATCTGCCTGATCACCGGATCGATCTGGGGGCGCCCGACCTGGGGCACATGGTGGGAGTGGGACGGGCGGCTGACATCGATGCTGATCCTGTTCTTTCTCTATTTGGCCTATATCGCGCTCGCGCAGGCCGCGGGCCGTGAGGAAGGCGGACAGAGGATCGCTGCGATCTTCGGGCTGGTCGGCTCGATCAACCTGCCGATTATCCATTTCTCGGTCCTATGGTGGCGCACGCTGCACCAGGGCGAGAGTATCGGGCTAACGAGCTCGACGATCGACAATCGCATCCTCTGGCCGATCCCGATTTCGGTCGTGGGTTTCAGCCTGATTTTCCTGAGCGTGGTGTTGATGCGGATGCGGACCCTTCTCGCGGATGCCAAGGTCGAGGCGCGGCTAAGGCGGATGGCGTCCGCATGAGCGCTACGCTCGATGCCTGGCCGTTCGTGATCGCGGCCTATGCGGTCGCGGTGATCGCGACGCTCGGCCTGCTTGGCTTCAGCCTGGCCGCGCTGCGCCGCGCCGAAGCCCGCGCGGACGCGCTCGACGGGCAGGGCAAAGGCGGACGCGGGTGAAACCTAAAAACCAAAGGCTGACGCTGGCGTTGCTGGCGGTGGTCGCGGTCATCGCGGCCGCGCTGCTGGCCTTGTCCGCGCTCAAGGATCAGGCGGCCTATTTCTACACGCCGAGCGATGCGGCCAAGGCGCATCTCCAGCCGGGCGCGGCGGTCAGGCTGGGCGGCATGGTCGAGAAGGGGTCGCTCAGGCATCTGCCAGACGGCGTCTCCATCACCTTCGCGGTCACGGACAATGCCGCGAGCGTGCCGGTCCGCTTCAAGGGTATCGTGCCGGCCTTGTTCCGCGAGGGATCGGGCGTGGTCGCCGATGGCAGGTTCGATGCGAGCGGGCAGTTCCTGGCCGAGACGATCCTCGCCAAGCATGACGAGCGCTACATGCCGCCCGAGATTGCGGGTGCGATGCACAAGAGCGAAAGCCTGAAGAAATGATCGCGGAGGCCGGCCTCGCCGCGCTGTGGCTGGGGGCCGCCCTGTGCCTGTTGCAGCTGATCGCGGCGGTCTTCGCGGTGCGCGGCGAGGCCGAGCTGGCCGGCATCGTGCGACCGGTGGCGGTGGCGCAGGCCGCCCTGACCGCACTCGCCTTCGGACTGCTCATCTGGCTGTTCGTGCGCGTCGATCTGTCGGTCGCATTGGTCTTCGAGAATGACCATAGCGAGAAGCCTCTCCTGTACCGCTTTGCCGCAACCTGGGGGAATCACGAAGGCTCGATGCTGATGTGGGTCGCCATATTGGGGATGGCCGGCGCGGCGGTGGCCTTGTTCGAGCGCAAGCTGGAGGAACGTACCTTGCTCGCGACCCTGGGCGGGCAGGCGGTGATCGGGCTGGGTTTCTATGCCTTCCTGCTGTTCGCATCGAACCCATTCGCGCGGCTGTACCCGGTGCCGCCGGAGGGCAGGGGGCTCCCCTCGTCCCGATCGCCGATGCGTTGCTCTTCGCCGGCAACGAATGGCGTGCGCTCCAGAACATCGGCGGCATCGGCAACGTGACCGTCGTTCCGCCCGATGGCACGCTCGCCAGCGTGCGCGCCTTCGACACCGGTCCGGGCGTAGGCGTGCTCGATGCCGTGGTGCGCATCGTGGACCCGTCACTGCGCTTCGACGTGGATGGCGGCATCGCGGCGCGTGGCCGGGTGCTCCAGCCGGTGGTGGACCAGCTCCTCGCCGAACCATACTTCCGCGCCGAGCCGCCGAAGAGCACGGGCCGCGAATTGTTCAACCCGGCGTACGTGCAGCGACTGATCGCGCTGTGTCGCGAGCAGGTTCCGGCGC
>Ga0207657_10008884_pt1 | contig 10164 bp, 11 predicted proteins | sample KBSC33metaG_FD_184316 | JGI IMG/M metagenome (GOLD analysis project Ga0207657, IMG submission 184316) | Corn rhizosphere microbial communities from Kellogg Biological Station, Michigan, USA - KBS C3-3 metaG (SPAdes) (version 2) | ecosystem: Host-associated > Plants > Roots > Rhizosphere > Soil ... | reverse complement strand
TCAAGCCGCCTGCGCCGGCGCCTCGTACTCTGCCGCCGCCGCCGACAGCGTCTCGACGAACTCGCGGATGTGGGCCTCCTCGATCGTGAGCGGCGGCAGCACGCGCATCACATTGTCGCCCGCGGCGACGGTCAGCAGCCCCTTGGTCCGAAGGTAGTTCACGAACGCGCGGCTGTCGGTCTTCATCTTGACCCCAAGCATCAGGCCAACGCCGCGGACGCTGTCGAACAGATGGTCATGATTGGGGATCATCTGCTCGAGCGCCGAGCGCAGCCGCTCGCCCTTCTGCCGGACGCCGGCCAGGAACTCCTCGTTGGCGACGACGTCGAACACCGCCTGCCCCGCAGCCATCGCCAGCGGGTTGCCGCCATAGGTCGACCCGTGCGTGCCGATAACCATCCCCGCCGCCGCTTTCTCGCTCGCGAGGCAGGCGCCCATCGGGAAGCCGCCGCCAATCCCCTTGGCCGACGCCATGATGTCCGGCTCAACCCCATAATGCTGATAGGCGTAGAGCTGCCCCGTCCGCGCGACGCCGCACTGCACCTCATCGAACACCAGCATCAAATCGTGCTCGTCGGCGGCCGCCCGCAGACCCGAGAGGAACTCGTGGCTGGCCGGACGAATGCCCCCCTCGCCCTGGATCGGCTCGACCAGGAACCCCGCCGTATTCTCGTCGATCGCCGCCAGCGCCGCGTCGAGATTGTCGAACTCGACGACCTTGAAGCCGGGCAGCAGCGGCGCGAAGCCGTCGATCATCTTCGCCTGGTCGGTCGCGCTGATCGCGCCCATCGTCCGTCCGTGGAACGCGTTGGAGAAAGTGATCAGGTCGTGCTTGTGCGGGTTGCCCTTGGCATAATGGTAGCGCCGCGCCGTCTTGATCGCGCACTCGACCGCTTCGACTCCCGAATTGGTGAAGAAGACCGTGTCGGCGAAGGTGAGGTCCGTCAGGCGCTTGGCGAACGCCTCCCCCTGCGGCGAGCCGTAGAGGTTCGACACGTGCATCAGCGTCGCCGCCTGTTCCTGGATCGCCTTGGTCAAGTGCGGGTGGCCGTGGCCGAGGATGTTCACGGCAATCCCCGCGGCAAAGTCCAGATATCGCTCGCCTTGCTCACCGAAGAGATAGACGCCTTCGCCGCGCACCGGGCGCACCGGCGAACGCGGATAAACGGGCATGAGCGGCGTGATGGCCATGAAGCAGCGGCTCCTGTTCAAGCGGCGGTGAGTGAATGGGCGGCGCTATAGCCAGCGGTCCAAAAAAGGGCAAAGGCGCCCCGGCTTTCACCGGAGCGCCTTCACTTACGCGGCACTAGGCCAGCTTAGTCGCGGTCGTGACGATCCCAGCGATCGCGGTCGCGATAGCCGCGGTCGTTCATCGAATATTGCACGCGCTGCTCGATCCGCTGGATGCGATATTCGATGTCGCGCGCTTCGTACGGGTTGAGCCCGCCGCGCGCGGCACGATGCAGCCGGTCCTCGATGCGATTGGCTTCGTCGCGCAGCCGGTCGGCATTGCGGTCGCCGATCCGGTCGCGGCGGTCGAGGCGGTTGATCTGCCGCTCGACATTGTCGATCCGCACCTGCAGCGCGCGAACCTGGCCGAAGCCATAGCCGTAGGCAGGCGCCTGCACAGGCGGCCGCGGATAATATTGGGCAGCAGCGGGACTTGCGAGGGCGAGGGCCGCACCTGCGGCAGCCAGGGAAAGAACGATCTTACGCATCACGGCTCTCCTTCGTTTGAGCACGGGGTTGATGCGTCCGTTGTGCGCCGATTCGCTTGAGGCCCGTCTGAACGCGCCCGTTATTCGCCGTTCAACTTGTTTAACGACCGAAATGTTCTGTTCAGCTTCGCGCGGTTCAGTTCTTGATCTTCCAGCCGCTTCTCAGCAGCGAATAACACGTCGCCCAAAGCACGACATTCAGCACCAGCAAGCCAATGGCTCCGACCAGCAGCGGCGAATCGCTGGTGCCGAGGAAGCCGGCGCGGAAGCCCGAGATCACGTAGAAGAACGGATTGGCGTGACTGACCTGCCTGAACGCCGGGGCGAGCTGCTTTACCGAATAGAAGGTACCGCTCAAGAGCGACAGCGGCGTGACGACGAAGTTGGTCACCGCCGCCGCATGATCGAACTTGTCGGCCCAGAGCGAGGTCAGAAGCCCGAGGAAGCTCAGCAGCAGCGCGCCCATCAGCCCGAACCACAACACCAGCTCCGGCCGGCGCATGTCTACCGAGACGCCCGGCCACAGCAGCATCACCACCCAGACGGCGAACCCGACGAAGAACGCCCTCGTCACCGCGGCGCCGATGAGCCCCGCCATCAGCTCGCCCGTCGACAGCGGCGGCATCAGATAATCAACGATATTGCCCTGGATCTTGCCCACCAGCAGCGAAAAGCTCGCATTGGCGAAGGCGTTCTGCATCATCGCCATGACGATGAGGCCGGGCGCGATGAAGGTCGCGTACGGCACGCCCATCACCGCCCGCCCGCCGCGGCCGAGCGCGACCGTGAAAATCGCGAGGTACAGCAGCGTGGTGATCGCGGGCGCCCAGACGGTCTGCATCTGGACCTTGAAGAACCGCCTCACCTCCTTGATATAGAGGGTCCGAAGGCCTCCCCAATTGACGCCCTTGAGCACCGGGTTTCCCGGCGCGAAGCGCACCCATTGCGACGAAGGGTCGTTTAGGGATTGGTCATTCACGGCCCCGCCGACTATCGGTTGGGGCGCACGCCCGCAAGCGACGGGCCGAGTGTTTTGGAGCGAGTGTTCGAATATGTCGTGGACCGAAGAGCGCATCGAGCGCCTCAAGAAAATGTGGCACGATGGCGCCACCGCCAGCCAGATCGCCGACGAGCTGGGCGGAGTCAGCCGCAACGCCGTGATCGGCAAGGCGCACCGTCTCGGGCTCGAGCAGCGCCCGTCGCCGGTGAAGCCCGGCGAAGAAAAAGAGGTCAAGAAGGCTGGTCCCGCCGCGGCCGCCCCGAAGGCGCAGCCCAAGGTTGAGGCCAGCAGCCCCGCGGAACGCGCCCAGAGCGCGCCGGCCGCCACGCACGCGCGGCCGCATCAGCCGAGCGGTCCGCGGCCGAGCGCGCATGACCTGCAGTATCGCTCGATCGGTCCCGGCGGCTTCGTCCGCCAGGGCCCGGGCGACCAGCAGGCCCCGATCCCCCCTGCCCCGCCGCGCCGGCTCGTGCCGGCCAAGCCGAGCCCCGAAGTCGCCGACAAGACAAGCCTGCTCGACCTCAACGATCGCATCTGCAAATGGCCGATCGGTCATCCCGGCGAGCCCGATTTCCATTTCTGCGGCGAACCGTCCAACCCGGGTTTCCCCTATTGCGTCGCGCATTGCGGAGTCGCCTACCAGGCGCAGTTGCCGAGGCGCGACCGGCGTCCGCCGCCGCCGCTGCCGTTCGGCGGCCCACGGGTTCGCTAGAGCCCGGCGGCATGTTCCTGACCAGCCGCCACGAGGCGGCGCAGGAGGTGCCGTCGCCGCTTGCGCCCGGGGCTCGCAAGCTCCGCCTCGGCGCGCTCCTCCGCTGGTGGCGTGCGCCGCTTTGGCTGCTCGCGCTGGGTACGGGTGCGAAGAGCTTCGCCGACAATCCGATCCTCGGCTCGGAGGCGCTGAACCGCCGCGGCCTTCATCTTCGCCGGCTGAAGCTCGCTCATCGCATTGCCTGGGCGCGGCGCCGCCGGCTTGCCTCATCCGTGCCCGCTGCATGGCGCGCGCAGTTCGACCGCGACGGCTTCGTCGAGGTCCGCGATTTCCTTCCGCGAGACTGCTTCGAGCGGCTTCGGACGGCGCTGCTCACTGGCGAGTTCGACAGCCGTCAGCAGCAACAGGGGGAGACGATCACGCGGCGGGTTCCGATCGGGCCCGAGCTGCTGCGCGCAATCCCGGAGCTGCGGGCGCTGATCGAAGACCAGCGGTGGTGCTCGCTCCTTGCCTATGTCGCAAGCACACGCAGCGAGCCGCTCTATTACATCCAGACGATCCTCGCCCAGCACGCTCCGGGCGCGCCCGATCCGCAGCTCGAGCTGCACTCCGACACCTTTCATCCCTCGCTCAAGGCGTGGCTGTTCCTCACCGACGTCGCCGACGGCGACGGACCGCTCACCTTCGTCCCCGGCTCGCACCGGCTGACTCCTGAGCGGCTCGCATGGGAGCAGGCGCGGAGCATCGGCATCGGCCGGAGCGACCGCCTGTCGCAGCGCGGGTCGCTCCGTGTCGCCGCCGACGAGCTGCCGGCGCTCGGCCTTCCCGCTCCGAGGCGCTTTGCGGTCCCGGCAAACACGCTGGTTGCCGTGGATACCTACGGCTTTCATGCGCGCGGCGCCTCAAGCGGTCCGGCAGTCCGGGTGGAGATCTGGGCCTATGCGCGCCGCACGCCGTTCGTCCCTTGGACCGGGCTCGACATCCTGTCGTGCAAACCCCTCGCCGTCCGCCGCGCGGTCTGGCTGCAGCGGATCGTCGACCGCCTCGACCGGATGGGCATCAGGAAGCAGCACTGGGCGCCGGCCGGCCGCAAGCGGCCGATCGACCCCTGATCGTCATGCTGCCGCGGCCTGCTTGCGCCACGCGGCCGGCGGAACGCCGAATTCGCGCTTGAACGCGCGGTTGAACGCCGCCTCACTGCCGAAACCCACCGCATAAGCGACGCTCGCCGTGTTCTGCTTGCCGTCCCGCAGCATGTTGCAGGCCATGCGCATCCTCCACCGCGCGCAATAGCGCATCGGCGATTCCTTCAGCAGCTCGGCGAACCGCTCGCCGAGCACGGTCCGCGAAACGCCGGCCTCGCGCGCAAGCATTTCGATGTCGAGGTCCTCGGCATAGCGGTTGTGAATGATCGACAGCGCCTTCGACACTGCCGGATCGGTGACCCCCCTGAGCCAGCCCTTCGAGCTCGGCGGCAGCGCGTCGACATAATCCCTGATCGCCTGCGCGACGAACAATTCGGACAGCCGCCCGACCAGGTCAGGCGAGGGGTTGCCCGACGACAGGAAGCGGAAGGATGACTCCACCCACTCCGCCTGAGTGCAGTTGAGATCGACCGTCAGCAATGGCGGCAATGCATCGATGAGCGGGTGCTGCCCGAGGTCTTCGGTCGACAGGAAGCCGCACCATACCTCGGCCTTCGGCCCGTCCGTGCCGCAGGTAACGCGGTGCACCCCTTGTTCAGTGGTCCAGCTGACCTTGTCGGCGTCGGTCGGCTGTGCGGTGGCGCTGCTTGCGAGCCGGTGCGGGTCGTTACGGGGCAGGATCGCGATGCCGCCGTCCCTGAGCGTCGCCGGCGGCATTCCGTCGACGAGCACGACCAGCTCTCCCGAGCGCACATAGTGGTAGCAGATCAGCGTTTCGGGAACGTCGTACCATGGCCTGAAATGCCCGGGCGTGAACTGCGCGCCAAGGCTGTAGTCGCCGGTGAACTCGCCATCGACGACCACGCCGCCGGTCAGGCGGAGCGATCTCAGGATCTCGTCGAGGACGTCCAGTTTCTGTCCCCCGGCCGCATACGTATGCGGTGTTTCGGTCAAATTATCCGGCACTGCGGTCATTTTGGCAAATTCCGGCCTCGCATAAATAGAGCCCATCAAATCGGTGTACCTTTTCCAGCTTGGGCAAGCACTGCTTCCAAGATCGGGAGCGCTCACCTGGTTGAAACAGAAAGGAATAAAAGATGATCGAACCTAATCTTGACCTCAGAGCGCATCGTTTAGCTGCTCTCCTGTTCGCTTTCTTGTCCGGCGCCTCGGCCGTTTCGATGGCCATCGCCCCTGCAATTGCGCATTTCTAAGGGAGAGCGCGGATGTACCATGACTTCAACTATGAGGCGACGCTGGCCTCCTCGCTTCGGGCGCAATGGCAGCTCGACGATGTGCTTCGTACCGACCAGGAGCTCGACTTCTCACGCAACTTCCTGCCCGAGAGGCTGGCGCGGACGGCTGCGCTCGAGAGCCTCAGCCCGTTCGAGCAGCGCGTCCTCAACCAGATCAGCGCGCATCAGTACCTTAGTATCTTCGTCATCGTCGAAGAGTTCATTCTGCCGTTCGTCGTCGACCATGCGAGGCCGCACCTGCTCGGCGACGACTGGCGCGTTCGCGCGATCCTCAACTTCGCCGGCGAGGAAGCGAAGCACATCCAGCTGTTCAAGCGCTTCCACGAAGCGTTCGTCCGCGGCTTTCCCGTCGAGTGCCAGATGATCGGGCCGTCCGAAGACATCGGCGCCACGGTTCTCAACCATGATCCGCTCGCGGTCGGCCTGGTGATCCTGATGATCGAATGGATGAGCCAGCAGCATTATCTCGGCTCCGTCCGCGACGACGGCGAGCTCGATCCGCTGTTCAAGAGCCTCCTCAAGAACCACTGGATGGAGGAGGCCCAGCACGCGAAGCTCGACACTTTGATGGTTGAGGCACTGGCCGAGGGAAAGACCGAGGACCAGTTCCACAAGGCCGTCGATGAGTTCTTCGAGATCGGCGCCTTCCTCGACGAGGGCCTGAAGGCCCAGGCCGGCTTCAATCTCGACGCGCTAGAGCAGGCGATCGGGCGCAAGCTCGAGAACCGGGAAGCCATCGAGGCGCAGCAGCACCAGGCAGCACGCTGGACCTACATCGGCTCGGGCATGGTGCACGAGCGCTTCAAGACCACTCTCGACAACCTGTCGGCCCGCGCCGCCGAGCGCATCGCCGAAGCCGCACCTTTGTTCGCGTAAGTCCCCACCCCCCAACGAGGGAGAATATCCATGTCCAAGACTCGCACACTGATCGCCTCGGCGTTCCTCATGTTCGCATCCGCCGCATCGGCGAGCGCCACGATCCAGATCGTCGCACACGATCCCGCCAGGGCGCGCGTCACCTATGACGATCTCGATCTCAAATCCCCGAAGGGCGTCGCTCGCCTGCAGCACCGTATCCGCTCGGCTGCACAGCAGGTTTGCATCGAGGAAGAGTCCGGCAGCGGCCTCATCAATCCGATGGCCGATCAATCGGAATGCTACAGGGTCGCCGTCGCGAGCGGCATGTCGCAGCTCAACGAGATCGCCAGCCAGTAACCGGCTGCATCTCTTCCCGGGCGTGCCGTGCTCATCCCCCTCCACCTGCGCGGCGCGTCCGGGATCCCGACGAAAGGACATTGACGTGAAGCATTACCTGATGGCCCGAGCGTTCGCCGACGCCGCCGGCGAGCGGGCGCTCGAGATCGACAATAAGGCGCGGGTGTGGACGGTCACGCGCGGAGCCGACGGCAAGCTCGAGGGCGACGTCGACCTGTCGCTTCTGTTGAAGCTCAACCCCGGCCATTCCGCCGAGCAGCTCGCCGATGCGCTGGTGCTCGCCGCCGCTCTTGCCGACATCGACGTGACGCGCGCCTGGTAAAAGAAAGCCCCGGAGCAGCCGCCCCGGGGCTTGTTGTGTTAGATCAGCCAATCGCTCAGGCGTGCTCAGCCGCGGCGTCGACCGTCTGCTTGGACGCGGGCTGGTCGCTGCCGATCTGGTCGTGCTGCGGCTGCCCCTGCGATCCGCCGATGTTGATCTTCTTGGGCTTCATCGATTCCGGGATCTCGCGCACGAGCTCGATCGCGAGCAAGCCGTCCTTGAGGTCCGCTCCCTTGACCTGGATATGGTCGGCGAGCGCGAAGCGCCGCTCGAACGAGCGGTTGGCGATCCCGCGATAGATGAAGTCGCCGTCCTTCTGGCTGTCTTCCTCGGACTTGCGGCCGGAGACGATCAGCACATTCTGCTGGGCGGTGATGTCGATCTCGTCGGGCTTGAACCCGGCGACCGCGAGCTGGATGCAATAATCGTTCTCGCCCTTCTTGATGAGGTCGAAGGGCGGGTAGTTCTCCTGGCCCTGCCCCAAGGAGCTGTTCTCGAGCATGTCGAACAGCCGGTCGAAGCCGACCGTCGAGCGCCGGAACGGCGAAAAGTCGAAAGCACTACGCATTTTTCATCCTCCTCTTGATGAGCAAGGCGGGGAGCGCGCGAGGGCCACTGCCCCGTCACCGGACCTCCAATGAGCGCCCGGCGGCTCTGATTTGGAATTGCTGATTGGCTTTTCAAGCCTGCCGAACGTGCTCCCGCAGCCACTGGGCGAGCTCATCTTCAGAGACCCCGCCCGCGGCCAGCTCTTCGAACAGGACGGCCAATTCGGGATCACTAGCGTCGAGTGACAGTCCGTTGTCGATTAGGAAGGTTTCGCAGACGACCAATGCGGTTCGCTTATTTCCGTCCACGAACGGATGGTTCTTTGCCATTCCATAGGCGTAACTTGCAGCTAGGTCCGCCAGGTCCGGCTCTCCGTATGCCGCGAGATTCCGCGGCCGCGCGAGCGCGCTGTCGAGCAGGCCCTCGTCACGCAGACCCTGTCCGCCGCCCCAGGCGCGAAGCTGCTCAGCGTGGAGAGCAAGCACGACCCGTCGGTCAACCCATCGCCACTCTGTCACTTGGCGAGCTGGCGAAGTGCCTTTCGACGCCGGTGCATAACGTCTCGCGCAATCGCCATTTGACGCTCGAAATCATCGTCGGCCGCCTCGATCTCAATTCTGCCCGGGCTGGCCTTGATGACAACTTCCTCACCTTGAGCGAACCCGCTTTCGGCAAGAAGCTCGCGGGAAATCACGACGCCCGTAGAATTGCCGACGCTGATCAGTTTTGCTTGTTTGTTCATACGAACGTTATAACGCCGAAGCTGTGGATATTCAACCCGGCCGCTTCTTGGCACGGCTCGAAACCACGCCCTATACCCTCACCCGAATGGCCGATCTCTTCTCCTCCGCAGCTCCGTCCTCGTCCGACAATTACGACGCGTCCGCGATCGAGGTCCTCGAAGGCCTCGAGCCGGTCCGCCGCCGCCCCGGCATGTACATCGGCGGCACCGACGAGCGCGCGCTCCACCACCTCGCCGCCGAGGTCATCGACAACAGCATGGACGAGGCGGTCGCCGGCTTCGCCACGCGCATCGAGGTCGAGCTCGGCCGCGGCAACCGGCTGACCGTCATCGACAACGGCCGCGGGATGCCCGTCGACCCGCACCCCAAATATCCGGGCAAGTCAGCGCTCGAAGTAATCATGACCATGCTCCACTCGGGCGGGAAGTTCGAGGGCAAGGCTTACTCGACCAGCGGCGGCCTCCACGGCGTCGGCGTTTCCGTCGTCAACGCCCTCTCGACCGAGACCATCGTCGAGGTCGCCCGCGACAAGACCCTCTACCGCCAGAGCTTCTCGAAGGGGCTGCCGACCTCGAAGCTCGAGACCGTCGGCGCAGCCCCCAACCGCCGGGGCACCACCGTCACTTTTACGCCCGACCCCGAGATTTTCGGCGCCGACGCGCAGTTCAGCCCGGAGCGCCTGTACAAGCTCGCCCGGTCCAAGGCCTATCTCTTCGCCGGCGTCGAGATCCGCTGGCGCTGCGACCCGTCGCTCGCCGGTCCCGAGGTCCCCGAAACCGCCGTCTTCCAGTTCGCCAACGGTCTCGCCGACCATCTTGCCGAGCAGATCGGCGACAGGCCCACCGTCACCAACCAACCCTTCACCGGCAAGCAGGACTTCCCCAACGATCAGGGCAGCGCCGAATGGGCGGTCGCCTGGCCGCTCTATTCCGACGGCAGCGAATCCTATTACTGCAACACCATCCCCACCCCCGACGGCGGCACCCACGAGGCGGGCCTCCGCGCCGCGCTGACGAAGGGCATCCGCTCCTTCGGCGACCTCGTCGGCAACAAGAAGGCCAAGGACATCACCGCCGACGACGTGATGAACGGCGTCGAGCTGATGCTCAGCGTCTTCATCCGCAACCCGCATTTCCAGAGCCAGACCAAGGACCGCCTCACCAGCCTCGAGGCCGCCCGCTTCGTCGAGGCCGCCGTCCGCGACCATTTCGACCATTATCTCGCCGACAATATGGACCGCGGCCGCGCGCTCCTGGGCTCGATCGTCGAGCGGATGGAGGAGCGCCTCCGCCGCCGCGCCGAACGCGAGGTCCAGCGCAAGACCGCCACCTCCGCGCGCAAGCTCCGCCTCCCCGGCAAGCTCACCGATTGCGCCAATGACGACGCGGCGGGCACCGAGATTTTCATCGTCGAGGGCGACAGCGCCGGCGGCAGCGCCAAGCAGGCGCGCGACCGCAAGACCCAGGCGATCCTCCCCATCCGCGGCAAGATCCTCAACGTCGCC
>Ga0207657_10008881_pt1 | contig 10166 bp, 7 predicted proteins | sample KBSC33metaG_FD_184316 | JGI IMG/M metagenome (GOLD analysis project Ga0207657, IMG submission 184316) | Corn rhizosphere microbial communities from Kellogg Biological Station, Michigan, USA - KBS C3-3 metaG (SPAdes) (version 2) | ecosystem: Host-associated > Plants > Roots > Rhizosphere > Soil ... | reverse complement strand
AAGACCTGCTGGGCCGTCAGTTCACCGACCTTCTTTCCGTGGACCACGCGCCGGAAGCGACCGAGGAGGGCAAGACCCTAGGGTTCCACCTTTCGGCCCGCTTCCCCTTCTCCGACGTGGTCGTTCGACCCGCAAGCGAGCAGGACGTCCACTGGTCGCTGTCGGGCAACCCGCTCTTTGACGAACTGGGTCGCTTCCTCGGATTCCGCGGGATCGGCACCGACCTGACCGAGCAGCGCCGGTCAGAACGTGAAATCTCGCGCCTCGCGCGGTTCGACTCGCTGACCGGACTGCCGAACCGCGCGATGATGCGCCAGACGCTCGACGAAGCCCTGCGCAACGCTGCCCATCGGAAGAAGGGCTGCGCATTGTTCATGATCGACCTCGATCGCTTCAAGAACGTCAACGACACGCTCGGCCATCCAATCGGGGATGCGCTGCTGCGCCAGGTCGCCGAGCGCCTGACTTCGGTCATGGGCAATCACGGCCAGGTCGGCCGTCTCGGCGGCGATGAGTTCCAGGCGGTGCTGCCGGGCGGGGCCGACATCGGGTTGCTTGAATCTCTCGCCCGGACGCTGATCGAGCAAGTTTCGCGGCCGTACATGATCGAAGGCAACAAGGTCACGATTGGCGCATCCGTCGGAATCGCGATCGGTGACCCCGGCCGCGCGAGCGCCGATGCGCTCGTCCGCGACGCCGACCTCGCGCTTTACGCCGCCAAGGCTGCGGGTCGCGGCAAGCACCGGCTCTACGAGCCTGCGATGCACAGCGAGGCTGCCGAGCGGCAGCTGCTCGAAAACGACCTGCGCCAGGCGATCGAGCGCGGCGAGCTGTCGGTGCACTACCAGCCGATCGTCCGCACCGCTGGCGAGGAAGTATCGGGCTTTGAGTCACTAGTGCGGTGGCAGCATCCGACGCGAGGGGCGATTTCGCCGTCGAAGTTCGTGCCTTTGGCCGAGGAGGCCGGGCTGATCGCAAAGATCGGCGAATGGGTACTCCGGACCGCGCTCGAAGAGGCCGCGCATTGGCCGGATCATGTTCGCGTCGCGGTCAACCTCTCGCCGCTTCAGTTCAACGATCCGCAGGTCGTCGACATGGTTGGAACGCACCTGCGCGAGACCGGCGTTCGCGCGGAGCGCCTTGAGCTTGAGATCACCGAGGGGGTGTTCCTTGCCGAAGGTGATACAACCGACGATACGTTCGCCAAGCTTAAAGGGCTTGGCGTCCGCCTCGCACTCGACGACTTCGGCACCGGCTACAGCTCGCTCGGCTATTTGAAGAAGGCGCCGTTCGACAAGATCAAGATCGACCAGAGCTTCGTTCGCGGCGCGGCCTCGACCAGCGCGACGAACCGGAACGCGGCGATCATCCGGGCCATCGTGACCCTGGCCGAGACCCTCGACATGGATACCTGCGCGGAAGGCGTCGAAACCCATGACGACCTGCAGCTGATCCGCGAACTCGGTGTCAGCATGGTCCAGGGCTACATCTTCGGCCAGCCAAGCCCGGCCGAGACAGCGCGTCAAATCGCCAACAACTCGACCATTGAAGCCGACGGTTTCGCCTGCATCCGCGAGCCACGCCATCGCCTGATGCGCAGAGCCATGGCGATCATCGACGGCGAGACCGTCGAGCTAAAGCTGCGCAACATCTCGTCGATGGGAGCGCTGGTCGAATGTCAGGCCGCAGTTGCGCCCGGGGCCGAGCTTGCGATCGACATCGTCGGTGTCGGACCGGTTCGCGGTATCGTCCGCTGGGCTCAAGCGGGTAAGTTCGGTGTCCAGTTCGACGGGCAGTTCGACCTCGCCCGCCTGGCCCCGAAGAAGGACGCCGCGAACCCAGTGACCCTCCTTCGGCCCTGGTACGTCGAACAGCAAAGAAACGCCGGCTAAAGCGCTGCGAACCGGCGCACCTGCCCCCTGTCCTTGCCGTAGAAATCGTCGAAATAGACGATCGAGCTGCCGCTTGGGACTGCCGTCAGATAGGTGATGTAGATCGGCACCGGCTGCGGAAGATTGACCTTCTGCTCGGGCCGCGCCCCCTTCGGACTGGGTGGGCGGCCGTTGAACAGCCAGCGAGCGAACCGCGGCGCGTCTTCAAGGCGGACGCAGCCATTGCTCTGCAGCCGCGCAGCCTCGTCGATCTTCTCCTTTTCCGGAGTGTCGTGCAGCCAGATGCCCTGGGCGTTCGGGAACATGAACTTCATCTTGCCCATCGAGTTGGCAGGTCCGGGCCGCTGGCGGAGATTGACCTCGACGCGACCTGCAGCGACGGCGCGCCAGTCGACCGACATGGGATCAAGCACACGCGCGTCCGGTCCGAAACGGTCGACCAGGTCGTATCCCCGCTTCGTGAAATAGGCGCGCCCCTCCTTGAGGATGGTCGGCGCCAGCTTTCGCGAAGTGATGTCGGGCGGGGAATTCCAATAGGGGTTGAGCGCGATGTAGCGGATGAAGGCGTTCATCATCGGCGTCTGGGCGATCGGATCCGTGCGGCCTGCGACGACGCGCATCGAGTCCACTACCTGGCCGTTTTCGTACATGTACAGCCGCGCCGCGGGCGGATTGACGATTACGTAGCGGCCTTTTCCGGCAGGCAGAGCCCGAGCCCGCTCGAGGTTGAGCTGAAGCAGCCTCAGCTCGGCGGGGCTGCGGTAAATGCGACTGGCGATTGCCTGCCGCAGCTTGGCGTAGATCGGGTTCATCCAGCCGATCTGCTGCACATAGTCGGTGAGCGAGGGAGCGTGCGCAGCGGCGTTCAGCAGTTCCAGCGCCGACGGCGGGGTCGGCTTCAGCTCCGGGTCGACATAGACGACGCCGACTCCTGGGTCGTGGCGAAGGTCGCGGGCGTACGCGACGAAGGCGCTGCTCAGCATCGCCTCAGCCCGCTGGATCGCCGCCGGATCGCCGCTGCGCGCGGCCGCAGCAGTGCGGGACAATCCGCGTACGTCATAGCGCCGCGGGTTCAAATGGTCGGCCTGGGCGGTCGCGAGAAGCTGGACCAGCTGGTCGGCCGCGGATCCCGCTTCAGGGCCGAACCACAACGGCGCACCGCCGCGAGCGCGGTAGAATGCGCTGATCTCACCGTCGAAGGGCACAACGGCAGGCGTCCTCGCGAGCGCTGGTGCCGCAAGCGGCGCGGCAGCCGCAACGACGGCGAGCGCACCACCGCCCAAAATCAATTTCAACACCACTGAAGGGACGTCCTTACCCATTGCCATCCTCGTCAAACGCACGAATCCGCAAGCCGGTAGCAGACCGGGCTCTGACCCTTCGCTGAACCGCGCACATAAGGAAAGAGCGCCGGCGAACCGGCGCTCTCCCTCTTATCTTCCAGCCGCTTAGTAACGGCGGTTGATCCTCACATTGTAGACGGCGCCATTCAGGCCGACGTCGCAGCGGAACGACAAGTCCGCCGCATTGGCGTAGCCGTAGCCCATCGCGCCATAAGCGCCGACGCCGTATGGGCCGTAGCCGTTCATCGCGTAGCGACCGCTACTGGCGAGACCGCGGACGCGGACCGTACCGTACCTCGTCGGGCTGGCCTGGGTGATCGAAACCACGCGACCCTGCGTGTTCGCTCCGAGAAGAACGCCCAGGATTCCGCCGATGCTGCTGCGGTTATACAGCCGGTTCTGCACGGCCGCAGAACACTGCTGCGCGGCCATGTTGGTGTTCACGCCATAAGCATAAGGCTGGGCATAGCCGTAGTTCTGGGCGTAGCCGTAAGGCTGCGCGTAGCCGTAGCTACTGTAAGGGTTGTAATATTGCGCTGCGGCAGGAGCAGCCGTCGCAAGGGCGGCGCTGGCTGCAAGCAGCTTCGTGAAAATACGCATGACTCATCCTCCGTCGATGAAATGTGCAACGTGAAGGATAAAACGTCCGTAGCCCCCTCGCAGGGCCGGGATTCATCGTGCGGACGGTTCGAGTCGTCGTGGCAAGCTGAACCCGCAATAAACACCAAAAAGAAAGGCGGCCGCGCGGTTCCTAAACCGCCGGCCGCCCCTCAAGACGCAGCTCGCGAAATTGTTATTGATATTCCGCGTTCAGGTTGAAGTCGGCGCTGTAGACGCCGGCCGGCTGATTGGCCGTAAGACCGAAATCGCCACCGACATAGACGGTGAAGCCGCCTGTCGAATTCGCGGTGCGGGTCAGGCCGGCAGCGTCGACCGACATCGAGTTGACGGCGATCTGGTCGCCAGCAGCCGACTGAAGCACGTTGCCGACCGGCGGAGTCAGCGTCAGCACGACCGTCTCCAGCGGAGCCGCAAGTCCGTCAAAGCGCGCCGAGGACGACGTGCTTGGGAGCAGCGTGACGCCGCCCGTCGAGGCTCGAGCGCCAGCAGCGCTTGCGTCGATCGTAACCGTACCGGGGCTAACGCCGTCGGTGGTGACAATGCCGAAGTCGAGGTTCGACTGGTTGATCAGGGAGTGCTGCTGCAGCACAACGCCGCGAGCCGTGGCAGGCGCGTCATCCGACGGAAACGCCTGGGCGAAGGCCGGCGACGCAACGGCGGCCGAAGCGGCAAGCGCCGCGAGAGTGACGTAAAAGCGCATCTTGGTTCCCCACTTTGGTAACTAACGAGGCGACCCCAATGCACTCTCACGCCTTCACGCAGATTGAAGGGCTTTGGTTTGCGCAAAATTTACCTTGTTCGGAAGGAGTCCGACCGGGCGCCCTGCTTCCGCATCTCGTTACGGCGCACCAACCAGGTGCATGTCGGGCACGCACCTGGGCTCTTCCAGTGCTGCAATGCGCTGGTGGTAACCCGCGGCGAGGTCATGATGCACAGCTCGGACCGCAGGGTCCACCGCCAAATCCGCCGCTCGGCGCTCCTCGGCCAGCCGACGGCGATAGTAGGCCAGATCCTTTTCCATCGCGCGACCCCCCACAAGCCAGCGCTCGGCAAGGCGCGTGCGACTCGCCGGCGCGACTTATCCACATAGCAGTAGATGGCGCTTTAACTGTCTAACTTAGGTCATGTTGTTGATTGTGAAGGAGCCGGTAAGGCTAAAGATTCTTGTCACTGCGAGGACCATTGGCCTAGCAGGCGGTGATCTGACCCCCTCATGCTCGCACCTTCCAAATCCGAAACGGGCCGAATGCTCATTGAGGCCGGGGCCACAGGCACCGTCGACGCCATGCTCGAGGCCGGCGCGGCTGCGCTGCAGTCCGGAGCGCAAGCTGACGCCCTTGGCCCGGTGCAGGAGATGCTGCGTCGTCACCCCGGCAACGCCCGACTCTGGCAGCTGCTGGGGTTGCTCAATCGCGATCTCCAGGACAGCGCCGCCTCGGTCGAAGCGTTCCGCAGGGCCGCGCAGCTGCTGCCGAACGATGCGATGATCGCCACCGGCCTCGCGTCTGTCAGCTACGAAGCAGGACTGCCGGCCGCCGAGCTGTTCGAGCGCGCAATCGAGCTCAGTCCGACGGATCGCAGCTTGATGCTGCGGCTGTCGGCCGCCTGGGTCCAGGAAGGGCAGGCGCAGGCCGTCATCGACGCACTCCAGGAAGAACTGGCCGCTGATCCGACATGGATCGAAGGTCACAAGACATTGTCCAAGCTCCGCTGGGAGGTTGGCGACCGCGACAACTTCACTACCAGCCTCGACCGGGCGGTGCGAGCCGCGCCTCGCGACAAGGCCCTATGGCTTGCCTATGTCCAGGTCGTCACGCACGACAAGCTGCATGAGCGGGCCCTCGCGGTCATCTCGCGCGCCAGGGCGGTGCTTGGCCCCCTTCCGGAGCTTGATGGCGCAGAGGCAATCGCCCGGACGGAACTCGGCCAGCTGGACGCGGCAGCGCCGTTGTTCACGAAGGCAGCTGGGCTTGGCGACCTTTCCGTGCTGGTCGCCTACGTCCGCTTCCTCATCCGTTCGGGTCGGATCGAGGAGGCCGCGGCGGTCGCGGAGAGCAACATCGAGCAGGCGGGTCCCTGGATGTGGCCGTACATCTCCATCTGCTGGCGCCTGCTCGGCGATGCTCGCTGGCAGTGGCTCGAAGGCGACCCCGAGCTCATTGGGGTTTATGACATAGCCGACGCCTTGCCCGATCTCGGCAAGTTGGCCGACCGTCTGCGCTCGCTCCACTGGGCGAGTGTCGAGCCAGTCGACCAAAGCCTGCGCGGCGGGACTCAGACCCAAGGCGACCTGCTGTCCCGGCTGGAGCCCGAGATCCGCCAGCTAAGGCAGGCCATCGTCGCCGCGGTCCAACGGCATGTCGCCCAGCTGCCGCCGCCACGCGCGCAACACCCGACACTGATCGAGCAACGCTACCCGATTCTGTTCAACGGTTCCTGGTCGGTGCGGCTGACCCACGGCGGCCGCCACATCGACCATCTGCACCCCGCGGGCTGGCTCAGCTCAGCTCTCTATATCGCCTTGCCCGGTGAGCACGAACGCGGCGTTGGCGAGGCGGGGTGGCTGGCGCTCGGCCAGGCCGGCGACCTGGTGCCGAACCTGCCGCCAATCCGTGTGGTCGAGCCGAAGCCTGGCCGGCTGGTGCTGTTCCCATCGACCATGTGGCACGGGACGCGTCCATTCGGCACGGGCGAGCGGCTCACCGTCGCATTCGATGTGAAGCGGCCGGCCTAGAAGACCTCGGCAGGGATTTTCATCACGGCCTCGGCGCCCGCTTCGATCTTCCGCCTGAGAGCGCTGGAGAGCGGCAATTCGCGCTCGCCATAGAAGCGTGCGGTTATCAACTTCGCCTCGTGGAACGCGCGATCCTCGGCGCCGCCGTCGAGCGCGCGCTGCGCCGCTGCAGCGATCTTGATCCACATCCAGCCCAAGCTGACGAGGCCCATCAGGTCCATGTAGGCATAGGCCCCTGCTCCGGCATTGTCCGGATTGGCCATGCCGTTCTGCGCGAGCCACATGGTCGCCGCCTGAAGGTCCTTGAAGGCAGGCTCGAGCGCCGTAGCGACACCGGCCGGATCGCCGGCGGTCTTGGCGTCCGCAATGTCCCGGCTAACCATGTCGAAGAGAGCCCGCACGCCCCGACCGCCATCCTTGGGCAATTTCCGCCCGACCAGGTCCATCGCCTGGATGCCATTGGTACCTTCGTAGATCTGCGTGATCCGCGCGTCGCGAACGAACTGCTCCATCCCATGCTCGCGGATGTAGCCATGGCCACCCAATATCTGCTGCGCATGGACCGCGGCTTGCAGGCCCTTGTCGGTCAGATAGCCTTTGATCACGGGCGTGATCAGCCCGAGAAGATCGTCCGCAGTCTGGCGTTCGGCCTCGTCCGGCGATCGGCGCAGGAGATCGACCTGTAGCGCCCCCCACAGCACCAGCCCCCGTCCCGCCTCGTTCCAGGCGCGCGACTCCATCAACATCCGCCGAACGTCGGGGTGAACAATGATCGGGTCGGCCTTGGCCTCGGCGTCGCGTTCGTCCTGGCGAAGCGCCCGCCCTTGACGCCGGTCCTTCGCGTAGGCTGCCGCATTCTGGTAGGCGACTTCGCCCTGGGCGAGCCCCTGCAGGCCGACCCCGAGGCGTGCCGCGTTCATCATGATGAACATCGCGGCCAAGCCCTTCTCGGGCTCGCCGACCAGCCAGCCCTTCGCGCCGTCATAGTTCATGACGCACGTGGCGTTGCCGTGGATGCCCATCTTCTTCTCGAGCGCGCCGCACTGGAGCTTGTTGCGCTCGCCGAGCGTGCCGTCATCGTTGACGAGGAACTTCGGCACCACGAACAGGCTGATGCCCTTGACGTTGTCGGGCGCGCCGGCACGCTTCGCCAGCACAAGGTGGATGATGTTCTCGGCGAGGTCGTGCTCGCCTGACGAGATGAAGATTTTTGTGCCGGTGATCGAATAGCTGCCGTCGGGATTCTCATCGGCACGAGTCTTGAGGAGGCCGAGATCGGTGCCGCAATGCGGCTCGGTCAGGTTCATCGTCCCGGTCCACCGGCCGGTGACCATCGTCGGCACAAATTTTTGCTTAAGCTCGTCGCTGCCCTTGATCAGCAGCGACGCGATCGCTCCGGACGTCAGCCCCTGGTACATCTCGAAGCTGTGGTTCGCCGAAAGGATATACTCCGTAACGGCGGTGCCGACGACCTGCGGGAGCCCCTGGCCCCCATATTCCTCCGGGCCGGTGAGCGTCGGCCAGCCCGCCTCGACGAACTGCTGATAGGCTCCCTTGAAGCCTGGCGGCGTAACCACCGAGCCATCGTCGTTACGTTTGCAGCCGACCTCATCGCCGATGCGGTTCAGCGGCTGGAGCACCTCGGCGGCGAATTTGCCTGCTTCCTCCAGGATCGCCTCGACCAGGTCAGGTGTCGCGTTCGCGAACCCGGGCAGGTTCGAATAGCGGCCGATGTCGAGCACGTCGTTGAGGATGAATAGGGTGTCGCGCACCGGCGCGGTGTAGGTCGGCATTGCTTACCTCCGTGTCAGCAGCGCTCTTGCCCAATCGCCGCCGCTGCGTCCAGCATCTGTAAATGTCGAGCTGGGCAAGCTAGTGCCATATGATGAGACGCGTCCCCCTGGTGCTCGCTCTGGCGTTCGCCGCGAGCCCCGCCACAGCTGCCTCGCGAACCGAAACGGCGGTTCTTGCCGGCGGCTGTTTCTGGGGAATGGAAAGCGTGTTCGAACATGTGAAGGGCGTGAAGGACGTCGTTTCCGGCTATGCCGGCGGCGGCGCTTCGGACGCGAATTACGAGGCAGTCAGCTCCGAAGGCACCAGGCACGCCGAAGCAGTCAGGATCACGTACGACCCGGCGCAGATCAGCTACGCGCAGCTGTTGCAGATCTACTTCACCGTCGCGCACGACCCAACGCAAGTGAACCGCCAGGGCCCCGATGTCGGGCCAAGCTACCGCTCGGCCATCTTTCCCCAGTCGCCGAGCCAGGAGCGCTTCGCCAGGGCCTTCATCGCGCGGTTGAACGCCGCGCATATTTACAAGACGCCCATCGCGACGCGGATCGAGCGCGGTGGCTTCTATCCGGCCGAGGCGTATCATCAGGATTTCGCGCGGCGGCACCCTTCCTACCCCTACATCGTCTTCAACGACCGCCCGAAAGTCGTCGCGCTGCACAAGCGATTCCCGGCTCTTTACAAGGGCTAAGCACAGCTAAGCCGTTAAGATTTCACGCCTTATTCAGGCTGGGGGCGACAAGGGCGTGCCTCCGCCCTATATGACGATTCCACGACAGCAAAGGCGCCCGGGGACTCGATGCTGACGACCAACCCGTTCGATGATGACAAGCTCCGCGAGGAATGCGGTATTTTCGGCATTTGGGCTGTGGATAATGCCGCGGGCTTCGTCGCACTTGGCCTTCATGCGCTCCAGCATCGCGGCCAGGAAGCAGCCGGAATCGTCAGCTTCGACGGCAAGCATTTCCACTCGCACCGCGCGATGGGTCACGTCGCCGGGAATTTCGATCGCGACGACATCATCCGTCGCCTCGCGGGCCGCTCGGCCATCGGCCACGTTCGTTATTCGACAACGGGCGAGACCGCGCTGCGCAACGTCCAGCCGCTGTTCGCCGAGCTTGCAACGGGCGGCTTTGCTGTCGCGCACAATGGCAATCTCTCCAATGCGATGAAGCTTCGGCGGACGCTCAACCGCCGCGGCTCCATCTTCCAGTCGACCAGCGACACCGAAGTCATCATCCACCTCGTCGCAACCTCCGAACGGGACGGCACGCTCGATCGGCTGACGGCGGGCCTCAAACAGGTCGAGGGCGCCTATTCGCTCGTCGTATTGACCGAGGAGGGTCTGGTCGCCTGCCGCGACCCGCTCGGCATCCGTCCGCTCGTCATGGGCAAGCTCGGCGAAGCGACGATCTTCGCGTCCGAAACCGTCGCCCTCGACGTCGTTGGCGCAAGCTATTTGCGGGACGTTGCGCCGGGCGAGCTTGTCCTCGTCAACGACTCAGGCATCCGGTCATTCCGGCCATTCGAGACGGTTGCCCCCCGTCCGTGTATCTTCGAACACGTTTATTTCGCGCGTCCCGATTCCATCGCCGAGGGCATATCCGTCTACGAAGTGCGGAAGGCGATCGGGGCGGAGCTGGCGCGCGAAGCGCCGGTCGATGTCGATTATGTCGTGCCCGTTCCCGACAGTGGCGTGCCGGCCGCCATCGGCTTTGCCCAGGCAAGCAACATCCCGTTCGAACTTGGAATCATCCGCTCGCACTATGTTGGCCGCACCTTTAT
>Ga0207657_10008880_pt1 | contig 10166 bp, 8 predicted proteins | sample KBSC33metaG_FD_184316 | JGI IMG/M metagenome (GOLD analysis project Ga0207657, IMG submission 184316) | Corn rhizosphere microbial communities from Kellogg Biological Station, Michigan, USA - KBS C3-3 metaG (SPAdes) (version 2) | ecosystem: Host-associated > Plants > Roots > Rhizosphere > Soil ... | reverse complement strand
ATCCGATCGATTTCTTTGGCCACCACCGGGTGCTCGTAGTCACGCGGATGCCCGAGCTCCTGGCTCAAGTCACCCTCGCCGATCAACACGACGCCGATGCCGGGCACTTCTTTCAAGATGCGCGGCAGATTGTCGATAGCCCGCATCTCCTCGCACTGAATGACGACGAGGATTTCGCCATCCGGCGCAAGCGGCCAAACATCGGCGCGCTTATAATATTCCTGCTGGGTGAGACCCCAATAGCGCGCCGCACGTGTAGGCGCATCGCCGCGAATGCCGGGCGGATTGTAAAGCGGTGAAGTCGAAAGGCGCGGGTAACGGCAGGCGCCGACCGCGTTCCAAGCCTCTTCCACCGAGCTCACGTGCGGAAAAATAATTCCAAAGACCCCGATATCCAGGACCTGCTTGGCGATCCAGCTATTCATTTCGATGCCGTTGGGCGGAATCCGCACCATCGGCGTCACAGCCGGGGTCAGGGTCGCGCGCTCGACGATCTCGCGTCGATCGAGCATGAACTGCAGCGCGGCTCGCAAACCGGGAAAGTCGAGGGGCGCGTGTTCCATTTCAAACGCCACTCCGTCGAGCTTTGAGCCCGCCATGGCGACGGCGCTCTCGAGATCAACCGGCGTAAACGAAACGAAAGCAGTGTGGCCTTGCTCCAAGGCTTTGATTACGCCGTTGAGGCGCGGTATGTCTGGCATGTCCGATCCTTTTCCAAATGATGTTTTGAGAGGTTTGGTATAACAAAGTGCGCTCGCAGTGACAATTGCGGTTGCTGTGTGTGAATTCCGAAGCACGAAATCCGAAATTCGAAACAAATTTCATCGCCCGGTAAATCATAAAGAAACAAAGGCAAAGGTTCGGGATTTCGAAATTCGGATTGCGCAAGTTTATTTTCCCAACAGGAGGTCCATCATGATCATCGATGCCCATACCCATTTCACCACCGCTCCGCCGCAACTGCAGGCCTACCGCGGTCAGCAGATCACGAATCTGGCTAAACCGATCAAAGCCAAGCTGCAGATCAGCGATGAAGAATTGGCGCGTTCGATGCAAGGCCAGCTCAATCGCATGAAGGAGTGCGGCATCGATCGGCTATTGTTCTCGCCCCAGGCAGGCGCCATGGGACATCATTTCGGCTCGCCACAGGTGAGTCGTTACTGGACCGAGGCGTGCAACGATCTGATCGCGCGAGTGGCCAAGATGTTTCCGGAAAAAATTTCTCCCGTCTGTCAGCTACCGCAGTCGCCGGGAGTACCGCCGAGCGAATGGGCCGACGAGCTCGATCGCTGCGTCAACGATCTCGGTTTTATCGGTTGCAACGTCAACCCGGACGTAGCCGGCGGACGAGAGCCTTTGACTCCGTCAATGGGCAGCGAGTGGTGGTATCCGTTATGGGAAAAATTGGTGAAGCTCGATGTTCCGTGTACCGTGCACGCCAGCGCATCACTCAATCCGGCGATGCACCTTACCAATGCGTACTACATCGCGCATCACAATTCCGCCGCCGTAGAGATTCTGCGATCGCGCGTGTTCAAGGATTTTCCCAAACTGAAAATTATCATTCCGCACGGCGGCGGCGCCATTCCTTATCAATGGAACCGCCAGCGCGGCATGCATGTGAAAGAAGGGCTCGAGCCGTTCGAAGAAGCGGCGCGGCGGGTTTATTGGGACATGGCGATTTACGACAAGGAGTCGATGGAACTCTTAATCAAACGGGTCGGCGCGGATAATGTGTTGTTCGCCACGGAAATGTTTGGCGCCGTGAATGCAATCGATCCCAAGACCGGTCGAAACTTCGAGGATCTGGTGCCGATTTTTCAGGATATCGAGTGGCTGACCGACGAGGATCGATACAAAATCACCGAGGGCAATGCCAAGAAACTTTTTTCGCGTATGTTGAAGCAGACGAAAGAGTAAGGTTATCGATCGAAGTCGCCTCTTCATGATCGACGACTGGGTCGACTATCGTTCGCCGATTTCGCGGTATGCCCGCTAGCTCAACTCCTCGGGTCGCTCTGCTCTGTTCCGTGCTCTTGCCCGGCCTCGGTCAGGTTTATAATCGGGAGAGCAAAAAGGGCCTGATTATTTTCGCTTGTGCGGTCGGCTTGGGAGTGCTCGGGTCTTGGTTTTCCGGCTTCAACCAGTTCGCTATGCTGCTCGCTTTAGTCTTACTTTGGCTGAGCGCTGCGACTGATGCCTACCAGATGGCCAAGAACGCTGGCCAACCCGCGGAGTTTTATTATCGCAAAACCTTCGTTGTGACGATGTTGTTACTCGTCGGCCCACTCGCGCTGCCGCTACTCTGGGAGAGCACGAATTTTTCCCGGACCGGTCGATGGCTCTGGACGATTATCGTGGTCAGTGTCGCGCTGTTGTTTATTGCGACGCCGTATCTGTTGAAGGGAATTGTTGTTTAGTTTGGAACTGTAACCGCCCTCTTACCTGGAAGATTGCGCTGGTCGATCCTGCACGACATTGGTGATGGCAGGCGATTTTTCCAATATTTTCAAAGCATCGATGCCAACGCGTAGGGCGATGCCGGGGATACTTCTGTAGAGTCGGGTAACTCTGAAGGTTGTGCCGGCGAGCTCCGCCAAGACGTAACTCTGCGCGTCTTGAATCGCCGCTCGTTGCAGAGCGAGAAGGGGCTCGCTCAAAAGTTCCTCACGCTGCCAAGGTGTGCGTAATCCCGCGAGCACGAGAACGGTGCCATTGCTGGCCGCCCGCGTGAACAATTGGGAGGGCACTTTTTCCGCGACCGGATCGCCGGCGCGAGCGCTCGACGGTTCGATTTGAGCCGAACCGAAATTGCGTGCTGGTTCCGCCGCGCCAGGCAGCCGGTCGAGCAGCACGTTTGTCACGATCGGCAGCCGCGCCAGCTCGGCCAATGCATCGGCGCCGACTTCCAAAGCGATGCCGGGAATTTCCTGATACCGGCGCACGATTTTATAATTTCTTCCTTCCAAATGGTTCAGTAGATTGTTCTGAATCGATGCGATGGCGGTGCGTTGCTCGCGCAGGGCATCGCCGTCGAGCTTGGATTCCATTTCCCAAGGCACACTCAAACCGACGAGCACCAATGCTGTGCCGTGGAACGCCGTCTGGTCGATGACTTCACGAGGAATTTTGTCTTGGGCTCGGGCCTGGGCGAGGGTCGCGAAGAACAGCAGGGCAGCATAGCAACCGGCTCGAGATAAATTCGCAATGAGAAGAGATGGCTTCATGATTCCTCCCCGTCCGACGTTAACCAGCATGGGAAGAAAAGCGACGTTGCCCAACTCAGCGGCGATCTTATACCCGGACCGGCGACGCTGTCCAGATTGCTCTATGCTTCCGTGGCTCTCCGATTCCGCACGTTACTCCTTGCGAATCTGCAGGTCAGCATCGAGGGTATAGAGCTCCTGGGGCTGGGCGACACCGCGCAAAGCGAAGCGGCCGACCGACACGAGGTGGCTTCGGAAGTCGCCGACCGCGGCGGCAAACGCCGAAGAGACAAGCAACGGTTGATCGACGGAACGGCACATCGCGGCAATCCGACTTACTTCATTCACAGCAGGGCCGATGACAGTGAAATCAAGCCGTTCTTTGCTGCCAATGTTGCCATAAAAGACAGTTCCGACGTGAAGCGCGAGGTACATGTCCGTAACGGGCAGATTTTCTACTGAACGGGTGTGGTTCAGGTCGAGGACGCTTTGGCGAGCGGCGATAGCAGCCGCCATAGCCGATTCGCAGACGCGAACTCGATTTTCGCCGGTGAAAATGGCAAGAACGCCGTCGCCGATAAGCTTCAAAACATCTCCACTCTCATGATAAATCGCTGAAATAATCGCGTCGGAATAATCGTTAAGAAGAGGAATAATCTCCCCGGGAGCGGCGCTATCGGCGATCCGTGTGTAGCTTCGAAGATCACTGAACCATAGAGCCGCTTCGATCTGGTCGGTAATGCCGCGGTCGATTTGACCCCGCAGTACGCGCTTGCCGGCATCGCGTCCGAGATAAGTTTCCACCAAAGTCTCGGCGATTCGTGCCAACGATGCCGCTTTGACGGTGAGGGCTAAAAGGGGGATCAACTGGCGGAGGTCGGTAATATGGCTATCGCTAAATCCAGCCGGAGCATCGGTGGCCCAAGATGAATAGATGCCGTCCATATCGCCGATCACGGCTTCATTCGCAAAACGGTTGACCATCGCAATGTAATCGGTCATGCCGGCAGCGATCAGTTCAGGGAAAATCGAAAATTCATTCTTTGCCGCTGATGTGAGCCGGCGTCGGAACAGAGTTTCATCACTGCGCTCGAGATAAAAGAATGGGCTGCGCTGCCATCGGCCGAGATCCTCCTCAGTTCGGCCATATTCCGTTAGAACGGTGGTGTCTCTATCTCGGTTCCAACGGAATGCTCGTCCTTCGTAGATCGGATGGAGGGTATCGGCAAGCACGATCGCGCGCGCGATCGGCAGGCCAAACCCCACCGCCCGCTCACAAAACCCGGTAAGTGTCTCAATCTCACTCTGGCCGGCCAATCCGGCTTCGGTGATCCAAGCAGCGAGCTCGGCAAGTTGAGCGCCATCCATGCTGGTCAGTTCTATAGCACGCGCCCGTGTGTCATGCACGAATCCATCGGCGCATGTCTGCAATGCTCGTGACCACGATCTTTCTTGAACGGTCGATCACGCTTTGATATTCACGGAGCCGTGAGATGAACGTAATTTCTCAGGTGAAAGCTTGTTGGAAAGCGTATTGTAATGCATCCTGAGGCTTAGCCGAAGGATCTCGTCTTGGCAAATGACTGCGATCTGAGATTCTTCGCTCGCGGTCAGAATGACAGTGACCCTTAGATTTTGTCTCTTCTTGGAACGAAGGAGAAATCGCCATGCCAACGATCGATTCGGACGCTCACGTCGTGGAATCAGAGCATACATGGGACTACATCGAGAAGGCCGATCAAAAATACCGGCCGGTTATCGTGAAGCCGCGCGGCGAAGGCGGTGGCGAGTACTGGTACATCGACGGTAAAATTCGCGGTCTGGTGCGCGTGGTTCTCACCGCGCAGCAGGTCGCGGATGTAGCGCAGCGCACGGGACGCGACATGAACACCGCGCAGGAAACCCGCGAAATGGAAAACGTGGCAGCTCGGCTCAAGCACATGGATGAGCTCGGCATCGATATCCAAGTGCTTTACCCGACGATGTTCATCGAGCAGATCGCGGACAAGCCCGAGTGGGAGATCCCAATTGCGAAAGGCTACAACCGCTGGCTCGCCGATATTTACTCTCAAGGGCAAAACCGGCTGCGCTGGATTTGCGTTTTGCCTTTGCTCGATATGAGCGTCTCGTTGGAGGAACTGAAGTTTTGTGCGCAGCACGGCGCCTGCGGCGTCTTCATGCGCGGCATCGAGGGCGAGCGCATGATCACCGATCCGTATTTTTACCCGCTCTATGAGGAAATGAGCCGTCTCGATCTTGCGGTGGGCGTTCACGTAGGTAACGCCAATCCCTACGTCATCGATCTGGTCTCGCAGTACAACGGCGGCGGCAGCTTCTGGAAATTTCGCATTCCCATCATCGGCGCCTTTCATTCAGTGATCATGAGCGACGTGCCGACGCTTTTTCCCAAGCTGCGCTTTCACTGGGCCGAGGCGGCGGCCCAATGGATTCCATACGTCGTGAAGGATTTCCAACGGCGCTGGGGCGCCATCAATCGGCAACTGCCGGACAATCCGCTCAAGGAATATCGGCAGTTTGTCTCGTGCCAAACCGACGACGATGTCGATTACGTGCTCAGATACTCGGGAGAAGACAATCTCGTGATCGGTACGGATTACGGCCATAACGACCAATCGACCGAGATCGAAGCGCTGCGGAATTTGAAAGCGCAGGGTAGTATCACACCGCTGCAGTACGAAAAGATCACCTACAATAACGCTAAAGAGCTGTTTGCGTTATGAAATGCGGATGAAACCGCTGAAATCCAGTGTTTTATGTGGAGGTCTGATGAAATCAGCCGCAGCTCATTTGTGCCTTGCACTCGCGATTTGTGCCCCGATCAGAGCCGAGAAATCTTTCTTCGGCTCTACCGAAGCTAGTCTCCTATCCCACGGTGTCCACAATCGATCTCGGATCGATTGCGTTTGCTCGTGGGTCTTGTAGGGCGACTTCTTTCAAGATGGCGCTGATCGAGGCCAGTGACACCGTCAGTGATGGTTCGAGGACCTCCGCGAAAACGCTATAACACTTCTCGATCACTTGCGGCTTGTCCGAGAGTGCGGGAAGCTGGCGGGTGATCTCCGCGATTGTTTCCTTTGGTTGGCTCTTGAAGAGTTGAATACTTTCACGGTAAATCGCGCAAATTTTTTTCACCAGCTCGCGGTCGTCACGGAGAAAACTCCGTGTTGTTGCCAGCGGCACCCAATGGCAACCCAGTGTGAGACTGTCGGCGAGCACGCGAAAGCCTTTCGTCTCGGCCAAGAATGCTTTTTCGGGCGGCAACAGAGCGGCATCGATCTGATTCTCGATCAGGGCTTCAAGGCTCCGATCGTTGATGCCGAGATCGATGAGCTTGAGATCGGTTTCAGCTGAAAAGCCCCATTTTCTTAACAGCGCGAGCATGGTCATGCCGGCCATGCGGCGCGGCTGATTGATGCCTACGCGTTTTCCTCTGAGCTCCGCAATCGTAGGGATTGTCGGATCGACAGCGAGATAGAATGCCGGACGGTTGAGCAATCCGCCGACGATGACGATATCACTACCGTCGAGCACAGAGAAAATTAATGATGGTGCGTTCGGCGTGCCGATCGGCGTGTGGCCGGCAACGATGTCTGGAACCGCTTTCTCTTCGTCCTTTTGATTGATGATTTCGACCTTCAGACCTTCTCGCTCGAAAAGTCCCGCGGCCTGCGCGAGGTAGGGAGGAAAGCGGCCGATACTGGGAACGCCGATGCCTATCTTGATTGCAGCCATCTGTGCTTTCATTGTTTGAAGTACTGCAATAGGTGCGCCGCTGAAAAGTTCAGCGTGCTTGCTACCGCATTTCGCAAGCGTCAGCGGTCATAGAGAGGCATTACTGATAGATCGTCTCAGATACTGACCGACCGACGCCTCGGTAACTTTTGCCCGCGACTCGCCCGCTGGCCATTCCATGATGATATTGCCGCGCACCAACGTCATCACCGGCCATCCCGTAACATCCCAGCCTTCGTAGACCGACCACGGCGTGATTGTGTGGAGAAGCTGCTTCGTGATTGTCGCACGCCGTTGCAAATCGACGACGATCAGGTCGGCATCGGCGCCGGGAACGATAACGCCTTTCTTCGGGTAAAGTCCGAAAATGCGCGCGGGATTTTCACTTGCGACCTGCGCCAGCCTTTCAATCGAGATGCGGCCTTTGTTCACTCCCTCGCTCAGCATCATCGGCAGCATGCCCTCGACTCTCGAAGGAAAGCCGCTGATCGTCGTCCAAACATTACGGGTTTCCATCGATTCTCGGGTTCGGGTGTGGGCGACGTGATCGCTGCCGATGCAGTCGATCGCGCCCGATGCGAGGGCGTGCCAAAGCGTTTCATGAGTAGAACGATCTCGCAGCGGCACGTTGATCTTCCATGCGTCCTTGTGGAGCACCAGATAGTGCGTGCCGATCTCGCTATAAACAGTCAGGCCCTCGGCCCTGGCTTTCTCGATCTCTGCAAAGGTTTCCGCAGTGGTCGCATGAACGATATAAATCGGACAGCCGGCGATACGGGCGTAATAAAGATAGGTTCTCGCATGTCCGGCTTCGGTGAATGCCGGCGAACGATCGTCCCACGCTCCCATATCCGTCCGACCCGCGGCCACCAGACGCTCTTGAAGCACGCGTGCGATCTCCCAGTTCTCGCAATGGAGCAAAGCAATCGCCGGCGCGCCGAGCTTCGCCACGGCGGTGAAGACGTTGTAGATGCTACCGTCGTCAAATGAATAAGCCGGCCAGGAAGATTTCCACGGCCCCTGCATTTGCAGGTGCAACTTGAAAGAGCTGATGCCATGTTCTCTGGCGAGGTAAGGGATCTCGGCGACGTGCTCGTCCGTGCCGAGAATCGGCGTCAGGAAATAGTCGATCGCCGCACTGCGCGATGCCTCATAGTAGAGCGGCATCGCTCGAGTAAATGACGGAATATCCGCCGGTCCTTTGACCTTATCCGCGCCACCGGTAATTGCCAGGCTCACCAACTGCATTCCCCACGTCGTAACCCCGGTTGCCGCGGCCGCTCTCGTTTCGGTCTGGAAGTCGTCGGCGAGCGGTCGATGACTACCTAAATGGCACTCCGGGTCGATTGCGCCAGGCATCAGGTATTTGCCGGCCAGATCGATTTCGCGGTCGGCAGATGGCAAAAACGTGTCCCTGCAAACGGCGGCGATTTTACCATCGACGATCGCAGCGCCACCTTCGATGATACCGCCGGGCGTGACGACCAGACCATTCTTAAAAACTATATCGGCAGGTTTGCTAGCCATTTTTGTAATCCATTTATTTTTTGACTTACTTTCTCGCCTCAGCCAGATAGCTCAAGTCGATGATGCCATCGACCGGTGCAGGCGCCTTTGGCAGGCCGAAGTCTTTCCAGCTCTCCGCAACCTTGCGCGCGCCCTGCACATCGACACCACCGTCGCGCGGAATTGTCTTTTTGGTTTTCATATAGAGCGCGTAAGTTTTTTCCGCTTCCTCTTTATCCGATTTGGTGCGCTCGGCGAGCGCGCGTACAGCAGCCTCTTTGTTTTTCGGGTCATAGAAAAATTCGCACGCTTTCAGATACGCGCGTAGAAAGCGCACCACGGTCGGGCGGTTCTTTTGCGCCCAATCGCGCCGCGCTCCGGCAATCGTGTACTGGAAATTGTCCACATAGTCGGTCGAGAGTCCAAGCGAGTTGAATCCGGACGCCAGCGCGATGAAGTCCGAGGGTTGGTTGACCAACGCGCCCGCCACTCCGCCGTTCTGCACCGCCGCGAGACGCTGGGGGGCGCCGCCGAGACCGATCAACTCGTAATCAGCGGGTGTCAGGCCGTTGGCCGCCAACATGCGGGCAAAAATATAATTCAGCGGGTCGGTCGGTCCGGTTACCGCCAGTCGTTTTCCCTTCAGGTCGCCGTAGCTCTTGATCGAGGGATGAACGATCAACGTGTAAATCGGCACGGTCGAGTCGCCGGCGATGACGACGAGATCGGCTCCCGCTGAATTCGCGCCGAGCAGATTCACCAGATTCATTTGAGCGATATCTGTCGAACCGCCAACCAGGGCCTGCGTAGTAGCGGTGGTGTTGCCGCCGATAATGCGCTTGAAGTCGATGCTCTCTTTGACGAAAAAGCCTTCCTGCTCGGCGATCAAAAAGGGCCACGTGGACGCCGTCAGAACGATGTTGCCATAGTTGATCGGCGTGAGTTTAGAGCTTTGCTGCGCGTGAGCGACATCGATTGTGATCGAAAAGGCAAGCAGGATAATGCAGGCCAGTCGTATGAGAATACGATACATCGTAGGACCTCCTCTCGTCGTCAACTATCCGAACGTTGCGGAGCCAGGCTTTTTATTTTAAAGCGCGAACCTACTAGGACTTCAGTCCCTCGACAAATCGCTCATTTTTGAGCCGCTCGATGATCGAACTGTCGACGAATTCCTTGGGATCTCGTTTGGCTGCATCGGGATATTCCTTGCCGAAATTCTCCAGGATCAGTTTAACGCCGTCCAGCGTGGGCGCGATGTAATCCGGCATCAGCGATGCGACGAAATCAAATTCCGTTGCCATTAATTTGGGATCGGTGATCTTCATGTATTTGCCGATAATGCGCTCGCTATCGGCGCGGTTCCGCTTTAAAGTCACAATCGCTTCGGTGCCGCACTTCATGTAGCGATAGGCGAGCTCGCGGTTCTTGTTCAACCAACTCTCTTCCACTACCACGGACGTCCAGGGAAACGGGATGGCCATCTGCTGCGCGGTAGCGAGCACGCGAAAACCGAGCGCTCGGGCGTTATCGGTGGCGGCGGCGCCCAGGAAGGTATACTGGATTGTGCCCGCTTTGAGCGCGGCGACGCGACTCGAATCGCCGCCCATCTGCAGCATTTTCAAGTCGCGATCGACGTTCAGTCCGTTTTTCCGGAACAGGTAGCGAAATCCTTGGTCGGTGGACGAGCCGAAACGAGAG
>Ga0207657_10008879_pt1 | contig 10167 bp, 11 predicted proteins | sample KBSC33metaG_FD_184316 | JGI IMG/M metagenome (GOLD analysis project Ga0207657, IMG submission 184316) | Corn rhizosphere microbial communities from Kellogg Biological Station, Michigan, USA - KBS C3-3 metaG (SPAdes) (version 2) | ecosystem: Host-associated > Plants > Roots > Rhizosphere > Soil ... | reverse complement strand
AATCGATTGCGACGCCGTGGTGGTCACGCGCTTCGGCGCTTACTTCACGGCCTTTGCCGCGCGCGCTCTTACCGTCCCTTTTTCCATGATCTGCGCAATCGCCGGAAAGGCCTGCTGCGCCGACGTCGGCACGGGCTTCCAATGCCGATCCGGCGCGTAGCCGAACGGGCGCGTTCCCGGTCCCGCTGCCGGCTCGCCGACGATGATGCGGCCCACCATGCCCGCGGCCTCGTGCGGTATGCACAGGTAGTCGTACACACCCGGGATCGTGAACGTGTGCTCGAACGTCGACCCCTTGGCCGGATATTCCGCGAGCAGCATTCCCGAATCCCACGGCTTCGCACCCTCCGGGATGCGCAACTCGCGATCGCCGTTCGCCGGGTGATAGGCGGTCACCGAATGGTAGCCGTTGACCTGGATCCACCGCACCGTATCTCCCGGCTGGATACGCAGGCCGACGGGATCGAAATAAACCTCCGCGCCATCTTTCGACATGACCGCGCGCACCTCGAACGTCGCGCCGGATGTGGGCGCCGCGACCAGCAGCGCTACCAGTGACCCGCATGCCGCGAAAAACCGAGCCCGCAGCCATCGCCCATCCGGTATACCGAATTCGATCATCGAAGCGCACCCGGACGCTCCACTCGGTTGCGCTTCGTCCGCGACCGCCAGTAACGACCTACTTGAGGTCGGCATCCTGCTGTTGCTTCGTAATCAGCCACTCGATGACGTGGTAGTGCGGCTCTTCCACGCCGGGATGCCCCGGGTTGTAGACGAAATCGGTGTGGTTGATCTTCAGGTCACCGAGTTTGTCGCCCCTGCTTTCGAAATTCTTGTGATCGTTGAGATCCTTCAACGGAACCATGTACGTGACATTCACCAGTTTTCCCTTCTTGTCGTAACCGAGAAACGGTCCGATCGGAAGCGTCGACGGATCCACGTAAAGCACGCCGAGTCCCGGCAGATAATCGGGCAGCTTCACCAACGTGCTGACCTTCTTGAAATTCGCCGGCGGTTTGGTGTGGATATCGGCCGCGGTCGCTGCCCCTGCGGCGAGCGTCAGGCACAGGGCCGCGAATCCTGCAACCAAGAACTGGTGAATGCGCTTCATGAAGGTTTCCTTTCGCTGTAATGAGAGACATCGGTGACGTGTCGATTGCACGCGAGCACTTCGGTCGCTGTCGGCAACCTATGCAGTCTCCCTTGAGCGGCGCTGATTGGCCATCGGGTTTCCCTGACACTTCCTGTCAGGCTTTCGAGACGAGTTCGACGGAAAGACGCGATAGGCACGGAACGGTCGACGATCACCCAAGCCGCCGGCCGGCAGCTTCGACGCGGCAGCGGCGAAACGTGGTGAGGCGGTCTTCAACGGCCAGGGCAAATGCGCGGAATGCCACATGCCGCCCCTCTACACCGACGCCGGCTACAACGCTCACACGCCGGCCGAGATGTGCATCGATTCATTCCAGGCGGACCGCGGACCGACCGGAGCGATCGGCAGCACCTACGTCACGCCGCAGCTCGCCGGGCTCTGGGCGCGATCGAAGCGCGGCTTTTTCCACGACGGCCGTTTTCCGACGCTCCTCGAAGTGACCAACCACTACGACGCGTGCTTCAACCTCGGCCTGTCGGCCGGTCAGAAGAGCGACTTGGTCGAGTTTCTCAAGAGCCGCTAGGCGAGGAGAGGGGTCGTCGATGGCGGGAACGCTGCGCAGCGTGGTGCGCGCAGCGTTCACCGTCGATCCTGTCTACGTCGCTCGAGAGCGTCCGACGGCAGCCCGGCTCGCGATTGCGATGTCGATGTTCTTGAACTGCCGGCGCATGCCCCGGTCGCGTAGCAGATCGGCAAGCGTCACCTCGTTCAGGCTGCCGATGAACGCCGCACACGCGCGGTCCAGGGCGGTCTTCAGCGAGCATCCGGGCGCCAGCGCGCAGTCCACCGCAACGCAATCGACGATGCTCAAATCTTCCTCCATGGCGACGATGACGTCGCCGATGCGGATCGCGGCCGGCTCACGACCGAGCAACAAGCCGCCACCCCGACCGCGCGAGGAATGGAGATAACCGAGCTTCGCGAGCTTGTGGACCACCTTGCGCAGGTGCTCGAGCGAGATGCCGTAGTACGTCGCGATCTCGCCCATCGTGCACATGCGGCCGTGCCGCCGGCCGACGAAAAGCATTACGCGCAACGCGTAATCGGTAAAGCGGGTGAGTTGCATGGTGGTTACGACGATTGAGAGCGCGACGCGCGAGTGGCCGCAACGAGATCGCCTTTCGGCGCCGGCGTGAATATACACCGCGCATCAGCGCGTCGGCGACGTCGATGTGGGGTGCGACGCCACGAGCGAATCGAAGCGGCCCCACACGAGCTTCGCGGCAACTGCGAGGAACAGCGCGGCGCCGATCAGCAACATGCACTGGCCGAGGCGCTGCTGATCGTCGAGCAAATAGACATTGCACAACCGCTCCGGCCAGATCAGGTAGAGCCAGCCCAGGCGAAAGAAGGTCGCGATGAACTCGACCAGGAACACGCCTCGGACGATGAAGCCCATGCGTGGCCAGCTGAGCGCGAAGGGCAACCCGATCAGCAGCGGCACCGAAAAATACTTCGCCGCGTCGATCAGCGGCTCGGTCACCGCGGCATCGAGCGTGCGCGGCAGCATCCAGAACGCGCTGGCGACGCTCGCGAGCACCAGCCCGGTGATGCCGCGATCGTTCCAGTCGGCGGCAATCGCCCGCGCGCGCGCCGGGATCGCCCGCGACAACAGGCAACCGACACCGACGAGCAACGGGATCTGCAGCAGCATCTGCGCGGTCATGCTCGCTTCGAGCGCGTGCTTCACCGGCGGCGCCAGCAACACGAGGAATGCGCATGCCGAGACGTCGATGGGATGGCGCTGCCAGTAGCCGGTCATCGGTCGACGTTTTGCAGCAGGACGCGCCCGGCAAGCCGGGGATCGTCGGCGTCGAATATCGCCACCAGTCGCCCGCGCGGATCGACAAGGTGGATCGCCGCATTGTGCGTATAGCCGCCAGCCCCGTCGGGAATGACTGTAATGCCGAAAGCTCGCTCGAGCCGTTCCAGAGCATCGGCTTCGACGGGCCGGCTGGCGAACCAGCCGGCGCCGCGGTCGCGCGAACGCTGCAGGTAAGCGGCGAGTTGCCGTGGCGTGTCGTGGTTCGGGTCGAAACTGATGCTCAGCAGTTGGAGCTTGCCGTGCGCGAGCGGGCCGGCGAGGCGGTCCTGCAGTTGCGCAAACTCGCCTCCCAACGCGCGGCAATACGTCGGGCAGCGCGTGTAGATGAAATCGACGAGCAGCCACTTTCCGCGAAAATCCGCGAAGCGGATGTTCGCGCCCGACTGGAGTTGCAGCGCGACGTCCGGAATCTCGGCCGGGTGCTGCCGCACCGCGAGCCGCCGCGCGGACTCGGTGGTGAATGCCTGGAACCGATCGGTCGCTGCGCTCAACGTGACGCCACCCGCCAGCAGCAGCGCCAGGCTAGCCAGCAGCGAGCGCAGCATGCGCATTGCCGGTCGGCCTCGACAGTCCGACGATGATCTGAAACGTGAACACCAGCATGGCTGCGATCACGAGGGCTGCGCCGACCGTTCCGGCCTGGTCATACGCAAGCCATGGCGGCAGGTGCACGGCAAAGCGCCGCGGCGTGCTGAGATGCCCTGCGGCGAGGAACGCGAAGACGAATACCAGGCCCCCGAAGACATAGAGCGGAAAGCTCCACCTGTCGCTGGCGCGAGCCGGTGTGCGCTGGCCGATCAGGTGAAACATCAACGCGAGCACCATCGGCAGCACGCCGAGCAGCAGATAGAAATGAAAGTGACCCGGTACCCACTGGGTGTTGTGCATCAACTTGTTGACGCCGATCGTACCGTCGACGATCGCCGGAACGATGCCCGCTGCCCATCCGAACATCGAGAGCATCAGCAAACTCGCGGGCATCGTCCAACGCATTCCCGAACGGTAGACGTTGGTCAACGCGCCGTAAACCGTCACGGTGAACACCGGCAAGCCGGCGCAGTAGGAAATGATCTGGCCCATCACCAGCATCCAGTGCGGCATGACGTAATCCATCATCAGGTGGTGCGGATAGACGATCAGCACCATCACCAGGCTCGATGCCCACGACCACAGGAAAGCGCGCGATATGGGGTAAGGCCGTCCGCTGTAGCGGGGCAGCAGCTCGTACACGGCAATCACCGCCATGTAGATGCTGGCATTGACGAACATGTGCCCGAACAAAAAGATCAGGTTCTTGACCAGCAGCGCGTTCGGCGCGACCGAGGGGAAATAGATGTTGATCAGGCAAATCACCAGCACCACGGCGCCGGCGAGGATCCCGACCGAGTTGGTGATCGCCACCATGGTGCTCGCGACCACCGTTGTCGGGTGCGACTTGTCGATCTCTCCGCCAAACAGCCACTGCAGACCGAGTGCCCGCCCGAGGTTGCCGTAGACACGGATGATGGCCAGCATCGCATCCAGATAGAACAGCAGGAAGCCGACGCCGATCAGCAGATAGCCGAGCATGAACAGCGCGGCCGCATTCGTGCTCCAAAGGCCCATCGAATGCACGGGCAACGGATAGAGGAACGTCCATGCACCGGCGTATCCGCCGAGGAAGACGGCTCCGAGGATGGCCAGCGCCCCGAGCATGAACAGCACGTAGTTCGCGGCGAAGATCGACAGGCTGAGCCGCACGTACTTGCGCAGGAAAAACCACATCACCGCGCTCGAGGCGAGAACGATCGTGCCGACCATGCCGGCGCCGTGCGCGGTCATGATCTCGTAGAAAATGTTGGGCGGGACGCTCATCCACGTGCTTTGGCTCGTGCGCATCGTCAATCCGAGCAGCATCATCAGTACGAACACCAGCAGCGCCGATATGAAGTAGAGGTTGAGAACGATCCGCTCGTCGCGCGTCAGCGCCTCGTTCGCCGGGTGCAGTACGCCCACCGTCTGCGCGTCGCTCATGGTTTCCCTCCGTTGCCGGCCGCGACGACCTCGAATTCGGTCACCATGCCGTGATGCGCCAGGCCGCAGTATTCCAGGCACATCACCCGGTACTTGCCGGGTTCGGTAAAGGTATAGAGCAGCCGATTGGTGAAACCGGGCATGGCCTGGACCTGCGTGACGATCCGGTCGTTCGGGCCGTAAATCGCGAAACCGTGGTTGACGTCGACGCTCGTGACGTCGAACTGCACGGGTTTGCCGAGCTCGATCCGGTTTTGGCTAAGTTGCCACGACCACTGCCGTCCCACCGCGGCGACGACTTGAGCGGACTCCGCTTGGGCATGTTGATCGGCGATCGGGAACGGCTTCAAGGAGGCGTAGGCGACGCCAACGCCGAGCAACACCAACGCGAGGAACCACCATCGCCGAATCGCATAGGCGTGCTTCTGCACCGTCGATGGATCGGCCGGCTTGCTCGCGTTGACGATCACGAAGACGAATGCCAGCGTGACCACGCCGATTCCAGCAAGCGTCCACATCCAGACATGATCCTGGGTGATCATTCATGCCTCCGGCGCTTAACATGTATGTGGCGGACATGAATGTAGGCGCGAAGGATGGGCTTGTCAACATCGGATCGAGTTCACCCTACCGGAATCGTCGAACTTTCCCGATGGCCGCGCCCCGCGATGCCATCTACGCTCCGGCGTCGGTTGCGGATCATGACGACACGTAGCGTCTATCCCGTGAAGTGGTTCGGCGTTACATTGCCGGCGAGTCGGGAAGCGAGCGGCATCCGTGCAGGCGGCGCATGGCCGGAAGCGCTCGGCCGATAGGGAGAACACCAGGATGGGACGGATCCGGGAACTTCGCGTTTCACCTGCCACTGCGCCTGCGCGGCCCATGCCATTCGATTCGCCGCCGCTCATCGAGCCACAAAGGACCCTGGGAACGCGGACGTTCGATTTTTCCAGAGAAGTTGCCGTGATGGCGATCATCAACCGGACGCCGGACTCGTTCTACGACAAAGGCAGAACGTTCGGGCTCGAACAGGCGATTTCAGCCGCGCACGCCGCGGTGGCCGACGGGGCCGACTGGATCGACATCGGCGGCGTGCCGTTCGCGCCGGGCCCGGACGTGTCGGCCGAGCAGGAGATCGACCGCGTCGTCCCCGTCATCGAAGCACTGCAAAGCCACGCGGGAACCGTCATCTCCGTCGATACGTTTCGACCCGAGGTCGCGCTGCGCAGCATTCGCGCCGGCGCGCACGTCATCAACGATACGAGCGGCCTGCGCGATGTCGCCATGGCGAAAGTCGTGGCCGACAGTACGGCGACGCTCGTTCTCACCCACAGCATTGCCGCGCCCCGCACGGCGATGACGCGTCCCCGCTATGACGACGTCGTCAACGACGTGGTCGCCTTTCTGCGCGAGCGCGTCGAACGCGCGGTCGATTCCGGTGTTCCCGTCGAGCGCATCGTCGTCGATCCCGGGTTCGACCTCAACAAGAACACGCGACATTCGCTCGAACTCGTACGCCGGCTCGATGAAATCGCGGCGATCGGGCTTCCCGTGCTGGTGTCGGTGTCCAACAAGGACTTCATCGGCGAGACGCTCGACAAACCGCAAGGGGAGCGGCTCGAAGGCAGCCTTGCCGCGGCCGTGGCGTGCATTCTGCAAGGCGCCCGAATCATTCGCGCGCACGACGTTGCAGCCACGGTCGCTGCCGTTCGACTGACCGAGGCGATACTCGGCTTTCGCGAGCCGGCCTACGTTCGGCACAACGCGGAGTAGGCCGTGCAGTGCAGCGACGAGGCGTTGCTCGCGCATTACGCCATCGCGGAGCGCACCGTCCAGCGCGTCCGCGCCAACTTCATTTCCAGCATCGACGGTGCCGCGACGCACGAGGGACGCACGCGCGGCCTGAACAACGCCGACGACAAGAAGGTCTTCGACATGTTGCGCATGATGTGCGACGCGCTTCTGGTCGGTGCGGGAACGCTGCGCAAGGAAGGCTACGAAGAGCTGCGCCTCGAGGATTCGGCCGTTGCGTGGCGGCTCGAGCATGGACTCGCCGCGCAGCCGACACTCGCGATCGTATCCGGCCGGCTCGGCCTCACGCCCGAGATGCCGGCACTCGCGCAGGCGCCGACGCGCGCGATCGTTTTCACGCACGGACAGTCGAGTCTCGAGCAGCGGCAACGCTTGTCGCGTACCGCGGACGTCGTGATATGCGGCGAGAGCGTTGTCGATCCGCACGTGATGCTCGCGGCGCTCGCGAAGCGCGCACTCCTTCAGGTGCTGTGCGAGGGCGGTCCGCACCTGTTGGGCACGCTGATCGAAGCGGACTGCATCGACGAACTGTGCCTGACGCTCAGCCCCGTCGTGGAGAACGGCGATGCGGGACGCATCACGGCCGGCGCTGCGCTGACGCCACGCCCGATGCGACTTCGGCATGCGATCACGGCAGGCGACACACTGATTTTGCGCTACGAGCGTGCGCGATGATGCCGGTGCGTCGACGAGCGTCATGAGCCCGCCTGCGTCGCGCTTATCGCCGCGACCCCGGCACGGGCACTCGATTCGATGACGCGACTGCTTTCGGTCAACGTCGGCCTGCCCAGGGAGGTCGCGTGGAGCGGCAGGACCGTGTGGACGGGCATCTGGAAGGCGCCCGTTCGAGGACGGCGCTTCGTGCGGCGCCTGAATATCGACGGTGACGGGCAGGGAGACCTGGTGGGCCACGGCGGCGAGCAGCGCGCGGTGCTCGTCTACCAGATCGACTCCTATCGCCATTGGGCAGCGCAGTTGCAACGCGACGATTTCACGTGCGGACAGTTCGGCGAGAACTTCACGATCGACGGCTTGCCGGACGACGAGGTGTGCATCGGCGACCGCTACCGTATCGGCAGCGCGGTGTTCGAGGTGACGCAGCCGCGCGTGACCTGCTACCGCGTCGGCATCCGCATGCGCGAACCGCGGATGGCCGCGCTGCTCGTTTCGCATCTGCGGCCGGGCTTCTATTTTCGCGTCATCGAGGAAGGCGACGTCGGCGCCGGCGACGAGATCATCCGGGTCGCCGCGGGCCCCGAGCGCATGACGGTCGGCGAGGTCAATGCGCTGTTGTATCTGCCCGGGCATCCACGCGACAAGCTGCAGCGCGTGCTGCGCATTCCCGCGCTGAGCGTTGGCTGGCAGGATTCGTTTCGCGCGTTGCTACGCGACGCACATAGCGATTCCGAGCCCGGCAACGCCGGGCTTGCACCCGCGTCGGGACCACGACCGGCGTGGAGCGGATTCCGGCCCATCCACGTCGCCGAAAAACGGCGAGAAAGTGACGACGTCGTTTCGCTCGCGCTTACGCCGCGGCACGACGAGACGCTTCCGCTGCCGCAGCCCGGTCAGTTCATCGTGGCGCGGATGAGACCCGAACCCGCCGGCACGCCGCTCCTGCGCAGCTATTCGTTGTCCGGCATGCCGAGCACGAGCACCTATCGCATCGGCGTCAAGCGAGAGCCGCGAGGCATCGCGAGCGCGTATTTGCATGACCGGGTGCAGGTCGGCGATCGGCTCGACGTGAGCGCACCCAGGGGCAACTTCATCGTGCCGCGCGGCGACGGACCGGTCGTGCTGCTCAGCGCCGGCATCGGCATCACGCCGGTGCTGTCGATGCTGCATGCGCTCGCGGCGAGCCACTCCACCCGCAGGATCCACTGGATCTACGGCGCCCGCGACGCCGCGCATCATCCATTCGCCGAGGAGACGCGGCTGCTCCTTGCGCGACTACCGAATGCAACTGCCGAGGTCCTGTACAGCAGGGCCGCGTCCTCCGAGCCGCCAGGCATCGGCTACGACGCGCGAGGCCGTGTGACGGTGGGTGTGCTGGAAGAACTCCGCGTGCAACGGGCCGCCGACTTCCTTCTGTGCGGGCCCTCCGGCTTCATGCGCGACTTGCGCACGGGCCTTCTCGACTACGGAGTTTCCGCCGACCATATTCACACCGAAGTGTTCGGCGCCGGGGAATCGGGCACGCCCGGATTGATCCACGTCGATCGTCGGCCGCCGCATTCGCTCGATGTCGGCGCCGGCGATGTCTCCGTCGCCTTTGCGCGTAGCGGCGTAAGAGCGGGTTGGAATCACTCGTATCGCAACTTGCTCGAGGTCGCCGAAGCATGCGATGTCCCGGTGCGATGGTCGTGTCGCACCGGCGTCTGTCACCGTTGCGAGATCGGGCTCGTCGCCGGCAGCGTGATGTACGACCCCGATCCTCTCGACCCGCCCGCCGAAGGAAACGTGCTTACGTGTTGCTCGCAGCCGAGAGGCGACGTCGTGATCGACTTGTGAGCGGGATCGTGGGAGCATGATGCCTGCCGGCGCAGCGAGGATACCGCCGGCGAAGACGTGCGGATCAATGATGCCTGCCGGAGGCGTTGATCGTGTCGATCCCGCAGGGAGTCGAAATTTCGGACCATCGGTTTGCCGAGGAAGGGCCTCGCCGCTCCTCGCTGATGCCGGTCGTTGCCCGTGACCGCTACGGTCGAACGCGTCCGGTCGCGACCTTTGCCGATGACGCGGAAAGCGCGGTGCTCGCCGCCAAGGTACGACAACTGGCGAACGAGCTGCACGAGCTCTATGACCATTCGCCGTGCGGCTTCCATTCGATCGACAGCGCGGGCTTGATCGTCCGGATCAACGACACCGAGCTCGGATGGCTCGGATACACCCGAGACGAGGTCGTGCGCAGGATGCGGATGACCGATCTCATGGCACCGCAATCGCGCGGCCTGTTCCCGGCGAAGTTCGAGTTGCTCAAGCAGCAAGGCCAGTTGAACGATCTCGAATACGAGATGAAGCGAAAGGACGGAACGGTGTTTCCGGTCCTGGTCAACGTGCTTGCCGTCTTCGGTCCGGACGGCCGTTTCGATCACAGCCGGGCGAGCGTCGTCGACATCAGCACGCGCAAGCAGGCGGAAACCGCGCTAAGGGAAAGCGAATTGCGCAGCACCGCGATCGTGCAGGTCGCACTGGATTGCATCGTTACGATCGACAGTCACGGCACGATCACCGAGTTCAATCCCGCGGCTGAGAAGACCTTCGGCTACTTCCGCGACCAGGTCATCGGCCGGAATGTTGACATTATCATCCCGCCCGCCATGCGGGGGGAACACCATACGGGACTGGAGCGTTACTGGACGAC
>Ga0207657_10008877_pt1 | contig 10168 bp, 6 predicted proteins | sample KBSC33metaG_FD_184316 | JGI IMG/M metagenome (GOLD analysis project Ga0207657, IMG submission 184316) | Corn rhizosphere microbial communities from Kellogg Biological Station, Michigan, USA - KBS C3-3 metaG (SPAdes) (version 2) | ecosystem: Host-associated > Plants > Roots > Rhizosphere > Soil ... | reverse complement strand
CTCGTACCAGCGCCCGAACGTGAGACCGCAGCGCTCGAGCCAGTCGTAGAGCTCGTAGTACGACCGCGTGTGCACGTGATCGACGCGGCGCATCGCAACGGCATCACGAGCCCGCTGCCGAACGTGCCCGCGATGGCACTCGGCGCCGTGGACGTCACACCGCTCGAGCTCGTGGCCGCCTATGCCCCGTTCGCCAACGGCGGCATGCGGGTCACGCCGCGACTCGTGCGTCGCATCGAGGCTGCTGACGGCACGGTGCTCTGGAGCCAGGAGATCACGCCGCCCGACACGGTGATGGATCCGCGCGACGCCTACCAGCTCACGGACATGCTGCGCGGCGTGGTCGACGATGGCACGGCGCGTGTGCTGCGGGACATGGGAGTGGATGGCCAGGTCGCCGGCAAGACGGGCACGACCAACGACGCCGACGACGTGTGGTTCGTCGGCTACACGCCATCACTCGTCGCCGGAGTGTGGTTCGGCTACGACACGCCGCGCCCCATCGCGCCGCACGCGTCGGGCGGCCACCTCGCGGCTCCGGCGTGGGCAGAGTTCTATCTGAATGGCTGGCGCGAGCCGGCGTCGAGTGCCAACGCGTGGCAGCCACCGCCGAACATGGTCAGCCGGATCATCGATCCGGAGACCGGCATGCTCGCCAACGACTGGTGCCCCGACCGAAAGCGCGAATGGTTCAAGCCCGGCACCGAACCGACGCAGCTCTGCAACGTGCACTACGAGCCGCAGCCGGACTATTTCCCGATGCCGGATGACTTGCCACAAGTGCCGGATCAGGTGAAGAAGGCGACGCAGGGGATCGGCAAGGTGTTGCGCCGCATCTTCCACTTCTGAGAGCTGACAGTGCCGGCCTAGAGCACCCCCAGCCAAGAGCTCCGGGCCGCCTCGAACCCTGGAAACAGCACGTCCAGCCTCTCCGCCCCCAGGTGCTTCGCCGCGACCTCGGAGAAGACCGACCGGAAATCCGTCGTGAGCGCGAGGTCGCGCCCTTCGTACAACTGCTCCGGCTCCAGGCCCGGCCACTTTCCATATACCTTGCGGCCGCGCACGTCGCCGCCGATGACGAACAGCGCCGACGCATGGCCGTGATCGGTGCCGCCATTGCCATTCTGTCGCACGGTGCGCCCGAACTCGGACATGGTCATGATCGTCACATCGGCCATCCGGTCGCCGAGGTCGGCGACGAGCGCCGCGATCGACTTGGCAAAATCGTCGAGGCGCGCTGCGAGCTGGCCGGTGGACGCCCCCTGGTTCACGTGCGTGTCCCAGCCGCCCACGTCGGCGAAGGCGACTTCCAGGCCCACATCCGCCTTGATGAGCTGTGCGATCTGCATCAGCCGCTGGCCGAACTGCGTCCTCGGATACTCGGCACCGTTGCGCGGGAGGTAGCGCTGTGGATCGGCCGCCTTGAGGATCTTCACCGCCTCGAACATCTCGCCTCCTGCGGCGTGCACGACATCGGCCGATCCGGTGCGGTAGAGCGCCTCGAGCCGGTCCGCCGCGGGGCCGGCGGCGCGCACGCTGAACTCGTCGAGCGAGTTCATGGCGATCGTCGGCGCGGGACCTTCGAGCATGCGCGGCGTCTGCTGCGTCATTGCCACGGCACGGAAGGGCGACGGTGCGCTCTCGTGCGTGCAGCCGGCTTCACAGGTTCCCCTCGTTGCGAGGTAGCGATTGAGCCAGCCGTCGCGCGTACTCTTCTGGTCCGGCGTGCCGGTCTCCATGTAGTCCTGCGCATCGAAGTGCGAGCGCGTGCTGCTCGGGCTTCCCACCGCGTGCACGGGCGCGAGAATCCCCATGTCCCACAGCGGCTTCATCGGCGCAAGCGCCGGATGAAGACCGAAGAATCCGTCGAGATCCACCGCGCCGGCAGGGCCGGCGCCGAGCGACGGACGCGGAATGGCGATGTTCGGACGCAGACGGTAGTACGCCGCCTCGCCGTGCGGCACCACGACGTTGAGCGCGTCGGCCGCGCCGCGCTGAAAGAGGCAGATGAGCGTCTTCCCGCGCGCCGCGCCGCGCGATGCAGCGCCCTTCAGCACTTCCGCACCGAATGCCGTGCGCCGCAGAAAGCTCGGACTGAGCCCCATCGTCACGAGCGCCAGTGCGCCGGACTTCATGAATACGCGTCTGTCCATTTGGTACCTCAGAGAGCGTCTGTCATCCTTGCTTCAGCGCCGCTGAAACTCCGGCGCACCGATCGCCAGTCCGACCACCTGCGCGAGTCCGGTCAGTTGCACCGGCCTGCCAAGCCCGCGCGCGACCGCGGGTCGCGCCGCGCCACCCTTCGCTGGCCGTGCGTCGCGCATCGCGGGGTCGTCCCTCTTCTGCATCGAGGGGTCGACCGTCATCGCGCCAGTCGTGTCCGCACGCGCCGACAGGGTGCGCGCGAGCGGATTCTCGCCGTCCATCAGGATCTGTCGCGTGTCGGGCGACACGTGACCACCGAGGAACGCGTCCACCACCGCGTCCACCTGCTGGTCGCGCGGCGCGCCTCGCAGCTGTTCCGCCTGCGACCACTGCGCCACGCTCGCATTCGGCAGACGTCCGGCGGCGAGCGCCGCGCCGAAGTTGATGCGATTCAGGATCGCGCCGGAATTCATCCACGCTTCGCCCGTCTCGGGCCAGCCGTTGGGATCGCGATGACCGAAGATCGGTTGGCCGAGAAATGCCACCACCTGTGCCGAGCGCATCGAAGTGTCGGGCTGCGCACCGAGCGCGCGCAGCGACGACGCCACCAGCTCGAAGGGTGACTTCACCTTGGCGCGATATGCCGCGCGGCTGAAGAACTCGGGGCTCGTGACGATGGTCCGCACCGTCTCGCGAATGTCCCCGTCGGTCCGGAGGAAGGTCTGCGCCGCGCGCTCCACCAGGGCGGGCGGCGGATCGTCGCTCACGAAGCGCACCGCCAGCTTGCGCGCGATGAAGTGCGCCGTGTGCGGATCGCGGGCGAGGATGTCGAGCACCTCCTCGCCATCCTCGATGCCGCGCCCCGCCGGCAAGCGGTGGCCGAGCACCACCTTCTCGCCCGCATCGTGAATGGCGGGTCGGAAGGTGAACTCCGCGTTCTGGCGCGGGTTCATCGTCCAGCCGGTGAGTGCGCGCGCGACCTCGATCACGTCGTGCTGGGTGTAGCCGCCGTCCACGCCAAGCGTGTGCAGCTCCATCAGCTCGCGCGCGTAGTTCTCGTTGAGCCCGCGCTTCGCCCGGGCAGCCTGGGGTACCGGACGGGCAGGCATCAGCACTCCGCCGCGTCGCGGCATGCGCCGGCGAGCCGGTTCCTGCATCGCCACTTCTGCCGGGTGCAGGCTGTCCACGGTGCTCTGCCACTGATCCAGGTAGAACAGCATCGCCGGGCTCTTTGCGACCGCGCCGAGCAGGTCGCGGAACCGGCCCATGGCGTACGGCCGAATGACGTCGCGGTCGTAGGCCGGAATGAACAGCCGCGTCACGCCCTTGCCGGCAAAGACGGAGAAGTGGTTCTCCCAGAAGTCCGTCATCACCTCCTGCAGCTGCCGCTCACTGTCTACCGCGCGCGCGAGCTTCGCCGACTGCAGCTCGCCGAGCGCGCGCTGGCTGCGGCGGAGCTGCTCGCGCAGATCCGTATTCTGCTTCAGTACCTCCGCACGGAGATCCTTCTTGCCGGCCGAGTCCCCGCTCCGCGCGAGCTGCGCCTGCGTTTGCCGGAGTGCCTGCTGCCCCTTCACGTAATCCGCCACGACGTCGCGCGTCGGGCGGTCGAGGCTCTCATATGAAGTGGCGACGAGGGAGTCCATCGCGTGGTCGTCGATGTGGTCCGGTGCCAGCTGGAGCGCGATCCATCGGTCCACGCCCAGCTCGCGCACCTTCGCCACGTCGCCGGGGCGAGCTCCGAAGGCGAGGCGGTTGAGCACCTGCTGCACCTGCTGATCGGCCGTCTGCTCGCGCGGCTCGGTCGGCGGGACGACGATGAGCGGCGACGTGGCAGGACTGCCTGACTGCGGCAGGTGTGCGACCGGCGCCGCGCAGGCGCCGAGACACAGGAGGATCGCGACGAGCGACCGTCGGCTGGACATGTTGAACCCGGAACTGGAAAGAGACACATGGAAGACGGCGAAGCCGGCCAATGGTTAATTCCCGGCGCCCCTGACGACCGTTTGCCTCCGTCCGCTTGCGGAACAGCCACGAGTTCGTCTAGGCTAAGTGAGCCGGCGCTGCCGCCGCTCCGCCTCCCCGCCGCCGCGTGATCAGTCCGCTCACCCCCGCCGACGACTTCGCCCGACAGCTCCCGTTCGACGACCTCGCCGCCCTCGCCAGCGCGACGATGGCCGAACGTGGAGTCGTCGTATGCTCACTGAGCCCCGATGGCATCGCTGCCGTCCGCCGCGACCTTGGCGAGACGCGTACCGATGCGTTGATGCGCGAGCTGAACCTGTTCGTGCGACGGAACCTCCGCGGCAGCGACGCCGTGGCCATGGCCGGCGACGAACTGGTGCTCCTGCTCGGCGCAGCCACGTCGCTTGCCGAGACGGTTGGTCAGCGACTGCTCGCGGCCAGTCGAGGCCATGTCTTCTCCGGCGGGGCATCCGATCGATCGCTCCGCCTGACCCTCTCGCTGGGGATCGCCGCGTCTCCCGCCGACGCGCAGACGTTCGGCGCCCTGCTCGACGCCGCGCGTGCCGCTCGGGCGTCGGCGGGCGAGGACGCCCTCGCTTTTGCCAGTGCGGGACGGGTGGGTGCGCTGGAGGTGGGTCGCTTCGTCGGGCGCACCGAGGAGCTGTCGCGATTCACCGATTATCTCGAAGACATGGTGCGCGGCGTCGGCCGCGTCGTGGCCGTGGTCGGGGAGACGGGCGTTGGAACGAGCGCGCTCGTCCGGTCGCTCGAGCCGGAAGTGCGCATGCGTGGCGGCTCGCTCGTCGCGGCGGCGGCGCGTGAGCGCACCCTGTCCGCGCCGTACGCCGTGTGGAGCGACGTGCTTCGCGGCGTGCGCCGCCTGCCGGTGAAGAGCACGCGCGGATGGCGCGAGCTGCCGTCGCTCGATCGCTCACTCGAGCGGCCAGCGAACGACCCGCCGCGCGGGCGCAGCAAGATCCGCCTGCTCGAGGAGCTCGCCGATTTCCTGCGGCTCGCCGCGCAGCAACGACCACTTCTCATCCATCTGGAAGAGCTGCAGTGGGCCGACGGCGCGTCGTGGGACGCGCTGGAGTACCTCATTCCGCAGCTCGAGAGCGAGCGCATCCTCATCGCGCTGAGCTTTCGCACGCGCGAGGACGACGATGACGCGGCGGAGCGCTGGAGTCGGCTCGCGTCGCGACCGCGCCATCACGAGATGCGCCTCACGCGACTCACCCGCGACGACGTGAAGCGCTGGCTCGAGGGGTCGATGCGGGGTGAGGAAGTGGGCCGCGAGCTGCTCAGCTATGTCTACCGCACTACGGAAGGCAATCCACTCCTCGTCGGCCATCTGCTGCGCGACCTCGAGGAGAGCGGGCACCTCGCCAACGAGGAGGGGCGGTGGCGGTGGAGTCCGCCCGCCGAGCTGCCGCCGCAGGCCAGCCTGCACGAGCTGCTGGCGCGGCGCGTGGAGCGACTGCCCCAATCGGCGAGGCAGGTGCTGGAGGCGGCGGCGGTGCTGGCGCGTGACTGCGATGAGGGACTCGTCGCGGAGATGACGGGACTGCCGGCGCAGGACGTCGCCGCTGGTCTTGCGCAGCTGGCCGCCGCCGACCTGCTGGTGCCGACCTTCGAGCGCGTGCGCGGCGCGCTTGCCTTCGCGCACGAAGAGGTTGCCCGGGCGGCGCGACGCCTGCTCGACGAGCAGCAGCGTGCGGCGCTGCATCTCCAGGCAGCACACGTGCTCAGCACGCGACCTGGCGTATCGCCGACGGAGATCGCCGCACACTATGAGGCCGCGGGGGCGAGCCTCGAAGCGCACGAGTATGCACTCCTCGCCGCCGACGCCGCCCTGGCGCTGTACGAGACCGGCGCTGCCGCCGAGCTGCTCGCGTCGGCCGAGCGCACGGCCCCGTCGCCGGAAGCGCTGGCGGATGTCCGCGTTCGCATGGCGTCGCTGGCCGAAGTGGCCGGGCGCTATGAGGAGGCGGAAGCACTCTGCGAGCTGGCGCTGGGCTGGTACGAGGAGCAGGGCGACCGACTGCGCGCGCTGCGCGTGAAGCGGACCCGGATGCTCGTACGCATGACGCGCGGTCAGTCGGCGCAGGACACGCTCGCGGGCCTTCACGCGCTCGAACAGGAGGCGCGCGAGGTGAATGCCGATCCCGAGCGCGCCGCCATCCTGCTCCTCATCTCCCAGACGCACTGGCGACTCGGCGATCCGGTGGCGGCCAAGCGCGTCGCCGAGGAGTGCGTGAACATCGCGGAGCGGGTGGGCGATCCGGCGCTGCTGTGCGACTCGTGCAATCGCCTCGCGATCACCGTGCAGCTCGAGGATGCGGCGCACGCGCGCGCACTGTTCAATCGCTCGCTGGTGCTGGCGACGGACATTGGCGACGTGGTTCGTCGCGTCGGCCGGCTCAACAACCTCGGCATCCTCGAGCTGATCGAGAACAACTGGGACGAAGCGCGCAGCGTGCTTCGCGCGGCGGTGGACGAAGCGCGAACGGCCGGGCTCACCGAGTTCTGGGGGCGCGCCGCTCTCAACTCCGGCGTGCTTGCGGCTCGGGTGGGTGAGTATGACGCCGCGGCGGAGTACCTCGGTGACGCGCTGCAGTTGTGCGCGAATGTGCAGAACAGCGAGCTGCAGCTCTACGCCACCTACAATCTCGCGCACCTCGAGCGGGATCGCGGTCGGATCCGCGAGGCAGGCGAGACCTATGAGCTGGTGATGGCGCTCGCCCAGCGCATCGGTCAGGCGGAGGTGGAGTACGGGGCGAGGGCCGGCTTCGGGCTGTGCGAGCTGGCGACGGGCGCCGTGGAGTCGGCCCGGAATGCCGCCCAACTGGTGGGTCCCTTCCTGGAAAGCCGGACGGACTGGTTCCAGGGGCGGGAACTGGGGGAGGCGCTGGCGCTCCGTCTGGACCTGCAGGAGGGTCGACCGGCAGCCGCGGTGGCGCGCCTGACGGAGGCGCTGGCGCTGGCCAACCCCAGCGATGTCTATGGGGCAGCGTGGCTTACGGCGGAGTTCGGGGAGGAGATGCGGCCCCACGCACCGGACTTGGTGACCGAGGCGCTGAATCGGTACGCCAGCCGTCCGGAGGTATTGGCCAACCCACGGATCCGGGACCGGTTCGCTGTCTTATTATTTGACAGCAAATCCACTATTGACCGAACCGGCCGAGATCGGTAGACTGGAGCCACAGGAAAACGGACTGGCGATGCAGCCGGTTCGGGCAGCACCAGACCTGCAAAAGCACCGCTCCGGAACCTCGTCGTCGGTCCACATGACGAGTGCGCCCGAGCGCCATCCGCGTCTCGCGGGGTAATCTATGCGTCAGCGTAACTACTGGGTCGTCGTTGCCAACGTGGCGGTCATCGCCGCGCTTGCCGGCTGCTCCGACAACACCTTCGTTGCCCCCACGGCGCAGCAGGACGCTGCTTCGAGCAGCGCGCCAGTGACGATGATGGCCGCGCCTGAGGGTCGTCCCTCGCTCAGCCTGAGCGGCACGGGGCCGAGCAACACGTCGTCGGACTTCACCGTCGGTCCGCAGGGCGGTGTGTTCTTCGTCGGCAACCACGCCGTGGTCTTCCCGAAGATGAGCATCTGCGATCCCAAGACCTCCGTGTACGGTGAGTGGGACGCGCCCTGCAGGACGATCGGCAAGCCGATCCAGATCCACGCCGTCGTTCGCAACGAGAACGGGCGCACCTGGGTGGATTTCAGCCCCGAGCTCCGCTTCGCGCCGTCGGCTGATCCGTCGCGCTGGGTGTGGATGTACATGTACACGCCGGACGCGCGTGGCGCGACCGGCGACCTGTCGCGGTTCAACATCCTCTACGCCCAGAGCATCGGTGGCGTGACGGTGGACGACGCGGCCAGCGACCCGACCCTCCGCACCTACGTCGATACGCGGACGGGAATCTCGGTCCGCCGGATCAAGCATTTCAGTGGCTACACGGCGTCGGCCGGTCGCGATTGTGAGAGCGCGCTTGGCGAGTGCACGAGCGACACAAGCAACGGCTTCTGAGGCTCACTGATGTCGAACAACGAACGCGCCCGCCCACCAGCGGGCGCGTTCGCTTTTGGTGCCTCGCTGCTCGTTCGCGCGGTGAGCGCGGGTCTGGTCAGCTTCGCGGCAGTGGCGGGACTCCTGCTCGGCATCGGCCGTCGTGCGGGGACGCCGTGGCGGCCGCTCAACGCCGCGGCGCAGCTGATCATCGGTGTGCGCGCTGATGGTGTCTGGAATTTTCAGTCGGATGTGACGCCGATGGGGTGTCTGGTGGTTCTTGTGTTGAGCATGATGGCGGGATTCGTCGCCGCGTGTGTCACCGCGTCGCGTCGGACTCCGTACGTCATCCTGGCGACGGTCGGTGTGGCTCTCGCCGGGTACTTCCTGCATCTGCACCTCGCCGCTCGCACGCCGGGCGGACTCGCTGCCCTCCTCTCGGTGGGAGAGCTGCGTGCACTCTACGTAACGCTGGCAGTCGCACTCGCAGGTGGTATACGCCTTGCCCTTCCACCCGGTGAAGGGAGCAGGACGCAGGTGCTGGGGTAGTACCGTCGTGTTGGACGTCGCCATGCAGCACCTATTTCTGGAGGGAACATGGATATCCTCGTGATGCTCGAGGACACTCGGGATCAGTCTCCGGTCCTCGCGCACGTGAACTCCGTTCCCTCACCGGTGGCCACGGAGCGTCCGGCGAGAGACATCGTGACGTTGTACGGCGCGCCGAATGCGGAGTCGCTGGCGCTGGCGCTCGCCGCCGCCGTCGAATCGCGCCGGCGTGGTGATGGCCACGACAAGGCGGGCGCCATTCGCCATCTCGGAGTCTCCACCGAACATGGAGCGATCGGTGACGCTGCCTGGCGCGACGCGTGTACGGGCGAGCTGGTGACGCGCGACCTCGAGATCCCGCTGGAGATTCTCCAGACCACGGCCACCCAGTTGCTCGGCGAGTGCGGCCAGATGATCCGCCGACTGGTCGCGGGGCTCGCGATGCCCGACTGGCCCGATGGTGCGCGTCGCGCACTCACGATCTCCATCGGCCCGGTGGTCGGCATCGCCGCCCCGATCCTCGCCCCGCTCGAGTCGCTGCTCGATCGGCTCCGGGAGGAGGATGGGATGGCGTACGAAGGAGACTGACTGCAACCGCAGCAGCAGGTACCTCGTACTTCGTAGCAGGACCAGGGGGCCGGCCATTCCAATGAATGGCTGGCCCTCTTCTTCTGGCTTCTCGACCGATCAAGAAGCGGGGAGCGGACAAGGCCGGATGAACGGACTGAAACGGCAGGATCTGTCCCGTGTTCGGGCTCGGCTCCGCGCGCCGGGGCCGGCCGCTTTACCCCCGAAGTTCTTGCTGAAGTGGGAACGGCCTTGGAATCCTCCGCCGCGCATGGAGGCATCCCGACCGAGAAGAGAATCCTGCCGTTTCGCACTTCAAATCCCGGCCTTTTCCGTTCCCTCGCTTCGCCAGGCGCGCGCCCCGAGAGAGGGCCCAGAGCCGCATTGGACCAAGCGAGCGCACAGGTCGAGCTACGAAGTACCAGGTACCGAGTACTTCAGTCGTAGTGACCAGGGGAAAGTCCCCAATACGATCAGTAGTTCACCCTGCTTGACACCCTGTCCCGTCGGCGGCATCTGTTAGGCGCAATCCGTCGCGGGGACCCCGGCTCTCCCCCTGCCTTCGCCATGCCCCCGACGACCGCGTCGCGAGCGGGCCGGCGGCGCCCCCAGCATCGTCACCCTCTCCTGGCACGAGTGAGGTACGCGCATGCGAGAGTACCGGGGATCGGAAATCCGCAACATCGCGGTGGTCGGACACGGAGGGAGTGGCAAGACCAGCCTGGTCGACGCCCTCGCCTTCGTGTCCGGCTCCAGTAAGCGCCACGGCAGCACGACCGATGGCACTGCCCTCACCGACACCGCGCCAGAAGAGATAGAGCGCGGCTACTCCATCAACCTCGGCTGCGCATTCGCCGAGTGGATGGACACCAGGATCAACCTGCTGGACACGCCCGGCTTCCTCGACTTCCAGGGCGATGCGATCGCCGGCC
>Ga0207657_10008875_pt1 | contig 10169 bp, 9 predicted proteins | sample KBSC33metaG_FD_184316 | JGI IMG/M metagenome (GOLD analysis project Ga0207657, IMG submission 184316) | Corn rhizosphere microbial communities from Kellogg Biological Station, Michigan, USA - KBS C3-3 metaG (SPAdes) (version 2) | ecosystem: Host-associated > Plants > Roots > Rhizosphere > Soil ... | reverse complement strand
CCGCCCAGCAGCAATATCGAATCAGCTACCGTGAGCAGGTTGGCTACGTAGCTGTGGCCGACATCAGGCTTCCAAAGCCTCTCGTCACGCAAACCATCTCCTTCGTGCGCGGCAAACCCTATTCCGGCAACTCCTCCAAGTGGGCTGCCGAGGCGACCAAATATATCGGCACGCCCTACGACTGGGGCCACGCGGATCTTCGGAAGGGAATCGACTGCTCGCATTATGTGGAAGCGATCTACAAGAAGGTCGGGGAGCCCTGCCCTTCGCCTCCAGTCCACAACATGGAGAAGTTCGGTTCGCTCGTCGGCTTCAAGTCAGGCCCTTGCGAGGTCGGTGGCCTGCCCAAGAACTTCGCCACCTCACTACCTTTCGATCGCCTGCAGCCGGGCGACCGGATCATCATGCAGAACCGTGCCGACGGCCCCCACAAGAGCGACCACCACACTGGCCTCTATCTCGGCGCGATCAACCTGCCGAACGGCCGCCACTTCGAGCACGCGATGATCGACGCTTGCGGCTCGACGGGAGTCACCGTGCACGATCTCGCAACCAAGTATTGGGGCATCTACAAGTACGCCCTCCACGGGTCCGAAGGCCGCTGGTCATTCATCGGCCCCACCGGAGAGTGGGCCCTCATGACGAAGAACCCTCCCTTGAGGGGGGCGACTGGGGTGAACTCCAACAGCCGCGCCGGAGCCAAATCGAGGGTTGGCAGGTGAAAGCTCAAGCAATCGCGTTGGCCATGCTGACAATAGCAGGCGCCCTCGCCAGCGCCGAGCCCAAACGAATGGCGCTGCTCGTCGGCGTCAATGCATACCCGTTCGAAGCCGCCAACCAACGCCTCAAAGGCGCGGGCAACGACGTCGGCTACATGGGCCTGCTCACCAGCTACTGCGGCTTCAAGAACAAGACCCTTACCGAAACCGCAGCAAAGCGAGCCGCCATTCTCCAAGAGCTCAAGAATCTGGAGACTCAGGCTGGGGAAGGCGACCAGGTCCTCTTCTATTTCACGGGCCGCGGCTCCATTGACGCCAAAAAGCCCGGTGGCACCGGCCTGTCCCAGACCCTAGTGCCCATCGACGGCGCCGCCGCCGCGTCCACCGGCGACATCTCCATGAGCGAGTTGGAAGCGTGGGCCGCGCGCATAGAAGCAAAGAAAGCCACACCGATCGTCATCACCGATTGCGCCTACTTCGTCTCGGGAAACCCTGCCACACGAGAGAACCGCTTCTATCAAAACAAGCCAAAGGCTCTCGTCCGCAAAGGAACCCCAAGGGGGCAGCTCTGGAAGGGCCCAGGAATCTTTATCAGTGCGACCGACCCGACCGGCAATGCCTTCGAGTGGCGCGTGGACCCCGTCACCGACAAATGGCGGAGCGCGTTCACCGACCTGCTCGTCGGCCGCACGCTGAGCCGCCTGAAGAAAGGCGAGACGCCGACCTATGGCGATCTCACGACCTTCCTCCAGGGTTACTGGCGCAAAGACCCCAGCTACATGCCAAAGACACGGCCCGCGCTGGTAGGCAAAGGCGAAGAGATAGCGTTTGCTATGGCTCCTGGCTCTCGCCCCGCACCCACACCCCAAGTGGAGCAACAGGTCCAAGCCGAGGCACAGAACTTTGAAAAGAAGCGCCGCATTCTAAGAATCGCCATTGACGCCGACACCAGCGTCATGGGTGAAGAGGAGCGCGGCAATCTCGTCCAGAAGTACACGCCCGCGATCTCAACCTGGCTTAAGGCCAACCTCGATGGCGTGGAGGTCGTGCCCACCGGTGGCGATCAGCCCGATCGATCGCTCTACCTCTCCATGGATTCGGGCAAGCTAAACATCCGTGCCGTGGGCGACGAGATCACCGAGCGCGACGCCGTCATCGGCTCGGGCTCCGATGCGGCCGCGGCAATGGCGGCCGCGAATGCAAAGGGAAGTCTTGGCCAGTACCTGCAGAAGCAGGCATACGTTCAGCGAATCTGGAACCTAGTCGAAACCAATCAGCCGACGCTGGATGAAAGCGTCAAGCTCGTGACGGCTCCCAGTCCCACCAGCCCAGGAAAGCGAATCTCCTACCACGTCACCGGCCCGTCGAACAGCTACCTCTATCTCTTCGACCAGGACGACTCCGATGGCATCGTGGAGATGATGTATCCCGCTTCTTGGAAGCGAGAACCCACATTCGAAGGGGATCGAGTCTTCCCGATTCAGGTCGCGGACAACACTCCCGCAGGTCACACGTTTGTTAGAGCGCTCGTTATAGTCCCGAGTGAGGGAACGACGCTGCCTCCGCTGGTGACATCGCAGGAGAACTTTCCCGCGGCGCTCCTCGCCCACCTGAAAGCCCTGATCGAGGGCCTTGCCAACGGCTCGATCAAGTGGCGTGCGGCAGATTCTAAGTACCAAGTGACCCCCGGTTAAAATTACTGGGCGGAGCCTTATCGAGACATTCGCACTTTTGCCTGCCCCCAAGTTGCGCCTCGGTTAAGTACAATCTCTGTGCTTTGAGAACGAACGAATTCGACCCCCTGGCCTACATCGAAAGCGCCTTCCTCGACCGATCTGAGACCGAGTCGGCGCAAGTGGAGGTGAAAGACGATGAGAATTCGCTCGATGTCGCGATTCCGACCATTTCCAGCTACCTGAACGGCAGCCGCTCCAATGGAAGCGCCACCGCCTTAAAACCTTCCCCCGCTTTAAAGACCGAACCGGTCGTCACGGTCGAGCAGGTCGAGCCTCGCCAGGAGCCGACGGTCAAGTTCCGCAAGACGCTGATGAGCGCGCCGCGCCCCCGTCGCGCCAAGAAGTCGTCCCCCGACCAGCCCCAGATCGACGCCTCCGTGCAGTCGCTGTGGGAAGGCCTACCGAAGAACATGGAGTTCCTCTTCGGCTTTTTCGACGACTCGGTGACCGCGAACTACTACCGCGGCGAGTTCAAAGAGTCCCGCCAGGACCTCATCCGCCGCCTGCTCGATCCCGAGCTTTCTCTGGAAGAAACCAGCCGCCTGCTAGGAGTTTGCCCAGCAACGGTGCGCCGCTATACCAACCGAAAGTGGCTGACCCACCACCGCACCACCGGCGGCCAGCGCCGGTTCAGGCTTAGCGACATCGTGAAGTTCGTCGAAGTGCACGGCCGCTTCCCCGAAGCCTAAACGCCCTTTGGGAGTGCGCGATCTTGCTCGCGCTTTGTATTGGCGCGGAGCGCCTTCTTGGCTGTTCCCGATCTTGAGGCATTACCGTTTCGGTTTTGACTTCTTGAGCCGCTTCAGCTCTGCGCGAAATGACGACGCCCCCTCTTGATCGCCATTCGCCTGAGCGAACGCTATAAGCATCTCCGTCATTTCCACGTCGCGCTCCCACTTCTCCAGAGGGGTGCCACCCTCCGCAGCGGCCAGCTCAGCCTCCCAGCGCTTGTACGTGAGGGCTTCCTCCAAGTCGCCCTTCTTCTCGGCGATCCGCCCGAGGAAAAGGTAGCAGCTCTTCTCGTTGGAGCGGTGCCCGCTCTCCTGCGCGTCGTCTAGGGCGACCTTGAACAGCGGCTCGAGCGCTATGTACTCCTCGTCGGTGTTGCAGTTCATCTGCGCCAGGGACAGAGCCCGTCCGGCTTCACTCTTGTTTCCGGCAGCCCGGTAGCAGTGGAAGGCATCAATCGCGTGCTGGCGCTTCTCGGCATCCTCGCCCAGCGCGATGGAGAGCGAAAAATGGCAGCCTGCCATGCCGAATGTGTCGCCGAGTTCTCGATACAGCTCTAGCGCCTGTAGCGCATATCTTTTAGCTGCCTCTCTGTCCGCCAGACCAGCACCACGTGCTTTCGCAGCCACCACGTCCGCAATGAGCTCGCGATCACCTAACTTCCTCGCCAGTCGCTCAGCCTCGGCAAGCCGTTCATCCAGAACCTTCTTGTTAAATGGTGAGATGGCGCTGATCAGAGCCCGCACCTGATCGTGCTCGTTTCCGCTGGCCCGAAATGCTTGCAGTGCCTCCAGGGCCAGCGTCTCTGCCCGGTTAAATGGAGACTCCTCGTTATCCGAGCGAACCCACTTCACGAGTTGCGACAACGCCAGCAGCACCTCTCCTTCGCCATTCCTGTCGCCCGTGCCACGCGCACGGGCAAGCGCATGCAACGCCGCCAGCAGGCCCTCTTCGCTCCGGGAAAAGCTCAACCTTGGCATCCGATCCGATTATCACACGAGCTTGGGCGTAACGAAGGCAGTTGACTCCGAACACCCGCAGCGCACAACATTCTAATTGGATGTGCCGACGGTGACGCCATGAGCCTCCGGATCGCGATCTTTACGGATAGCGCCCTGCCGATCCTGAACGGCGTCTCCGTTAGCGTCGACTCCCTCGTCCGAGAGCTCCGCAACCAGGGCCATTCGGTGCACCTGTTCTGCCCTCAATTCCCGCGCCACCGCGAGTCCGACCCGAACACCTACCGATTCCGCGCGATCGAGACTCCCTGGACGAAGGGCTTCCCATTTGCCTACCCGCCCTACATCCGGATGCTGCGCAAGTTCCGGAGGCACACCTTTGACGTCGTTCACATCCACACGCTCGGGATCGTGGGCTTCGTCGGGCTCCGCTGGGCCGAGAGCCATGAACTGCCGGTGGTCGCGACGTATCACACGCTGTACGATCGCTACGCCCACTACGTCCCCGGCGTGCCACGCCGCTACATACGGTTCAAAATCGCAAAGCACACGAACTATGTCTTCAACCGCGTTCACCACGTAATCACGCCCAGCGAGGCCTCCCTCAAGTGGCTGAAACGGCATGCGGTCAACACTCCCGCAACGATCATTCCCACCGGCGTGCAAAAAAGAGGCGTATACGATCGAAGCGAGGTTCGTCAGGCGATGGGTATTCCACCCGAGCAGCGGATCATGCTCTACGTTGGACGACTGGCCCAAGAGAAGAACTTGCCGACTCTCTTCGAGATGGCGGCCCTCGCATTCCGAGAGGACCCTCAGCTGCGACTGTGGCTGGTCGGGGATGGACCTTTCCGGGCCGAGTGCATGACCTATGCTCGGCGGCTCGGCATCGGGGACCGTGTGCGGTTTGTCGGCTTCGTGCCTCCGCATGAAGTCGAGCGCTACTACTCTGCGGCCGATCTCTTCGTCTTTCCTTCCGTGACGGAAACTCAGGGTCTCGTGATCCAGGAAGCGATGGCGCATGGCCTCCCCTGCGTCGCGATTGCGGGTGGCGGTGCCAGCCTCAGCATCACCGACGGAGTGGACGGCGTCGTGGTGCGCAAGAACGAAGCGAGCAGCTTCGCCCGCGCGGTTCTCAAGGTCCTATCCGACGAAGGCCTGTACGCTCGCTTGTCGGAGAGTGCCCTCCGATCCAGTCGCGAGCAAAGCACTGGGCGAATGGCCGAGCGCATCGCCGACATTTACCGCCTGGTCATCGACCAGCAAACGGGTGAGCGGAGGCTGTTTGCCACAGTCCGCTGAGGACCGCGGCCTCGCGGTCTTCTTTTCGACGCTTTTTTGTCTTGCACTTGCCCGTTTTGCTCTTGGATTCCTGCGAGTGCCGGAAGCGGCGGCGAAGCCGCTTTCTCTCGCCGTATCGATCGTTTTTCTGATCGTTCCAGTTCTTGCGATCTACAAGGCAGCCTCCGCAAAATGGTCGCCGCTGCGATCCCTCGCATTCATCCTCGGAGGTCTACTCGTCCAGTTTGGACTCTTGTATGTGGCCCAGAACGCATTCACTCAAGCGCCGATCGGCCAAGGCGCGGCAGTTGCGCTCTCGCAGGCAGGATTGATCTGCTGGTGCGTCGGCATCGGCGCGCTGATCACCACGATGCTCAAAGATCGCAACCTGCTTATCCCGGTCTCGATCTTTCTCGCGCTCTTCGACCTTTATGCGGTGTTCACTCCGAGCGGGCCCGTACAGGTCCTGATGCGCAAAGCTCCTCAGTTGCTGCCGTCGATTGCCTATCAGGCGCCGTCGGTTGCGTCCACCGCTTCCACAGCCCCAAGGGGCGCACCCGTGCTGCCGCTCGCCTTTGTGGGGCCGGCCGATTTCCTCTTCATGGGCATGTTTTTCGTCGCGGTGTTCCGCTTCGGGCTCCGCTCCGGCGAGACCTTCCGCTGGATGCTTGTCGCCCTCGCGGCTTGGATCTGCCTCTCGCCCCTGCTCGGCGAAATGCCCCTCCTTGTCCCGATCGGACTCAGCGTGCTATTGGTGAACCTGCGCGAGTTCAAGCTGAACAAAGAGGAATGGACCTCGACCGCAGTGATCGGAGCGATCATGGTAGGCGTCGTGATCTGGGGCGCGACGAGACCTAGACCGGTCCGCATCGTGCGAGAGTCGCAAGCTGGGCCTTCGCAGTCGGCGGCTTCCCAAGGATCTCCAGCACCGGCAAGCTCGCCATCGCCAACTTCTCCGGGTCCACTCCCGTCGGGAACCCCTCCCGCTCCAGGAAGTACACCAGGTCCTCGGTAGCAAGGTTGCCACCCGCGCCCGGGGCATAGGGGCAACCGCCCAGACCCCCGGCACTGGAATCGAAGATTTCGATACCGTCCTCTAACGCCGCGGCCACGTTCGCCACCGCCGTTCCCCGAGTGTCATGGAAGTGGTACGCGAATTTTGGTTTTGGGATGATAGGCAAGAGCTCGCGTGTCAGCCGCTTTACCTCTTTGGGAGTGGCAGCGCCAATGGTATCGCCAATGCTGATCTGATCGACGCCCAGTTCCATCAGCTTTCCGCACACCTCCGCCACAAGCGCAGGTTCGATACGACCAGCATATGGGCACTCGAAAGCCGTGGACACATAAGCTCGAACGACGCCGGTCATATGGGCGGGAACCTCGATCTTCTCCCCTTTAGCGTGTCGAGACAAAGCTCCCAGGCCGGCATGGAAGATCGGAATCATCTCCGCATAAAGGTCCAGCGTCTGCTGAACAGACATGTTGATGTTCTTTTCTGTGAAAACATCGCTCGCTGCGGTAAACACGGCGATTCGCGAAATTCCAAGAAGCATTGCGCGCTCCAGACCCCGCAGATTTGGAACGAGGTACGAAAAGTTCACCCTGCCCTGAGCAGTATGCCAACTCGGCTCTAGTGACAATGCCTCTACGATTTCCGCCACGTCTTCGAGCTGAGGTACCCACCTGGGCGAAACAAAGCTAGACACTTCGATGTTATGGAGCCCTGCGCCAACCAGCGCCTCGATGAACTGGAGCTTTGTGTTCGTAGGCACCAGAACCTTCTCGTTCTGCAGCCCATCTCGGGGCCCGACTTCCAAGATCCTAATCAAAGAACCCTCCCTTGAGGGAGGGCAGGGACGGTGGCCGCCTGACGCACAACTGTTGTCTTCATTGCGAAGCCGTAACCCGCACCATCAGAGCATCCGCCAAGACCTGATCGCCCTTGGCCACTCGGACCTCCGCAACCACTCCGTCGAAAGGTGCTGAGAACGGCTGCTGCGTCTTCATCGCCTCCAGCACCACGAGCCGCTCGCCCTTGCTCACCGGCTGTCCAGCGGCAACAAGCACATCAATGATCAGGCCCGGCATCGGCGCGTGAATTTCACCCGAGGCAGCGGCAGCGCTTCTGCCGCCGGTCTTTGCCCGCTCGATCTTGTATTGGCGGCCTTTATAGCTGACCAGCGTCGCGTCACCCGACCGAACCGCGACCGCTGTGAAAGTGCCTTCGGGAGTTCTAACGTAAAGCCGGTCCGCACCTTGCAGAACCTCGGAATCGGACTCAATGAGCTCGACCTCCACGCCATCGACGAACCGCTTCACGCGACCCCTGCCGCAGCCGAGACCTTCTTCGCGCGGTAATCAGCAGCGGCCGAAACAAAAGCCCTGAACAATCGCTCAGTCGCCGGGTTCTCCGGTGTCCGCTCCGGGTGCCACTGGACCCCAATCAGCCAGGGCCGAGCGGTGGATTCCAAAGCCTCGATCGTTCCATCTTCCGCCCGCGCCGCAACGCTCAAGTCCTTCGCCACGATCGCGGCCGCCTGGTGGTGGTAGCTCATGCCCGAAGCACTAGCAGCATCCACTACTTCTGCAACTTTCGACTTCGGAACCAGCTCGTACTGCTGCGATACCCCGCCCGTATGCATCGCTTCCGTGACTTCGGGCAGATGCTGATATAAGGTCCCGCCATGCAAGACGTTGATGCACTGGCATCCATAACAGATCCCGAGCACGGGCAAATCGGACGAGATCGAGGCGAACAGCCGCTTCTCGCTTAAGAACCGATCGGGATCCCCGAGGCATACGTTCGGGTTGTTCTCCTCCCCAAAGTGGCTCGCATCGAGATCATCGCCGCCAGGGATAAGCCAGCCATCGATGAGTTCCTCGATCGCCGCCATGTCTGCGTCCGGGGGAATAAGAACCGGAACCCCGCCCGCTCGCACAATCTCCCGCGTGTAGTTGCGGTTGCACTGAAGACGTCCGCCTGTGCGGTCGTCCTTCTCATCGTGCCCGATTTCGAGCGTGATCCCAATAATCGGCTTCATGAACTCTAAACAGTAATCAGAGAACCAATTGTCTCGACCTTGTCCTTAATCGCCTTCAGGAAGTTCGCCGCCCCCACGCCGTTCACCACCCGGTGATCGAAGGTCAGCGCCAGGTTGCACTGCCGCCTCATCTTGATCTCACTCGACTCTGGATCCAGAGCGTTGTAGACCTCGCCGATGAATAGCACGGCCATTGCCGGCGGAACCAGCACCGGCACCGCATCGCGAAGGCCGAAGTTCTGCATGTTCGTCAGGTGCAAGGTCACCGACTCGTTCGCCTGATCCCGTCCGCCGCGAGCCAAATCGATCTTCTCCCGCATGCGCTGCGCGAAGTCCTGCCACGCCAGCGTATCGCAGGAGTCCACAACCGCGGTCACGAGCTCGTCGCCCGGCAAGGCCACCGCGATGCCCATATTCGCGTGGTCATAAGTGCGATAGGTCTCGTCGCTCGGGATCGTGGTCCGGAAGACGGCGAAGTCCTTCAGCGCCTGAGCCACGCAGTAAGAGAACATCGTGAAGGAGCTCGGCTGGAACTCGCCGCCCTTCGCCTTGACACGTGCCCGAACGTTTTCGATGCCATCCCAGCTAATGGCGCAGGTGATCGTCCCCGGCACGATCAAAGCGTTGCCACGCACCATCCGGCTGTTGAGCACCCGCTGCTTCCCGGTGACCGCCGTTTCCTTGTATCCGGCGCCGGATGCCGGTGTGGAACCCACGCCGGTGCCCCCGCCGCTCAGGAAGACATCGATGTCGGCTGGCATGAGCTTGGAACCCGTCGCCGGAATGGTCCCGAGCACGTCGTCCGCAATGCCCTTTTCCTTCGCATAGGCACGGGTTCGAGGCGGAATACCCTGCACGCCACGGGCCGATGGCCCAGCAGACCCCAGTGCGCCCGAGCTGCTCTGGCTGCCCTGGGTTTCTGTCCGCATTCCTTGGCTGCCACTATCTCCGTGCGCCGGAGCGGCTTCTTCCACGCCGTCCGCGACTTCCATGCGAGCAACCTCGCCGCCGATCGGCAGAATCGTGTCCACGGGAGCCAGCCATTCCGTGAGCACGCCCTCATAGGGCGATTCGACGTCCATAACCGCCTTGTCCGTCTCCATCTGGTAGATCGGCTCGTCCCGTTTGACCTTGTCTCCGGGCTGCTTGAGAACGGCAACGAGGCGGGCCTCCTGGAGACCTTCGCCAATCTGAGGAATGCGCACGGCAATGACGGGCATGGGACTATTCTGGCATAGCGACCTTTTGGAGTGCGCCGCCTGCAAGAAGCCTCCCTCGAGGGAGGGCAGGGAGGGTGCTCAATAGCGACGGTCTTGGAATTGGGCCTGAAACGGAAGAACTAAGCTAAACCTAGTAACCTGCAACAGGACAGCACGTCCAGGCACATGATATTGCCGGATCCTTCCCAGATGCTGTTCACCGGCATCTCGCGGTACAGGCGGGGAAGTTCACTCTCCTCGCAGTACCCGATTCCTCCCAGTACCTCCATCGCTTCAGCCACAAACGGAATGCCCGCTTTACACACGCTAAATTTCGCGGCCGGGGTAAACAGCCGCGCCCAGGCAGCCTCTTGCGGATCGGCGCGTTTATCCCACGCGCGAGCCAGGCGGAACAGCAGCGCCGTGTGTCCCTCCAGCACCAGCGCCATCCGGCTTAATACCTCGCGCATTAACGGCTGATCGATGAGGTTTTTGCCAAAGGTTT
>Ga0207657_10008874_pt1 | contig 10170 bp, 8 predicted proteins | sample KBSC33metaG_FD_184316 | JGI IMG/M metagenome (GOLD analysis project Ga0207657, IMG submission 184316) | Corn rhizosphere microbial communities from Kellogg Biological Station, Michigan, USA - KBS C3-3 metaG (SPAdes) (version 2) | ecosystem: Host-associated > Plants > Roots > Rhizosphere > Soil ... | reverse complement strand
TCTGGTTCTGGTCAGAAGAGGGAAGGGCGGACTATCCGCCTGTGGAGGTTGGGAAATCTCACAATGTTTGCACAGCAGCTGAGAGAATCCCCTGGCAAAACCACTCAAAACACTGACCTTTTTCAGCCAAGACTGGCGGTTCTGGTGTCGAGAGCCTTGTGAACGGCCAAAAGTCGGCGCTTCTCGGCCGCAAGCAAGTTACTCAATTCTGGTCCTGAGTTGAGCGCGGAACAGCTATGCGCGAAGCAAAAGCCCCACAGCAACCGTCGCGGTTGCCTGATGCGTCTCTGGTTAACCTGATCAGCCCAGCTAGTGAGTGGGTCGGAGGTTCAAGAACAATGAGCAAGCGACAAGTTGCCGCGCCCCACCATCATTGGGCATCTGGTCCGGTTTATCGCACTGATCTACATTTCGCGGCGCCGAACCATTCAGACGATCGCGGTGACGCGACGGCCTTCCGCAAGCGTGTTTCCGGCCGCCGCGCATCTCGGGGGCGTGAGCCGAACTTTCCGCTACGAGCCTCGCAACGGCATCCCTTGAGCGAGTGGGATTTCGCATCGCATGGCGTGTGCGTCGTCCGAACGCGTCTCCCTGAGATGGCCGCGACCGATACGCGAGGCAAAGCAGTGGAGCCTCGGCATGGGGCATGGCCCATTTATCGAGCCAGCGGAGCCGCCGCTTACGAGCGGAGAGGGGCGGATAACGGTTTCACCACAAATTCGATCGCGAATGAAAGGCTCGAGGGCTTTCTAGAGCTGCCGAGGCGCGCACTGCGGCACCTCGCGGAACACTGCTTCCGCTTCGCCCCTGCCCGTCCTTGTCATACTTTTGGCGTGGAGCCGAGCGCGATCGTCCGTACGCAGTTCCGCCTTAGGTTGTTGGGTGACTGGTGAACCCCCGTGATGTCGTCGCCCTCGACTTGAGCGTTTGCGAAGTGAGACGATCAAAGGCGATCACTGCTACGTTATAGTTCGGGAACATAGATCGAGCCGATGGGAGGCAGTGTTCGTCTTGGATGTAACGAATGGATTCTACCCGGGCGTGTAACTCGGGGCGATCCGCTTGATCGGTTCCAGATTCGATCGAAGATCCCGGTGCAGTCGATGCATTCCGGGAAATCGCAGGGCTCGCATTACAGTCTCGCCGATCCGACTACACGTTGATTCCTCGGGTCAAAGCAGAATAAGTCGCGGCTCAGAAGGGTACCACGTTCTTCGAGCTATAACTCCGACCATCAGAAGCCATCATCCGCAAAATATGCCGGGGTAAAAACTCGAGATCGCAGCGCCCCAAGGAGACATTCCCATGCAAGTCTCACATTTCGCGCGCCGCAACTAAGGCTCAACGAAACGTCCGCTTCGCGCCAATCTCTGCCCTTGGGAGGCAGCTCGGCGAGGCCCGCAAGGGGACGTTGGTTCAGTCGATCGGCTGATGTCTGCTATCGACCCAAAAACAGACATAGAGGCTACACTGCGCTTCGGGCCGGTGAATTGCCGATTGGACCCTCAGTTATGAGGTACGACGCTCGATGTGATGTTCGGTTTAGGTATTCAGAGTGCCCTGACCGACTTCTCGCATCGGCCGGAGCCTCCGACGCGCGGTAAGATGTCGGGAAAGTCGCTCGACCTTCGTCATGACCGAAAACCGAGGAAGGCGGCTAGGTCACGGATCGGCTCGCCCCGATCTACGGATTTCGACCCGAACACGCCATTACTCTAGAGTCTACTTTCGATCCGAACCTCAGGGTTCCGCCCGAGGGACCTGGAAGACCTTGAGCTCGAATACGGCAGTGGACGCAGCAGGAAAATGCATTGAAACTCCTCGCACTTCTCACGGCGGCGATTGCATGTGCGACGCTACTTGCGGGCTCTGCCGCATTTGCCAAACCGCCGACCAATTGGGATGGATTGGTCCAAGTCAAATCGAAGCGCCTTGATTTGGTCTATCTTCAACCGGGCGCCGATTTCCGCGGCTACACAAAGGTTTTGGTCGAGCCCACGGAGGTCGCGTTCGCGAAGAACTGGCAGCGCGACTACAATCGCGGAAGCCGGGCGCTTTCAGCGCGCGTTTCTGATCGCGACGTGCAGGATGCCGTTACGGAAGGCGTAAGGGCCGCCAGCAGTATTTTCACGGATGCATGGACCAAGGGCGGGTATGCCGTCGTGACCGAACCGGGTCCCGACGTGCTTCGGGTAAAGACGGGCATCGTCAACATCACGGTCACTGCACCTGAACAGTCGACGGCAGGGCGGTCCTACAGTTTCTCTGGTGAGGCTGGCTTTGCAACGCTGTTCGTGGAAGCGAGGGACTCGCTGACGGGTGCTCTTATGGGGCGTGCCATCGATCAGGGAATTGCCGGCCACAACAGCGCAGCATGGCGCACCGCCGCCAGCAATCGTGCAGACTTCCGCCAATTGGTTGAGACCTGGGCAAACATCAGCGTGCGCGGAATAACGGAGCTCAAATCCCTACCCCCCGTCCGGCCATAACCTCGCCCTCGAAGGACATGACCGTGACGCGCGAATGTCTGCTTTCCGCTCATTTGATGCCGGTACATCCCCTGATTGTGCGACTGCGGGTATGTCTGAGACGTTTCGCAGGGCCGGCAGCGAAATCACCCTGCAGACGGGCAGACTACGGGGCCCGGTCGAACTGATGGAGGAGCCTCGAATGAATTTCGTCCGCCTCGCCCTTGCCACTGCGCTTGTCATCTCGAGCGGCGCCGCAGTCGCCCAGACCGCCACCGATGCGGGTTGCCTGATGCTCAGCAGTGCGTTCGCGCAGAAGTCGGCTGACGAGCAGGTCAAGAAGATCGCGGAGACGGCATATTATTTTTATCTTGGGCGCGTTCTTGACCGTACCACGGCACCGCAAATGAAGGCGCTACTCGATCAGCAATCGAAGGTGATCAATGATGCAACGGCCACCACGATGATGAAGAATTGCGTTCAGACGCTGCAGAACCGATCGGATTTGGTACAAAGCCTCTCAGCACCGGCTCCGCCGCCGGCAACGAAGCCGAAGCAATAGGCAGCAGCACCGGACACGCTGTTCCAGAAAAAGCGTCTCGACGAACGTTGCCCACCAAAAAAGACGGAGACAAACCGGGCTGCGCGTTCGCTCAAGCCATCGGGGCAGGCCCGACGGTTGCTACTTACCGCCGGGCCTACGCAGAAGGAGGGTCGCGAAGGGGGGACCGAAGCGTACCCTCATTACCCCTCTATCCGCGCAAAACGGCAACCAATACCGGGATCTTCCCTAGTGGGCACTAAGACCTGCCGAGCGGAAAATGTTGATGGCTGAGGCGACTGACTCGGCCGACGGAGGGTCCGTATCCTCCAGACGATAGTCGATCCCGAGCCGGTCCCATTTGTATTTTCCCATTTGATGGAATGGCAAAATCTCGGCACGCTCCACGACGCCGAGCGATGCAGCGAATCCCGCTACGCGGCCGATCTCATCAGGGTCGTCGGTTAGACCAGGGACAAGCACGTAACGAAACCACATTGGCCGCCTGAGCGTCGACAGCCGGCGACAGAAATCGAGCACCTCAGCATTGTCCATGTTGGCGACCCGCTGATGCTGTTCCGCGCTGAACGCCTTCATGTCGAGGATGACGAGGTCAATGGTTGCGAGCTCATCGTCGGATAAATGATTGCCGTAATAGCCGTTCGTCTCGATCGCGGTGTGGACCCGCATCGTCTTTGCTGCCGCGAAAAGCTTTGCCGCAAATCGCGCCTGCATCAAAGGCTCGCCGCCGGAGAGAGTGAATCCGCCCCGCATCGCAATCAGACCGGTGGCGTATTTCCGAATCTCGTCCCTTGCTCGGTCGATGGTGACTGGAATGCCGTTCGACAGGGTCCAGGTGTCGGGGTTGTGGCAATATTGGCACCGGAACATGCAGGCGGTGGTCCACGCCACTAGCCGAATTCCTGGCCCGTCAACTGCCGATCCGGTCGTAAAGGAATGCAGGAAGCCTAGGTCACCCGTCTTCAACGCCGAACGAACGTCAATTTCCGGAACTTCTTTGCCCTGATCGACGCGCATTTCGAATGGGCTTGCAGCCTCCAGCGCGACTTGCTGAACCGTTTCGGCGCTCGTCACTTCAGCCGCCGTGGAAGGTGCGGTTGATGACATCCATTTGCTGCTCGCGCGTCAGGCGCACGAAGTTCACCGCATAGCCTGAGACGCGGATGGTCAGGCTCGGATACTTCTCAGGATGGTCCATCGCGTCGAGCAGGGTCTCGCGATTGAGGACGTTCACGTTCATGTGATAGCCGGTGGCGCCGAAGAACCCGTCGAGGATGGCTGCGAGGTTCCTAGCCCGGTCATCGTCGTTGTTGCCGAGCCCGGTGGGCACCATTGTGGACGTAAGTGAAATGCCGTCCGCCGCGTCGCGGTAGGGAATCTTGGCGACCGACGCGGCCGAGGCGTGGATGCCGTGGCTATCGCGACCATGCATCGGGTTGGCACCAGGGGCGAACGGCTCGCCTGTGCGGCGACCGTCGGGCGTGTTGCCGGTCCCCTTCCCGTAGACGACGTTCGACGTGATCGTCAGCACCGACTGGGTGTGAAGCGCGTTACGGTAGGTGGGATATTTGCGCAGCTTGGCCATGAAGGTGGAGACCAGCCAGGCCGCCAGGTGATCGACGCGGTTGTCGTTGTTGCCGAAGCTTGGGAACTGCCCTTCCGTTTCATAATCCACGATCAGTCCGGTCTCGTCGCGCACGACCTTGACCTTCGCATATTTGATCGCGGACAAACTGTCCGCGACGACGGAGAGTCCCGCAATACCAAAAGCCATCGTTCGGACCGGCGCATAGTCGTGCAGCGCCATCTCGATGCGCTCGTACGCATATTTGTCATGCATGTAATGGATGACGTTCATCGCCGTGACGTAGACACCGGCAAGCCATTCCATCATTGTTTCGAAGCGTCCGAGCACGTCGTCAAACTCGAGGAATTCGCCTTTCACGGGCTGCGAAATGGGGGCGATTTGCTTACCCGACATCTCGTCGCGTCCGCCATTGATTGCATAGAGCAAGCACTTGGCGATGTTCGCCCGAGCGCCGAAGAATTGCATCTGCTTGCCCATGAGCATCGGCGACACGCAGCAGGCGATCGCGCCGTCATCGCCCCAGGCGCTGCGCATGATGTCGTCGCTCTCGAACTGGATCGAGCTGGTGTCGATAGAGACCTTGGCAGCGAAGAGCCGGAACGGTTCGGGTAATCGCGGCGAATACCAGATTGTGAGGTTGGGCTCCGGCGCGGGACCAAGGTTGTACAATGTCTGCAGGAACCGGAAGCTGGTTTTAGTAACGAGCGGCCGGCCATCGTCGCCCATGCCACCGATCGACTCCGTAACCCAGGTCGGGTCGCCGGAAAAAAGCTCGTCGTATTCCGGAGTGCGGAGGAAACGAACGATGCGCAGTTTGATGACGAAATCGTCGATGATTTCCTGGGCCTCGACCTCGCTGATTTTCCCACTTTCGAGGTCGCGCTCGAAAAATATGTCGAGGAAAGTCGACGTCCGGCCCAGCGACATCGCGGCGCCGTTTTGTTCCTTCACTCCCGCGAGATAGCCGAAGTAAAGCCACTGGACCGCTTCGCGCGCGTTGGTTGCCGGCTTGGAGATGTCGAATCCGTATTTGGCGGCCATCTCCTTGAGCTCGCCAAGGGCGCGGATTTGCTCGGCCAATTCCTCCCGATCGCGAATGATCTCGTCGGTCGACCACTGGCGATCCAGCGCGGATTTCTCTTCCTGCTTGCGCTCGATCAAACGGTCTACGCCGTACAGCGCGACACGGCGGTAATCGCCAATGATCCTACCGCGGCCATAGGCGTCGGGAAGGCCCGTCAGGATGTGGGAACTTCTGCAGCGCCGGACGTCGGCTGTATAGGCGTCGAACACGGCATCGTTGTGCGTCTTGCGATACTTTGTGAACGTCTCCTCGACCGCGGTGTCGACTGTGTATCCGTAGGTTTGGAGCGCATTGGCAACCAACCTGAAGCCGCCATTCGGCATGATAGCCCGCTTAAGCGGAGCATCGGTCTGCAAGCCGACGATGATCTCATTTTCCTTATCGATGTAGCCTGCTTCGTGCGCCGTGATGGAACTTGGGATCTGCGAAACGTCGAGGACACCCTTGCGCCGCTCTTCGGGGAACAACGCCTGAATTTTGTCCCACACCGCAACCGTGCGTGCCGTCGGCCCCGCAAGGAAGGCGGCATCGCCGTAATAAGGCGTGACATTCAGCTGAATGAAATCACGGACATCGACGTCCTTGTTCCACAATCCCGGAACAAATGCGGCGGGGCTACCGGCGCGCGGTTCAGATGGGCGCTCGAGCGTCGTTATGGTCATGTCGTCCTCGGCTCCTTCAATTTTGAATTGCGCCGCAGTGCGGCCACCGCTGCGCCCGGGCCTGTCTCTCGCAGGAACAATGCCAAGAGGATGGATAAAGCGACGCCACCGAGCAGCGGCAGAAAAGCTTGCTGGTAGTGGATCAGCTCGCGTTCTCCGCCGCCGCTGACGCGGGTCAGGAGGCTTGCGAAGATCGGGCCCAGCAGGGCGGACAGGGAGAAGTTGATGAAGTTGATAACTCCGGTCGCAGTGCCGCTGTGCTCGGGCCGGTTGGCCTCTTTGATGACTGTGTACGGCAGCATCGCCGCTCCTGACGCGACGCCGGCCAGGAGCCCGAGTGCGAACGGCGGGAAGATTGTCACCGGGCCGAACAGAATGAGGATCATTGATCCCAAGAGCACTGCAGCTGAGGCAAGTATCACCGGCTTACGGCGCCCAAGGCGGTCCGAGACGAATCCGAGTAGCGGACAACCAATGATCCACCCGAATGGCACTGCCGCAGACCGCAGCACCGCGAGCGAATAAGGAACGTCATGTGCCTCCTGCAGGAAGCGCACGCCCCAGACCATGTCGAAAATCGTGGTCGGCAAGAACATCAGTCCGGCGACTAGGCCGCACAGGATCGACTGCGGATTTGCGAAAACCTGGCCGGTAGCGTGCAGCGCCCCACTCAGACCGCCGGCAGATCGCGTCGTCGAGGCGGTGGGGCGCGATGGCACCAGGACTAACAACAGCCCTGCGATGGGCAGGCCCAGGACGCCCATGGCGAGCCAGAACACCTGCCAGGTCGTACCATTGCTGATCAGCGGCCCAACGATGAATTGTCCAGCTGATCCGCCGGCCATGCCGAACATCTGTGTCGCACCGATCAGCGTCGCGGCGCGTGAAGCAGGAAAATAAGTCGTTGCCAGATAAACCGACCCGATCAGCGCGAAGACGCCTCCCGCGCCTTGGAGGAAGCGTCCAATCGAAGCCATTGTTGCGTCGCCGCTGGCGAACATCAGAGCGCCGATGCCGACGCTCAGCGCGCCCGCCGGAACGACGATCTTGGGGCCGACCTGGTCCATGGCAGCCCCCGCCACCAGGCTGAACGGCGCGTAGCCATAATAAAACAGCCCTACGAGTGCCGCGAGTCCGACAGCGCTGACTCCAAACGCCTCGCTGAGCTGCGGCACCATCACCGCCGGCGCCGAGCGCATGACATATTGGTAGAAGTAATAAACCGCCGTCATCAGCCACGCGGCGATCAGTATGCCGGATGCGCTTCGCTTGCTGAGGCTGATGCTCGCCACGACCGAGTCAGCAAAGGACGAGTGACTGAGCGAGGCCGGCTTCGGATGTCTCTTTGTACTTCGGATTCATGTCCTTCGCGGTCTGCGCCATGGCGACGATTACAGCATCGAGATCGACACGATGGTTTGCCGGAATTTCGTTGCTCGCGATGAGGTAGCCGGTCCACGATTTCACCGCACCGAACGCGCAACGCTCGATGCACGGCACCTGCACGAAGCCTGCCACCGGATCGCATGTCATGCCTAGATGATGTTCGAGCGCCGCGCTTGCGCCATTTGCAGCGATAAGCGGAGTCGCGTCATGGGCTTGTGCGATCGCAGCCGCGCCCATTGCCGAGGCGACGCCGATTTCCGCCTGGCAACCCCCTTCGGCGGCCGACAGTGTTGCGTTGTGTTTGCAGAGATAGCCGATGATCGCGCCGGCAAGCAGGGCTTCGCGCTGCTTTTGGTCTGACTTCTTCGCGCCTTCTTCACCGAGAGAATATATGACTGCCGGCATCACTCCCGCTGACCCACCTGTGGGCGCTGTGATCACGAGATGGCCTCGCGCGTTCTCTTCGGAGCCGGCGAGCGCAGCCGCAGAAACGAGCCCGATGGCCCTGCGCGCAGGCTCCTGCGTCGCCATTGCCCCTTTATAGACGTCGCCAGCCTTGGTTTTGAGTTTGATGGGTCCTGGAAGCACGCCGGGAGGCGCATTGAGGCCAGTCTTAACCGTTGCGCGCATCGCGCCCAGGATCTTGTCGAGGAATGCGTCGATCTGCGCCTTCTCGCGGCCGGAGATTGCGAGCTCATTCGCATACGCAAGCTGCGCGAGAGTGATCTTGTCGCGGTCAAGGTGCTCCAGGACCTGCGCCATGGTCGAATAGGGGTATTTCGGCGGGTTCTTCTTCGGCGGCTGATAGCCCTTCCACTCGATGAATCCTCCGCCCACGGAATAATATTCCTGCTCGAGCAGGACCTTGTCGCCGGCGAGCAGCTTCACTGTCATCGTGTTCGGGTGATGGAAGTCGCCCTTCGGAGCATCGTAGATGATGTCCTTCAAGGACACGTTGATCGTCTTTGAGCCGAGCTTCACTGGGAAGCTCTTTTCGGGATGGACTTTGAGGTCGTCCAGGATCGCGGGATCAATTGTCGCTGGCTCGTAGCCGGCGAGGCCCGCCAAGGCAGCGCGTTCGGTTCCGTGACCCTTGCCTGTAGCGCTGAGGCTGCCGAAAAGGTTGACCTTGAGCGCCGTAGCTTGCGCGAGCTGATCGGCCGGCAATTTCGACGCCCGCTGATAAAAATCGTAGGTGATGCGCATCGGACCGATCGTGTGCGAGGACGATGGTCCCGGTCCCACTTTGTAGAACTCATCGACAAGGGTCATCACTGGCCCCTTAGTGTCCTTGATCACCTGCAGGTTCGGATCGACTGGCTTGGACCCAAGCGGTGGGGCGGTTGCCGGGACTTGGCCGAACAAGGGCGAGGCGCGGCCGCCGACTGCAACGATCGCTGCCACCATGGCGCTTTGCATCATGAAGGCGCGTCGATCGGAGCCCGCAGGAGGTTCGCTGTAATCGAGCTCAGGGATCAGGCTTGTCGGCGTGCGCATTTGAGAATCCATCAGAACTATCCTCCACGTCCGTTGCAGCGATCCCCGATGCGGTGCGGGACAGGCCCAGCGCGTTGGTGGTCAGCGAGGTCTCGGGGCGCGGCTCGAGCGCCGACGTACGACGGACGATGTCCACCAGCCCGCGGCGGACCAGCGGCTCGCCGCCGGTGAAGCGCACCTCGCGGACCCCGAGCCGCTCGACGGCGATCCCGATCAGCCGGACCACCTCGTCGTCGGTCAGCTGGTCGTCCTTCGGCAGCCAGTCGAGCCCTTCCTCCGGCATGCAGTAGGTGCAACGCAGGTTGCAGCGGTCGGTCAGGCTGACGCGCAGGTCGGTGGCGACGCGGCCGAAGGCATCCGTGAGCGGTTGCACAGCGAGAAGTCTACGGTTCAACCGGTTGGGCGAGGGCTGGCTACCGTTGCGGGGTGCGCGCGTTCGGGTTCCTGCTGAGCCGGCGCTGGATCGTCTTCGCGCTCGTCGTGGCGGTGCTGGCCTACGCCACCTGGTGGCTGGGTGGCTGGCAGTTCAGCCGGCTGCACGACCGGAAGGCCGAGAACTCCGTCATCCGGACCAACGAGCACCGCGCGGTCGCCCCGGTGGCCGAGGTGCTCAGCCCCGACCGGGACGCCTCCAGCCAGGACGAGTGGCGCGTGGTCAGCGCCACCGGGACCTACGACGCCTCGCAGACCGTCGTGATCCGCTACCGGACCCGCGACGGGGCGCAGGGTGTCGACGTCGTCGTACCCCTGGTCACCGGCGACGGCACCGCCCTCCTGGTCGACCGGGGCTGGCTCCAGACCGATCCGAGCGGGGCCAACCGCGGCGACATCCCCGCCCCGCCGGCCGGGGAGGTGGATGTGACGGGCTACGTCCGCGCGAACGGGACCGGCGACAGCACCCACGTCTCCGACCTGTCCGCCCG
>Ga0207657_10008872_pt1 | contig 10170 bp, 10 predicted proteins | sample KBSC33metaG_FD_184316 | JGI IMG/M metagenome (GOLD analysis project Ga0207657, IMG submission 184316) | Corn rhizosphere microbial communities from Kellogg Biological Station, Michigan, USA - KBS C3-3 metaG (SPAdes) (version 2) | ecosystem: Host-associated > Plants > Roots > Rhizosphere > Soil ... | reverse complement strand
GTGCGGAGCACCTCGCCCAGGCTGCCGCGCCGCGCGGGGTCGAGTGCGGAGGTCGGCTCGTCCAGCAGCAGCAGCGTCGGATCCGGCGCCAGCGCACGCGCGATCGCGACGCGCTGCGCCTCGCCGCCGGAGAGCTGCCGCGGATACGCGCTCACGCGGTGCGCCACTCCCAGCGTCGTGAGCAGCGCGACGGCCTCGGCCTCCGCGCGCGCACGCGTCCAGCCGAGCGCGTGCACGAGCGCGAGCGTCACATTGTCGATCACGGTGAGATGCTCGAACAGCGACTGCGCCTGAAACACCATCCCGACGCTCCGGCGCAGCACGCGAAGCCGCGATTCCGGCGGCACCGGACCGGGCGCGAGCGCGAATCCATCCACCACGATCGACCCCGAGTCGAACGGCCCGAGCGCGGCAATCGCGCGGAGCATGGTGGTCTTCCCCGCCCCCGACGTGCCCATGAGCGCACAGATCTCCCCGGGTGCCACGTCGATGGTCACGCCTCGCAGCACCTCGTGCGAGCCGCGCGACGCGTGCACGTCGCGCACGTCGAGCGCCTGGGTCATGCGGCGCTCCACTTCCGCTCGAGCCGCCGCGCGAGCCGCGACAGCGGCAGGGACATCGCGAGATAGATCGCGGCGCACAGGAGACCCGGCACGACCCAGCTGCCGATGTTGGTGGCGTAGATCGCAGTCTGCTTGGTCAGCTCGACGACGGTGATGACGGACACCAGCGACGAATCCTTCAGCAGCGCGACAAAGTCGTTCGTCATGGGCGCGAGCGCGAGACGCAGCGCCTGCGGTCCGCGCACGAGCCGGAGTATCTGCGCTTCCGACAGTCCGAGCGTGCGCCCGGCCTCGAGCTGCGTACGCGGAATGGCCTGCAGCGCGGCGCGGTAGATCTCGGACTCGTAGGCGGCGTAGTTGAGGCCGAGGCCGAGCACCGCCGCGAGAAACGCGGGAAGCCGGACGACACTCGATAGCCCGTAGTAGAGCACGAAGAGCTGGAGCAGCACGGGCGTGCCGCGAATCAGCTCCACGTAGATCGCGAGCGGTGCGCGCACGAGCGCCGGCCCGTAGACGCGTCCCGCGGCCACCGCGATCCCCACCATGACGGCGAGCGCCATCGAGAGACACGACAGGAGCAGCGTGATCGCTCCCGCGCGAATGAGCGCGGGCAGATACGCACCCACGCTCTTCACGCTCCGTTCGGCGCTCACGGCATTTGCGGTGCTCGTATCCCCGAGCACGCGGGCGAAGTAGCGGGCCTGCCCATCGTCCCACACGTGCCACGCGCGAAACGTCTTCTCGAGCGAGCCGTCGCGCATGCGCGCGCGCAAAATCACGTTCACCGAGTCGCGCAGCGCGCTGTCGGCGCGCGCGAGCACGCCCACGTAGTGTCCCGTCGCCACCGGATCCGGCTCGATGTAGAAGCCTCCCGTGCGCCTCAGCGACCGCTCGGCGATGATGTTGTCGAGCAGCACGGCATCCACGCGCCCGGCCACCAGATCGCTGTAGGGATGCACGTCATCATCGTACGACACCACGATCGGACCGCCATTCCCCTTCGCGTCGAGCAGCATCTGGTAGGCGCCCGTACCGCCGAGCGTCGCGACGCGCCTGCCGGCGAGGTCACGGAGTGTGCGGTAGCGTGCGCTGTCGGCGAAGCGAACCGCGAGCACCTCGCGAAACTCGAAGTACGGGATCGTCACCGAGTGGCGCTCGCGCAGCTCCGGGCGATCCTCCACGCCGGAGAGGCCGATCGAGAAATCGCCCCGCTCCACCGACGCCTCGATCGATGCCCAAGCCACCTGGACGAACACCGGCTCGCGGTGCAGCCCGCGCCCGATCATCTCCGCGATCTCGACATCGAAACCGCGAACCCTGGACGGATTCGCGGGATCCGCCTCCACGAACGGCGCGCCGCCCTCGGCGTCACCACCCCAGCGGAGCGGCGCGTGCTCGTTGCCCGTGCGCGCACAGCCGCCCATCGCGAGCATCGCGACGAGCAATCCGAAACGAACGACGCGCGGCGCCGCGAGCTCGCGGCGATGGTACCACTGCGGGCGTGCCGCCGTCGTGGTGCCTATCGAGCGACTTTCCGCAGACGACGCCGGATGCCGCGGGGCAGGAAGAACGCGGCCGCCGCGATCACTTCCTGGAGCGCGCGCGGATGCAGATCCTCGATCGCGCCATCCCAGTGGTCGCGGATCACGCCCATGCCCGCGTTCGAGATCAGCCGCCGCACCGCGAGCATCAGGATGAAGACGTCGTCCACCTGGCCGATGAACGGAATGAAGTCGGGGATCAGGTCGATCGGCATCGCGACGTACGCGATCGCGATCCCCAGCAGCACCTTGTCGACCGCAGAGACGCGGGCGTCGGTGAGCAGCCCGCCCATGAGCCGCAGATACGAGGGGATTTGCGCGATCGTGCCGAGCAGGGTGCGCTTGGCACCGGTGCGAGGCGAGCGCCCGGTGCGCCGGCGAGTGCCTGCGCGTGAGCCGGCGGCTGTGCTGGTGGTCGCGGTCACGTCGTGGTGCCTCCAGAGGAATCGGCCGGGGGTTCAGCCGGGGGTGACGTAGGCGGAGCGGCACTCGGCCGCTCGGTCGTGGCGCGCGCCACATTTCGCTGCGCCGCGTCGACCACATCACTTGCAACTGACTTGCCAGCGGCCGCCACGCCGGACAGCACGCCCATCGCCTTGTTCATGAGCCCCATCGTCTCCGCAATCGTGGATGCGGACACGCGTCCCGCTCGCAGGGTGTCCTCCACGCCTTCCGCGAACCGCTGCAGCGCGTTCGGCGACTGCGCCGTCCGCTCGGCGTACTTCGATTCGAGGAACTCGACGTAGTCGAGCAGCTGATATCCGCGCTCGTCGGGGAGCGCCTCGATGGTGCGGACGATGCGGTCGCGTAAGGTGGGATTCATGGCAGGCTGATCGGTGAAATGCACGGCTGTCGCTTCGTGTGATTTACCACGCCGGTCCCGATACGGCTACGCCCCTCGCGGGTGGCGAAGGGCGTAGAGGGTCGAGCAGGAGCTGCGAGCGGGCGGCGTGCCGCTACGAGCGCCCCCAGCGTGCGCGCACTCCGCGCGCGTCGACGTGCGCGAACGGCCCGTGCACCGAGTTGCCGCGATACACTCCCACCCCTCCGACGAGCTCGGGGTGCGCCGCCTCGACGCGATCCACCGCGTCGCGGATCACCTTCGCGTCGCGGGAGTCGACACGACCGTCGTGATTCAGATCGCTCATCCGGCCGCTGCCGGTGTTGTCGACGTAGACGTCCGCCGCGTCGCCGTACTGGTGGCGGCTATCGCGCGCGCGGCCGCCCTCACCCACGCCCTGGCGATTGTACTCGGGCGTGCGGAAGCCCGACATCACCGCCAGATGCTCGACGCGCACACCGTGCGCATTGAGGTCCTCGATCACGAGCTCGAGCTTGTCGACGAGGCGCTCGTTCAGTACGAGGTACTTCGGCCAGGTGTCCTGCTGATCGTGAGTCAGGAAGTCGCTGAGCCGGAAGTGCTCCGAGACGTACGTGCTCTCATTCTCCGCCGTGACCTCGATGAACCCGTTCGGATTCGCATACTCGAACGAGCGTGGCGGGCGATGCTCGTACGGCCAGTTTCCGATCCTGTAGGAGCCGATCCGGCCGGCCTGCTTGGCCGAGAAGGGAAGCATGGTGATGAGCGAGAAGGACCGGGTCGCATCCATGAGCGGGTGCACGCCCGGAACGTCGAGCGCGCTGTCGCCGAAGAGCTGGGCGAGAATCGGAATGGCGAGGGTGGCACTCCCGCGGGCGACGAAGCGGGCGCGGAGCTTCCCGCTGAGGCCGACGAGGGAGTCCAGGAACGCGAACGCCATCGGCTTTGCGGGCGTGGCAGCCTTCTCCGATAGCACGACGGGCGCAACTGCCTCCGGTGCGGCGTTCGGAACGCCAGGGTGCTCGTCGAGCTCGAAGGACGCGCCTGCGGCCACGCCCACGAACGCAATACTGGCAACGACTCCGAGAGCGCGGGCCTTGAACCGGCGTGCGCGGGGTTTGGAATGCTTCACGGGATGCCCTCCCTGGCAACCAGACGGACGACCGAACGTCGCCTCTTGGTTTTGCGTGTTGGCCGGAGCCAACGTGCCCTTTTACAAGGAGTCCTCGACCCCGGGAGAGGCCAAGGCGTCTTCATGATCTATGTTACAATAGACGCCCCCGGGGTGATACTGCAACCCGTTTGCGGTATCATTTGCTGACTGGCCAGACGGTCAGTATATGAAAACCGCCGTTCCCACCGGTACGACGCTGTAGAGGTAGGCAATGTCCTCGTTGCGCAACCGGACACAGCCGTGGCTGACGGCCTTCCCGATCGAGAGCGGCTCGTCCGTGCCGTGCAGCGCGTAGCCGTCGCCCATGTTCAACCGGTGACCGCCCAGCGTGCCCTTGTACTTGCGCTGATTGGTGCCGTACGGCGGCACGATGATGTTGCCGCCCGCCGTGATCTCGTGCCCCTCCTTTGCCTCGAGCGGCACCTCGATCCCGTCCGGCTGCTTCCTCACCACATCGTTGCCGTCCACCTGGATCAGCGTCCCGTCACCAACCGGGATCGCCTTTTTCCGATCGAGCGCCATGATCCCGAGCCCCTTCTTCTTCGCCTGCTCCACGTAGTGCCAGTCCGGCGGCACCCAGACGGGGTCCATCTCCTTGCTCTGCACCACCAGTCTGCCGCGTGGAGTGTCGAACTTGAACTCCTGTCGGCTGCCCTGCTTCTGGACGAGCGTCTTCCCGCTCCCCACGGCCACCTGGGTCGTGTAGAGCGTGGTGTCGCCCAGCTTGTACCAGAGGCGGCGATCCTCGATGCTCACCACGATGTAGGGCTTGGTCGCGGTGCTGTCCGGCTCCGTCGCGAGCATGGTCTGCAGCGAATCCGTGACCGTCCCGGCCTTGCGGCTCACGTCGTCGAGCAGCTCCCAGTTCCGGTTGAACACGATCCGGTTGATGTCGCGCTGGAAGCGCACGCGCAGAGTCGAGTAGACGAGCACACCGCTCCCTATGGCGAGCGCGAGGGTAACCCCGATCGCGCCCGCCATCCACTTCCAGCCGCCCTGCGTACCCGCATCCCCATGCAGCGGGATCACGTGCGCCGAATGCGCTGGCCGATGTTCGGGTGAGGGAACGCCTTTGCTCGAAATGCTCATGTCTCTCGGGTGAATCGGATCACGACTGGCCGATCAATAAAAGTAAACAACGGTTCCGCGTTGCAGATTGGGCGTCACCGCCCGCAGGTCCTCCGCACTCACGCGAATGCTCCCGGGCAGAACGTAGGCCGAATCGTTCAGCGGACCCACGGTAGGCAGCGAATAGATCACCGTGCCCCCATTCAGGACGATTGCAACCGGCCCGAGAGCACCGACCTCCGACCTCGTCGGAGGCGGGGTGAGACCGCGATCCGTGTAGACCCACAGCGGAACGTCCCACGCATCCGTGGGCCCGAGTATGCGCTCGACCGTGCGCGTGCCGCGCGGCGTCGCGAGGTGGACGGTGTCGCGCCCCGCGCCCACCTTCTTTTCCGGCGCGACCTCCACGCTCATCTCGCGCAGGAGAGCGCCGTCGCGCTCGAGATACATCTTCGCGCTGTCCACCGCGACCGCGAGATGAATCTCCTTATCGATCTTCGCCTGGCGCCGCAGCAGCTCCATCATCATCTCGAGCCGCTTCTCGTTCGTGTTCGTGATCGCGTCGCTGCGCCGCCGCTCGACATCGCTCATGTCGGAGCGAAGCCGCGCGATCTCGGCCTCGTATGCCCGGCGCTTGTAGAGCACCCAGCCATCGATCGCGAGCAGCCCGGCGATGATCACGACGATGGCCGCGATGAACGCCGGATGTCGACGGCGAAAATGGGAGAAGGTCATCACACGATGTTTGAGGGGACGGCGGAGCTCCGCCGTCGGACGCCGCTAGCGCGGAACGATGCGCAGGACATCCAGAATTGGTACCCCGGACGGCTCGCTTCGACCCTCGCGCACGCGCGCGAGCACGAGAATGGTGCTGAGCGGCTGCAGCGCCTTCGCGCTCGGCACGAGCGCCGGCGGGAGCGCGAGATAGAGCAGCGAGCTCTCGCTGCCGGGGCCGCGCGCGAGCAGATACGGCTCCTCGGGCGCGAGTCCCTTGCGGAGCGGGTCCGCCTGCTGCACGGAGATCGCCTGCACCACCCAGCGCACCGTCGAGCCGCGATAGTGATCCGGATCGGAGCGCAGGTCGGCCGCGCTCACGGCGCTCACGGACGAGCTGTCGACCGGAACGAGCTCGCTCTCGCGCACCCAGCCCTCGAGCTCCACGCGCGCCCAGCCGTGATCGCGCGCGACGATGCGCACGCGCGCCGCGGAATCCGCCGAGCCGGCGGGCTTTCCGTCGGGCGCGTCGCGCAGCACGAGCGGCTGCGACGCGGCGAAGTCGCCCAGCACGGGAGTCGCATCCGCGCGCGGCGGTGGCGTCTGCGAAGATCCCGGCGCTGCAGGCGGAGTGGGCGGAGCCGCGGATCCCGCCGCGGGCAGCGCGCTCCGAGCCGGGGACGCAGCCGTCTTCTCCGGCGCCCGCTGCGGCGATGCCGCGCGCGTGGATGCCACACGTGCGGGAGCCGGAGACTTCGCGGGCTCCGTCTTGAGATCGCGACTCTGCACCCACGCGTCACGCTTCGCCCTGAACCACTCGCCATTCGCCGACACCCGCTCGAGCGTCGCGCCGTCCTCGACCACCGCGACGATGTCTCCCGACGGTTCGGCGCTCGCGCGCAACGCGGCGCCGCTCGGCGCCGTGATCGTGAGCGTACTTTTCTTCGCGCTCACGACGCTCTTGTGAAGAAAGCCCTCGATCGTGATCGCGGTCCAATCCGATTTCTTCGCGCCCGTCTTCACCGTGGCGCCCGCGCGCATCGTCGCCACGAGCTTGCCGTCGGGGACGGAGCGCACGGGAGCGGCCGTGCCGACCGTGGATTGTGCGCGCAGCGATGCTGGAGGGAACACGAACGGGAGGACGCAGAGCAGCACGAGCGAATTACAGCGCATCGCTGGATGGAGAATGTGGGGGCGCGTACATTTCCGAGGCTGAGGTCGCGCCGCAGTATACGTTCGAACTCTCACTGAGCAAAGATGTCGACTTCGAGCAAACGTCCAGTCGTTTTGCTGGTGCTGGACGGATGGGGCTATCGTGCGGAACGGGATGGAAATGCGATCGCGATGGCGCGCACGCCCACGTGGGACGCGCTCTGGAGCGGCCGGTCGCGAACGCTGCTGCACGCATCGGGACTCGCTGTTGGACTACCCGAAGGGCAGATGGGAAACAGCGAGGTCGGCCACCTGAACCTCGGTGCCGGGCGCGTCGTGCCGCAGGATCTCGTGCGCATCAACCTCGCCATCGACGATGGCTCCTTCTTTCGGAACGAGACGCTGCTCGAGACCATGGCCGGCGTGCGCAAGAGCGGCGGCACGCTGCATCTGGCGGGACTGATCGGCAACGGCGGCGTGCACGCGGTGGACAAGCATCTCTTCGCGCTGATCGACATGGCCGAGCGCGAGCACGTGCCGCACGTGGCGATCCACGCCCTGCTCGATGGGCGCGACACGCTGCCGCGATCCGCGCTCGGATTCATGGAGCAGCTGCTCGCGCGCGCGAAGGGCCGCGCGGACGTCGCCTCGGTGGGCGGCCGCTATCACGGCATGGATCGCGACCGGCGCTGGACGCGCACGGAGCTCTGGTATCGCGCCATGATGCAGGGAGTCGGGCCGCGCGCGCCGGATCCGCTCACCGCCATTCGCGCGGCGTACGAGCGGGGCGAGAGCGATGAGTTCATGAAGCCCGTGGTCATCGAGCGGAACGGAGAGCCGGTCGCGACGGTACGAGAGGGCGATGCGATCATCCTCTTCAACTTCCGCGCGGACCGAATGCGGCAGATCACCCGCGCGCTCACCGAGGAGCCGTTCGACGGCTTCGACATCCGCGGGCGGCCCAAAGTGCCGGTCGTCACGATGACACAGTACGACGAGACCTACGACCTTCCAGTGGTCTTTCCGCCGTTCACGCTCGCGCGCGTGGTGGCCGAGGTGATCTCGGCGCACGGCGGCACCCAGTTCCGCACCGCGGAGACGGAGAAGTACGCGCACGTCACGTACTTCTTCAACGCGGGTGTGGAGACGCCGTACAAGGGCGAAGTGCGAGAGCTGGTGCCGAGCCAGAAGGTGGCGACGTACGACCTCGCGCCGGAGATGAGCGCGTATGGCGTGACCGACGTGCTGTGCAAGTCGATCGTGTCGCGCGACTACGATTTCATTCTGTGCAACTACGCGAACGGCGACATGGTGGGGCACACCGGCGTGATCCCGGCGGCGATCCGGGCCGTGGAGACGGTGGACGAGTGCCTCGCGCGCGTGCTGGCGGCGGCGCAGCGTGCGAATGCGCGCGTGCTCGTGACGGCGGACCACGGCAACTGCGAGATGATGATCGACCCCGCGACGGGCGGGCCGCACACTGCACACACCACGAATCCGGTTCCGCTCGTGATCGTCGACCCCGATGGCGATCGTCCGCTCCGCGATGGCGGCGCGTTGCGGGATGTGGGACCGACGGTTCTCGCGATGCTCGGCGTGGAAAAGCCCGCCGAGATGACCGGAATCGACCTCAGAGAGACGGGAGCCGTATCGTGAAGCTCGCACTGACCGCCGCACTGCTCTGCCTCGGCGTCCTGCCCCTCGCGGCACAGGTAGGGTCCGAGCCGGAGAAGAGTCCGTATCAGGACTTCGTCTATCACGAGGACTTCAGCGTCTTCGGCGGCTACTTTTCCGGCAACAAGGGGACGGCGAACGTGGGTCCGCAGAGCAGCCCGCTCTTCGGCGTTCGATACGGGCTCCACATTGGCGGGCCCGCGGAGATGAGCATTCGCGTCGCGCGCGCGTCGTCGATGCGAAACGTGATCGATCCCGCGAAGAGCGGCGCCGCCCGCGATCTCGGCACGGAATCCGATCCCATCTGGATCGCCGACGCGGCGATCAACGTCGCGCTCACCGGACAGAAGAGCTATCACCACTTCATTCCGCAGTTCGGTGGTGGCGTGGGCGTATCGAAGAGCAACTCGTCGAAGGATGTGGGCGGCTACTCATTCGGCACCGGCTTTGCATTTCAGTTCGGCGGCGGGCTGAAGTTCGTCACGAAGGGTCCCTGGGGGGCGCGGCTCGATCTCACCGACTACTTCTGGCAGCTCTCGTATCCGGGCGCGTACCTGCAGCCTCCAACGGGCATCACGCCGGTGCTCTCGGCGGGCCAGGCGCAGAACGAGTGGAAGCAGAACGCCACCATCACCTTCGGCATCACGTACATCTTTTCCCGATAGCTCGAGGTAGTCCCATGGCAGAGGATTTCGAGAACGTCTTCGACGTCGACGATCTGAGCGACGAGGAGCTGCGCGGCCTGGTGCGGGATCAGCTGGCGCAGCAGAACCAGCTCGACGCCGACAACATTCTCGTGACCGCGAAGGACGGCTTCGTGACGCTGTCGGGACGCGTCGGCACCGAGATGGCGAAGCAGGTTGCCGATCACGTGCTCAGCGATGTCATCGGCCTGGAGGATTACGCCAACGACCTCTTCGTCGATCCGATCCGTCGCGATCTCGAGCCGGAAGCCGCCGACGAGCAGGTCGGGCACGTGCTCGGCCGCGAGGAGGAGACCCTGCTCGGAGGAACCGATGTCGACGCCGCATCGACCGAAGCGGCGGATGACAACATCGACTCGGCGCTCTACGGCAGTCGCGACTACGGCGCCGTCATGGAGGACGGCGTGCCGTGGAATCCTCCGGATGAGCCCACGCCCGAGGGACGCGACGCGACCTGACCGCGTGGCACGCCGGCAGCGCGCGGGCGAGGGCTGAGGAATGCCCTCCCTCACGCGCCGCGTGTCCTTCACGGCCACGCATCGCTACTGGCGCTCGGACTGGAGCGACGAGCGGAACGAGCAGACGTTCGGCGGCGCCACGGTGCCGCATGCGCACGACTACGCATGCGATGTCACGGTGCGGGGAAAGATCGATGCCGACACCGGCATGCTCATCGATCTCGGAATGCTCGACCGGGTGCTCGACCGCGAAGTGCGGGCGCGCTTTCACGGCAAGAGCATCAGCGTGCAGGTTCCGGAGT
>Ga0207657_10008871_pt1 | contig 10171 bp, 8 predicted proteins | sample KBSC33metaG_FD_184316 | JGI IMG/M metagenome (GOLD analysis project Ga0207657, IMG submission 184316) | Corn rhizosphere microbial communities from Kellogg Biological Station, Michigan, USA - KBS C3-3 metaG (SPAdes) (version 2) | ecosystem: Host-associated > Plants > Roots > Rhizosphere > Soil ... | reverse complement strand
ACGAGGGCGAGCGGCAGCATGTAGAGCAGCGATATGGGCGAGAAATAGCCGCCCAGGAAGGCGCCCGTCGTGCCCGTGCCCAGCAGCGTGTGGTAGTAGAAAAAGCCGGGGAACAGCAGGAAGAACGCGGAATTCAGCAGCAGCTGCTCGCGTGTGGAAGTGCTGGCGCTGAAGTTGGATTTCATCGTGTCCTCTTCATGCGCGTCCGTCACGCGGCCGCCAGCCGGTTCTGCGAAATCTGCCACGACAGGTGCAGGTACACGAGGTAGAGCACGGAATAACCGATCGCGTACCACAGCACGTTCTGTTGCAGCGTGCCCGGCATCAGGAAGGTGCACAAAGTCGTGAGGAACAGTGCCGCCTGCCAGATGAGGTCGATCTGCTGCTTGCCCGCGACAAAGAACACATAGCTGAGCGGGCTGGCGATGAAATTCAGGAAGCACAGGGGCGCGAGGATCTGCGCCAGTTCGCCGGCGGGGCGCCAGGATGCACCGAACACCCACGCGAACAGCCCGGGCGAAAACAGCAGCAGCACGAGCGCCGGCCCGGCCCCCAGCATCGACAGGGCCTTGAACGTGTAGCGATAGGCGTGGCTGCAGTGGCCGTGCGTCTGGAATTCGTGCACGGACTCGCGCTTGAACACCTCCAGCACGGAGGCTGCCAGCAGCGACACCGGGGCAGCCAGTACGCGCTGTGTGAGGGCGTACAGGCCGGCGGCCACGGCGCCGTGGCGCATGCCGATCAGGAACAGTGGCATCTGGGCGCAGAGGGCATTGAGCAGGTTGGACGGCAGCGAGAAGCGCCAGAATTTCTGGTGCCGGTGCAGGTAGGCCCGCGCCGCGTCGTCCAGGCGCAGCGTGAGGTTCGGACGCGGCGGGTGCAGCAGCAGTGTCGCGGCCGCGAGGCCGGCGCCGAGGCCGATCAACTGGCCGACCAGCAGGCCCGCTTCGCCGGCGCCCGCGGCCAGCAGCAGTACCTGGGTGAGCGCGATGGTGGCGGCGCCCCAGACCTTGGCGCGCGCCGCTTTTCCAAATGCCTTGTGCGACGTCGCGTAGGCCAGCGTCGTCTGGGTATAGGCCGTGAGCCACGTGCCGGCACCGACGAGCAGCAGCGCGCCCCAGGACTGGGCGCTCAGCGCGGTGAGCCCGAGCGCGTGCGCCAGCAGCGCGCACAGCGAGACGAGCAGGGCCGTCGCGCTGGCCGAATAAAACACGACGGAAAAGCAGACGCGCTGCTGTTCCGGTTCGTGGTCGAGGATCATGGCGGTCTCGAGACGCAGGGTAGCGGCGATGGCGGACACGGCGACGACGCCGAGCCACACCGAAAAGGCCCCCATCTCGCTGGGCGTGCACATCCGCGTGATCAGCGGTGCGGCCAGCAGGGGCAGGGCCTGGGCGCCGAGAGCGCCGCCCAGGACCGTTGCCACGTGTCTCCAGAACCCCGGCACACTCATACGGACACGGCCGGCGTTGCGAAGTCCGGGGATGGCGCGTCGGCTGCCATGCCGACCGTTTTCAGCAGCGTCGCGCATACCCGGAGAATGTCATCGTCCGGCAGGTAGGGACCCATCGGCAGGCTCATGACCCGGTCGGCCAGCGCGCGCGCCACCGGGCAGGTCGCGCCTCCGGCCAGATGCGCGTACGCCGGCTGCATGTGGATCGGCACAGGGTAATGGACGGCGGTCGGAATGCCGGCGTCCTGCAGGATGCGCTGCACGTCGTTGCGCCGTTCGACCAGCACGGTGTACTGGGCGAAGACGCTCGTGCGGTCGGCCCCACGGGCGACGAGGTCGACTTTACTTCCCAACAACGCGTCATAGGTGGCGGCGGCGCGCCGGCGCTGCCCCAGTTCCCAGTCGAACAGGCCGAGCTTGGCCAGCACGACGGCGCATTGCAGCGTATCCATGCGTCCACCCACGCCGACACGCGTGTGGACGTAGCGCCGGCTCTGGCCATGCACGCGGATCTCGCGCATGGCGCGCGCCAGCTCGTCGTCATTCGTGAACAGGGCGCCGCCATCGCCATAGCAGCCGAGCGGTTTGCTGGGGAAGAAGCTCGTGCAACCGATCGTGGACAGGTTGCAGCTCTTGCGGCCCCGGTACTCGGCACCGAAGCTCTGTGCGGCATCCTCGATCACGGCCAGCCCGTGGCGGGCGGCGATCGCATTGATCTCGTCCATGTCGGCAGGGGTGCCGTACAGCGAGACAGGCATGATGGCGCGCGTGCGTGTACCGATGCTCGCCTCGAGGAGGGTCGGGTCGAGGTTGCCGGTGCGGGCGTCCACGTCGACGAACACGGGGACGGCGCCCAGCAGCACGATGACCTCGGTCGTGGCGATGAACGTGAAGGGCGTCGTGACGATCTCGTCGCCGGGCCGGACGCCCAGCGCCATCAGGGCGATCAGCAGCGCTTCCGTACCCGACGCGACGGTGACGCAGTGGCGCGCGCCCGTGTACGCCGCCAGGCGCGTCTCGAGCTCGCCCACTTCCGGGCCCATGATGTATTGGCCGTGGTCGAGCACGGCGTGGATGCGCTGGTCGATGAGGTCGCGCGCAGCCTCGTACTGTGACTTGAGGTCGATGAATTCCATGGTGGTGGCAGGGGTCGGCAATGTGTGGTCAGGGTTGATGGGGCGCCGCGACAAGGGTGCAGACGCCGTCGCGCAGCAGGTAGACGTCGCCCGTGTGGGGACAGGCGGCCTCGGCGTTGCCGGACATCGGCAACGGCAGGCGTTCGCCGAAGCGGCCGATCCAGCCGATCTGGCGCGCCGGGACGCCGGCCATGAGGGCGAAGTCAGGCACGTCGCGCTTGACGACGGCGCCGGCACCCACGAAGGCGTAGCGGCCGACGGTCACACCGCACACGATCGTCGCGTTGGCGCCGATGCTGGCACCGCGCCGGACGACGGTGCGGCGATACTGGTCCTTGCGGACAATGCCGGCACGCGGGTTGTAGACGTTCGTGAACACCATGCTGGGGCCGCAGAACACCTCGTCCTCGAGCGTCACGGCGTCGTACACGGACACGTTGTTCTGGATCTTGACGCCATTCCCGATCACGACGTCGTTGCCCACGAAGACGTTCTGTCCCAGCGAGCAGCCGGCGCCGATGCGGGCGCCGCCGCATACGTGCGTGAAGTGCCAGACGCGGGTGCCTGGCCCGAGCACCGCGCCGGCGTCGACGATGGCGCTGGGATGGATGGCCTGGTTGTCATCGATGCGCATGTCAGTACTCCAGCGGCAGGGCGACGCGCCGGCCGTCGCGTGCGGACATATAGGCGGCAATCAGCACCTCAAGCGATTTCAGGCCTTCGCGTCCATCCGTTTCCGGCTCGGCTTCGCCGCGCAGCACGCGGATCACGTTGTCGTAGTACAGCGGATGGCCGAAGCCGTACACGGACGTCGTCTGGTAGCTGGCGTCCGTCACGAGCGCATCGTCCGGGTCGGGCGTCGCGAACTCCCATTGCTGGATCTCGTTGACGGCAACGCCGCCGATGCGCACGGTCCCGTGTTCGCCCAGCACGGTGATCGAGCCTTCCAGGTTGCGCGGATAGGTGAGCATCGTCACGTTCATGGAACCGAGCGCGCCATTGCGCCAGCGCAGGCTGATGACGCCCGTATCTTCCACTTCGATGTCGCGCGCCAGCGTGGCCGTATAAGCTTGCAGGCTTTCGACCGGGCCGACGATCCAGTCGATCAGGTCGACGTAGTGGCTGGCCTGGTTCATGAAGGCGCCGCCGTCGAATTCCCAGGTGCCGCGCCAGCTGGCGCTGCGGTAGTACTCCGGAGGGCGGGTCCAGAACACGTTCAGGTTGACCATGTAGATACGGCCAAAGCGCTTCTTGTCGACGGCGCGCTTGAGCAGTTGCAGCGTGGCGTTGCGGCGATTCTGCTTGACGACGAACAGGCGCACGCCGGTCGCATCGGCCGCCGCCACCATGCGCTTGCCGTCTTCCCAGCGCGTGGCCATCGGCTTTTCCGTGATCACGTGGCGGCCGGCCTGGGCGATACGGATAGCCTGCTCGGGATGCAGGCCGGACGGCGTCGTCACAATGAACGCATCGGCATCGCAGTCGCGCAGCATCGTTTCCAGGCCGGCATAGGCAGTGGCGCCGGTGGCGCTGACGGCACGGTCGAGCGCGCGCGGGTCGACGTCGCAGACGCCGACGAGCTGGGCGCGGTCCTGGTGCTGGCGCAGCGCCTCGAAATGGTTGGCGGCGATGCGGCCGCATCCGACCAGTGCGAAGCGGATCTTGCGGTCCGTGATGGGAGCGGGATATTGGCGCATGGGAGCTCCTCAGGCCTTGACGACGTTAGGCAGCGGTGCCTGGTAGACGCCGCGGGTGTCCACGATCAGGCTGGCGTACTGGCGCACCAGTTCATAGTCGAAGGCACTGTGCGCCGTGGCCAGCAGCACCACGTCATAGGATGCGATGCGCTGCGGCGTGAGTTCGACGCTGCGCAGGTCGAAACGATGCTCGCGCATGCATGGGAAGATCGGCACGTGCGGGTCGGCATAATCGACGACGGCGCCCTTGTCGCGCAGGATTTCCATCAGTTCCACGGATGGTGATTCGCGCATGTCCTCGACGTCCTTCTTGTAGGCGATGCCCAGCACCAATACGCGGCTGTTCATGACGGCTTTGCCGCGCTGGTTCAACGCGTCGGCCAGCTTGGCCACGACCCAGTGCGGCATGTCGCTGTTGATTTCGCCGGCGAGTTCGATGAAGCGGGTGTGCAGGCCGTATTCGCGCGCCTTCCACGTCAGGTAGAACGGGTCGATCGGGATGCAGTGGCCGCCCAGGCCCGGTCCGGGATAGTAGGGCGTGAAGCCGAACGGCTTCGTGGCGGCCGCGCGGATGACCTCGTGGATGTCGATGCGCATGCGGTCGGCGATGATCTTCATTTCGTTCACGAGGCCGATGTTGACCGCGCGATGTATGTTTTCCAGCAATTTGGTCAGCTCGGCGGCCCGGGTCGAGCTGACCGGCACGATGCGGTCGATCGCCGGGCTGTACAGCGCGATCCCCGCTTCCAGGCAGTCCGGCGTGACGCCGCCACAGACTTTCGGGATCGTACGCGTATGGAAATCGGGATTGCCCGGGTCTTCGCGCTCCGGCGAGAACACGAGGAAGACGTCGCGCCCGATCACGAACCCGCGCGATTCCAGGCGCGGCTTGAGCTCCTCGTCCGTCGTGCCGGGATAGGTGGTACTTTCCAGCGACAATACCTGGCCGGGCCGCATGAAGGGCAGCAGGGCGTCCGTCGTGTCGAGCACGAATGACAGGTCCGGCTCCCGGTAGGCATTCAGGGGCGTGGGCACGCAGATGATCAGGGCATCCGGTTCGCCGGCGCGGGTGAAGTCGGTGGTGGCTTCGAAGCCGTGGTCACGCGCGCGGGCGATGTCGGCGGCCGCGATATGCCTGATATAGCTTTCCCCGCGGTTCAGGCGCTCGACCTTGCTGCCGTCGATGTCGATGCCGAGCACGCGGAAACCGGCCTCGGCATAGCGCAGCGTCAACGGCAGGCCGACGTACCCCAGGCCAATGATGCCGATGACGGCGGTGCGCTCACGCAGCCGGGTGGTCAGTCGTTCGAGTTGGGCCGGTTTGCTTTCGTCACGCATGTGTGTCCTCGCCAGGCGGGTGGATGGAAGGGGGAGGGGCTGCCGTCAGATCCGGAACGGCACGAATTTCTTGATCAGTCCCAGGCGCGGGTGCGGTGCCGCGAGCGTCGCTGTCGCGGTCGTGGCCGCGGTCGCGGCGGACACGGTGGCGACCGGTTCCACCGTGGGCCGCGCAGGGTCGTATTCGGTGACGATCGCCTTGACCATTGCCTCGATCATGGGCCGCTCGTGGGTCTCGCAGGCCATCATCAGGCAGGTGATGAAGGTATCCAGCACACCAGGGCCCAACGCGTTTTCCTTCATGCGCATGATGCGCGGGTGCTCGCTGGGAAAGATGATGCCGTCCGTCAGCAATTCCTCGTGCAGCTTCTCGCCGGGGAACAGGCCGACATAGCGGATTTCGATATCGCCGCCGGGATTCTGCGGCGACTTTTCCGTCAGGCCGGACAGGGCGATCAGCGTGCGAGCCAGATCGACGATGCGCACTGGCTCGCCCATGTCGAGCACGAACACGTCGCCGCCCTTGGCCATGGCGCCGGCCTGGATCACCAGCTGGGCCGCTTCGGGGATCAGCATGAAATAGCGGGAGACGTCCGGATGCGTGATCGTGAGCGGGCCGCCGCGCGCGATCTGGCGCTGGAACAGGGGGATCACCGAGCCCGAGGAGCCGAGCACGTTGCCGAAGCGGACCATGCAGAACGTCGTGTCCACGCCGGCGCCGTGGCGTGCTCCATGCCTGGCCGCCGCGGCCTGGAAGATCAGTTCCGCGATGCGCTTGCTGGCACCCATGATATTCGTCGGCCGCACCGCCTTGTCGCTCGAGATCAGCACGCAGGTCTCGATGCCGTGCCTGGCCGCCTGCGACGCGATCACCTGGGCGCCGAGCACGTTGTTGCGCAGTCCTTCGACGATGTTCGTCTCGACGAGGGGAACGTGCTTGTACGCGGCGGCATGGTAGATCGTCTGGACCGGGCCCGCGCGCAGGATGCGCTCCACGAGATCGGCATTGCAGACGGACCCCAGGTGGGCCTCCACGGGGATCTCGGGGAACCGGGTGGCCAGTTCCTGGCGGACCGTGTACAGCGCAAACTCGGAGTGGTCGAGCAGATGCAGCCGGCTCGGGCCCAGCGTGACGATCTGGCGACACAGTTCGCTGCCGATCGATCCGCCCGCGCCGGTGACGAGGACAGTCTTGCCGCGTACGCAGCGGGCAAACAGGTCCAGCCGTGGCGGTACGGGTGGTCGTCCGAGCAGGTCTTCGAATTTCAGGTCGCGAATGCTCTCGCGCGGCGTGGCCTTGTCGTCGGCCAGGTCGACGAGGCGACTGAGGATCTTGGTGCTGATGCCGGCCTGGGCCAGCCGCTGCATGATGTCGCGCAGGCGTTCCGGCGACACGGACGGGAGGGCGATCACGATCGAGCGGATGCACATCGTGCCTGCCAGTTCCACAAGACGGTCCGTGTTGAACACGCGCAGCCCGCCGATGTTGCGATCGTTCAGCGCGCGCTTGTCGTCGAAGAAGCATACGGGGCGGTATTCGTCGCTGTTGCGCATGGCCTGCGCCAGCCGCGCCCCGGCCTCGCCGGCACCATAGATGGCGACCACCTCCGTGGCGCTGCGCCGGCTGCCCTGCTGGTTGCGCAGGAAATTGCGCACACCGATACGGGACCCGATGACATACGAAAAAACGATGAACCAGTAAATGGCCAATGCGCTGCGCGGGAAATTCTCGTCCTCGATCGAGAACGTGACGGCATAGGCGCATAAAATGGCGATTGCCAGGGCGATACCCGTGACGCTCAATAAGCGCTGGTCGATGAAACGGATGACGGCGCGGTATAAATCGGAAATGGAAAAGGCCGCGATCGTGACCACTGCTACAAAAATATAGGAGGCCGGACCGAAATGGGATGCCAGTTTCAGGTCGCCGCCGCGTAGCAGCATTGCGATCAGAAAGCAGAAAGGCAATGCGATGAGGTCAGCCGTGACCATCAGCGCGATTTTCGTCGTGCGATGCAGGGACACCATTCTGGAGCAAAGCCGCCCGACCAGCACTTGATTTGACGTGGTCATGATTCTGAAACGCGCGTGAGTTAGTAAGAATGAATATCCGTTGGTCAAAATAAAACGGCTAATCGGAGTGCGCTTTAGTTTCTCGGGTGATTTGTCGATGAATGGAGTGTGCCGCCAATTAGATTTAGTATCACTGAGTAAGTTTATTATCTCGGCGTATATGAAATGTGGGTTTGACCATGCTCAACCGCCTAAACGGAATTGGCGAGAAAAACACGAAAATAAACACGGTGTGAGTTTGGGAATATGTTTTATGGAAATAATTCTCTGGAAATAAAGTAATTCCAGGAAATTTAAAAACGTGAAAACAATGGGAGAGGTGCGGCGTGCGCCGGCAAGGAGGAGGAAGCGGACCGGCAACGCGGGCGGTATGCCGGTCGGAAGGTTCAGGTGCCGGCCGGGTGGCCCGGGCGCGGCTGCGGTGCCATCGGCGGCACGACGACATTGTCGTTCAGGCGCAGGAACTTGAAGCCGGCCAGCACCTGGCCATGCTTTCCTTCCTGGCGGTTGCGTTCCTCGCGCGCCGCGGCGCGGGCGATGAAGGACTCGAACGTTTCCTCGCGCACCTGCGGCTCGGACGAATGGAGGAAGTGGCGCTCGCCATCCGCACCCAGCACGACCAGGCCCACGTGCGAGGCAAAATAGGTGCCGTCGCGCGTCGAGATCACGTTGACAAGGTCACCTTCGCGCAACCGGCCCGCGATGGCCGCCACCCGCTCCTTCGGCACGTAGGCCTGGCGGCTCGTCTCCACGGGGATGCTGGTTTCGGTGCGGTGCCGTGTCCTGAGGAAGCGGGCGCGGTCGATCGTCATCGTGTAGGCCGCGGCGTCCGGGCCAGCCAGGTCGGCGCTGATGTCGGTGACGAGCCAGCGGTTGGCGACGTTCCAGTCCATTTCCGTGTAGTGGTTGCGCGTGGCCACGCCGATGATGCCGTCGCGGTAGCGGATGCGCTGCAGCATCCAGAAAAATTCGTCCCACGACTGCGACAGGGCCATCGCGTACGTGTGTTCCACGAATACGACGCAATCGCTGTGGTCCAGGCTGAACATCGGCAGGTCGTCGTGGACCTGGAAGGGAAACTCTCCCAGCAGGTTCAGGCGGTAGGGCTGGCCGATGTTCTTGCGGCCGATTGCGGCGATACGCCTGCGCAGGTCAGGTTCGGTTTCGTGCACCCAGGCGATGTAGCGGCCCGCTTCGGCGGGCCGCATGCTGTACAGGGGCTGCGCCAGGATTGTTTCGAGCGGTTCGTTGGCCGCGGACTGCGTGGCCGGGGCGGTGCCTGCGGCCACGGTGACGGGCGACGGGGCGGAGGGCGTGGCGCAACCGGCGGCAAGGACGGCGGCCAAAATGGGGAACAGGAGCGCGGAGCGCATTCGATTCTTTCGCGGACAAAGCTCTAAGCTAACGTGGCAACATTGTATTTTCAAAATGAACTTTTTTCATGGCGATTGCCCGCGTCATGCGCATGTTGCCATCGACGCCGGCGCCAGTGCCGCAACTGCCCCAAAGGTGTGCGCACGGGCCTTCACGGCCCCAATTGTTCCATGCCTCCGAGCCCTGCGTAGGTCTTGTTGAAGGGGCTTTGTAGGACGAAATCTCAAGGGGATGTACAGTGTGCGGCAACTAACGGTCTCCACCCGGCCAGTCCCGATACGATGGAGGCGTCGGGTGAGGCACCAGCGATCTTCCGCAGGAGACCAACCATCCCGACAGGTCAGCCGGTCGCCTCGAGGACCGGCACCAGATTCCACGCCGGCGCATGCCGTGGCCATCGATGCCGCGAGTGCTCCGGCCTTACCGGAAGCGGAGGTTGCCATGTACAACAATACGACGAGCCATCCACCCAAGCATCTCGTGCGCGAATACCTCGAGCGCCGTTCGAAGGACACGACGCCGCCCCCGACACCGGAAGAAATCCGGCGCCAGCTCGGATGGGGTCTCTTGATGCCGGCGGACGACAGGATCAACACGTCCCGCTCCTGACCGCATCGTACCCGCCCGGCGCACGCGCCCATCGCTTACCACCGTCACGACCAGGAGATACCATGACCGCCAAGATCGGCAGCAAACATGTCGCCCAGCACCGGGGCAAGAAGGAACGCCAGGAAATCCGCAAGATGAATATCGCGCGCGAAGCCCTGAAGATCGCGGCTGCCCAGGCCAAGTACCGCAACCAGCAGAAAGGCCAGCGCCCGCTGGCCGAAACGGCCGCGTGATCACGGACTGACCCGCCGCCGTACCACCGCTTCCCTAAAAGCCCGCCATGGCGACATGGCGGGCTTTTTCGTTGCCGTCCGCGCCATTCACCGGCTGCGCGCCACCGTTGGCCGAAAAGCGCTTCCGCCGCCGCACCGTCTCCGTTATCGTGTCGCCAGTCCGATTCAACGACAACCCGGAGGTAACATGAATAGCGAAGCTTCCTACCACCTGCGGCGCCAGGTGTTGTGGGGCCTGGTCCTGGTGGGGCTGGGCGT
>Ga0207657_10008869_pt1 | contig 10171 bp, 3 predicted proteins | sample KBSC33metaG_FD_184316 | JGI IMG/M metagenome (GOLD analysis project Ga0207657, IMG submission 184316) | Corn rhizosphere microbial communities from Kellogg Biological Station, Michigan, USA - KBS C3-3 metaG (SPAdes) (version 2) | ecosystem: Host-associated > Plants > Roots > Rhizosphere > Soil ... | reverse complement strand
GTCGCCGTAGTTCCGCAAGCGCAGACATTGATCGCTCCTGATGAGCAAAGATAGGCCGCTGGGGCCACCTTTGCAATGATTTTCATTAACGTTTCATGCGGATAATCGATCCGCCGAAGAGCAGTACGCCGCCCGCCTGCCCCGCCGTTCGCGCTTCCGGCGCCGGCGTTGCCCCGGGTTTCGAATCTGTTCGCGAGTCGGGTTTCCTGTGTCCCGATCCGGGCTGTCGGGCGGAGCTCCCACTTGTATCGTTGTGCCTGGAATTCAGTTGACGGGTGCAGCTAAGTATCTGTTTTCGTTACGTTTCAAACATTCTCTTAATCAGCGGGTCCTAGGTTCGGGTCGCGAGCGCGGCCACCATTTTTCCCATTGTCTTGCAAAGACATGGATATTCGTCCTCGTCCCGGTGATTTCGAAGCCAGCCTGCTCATTTGGGTACCGACTTGGCGAGTTGATCCGGTTGCTCGGAGATCGGCTACCCGTCGGGCTTTCCGGTTCAAGGAAGCGGTCGAGCTCACTTGCCCGATCGGAAAAAGAGGTCGTGAACGCCGCCAGCTCGATTGGGATTCGACGCCCGCGAGGACCTTCTCCGATTACGCCCTTGCTGCGGTTCCGATCCTCGCCGGTTCGGCACCGCGGCGGAACTGTCCCTCTGTTCGTTGCCGGGCAGTGCCTGGCCCCCGTGACCCTCAGGCTTTGGCCGTGGCCCCGCCCCTGCCAATTCCCGGCGCCCCTTTGCCACTGACTGCGTCCACAAGCGGCTGCAGCCCGGCGCCATATTTCTTCCAGCGCCTCACCGCGGTATTGTAAATGGGCTTGCGGACCTGGGCGACGCTCGCAGTCTTCACCGGACGATCGGACTTGTGGAACTCCAGGCATCTGGGGTCCCACTCCAGCCCGATAAAGTCGACAAGGGCCCTGGCCTGCTTCTCGGTATCGCTGACCACGTCTTCATACTGGACCGTCGTCAGCACGCCTTCCGGAAGCACCGCCTGCCAATGCTCCATCAGCTCCCGATACTTGCAGTAATAACGGCCGAGCTCCGCCAGGTCATAGCTGTGCGGCATGTCGTCCTTGAACAGCTTGGTGAAGCCGCTGAGGCAGGTGTCGACCGGATCGCGAAGCGTGTTCACAAACTTCGCCCTGGGATAGAGGAGATGAATGAAACCGACGAAGAAATAGTTGGTCAGGAGCTTGTCGGTCACGCGCCTCGAGCCACCCGCGCCGGCGGTCAGCGCCTCGAGATATTGCCTCGCCACCAGGTCGAGCTGCGCAGGCGTGATCTTCGCCATCATCTGCGGATATTTGGGCAGCGATGGGAGCCTGTCGCGAAGCTGCCCGATCGCCCGGCTGAGATATTTCACCTCGCCTGCCCCATGGACCTCCGGGTGGCTCGACAGGACCTGCTCGACAAGGGTCGAGCCTGAGCGCGGCATTCCGATGATGAACACCGGCCGATCATCGTCGAGGCCCTCATATTTGCGGTGTTCGAAGACCTCCTTCGGGAAGGCCTGGCGGATGGCGTCGAAGAACCCGAAGGTTTCCGCTTCATCATAGTGGAGCTGGGCGCGCTTCATCCGCCCGCCGATGATATAGTGCTGGAGGGCGCGTTCGTGCTCGCCGCGGTCATCCAGCGCCTTTGCATAGGCGAAGTGCAGCGGCAGCAGCGGCTCGGCTTCCTTGTCGGTGGACGCCTCGAAGATCGCATCCATGCGGTTGAACAGCTCCTCGCCGTCGTCCTTCGAGAAATCGACGAGATCGTTCAGGTTGGCATAGGCCCCGAACATGGAATCGTTGAGCTTCAAGGCCCTGAGGATGTAGTCGCGCGCATCGTCGAGGCGGCCGACGGACTTGAGCGCGACGCCGTAGAAATTGAGCGCTTCGGCATTTTCGGGATCGGATTCAACGGCCTTCGCAAGGACGTCGATCGCCTCCTCATACCGATCGGTCTCGTGGAGCACCTGGCCAAGGACCGCCAGGGCCTCGGCATTTTGCGGTTCCTGCTTGAGGACCGCCAGCGTCGCCTGCTCAGCGGCCGCGAAATTGCCGCGTCGAAGCTGGATCCGGGCCGTGATCAGCAAGGTCTGCGAGTTGGTCGGAGCGATCTTCAGGGCGTCGCCCAGCAGCCGCAGGGCCTCGAGCTCCTTCTTCTGCGCAACGAAAAGGTTGGCAAGATTATTGTGCGCTTCGACATAGCTGGGCTTCTGAGCGATCGCCTTGCGAAGGGCATGCTCGGCTTCCTCATATCTGCGGTCCTGCTGCAGGAGCGAGCCCAGGTTGTTGTAGGCCTCCGGGTAATTCTCCCGGTGCATCAACGCATCCTGGTAGGCATTGATCGCCCCGTCGACATCGCCCTTCACGCGCAGCGCATTGCCGAGATTGTTGAGCGCCTCGGCCATCGTCGGCCGGATTGCCAGGGCTCGCCGATAATAGTCGATCGCAGCGTCGAATTCCCCCTTGTCGAACTCGATGATTCCAAGGTTGTTGAGGGACTGCGCATTGCGAGGATCGAGCTCGATCGCCCGCTCGAGCTCGAGGGCCGCTTCCTCGACCTCCCCGTTCTGCCGCAGTATCTCGCCGAGGTTCGAATGCAGGCTTGGCGCGTCGGGCGCGAGCTTGACGGCAATCCTGAGCTCACCGATGGCCTCGGCTCCGCGGCCAAGGGCCTGCAGGGTTGCGCCGAGGATATTGTGGGCGTCGGCATTGCCGGGCCGCGCTTCGATGATCTGGCGGCAGACCCGTTCGGCCTGGGCGGTCTTGCCCTCCGCATAGAGCTTGGCGGCCATTTCCACCGCTTTCTGCGGGGTGACGTTCACGCGGCCCTGCTGTGCCTTGGCGATCGTGGAGTCGAGATTGCCGGGCGTCGGCTGGCGCCGCGGCCGTCCTGGCCGCGCGGGTGATGGGGTCGTCTTCGTGCGGCTCATGATCGCGCTTTTCAATTAGGAAACAAGGACCTGATGCTGGCAGAAAAGGGGGTGCGGTTAAAGAAAGAAGAGGGGTAAGCGCCCCTCTTCTTCCAATTCACGACACCGTTCGTTCCTGCGCCGCGCCTAGCCGCGCTCGGGTGCCGGCGGCGGCGGCGGAGGCGGCGGCGGCGGGGCCGGACAGGTCGCGGTCGCCAGGATCACCGTTCCGTCCGGGCAGGTCTGCGTCGCGGGAGGCGGCGGAGGCGGCGGAGGCGGAGGCGGCGGCGGCGGAGGAGGAGCGGCCGCGGGAACCCCGAAGTGAAGCACGAGCGAGCCGTAGACGGCATGGTCGGTATAGTCCTTGTTGAACTGTCCGAGATAGCCGATCCGTCCGGTCAGGGCCGAGTTGATCGCTCCCGCCAGGCTGAAGCCCGCGAGGACCGAGCCGCGCTTGTAGGTCTCCTGCTTGCGGAAGTCGGCGCCGGCCGGGGCATCGGCGAAATAGGCGTCGACTCCAAGGTCGCGATTGAAGTCGTAGCGGTAGGCGACCTTCGCCTCCGGAACGATCCCGCCCCAGTTGCCCGCCCATTTGAGGCCGGCGACGCCCGAGGTCTGATGCTCGGTCTGCGAGCCGAACCCGAGACGCGCACCAATGCCGCCGGTTTCCTCGAATGCCTTGAGGTGCATGCTCGTATGATCGATGGCGACATAGGGCGTGATCCACGACGAGCCGAGGTCGAACCGCGCTCCCGCCTCGCCGTAGAAGGACCAGACATTCAGGTCCGGATGGCCGCTCGAGCTGCCGGTCAGCCGGCCAATGCTGAAATCGCGCCGGCTGTCGCCATTGAGCCAGGCATAGCTGCCGATGCCGCGGACATAGAAGTTGCCGACGTCATAGGTGGCATCGAGGCCGACGTTCCAGCCGTTCGACTTGATCCGGCTGCCGACCAGCGCATCGGGATAGTCGACGGTCAGATCGCGATAGCCTCCGAAAATGCCGACCGAGAAGTTGCCGGCCAAATAATCGATGCCCAACGTTCCCGACCAATTGTCCGCCTTGTAGCCGATGGCGTTCGGATTGCTGTCGAGCTTGCCATGGTCGAAGGCGCCCATGCCCCACACCCGCCATCCGCTGCGCGGATCGCGGCAACCCTGCAGCCCGCGCCCGAACGCGACCGAGCAATCGAGCTGGTCGTTGACGAAGGTATTGAGCACGAACTGGTTGTTGCGAACATCGTGCAGGTAGTTCGGATATTCGACGCCGCTCATCTGATCGAGCGCCTGGGCATAATGGGGCGAGTCGAGCCGGAAGAGCTCGGCCACCAGGCTGCCGAACGGACCCGTGAGCGTGGGAGCGTAGACAGTCTCGACCGCGGTCGCGACCGCAGCTTCGTTCGCCGTCAGCCCGAGGCCCGCAGCGTTGAACGCGACCCGGGTCAGCCCGAGGTCGACATTGTTATTGGCATCGTAGGTGCAGGTGAGATCGCTCAGCAGCGGAGTAGCCGCATAGGGAGCCGCCAGCCCGCAAGTCGCGAACGTCCCGGTAAGCGTGTTCGCGTCGATGACATTGTCCCAGGAATAGCTGTTGGCGAACAGGCCATTTGCGGGGCTGATGTCGGCCACGAGCGCGCCCGCCAGGTTCGCCGTGTCGGCGAACACCTGCGGGTAGGAGCCGACCGGCTGCGCTCCGCCGCTCGCCGGCTGCAGCTGGAACGTGAGCGTCCCGTCCGCTCCCATGTTGAGCGTGTTGACGATCGCATAGGAAGGACCGTCGTACATCGTCGGATCGCCGGTAATGCGCGGATCCGCAAGGACGAGGTTCCCGCCGGTATCGATATTGAGCGTGCCTTCGCCGAAGATACCGGTGTCGAGGTCGGCCGCAGTGAAGCCTCCCGCCGGCACATATTCGGGGTTGATGATTCCGTCCAAATAGGTGGCGCCACTCTGCACGTTGATGACATCGCCGGCCTGGACATCGACATTCCCGTAGATGTTGCCATCGCCCAGGAGGTTGATGACCGAGTTGTTCGGAGCCGAAGCAACGTCGATCGCCATCCCGCGCTGCCAGGTCGCCCCGCCGTCGGTCGACTGGCGAACGCGGATCGTTCCACCGTCGTTGTTGAAGGTGAAGACCTCGGGACCGAAATTGGAGGTGCCGTTGTTGGTGACATAGATGCCACGAGCGGTTGCCGAGCCGCCGCTGGCGGTGATCGCGTCCACATCGATGGATCCGCTGTTCGTCACCGTCATGCCGTTCGCTGCAGACTGCAGGAAGATCCCAGTCGCCAACGCGACGCTTCCAGGAGTGGTCGCGGTTCCGAGCGGCGTGGTCGGAACCGCGCCTCCAGCCGCGCTCGCGATTGCGCTGAGATTGCCGCTGTTGGTGATCGAGCCGGTCAAGGCCGCCGGGGCGGTCCCGAACGCCTGCGCACTCAGCGCCACGGCACTGGCCGTCGCTGCACCCGGAGCATTTGCAACAGCCTTGGCGGAGAAGTCGCCGCTGTTGGTGATCTCGACATCGCCAAGCGCGCTGTTGAAGTCACCGATGTCGTCGCCGATCACGCTCGCGAAGGCCGAGCCGCTCGCTCCGACCGCCGTTGCCAGCGCCGTCGCGGCGAAGCTTCCGCTGTTGTCGAACACGACCGTGTTCGACAGCGCGCCATTCATGTTCTGGTAGATCCCGGTCACCGTGGCGGTCGCCTGCGCATGGCCGCCGGCGCTCGCAAACGCGTGCGCTTCCATCGTGATCGAGCCGCTGTTGTCGATGTTCGCGACCGCGTCGCCGCCACCGACGTTCTGGCCGTAGCCCGCGATATAGTCGCGGGCATTGGCGGCAGCGGTCGTCGCGGTTCCGCCAATCGCATTGGCCGAGCCGGCAATGTTGATCGTTCCGCTGTTGTCGATGGTCGCGTTCGCGCTGTTGCCCTGGACGCTCTGGAAATAGACCTCGCCGCTTGCGGTCGCCCGGGCGTTGCCCGCACCGGTTGCATCCGCCTTCGCAGTGACGTCGATGGTCCCGCTGTTAGTCGCGATCGCGCTTGCGACGCCCGTCGCGCCGGTTGCGTTGACCTGCTGGTAGTTGGCGCTCCAGATCGATGCCCGCGCATGTGCGTCACCAACCGTGCCCGACGCCTTGGCGATCGCCGACATCGACATGGTTCCGCTGTTGGTCGACGAGGCGAGAGCGACTCCGGCCGCGCCGGTCGCACCGGCATGCTGCTCGACACCGTTGACGAAAGCGAACGCATCGGCCGACGAACCGGTCGCGTTGGCAAGTGCGTGCAGGTCCACGGTGCCCTGGTTCAGGAATTTGGCGACCGGGGCCGTGCCGTTGGCGTGTTGCGATACCCCGGTGACCGTCGCGCTGGCGCTCGCGAGCGCAGCGGCGGCCGCGGTCGCGGTCGCATTCCCGTTGATCGCGCCGCTGTTGGTCAGGGTCACGACCGATCCGGTCGCCTGCTGGTAGATCATCGGCGTGATGAAGGCGTCAGCCGATGCGCCGCCGGCAGCCGCGGACGCCAAGGCATGGGCCGACATGTCGATCGTGCCGCTGTTGTCCAATGTGACCGTGGCATCGCTGCCCTTGGCATATTGGTAGATTCCGGTGTCGATGCTGGCGGTGGCGTCGGCACCCGTGTGTCCGACGGCTTTCGCATTCGCCGCGAGAGTCATGGTCCCGCTGTTGGAAAGCGAGGCCGTCGCCGCATTTGCCGCAACCGCGGACTGGTAAACGGCCCGCGACATGAAGGCGTAGGCGTTCGCAGTGCCCAGGCTGCCGGTTGCCGTTCCACTGGCAGCAATGTCGATCGTGCCATTGTTGGTTATCGCCGCAAGCGCGTTGCCGGCGACCGCGTTGGCGGTCTGGTAGATCCCCGATTCCAGGCTCGCCGAGGCCGAAGCGCCGGTTCCAACCGCATGCGCCTTGGCGGCAATCGTGATCGCCCCGTCATTGACGATGGTTGCGGTCGCATCGCCGTTGGTCGCCTCCGCGAACTGGTAAATTCCGCCTGTGACCGACGCGGTCGCATCCGCATAAGTGCCTGCAGTCGCGTTAGCGATTGCGCTGATCGCGAGGGTTCCGGAATTATCGATGCTCGCCAAAGCATTGCCGGAGTTGGCCGAAACGAACTGGTAGATCGCCGAGCTGTTCCGCGCATAGGCGCTTGCCCAATTGGCCGTTCCATGGGCGTTCGCCGTGGAATGAAGGTCGATCGACCCGTCGTTGACGATCGATCCCGACGCATTGCCGCCGCCATGGGCTTCGGCCACCTGGGAAACACCGCTGTCGATGGACGCGGAAGCAGAAGCCGTGGCGCCGTTGGCTGAAGCCACTGCCCCGATGTCGATCGCTCCGGCGGCCGCCGCCGTACCGGTCCCGGTCGCTGCGTTCGACAGCAGGACGGACGCATCGCCACCGCCATCGGCACGGGCTTCCTGGAAGATGCCGTTCGTCGCGTAGGCGCTTGCGCTCGCATAGCCGTCGGCGTTTGCGATCGCCGAGGCGAGAATATCGATGTTGCCGGTATTGGTGAGGTCGACAGTCGCATTGCCGCCGCCGTTTGCGTGGGCGCTCTGCGAAATCCCGGTCGAGACATTGGCATAAGCGCTCGCGGTCGGGCCGCCGTTGGCGAGCGCCGCAAGAGTGACTTCAATGTCCCCCTTGTTGACGATGCTCGCGCTGGCATTGCCGCCGGCGTTGGCTGCCGAAGCAAATTGCTCGATCGCCGGGCTCTCGAGACTCGCGCTCGCGGACGCGAAGCCGACACCGGTCGCGGTGGCCTTGCCGCTGATGTTGATCGTTCCGTCGTTGGTGAGGGAGGCCAGGGCATTGCCGGTACCCGCGCCGGACACCGTCGCGGACTGATAAATGGGAAGGTAGAGATAAGCGCTTGCAGTTACGGCGCCCGCCGCCGCGGTCGCATGGCCGGCTGCGCTGATATCGATCTCGCCGCTGTTCGTGATGACCGCCGACGCATCGCCGCCGCCCACGGCATGGACCTGCTGGGTCAGTCCATATTCGAGGCTGCCCGATGCGTAGGCGCCGGTCCCGCCGTGCGCATTGGCGATCGCGCCGATGGTGAGCGTACCCTTGTTGTCGATGAGCCCGTTGGCATCCGCTCCCGAGAGGCCGCTCGCGGTCTGGCTAACACCGTCATACATGCCGGCGCTTGCACTTGCGTATCCGCTGGGCGCGTTCGCGGTCGCCCGGGCGACGAGGTTGGCTGTCCCTCCGGCGACGGCGGTCCCGGTGCCGGTTGCGACTCCGGCATTGATGAAGCTCACGGATGCGACATTGCCCGCGCCATGCGCGATGGCGTCCTGATAGACGCCCCAGTTCCAGGCGCTCGCATCGGCATTGGCATTGTCGGCGGTCGCGTGCGCGATCGCCTGCAGGTTGAGCTCGCCATTGTTGGTATAGCTGGCCGCCGCATTGCCGTCGGCGGCGCTGGCCGTCTGGAACGTATCGTAGGTCAGGTAAGCGGACGCATTGGCGTTGCCGGCGCCGGTTGCATGGGCAAGCGCGGTCGCGCCCAGCGTATAGGTTCCGCCGTTCAGGAAATCGGCGGTGGCATTGCCAACGCCGCTATTGGTGACAATCTGGTCGACGGGGCCGCCGCTATGGATGTTCGCCTTCGCAGTCGCGGTGTCGCCGGTCGCCTGGCCGAGCGCTCCGATGACGACCTGACCACTATTCGTGAGGCTCGCGAGCGCATTGCCGGTGCCCGTGGACGTCACATTCTGGATGATGATGTTGTCCATGCTCGCGGTCGCGACCTGGAGGCCCGCGCCTGTCGCCGCCGCTCGCGCGTCGACGTGCAGGAATCCATCGTTCGTGACAGCTGCGGTGGCGTCATTGGGGGCTTTCGCCGACTGCTGGATCGCGTTGTTCAGGGTCGCCTGGACGTTCCCGGCAGCGAAGCCGGGATTCGTGGCATGCGCGTAGATCTCCGCCGCGCCAGGGTTGGTGATCGCAACATTCGCGAAACCCGTTGTCGCAGTCGCAGTCTGCCAGATATCGCCAAGCGCCGGGGTGTTGACGAGGCTCGTGGCAAGGGCGCCGCTATTGTCGATTCCGTAGGCGCACGAAGGGCTGGCGGTCAGGCACAGGGTGATCGTGTCGGAGACGTGGCCAGCGACGGTCGCGTGCTGGACTCCGGTATGAGTCGCCGCAAATGCGGGTGCGCCAATACCCAAAGCGGCAACCGATACGCCGGCGAGAAGCGCAATGCGCCCGTGCGAGTTCTGCATTTTTCAGCCCCTGTTTTAGCGGCCGCCCTGGCGGCGCTTATGATACTCAACAGTGCGGCGGTATTCGGCCCCTCGCCGCACGATCGGGAATGGCCGTGAAGCCGTCCCCTTGTGAGTCGTTTCCTACCTCCAACCGTTGTTGGAAACAAGCCATTGGGCGGATTGTAAACGGCCATTAACCGGCAGCGGTCTTAAATTTGTCGAACAATAAATATTAGCAACTTATTTTGCATTTCTTCGACAGGTTCCGGAAACCCGCTCCCGGTAGGCGAGCGACCGGTCCAGTGCCTCGTTCGTTCCCCGGGCGGCCCCGACGGCGCGAACATGGTCGACGCGGGAAAGACAAAAAGCTAGACGCCCGGCAACGACAGCCAGCCTAAGGGACCGCAAATGATGGTTCGTTTTTCACTCATTGCCGCTGGAGTCCTGATCGCCTCGGCGGCTGCCTCGCAGGCACCGAAACAGGTCAGCAAGGCCGATTTCACGAAGAATCTAGACGCCCGTTTCGCCGCCATCGACACCAACAAGGACGGCCAGCTGAGCAAGGCCGAGATCGCCGCCGCGGAAGCGAAAGCGCTGCAAAGGGCGCAGGCCGCGGAGCAGCAGCGCCTCGAGGCAGAATTCAGGAAGCTCGACACCAATCACGACAATCAGCTGAGCCTTGCCGAGTTCAAGGCGGCAATGCCAGCACCGCGGCTTGCCGAAAGCCCCGACCAGATGCTCGCGGCGCTCGACACCAACAAGGACGGCAAGATCAGCGCCGCCGAATATCGAGCTCCCAAGCTTGCGAACTTCGACAGGGCCGATGCCAACCATGACGGCATCCTCACGGCGCAGGAGGCGGCCGCGGCGCGCCGCAAAAAATAGCAGGCGGCGAGTGCCGCCGGCCGGCGCCCGCCTTACGGGCGCGTCCCCGAGGGGCGGCGATCCCAAGCGGTTCACGTCGAAATTTCAAGCCGCGGCACTGGTCTCGTGCCTGTGCAGGCGACCTGAAAACCCATCGAGGCCGGGCTCCG
>Ga0207657_10008867_pt1 | contig 10173 bp, 3 predicted proteins | sample KBSC33metaG_FD_184316 | JGI IMG/M metagenome (GOLD analysis project Ga0207657, IMG submission 184316) | Corn rhizosphere microbial communities from Kellogg Biological Station, Michigan, USA - KBS C3-3 metaG (SPAdes) (version 2) | ecosystem: Host-associated > Plants > Roots > Rhizosphere > Soil ... | reverse complement strand
TGGTGTAGCTGGTGAAGCAGACCCGCGGCTCGAGGCCCATCCGACGGGCGAAGGACGAGGCGCGCATCGCGATCGCGGCATATTGCTCGGCCGTGGGCCGCTCGGTCACCGCGGTGTCGGCGATCAGGATCGTGTGATTGCGGCCGACGATGACATTGACGCCGAAGGGCGTCGCTTCGGGCTCGTCCTCGATGACCAGCCGGACCTGCTTCAGCGACTGGCTGAACGGCCGCGTGGTGCCGGTGATCATCGCGTCCGCTTCGCCGATGGCGAGCATGGCCGCCGCGAAATAATTGCGGTCCTGATTGACCAGCCGCTCGACCTCGCGGCGGAGCATGCCATGCCGCTGATGCTTGGCGTAAATGTAATCGACGGCGCGCCCGACGAGCGGTGAGTTGCGGCTGTTGAGAACCTCATATGTCTTCGGGTCGTCGACGCCCAGTTCCTTGAGCTGATCGTAAACGTCCTCGCGTCCGACGAGGACCGGCGTGCCATAACCCGCTTCTTTGAACGCGATCGCCGCGCGCAGGACATTCGGCTCTTCACCTTCCGCGAACAGGACGCGTTTCGGATTCTGCCGGGCGTTCTCATAGGCCAGGCTCATCACCGCGACGGTCGGATTCAGCCGCCCGCTAAGCTGCCGGCGATAGGCATCCATATCGGGGATTGGCCGCTGCGCGACGCCGCTCTTCACCGCCGCTTCGGCGACCGCCGAGGCGACGACCTCCATTAGCCGCGGATCGAATGGAGCAGGGATGATGTAATCGCGTCCGAAGCTGTGCGTCCGGCCGCCGTAAGCGGCCGCAACTTCCTCCGGCACCGGCTCGCGCGCCAACTCGGCGAGGGCCTCGGCCGCGGCGATCTTCATCGCATCGTTGATCGCCGTCGCCCGGACGTCGAGCGCACCGCGGAAGATGAAGGGAAAACCGAGGACGTTATTGACCTGATTGGGGAAGTCCGACCGGCCGGTGGCGATGATCGCGTCGGGCCGCGCGGCCTGCGCGTCGGGCGGCCAGATTTCAGGATCGGGATTGGCCATGGCGAAGATGATGGGCTCCTTGGCCATCGTCTTCACCATCTCGGGTTTGAGCGCGCCAGCGGCCGACAGGCCGAGGAACACGTCCGCTCCATTTACCGCGTCCGCCAGCGTGCGCTTGTCGGTCTCGACGGCGTGCGCCGACTTCCACTGATCGAGGTCGTTCCGCCCGTTGTGAATGACGCCCTTGCGGTCGCACATGATGACATTGTCGCCGCGCACACCCATTGCCTTGATAAGTTCGGTGCAGGCGATGGCCGCTGCGCCGGCGCCGTTCACCGCGACCTTTACGTCGGCAAGCTCGCGGCCGGTCAGCAGGCAAGCGTTGATCAGGCCCGCCGCGGTGATGATCGCCGTGCCGTGCTGGTCGTCGTGAAACACCGGAATGTTCATCCGCTCGCGCAGCGCCTGCTCGATGATGAAGCAGTCGGGCGCGGCAATGTCCTCGAGGTTGATGCCGCCGAAGCTCGGCTCGAGCAATTCCACGCACTCAATGAACCGCTGCGCGTCCTCGGTATTCACTTCGATGTCGATGGCGTCGACGTCGGCGAAGCGCTTGAACAGCACCGCCTTGCCCTCCATCACCGGCTTCGACGCCAGCGCGCCGAGGTTGCCCAGCCCAAGGATGGCAGTGCCGTTGGAAATGACCGCGACAAGATTGCCCTTGGCGGTGAAGTCGTAGGCGCAGGTCGGATTTTCGGCGATCGCGCGCACCGGGACCGCGACGCCCGGCGAATAAGCGAGGCTGAGATCGCGCTGCGTCGCCATCGGCTTGGTGGCGATGATTTCCAGCTTTCCCGCCCGGCCGCGCGAGTGGAAGTCGAGCGCTTCCTGCTCGGTATATTTGACGTTGCTTTCCGACATGGTGCGACGCTGTAGCTTTTCCGTCACCCCCGCGAAAGCGGGGGCCCAGCGAACAAAAGAATCTGGGTTCCCGCTTTCGCGGGAATGACGATTGCGGGTAAGCTACCGCCATGGCTCGCGCCGACGCACCCACGCCAATGATGGCCCAATACAAGCGCCTCAAGGAAGAGGCCGGCGATGCCATGCTGTTCTATCGCATGGGCGATTTCTTCGAACTATTTTTCGATGACGCGAAGGCCGCCGCGGCCTGCCTCGACATTGCGCTGACCAAGCGCGGCGCCGACGCCGGCGAGCCCATCCCGATGTGCGGCGTCCCCGTGCATGCGGCCGAATCCTATCTCGCCCGGCTGATCAAGGCCGGCCACCGCGTCGCCATTGCCGAACAGACCGAAAGCCCGGCGGAGGCGCGCAAGGCGCGCGGATCGAAGGCGCTGGTCGACCGGGCGATCATCCGGCTCGTCACGCCGGGAACGCTGACCGAGGAGACGCTGCTCGAATCATCGTCCGCCAACTGGCTCGCGGCGATTGGCCGCGCCGGGGACGACTGGGCGATCGCCGCGGCGGACATTTCGACCGGCCGCTTCGAGCTGGTCGCTTGCGGTCCCGGCGAGCTGGCAGCCGAACTGGCGCGGCTGGCCCCCGCCGAGACGATCGCCGACGACAAGGTTTCCGGAATCCGAACGACCGCAGGCAAAGGCGGGTTCGACAGTCTGTCCGGCGAGCGCGCGTTGAAGTCGCGCTTCGGACTGGCGACGCTTGACGGATTGGGAGCGCCGGGACGCGCCGAGCTGGCGGCTGCTGGCGGTCTCCTCGCCTATCTCGACGTCACGCAAAAGAGTGCGGGCGTGTTGCTCGACGCGCCGCGCCGAATCGCCCGCGCCGGCCACATGGCTATCGACGCCGCCAGCCGCGAAAGCCTGGAGCTGACCCGTTCGGTAAGCGGCGGCGTCGCGGGCAGCCTGCTGGGCGAAATCGACCGCTGCCAGACTGCGGCGGGCCGGCGGTTGCTCTGCGAAGATATCGCGGCCCCGCTGACCGGCCGCTCGGCGATCGAGCAGCGCTTGTCGCTCGCGGCCTGGCTGCACGCCGACCCGCTCCGCCGCGAGCGCGTGCGCGGGTCGCTCAAGACAATGCCCGACGTCGCGCGGGCGCTTGCGCGGCTGGCCGCCGGGCGCGGCAGCCCCCGCGACCTCGCGTTGCTGCGAGACGGCCTGGGTGCCGCGGCGAGCCTGCAGCAAGAAATCGCCGCGCAACCGGATCGACCGCCGTTGCTCGACCATTTGCTGCCGAGGCTCGGCGGTCACGACAAACTCGTTGAGCGGCTCGCCGAGGCGCTCGTCGTCTCGCCGCCGCTCGATGCGTCCAAAGGCGGCTACATCGCCCAGGGTTACGACGCCAACCTCGATGCCCTCCGCGACGCAGCATCCAACGGCCGGCGGGCGATCGCCGCGCTGGAGGCCCGCTACCGCGAGGCCACAACCATTGGCTCGCTCAAGATCCGGCACAATGCGGTCCTCGGCTATCATGTCGAGGTGTCCGCGCGGCATGCGGACCGGCTGCTTCATCCCGATAGTGGCTTCACCCATCGGCAGACGCTTGCCGGCGTCGTCCGGTTCAATTCGCCCGAGCTGCATGAAGAGGCCAGCCGCGTCGTTGAAGCCGGCGCCCATGCGCTCGCCACGGAGGCCGCGCACGCCGAGGAGCTGACCAGATTGGCGATCGCTGCGGCTCCGCAGGTCACTGCGACCGCGGAGGTCATCGCGCGCATCGATGTCGCTGCCGGCCACGCGCATCTTGCTGCCGAGGGCGGGTGGTGCCGCCCCGAGCTGACCGATGAACCCTGCCTGGAGATCGAGGCGGGACGTCATCCGATCGTCGAACGCGCGCTCGGCGAGGCGGGCGAGCGCTTCGTCGCCAACGATCTCAGCATGGGCGCGCATGACCGGCTGTGGCTGATCACCGGCCCCAACATGGGCGGCAAATCGACCTTCCTGCGCCAGGCGGCGCTGATTGCCGTGCTCGCACAGGTCGGCAGCTTCGTTCCCGCCACGCGCGCAAAGCTCGGCATCGTCGATCGCCTGTTCAGCCGCGTCGGCGCCTCGGACAATCTCGCGCGCGGCCGTTCGACCTTCATGGTGGAGATGGTGGAGACGGCGGCAATCCTGTCGCAGGCCAGCGCCAGGAGCCTGGTCATCCTCGACGAGATCGGCCGTGGCACTTCAACCTACGACGGGCTCGCGATCGCCTGGGCGGTGGTCGAGGCGATGCACGACGATGTGCGATGCCGCACCTTGTTCGCCACCCACTATCACGAACTGACGCGGCTTGCGGGCCGGCTCGATTGTCTGTCGCTCCATCACGTCCGCGCCCGCGAATGGAAGGGCGATCTGGTCCTGTTGCACGAAGTCGCGGACGGTGCCGCCGACCGCAGCTACGGCATCGCCGTCGCCAAGCTCGCCGGATTACCGCCGGCCGTCGTGGCGCGGGCCAAGTCCGTCCTCGCTAAGCTCGAGACGGGCCGCGATGCGACGGGCGGGATCGCAGCGGGTCTCGACGATCTGCCGTTGTTCGCGGCCGCGGCCGCACCCGATCCGAAGCACGATCCGCTATCGGAGGCGGTCGAGGCCATCGAGCCGGACCAACTCAGTCCGCGCGAAGCGCTCGAAAAGCTCTACGAACTGAAGCGCCTCGCGCGCTCGGGCGAATGACTAGCCGGCAAGCTCCAGGAAGCCGCTCTGGATGAGCCGCGTCACCAGCGCGATCTTCACCTCTTCGCTCGCCGCACCCGGTAGATCGCCGACCAGGAACGAATCCGTCGCCGTGATAAAGCGAAGCTCCGGCTCCACGCCGCGGTGAACCGCGATGTGCTCGCCCGGCTGGCTGAAATCGAGCGATCCCGCCGAATGGCGAAGGTGACTGATCGCCAGCGGTGAGTGCCGCACCCGGCTGTCGCGGGTGACAACCCCCACAGACGCTGGCTTACGCAACGGCGGCAGATCGGCCGTCGCACGCGACGCCCGGAGCTCCATCGCCGCGCTCACGAAATCCGGAGACCGGCATTGATCGCGCAAGCGGTCGAGGCCGCTCGCCACCAGTGCCGACAGCCGGTCCGGGTCAATCTCCGAGGCGCGGCCGGCAATCGCCTCCCGGAACTCGCGCTCGCTGTCCGACAGGAAATCAACCGCCGCGATGACCGCTTCCCGCAGCGTGACCGGCTCGAAGACGATCGCCAGGTGCAGCGATTCCGTCGTTGAATCGACGGTATGCGGCGTACCTCCCGGAATATAGATCAGGTCGCCAGGCTCAACGTCCAGCACCTGATGGTTCTGAAGGTTGGGCGGCGCCTCTCCGGCCTGCGCCCACTTGTTCTGCAATCCCGGCGGATCGGTCGAGATGAACCAGCGCTTCCGGCCGGTAAGGTGGACGATGAGATTGTGCGGCTTGTCGTAATGGACGATCGCCTTCGCGCCTGCGGCGCTCCAAAACACCGAAGCTTTGACGGGCTGCGGGAGCACAATCTCTAGCGCGCGCACGAAGCGCTGCAGCTCGGGCGTGAGGCCGACGACGTCCGGAATCCGGACCGTGTACCCGCGCTCGTGAAAGCTGCCGATGATCCTGAGGAAGTCGTCGCTGCTCGACGCGGCGCGGAGCGGCGGCGCAGCGTCGGTCGGCGCCGGGGAATGCCAGTCCAGCACCTGCGCGTGCGTGGCATGGGCGCCGAGCATCGTCTGCTTCGGGTCCGGGCCGAACAGTTGGGCTCGCGGGTGATCGGATCCGCCTTTCAATCCGAACCACGATTTACCGATTGCGCCCAGAAACTTGTCCGTCGCCAGTGGGGCGAAGGCTTCAGCCAGGATCGCTTCCGCTTGCTCGTCGATCATGGCGCCAATCTATCGATGAAAACCCCCTTGGGTCGATAGCCGTTGAGCGCGATGACCCTCCCATGGCAAGAGACGGCATGTCTTCCCACCGGCCCGAGGCAGTCCCCGAGCCGCGCGCCCTTATCGATCGGCGCGCGGTTGCCGGTCGTCTCGAGGCTTTGGACACCGGCCCCGCATCGGTCGAAGAAGCGTGCAAGATTCTGACCGAGATGCTCGCCATCGGGCGCGCGGAGGTTGCGCGCCGGCTCCTCGACGAGCCGGGCAACGGCCGGGCCGCCGCGCGCGCCACCTGCTTTCTCCACGACCAGATCGTCCGCCTCGCCTACGATTTCGTGTGCCAAGGCATTGCGACTGGCGATCCCGGCGGAATCGCCCTGGTGGGCCTGGGGGGCACCGGGCGCGGGGAAATGGCCCCCTACAGCGATCTCGACCTTATGCTGCTGACGGCAAAAGCGCCTACTCCCGATCAGGAGCGCGTCGCCGGCGAAACCCTGCGCTTGTTGTGGGATCTCAAGATCAAAGTCGGCCATTCGGTGCGTTCGGTCAGCCAGCTCATGGCCGCCGCGAGGAATGACATCACTGTCCGCACGGCATTCCTCGAAGCCCGCTGGCTGTGGGGCGACCAGAAGGTCTTCGACCTCGCCTTCACGCGCTTTCGCAAGGACGTCGTCGCGGGCACTGCGGCGGAGTTCGTTGCGGCCAAGCTCGCCGAGCGCGACGCGCGGCACGTGCGAATGGGCGACAGCCGCTACGTCGTCGAACCCAACGTCAAGGACGGCAAGGGCGGTCTGCGCGACCTGCACACGCTCTATTGGATCGGGAAATATGTGCACGGGGTCGAAAGCCCCGCCGAACTGGTCAAGGCCGGTCTGCTGACCGCTGCCGAATTCCGCCGCTTTGACCGCGCCGAGCGCTTTTTCTGGTCGGTCCGTTGCCACCTGCACCAACTTGCCGGCCGCGCCGAGGAGCGGCTGAACTTCGACTATCAGCCGCGCCTTGCCGAGATCATGCATTACGCCGACCGGCCGGGCAAAGCCGCCGTCGAGCGTTTCATGCACTTCTATTTCCTCAACGCGATGACGGTCGGCGATTTGACGGGCCTGTTCCTTGCCCAGCTCGACGAGCAAATGGGCAAGAAAGGCCTGCGCTTCGCCCTCCCGACGATTCGCCGGCGGCCGAAGCGGTTGGGCGGTTTCGTGCTCGACCGCGGCAGGATTTCCGTCCCGGCCGATGATTTCTTCAAGGCAGATCCTGCCCGCCTGCTCGAGCTGTTCGCGCTTGCTTCCCGCGAAGGACTGGAAATTCACCCCGCCGCGATGCGCGCGGCCAGCCGCGATGCCAAATTGATCAAGCGCGATGTGCGCAACGATCCGCGCGCCAACGCCTTGTTCCTCGAAGTACTGACGTCGGTGGAGCATCCGGAACTGGTGCTGCGCTGGATGAACGAAGCCGGCGTATTCGGCCGGTTCGTGCCAGACTTCGGGCGCGTCGTCGCGCAGATGCAGTTCGACATGTATCACCATTATACGGTCGATGAGCATTCGATCCGCGCGCTCGGCCTGCTCGCGGCAATCGAGCGGGGCGACCTCAAGCAGGATCACCCGTTGTCCACGGCGATCATCAAGCAGATCGCATCGCGGCGCGTGCTCTATGTCGCGGTGTTGCTGCACGACATCGCGAAGGGACGCGGGGGGGATCACAGCGTCATCGGCGCGGACATCGCGCGCAAGCTTTGCCCCAGGTTCGGGCTCGACAACGCCGAGACGGAGACCGTGGCGTGGCTGGTGCGCTATCACCTGCTGCTGTCATCGACGGCGTTCAAGCGCGACCTGGCCGACCCCAAGACCATCGAAGATTTCGTCCATCAGGTGCAAAGTCCCGAGCGGCTGCGACTCCTGCTGATCCTCACCGTGGTCGACATCCGCGCCGTCGGTCCAGGGGTATGGAGCGAATGGAAACGAACCCTGCTGCGAAGCCTGTTCGAAGCCGCCGAGGAGCGCCTTCGGCTCGGCCACAAGCAGCATGGCCGGTCGGAGCTGGTGGGAGCACGACAGAAGGAACTGGCGGAGGCGCTGGGATGGAAAGCGAGCGCGGTCCGGGCGCACGCCAAGCGCCTGCCCGACAGCTATTGGCTTGCCGAGCCGGCACCGTGGCAAATCGCCAACGCTCGGCAGGTCGCGGCGGCGGAAGCGCATATCGGCGCGGCCAGCCCCAATGTCGTCGTCGAAGACGATCCCGCAACCGGAGCGACCAGGGTGAGCGTCTTCACGCCCGATCGGGAGGCTCTGTTTTACCGGATCTGCGCGGGTCTGGCGGCGGCGGGGGCAAATATCATCGACGCGCGAATCCATACCACGCGCGACGGCATGGCGCTGGACAATCTGCTGGTGCTCGATGGACGTGGCCGACCCTATGCAGATCGGCGATTGCGGTCTCGGCTGGTCAAATCGGTCCTCGCCGCTCTCGACGCGCCGATCCCGCCAGCCCTGCCCGATGGACATCGCCGCGGCGGCACTACCTTCGACGTCGCTCCGTCGGTAGCCATCGCCGATCGAGCCTCCACCCGCACCACCGTCGTCGAAGTCCACGCGCGCGACCGGCCGGCCCTGCTGGCGAGTCTCGCCGCGACGATCCACGCGCAAGGCCTCGACATCCATTCGGCGCATATCGCCACTTATGGCGAGCGCGCCGTGGACGTTTTCTACCTGACCGCCAAGCGGGGCAGGAAATTGACGGCGGATCAGGGCGAGCGACTGCGTTCAGCACTTGTGGAAGCGGCCCGCCAGCCTGCCAGGGCCAAAGCGGCATAAAGAATAGGCCCCACCCGTCAGGGTGAGGCCTTTCCCATTTACAATGGTCGGAAGCGCTTAGAGACCGCGTTCCGGCGCCGGGGGCGGCGGCGGCGGCGGAGGCGGCGGAGCCGGGCAGGTTGCCGTCGCCTCGATCACCGATCCGTCGGCGCAGGTCTGCGTCGCCGGGGGCGGCGGAGGGGGCGGCGGCGGAGCGGGCGGAGCGACATAGGGCTCGACCCGGCGGCCGCCGAACTTGGCGCGCAGCGTCATGCCGAAGGTCCGCGGCTCGCCGAGGAACATCGAGAAGAGCTGACGACCGCCCGGGAATTGCGGATCGATGAAGGGCGCGTGGGTGAAGCCCGGCGCGTAGGGCGGCTGCGTCGAGCCACCCTGCTGGAAGGGCGAGTTGAACGCGACCTGCGCATAATCCTTGTTGAACAGGTTCTGCGCCCACAACTCCAGTGCCCAGGACTCGTTGGGGCCACGGATGCCGATCCGTCCGTTGACGATCGAATAGCCTTTTTGCCCCTTCTGCGGGAACAGGTCGGAACCGGTGTTATATTTGCCGGTGACGCGGGCATCGACGTAAAACAGGCCGCTCAGGCCGCTCGATCCGATCCTCGGCGTATAGGCCAAGGCACCCGTTCCGACCGCCTTCGGCGCGTTCGAGATGTTCTTGCCCGGCAGGACGCGAAGCGCGGGGTTGAGCGGCGATCCGTCATCGCGACCGACGAGGTTGTTGCGGTACTTCGTGTCGGCATAGGTGAAACCGAGATTGATACGCAGATCGCGCATCGGGCTGAAGCTCGCCTCGAGCTCGACGCCGGTCGACCGCACGCCGTAACCGACGTCGCCGGACGGGCAAGCGCCGGTGTTCGCGGCCGGATTGATGTTGAATGACGAGCCGGCAACGATGACAGGTGCCACGAAATTGGCGGAACCCGGCGATGTGCTGTTGTCGCGATCGAGCCCGTTCAGGCTGGTTCCGCACCCGTTGACGTTCTGGACGATGAAGACCGATCCATCGAACGTGTTGAGCTGGAAGTTCTTGAAGTCCTGCCGGAAGGCCGCGACGTTGAAGAGGATGCCGCGGGCGGAGAACTTGCCGCCAATCTCCCAGGCGTCGACCGTTTCGGGATCGAACTGCAGATTGCCGACCAGCGCCTGCGCGCCGCCGAGGCTGGCGAAGGATGCCGTCGGGGTCTTGAGCGCCGAGCGGTCGAGGTTGAAACCGCCCGCCTTGTAGCCGCGCGAGAAGCTGGCGTAGATCAGGCTGTCTTCGGTCGGCTTGTACGAAATGACGCCCGTGCCGGTCAGCTTGTGCTCCTTGCGGCGGTCGCTGATCGATACGCCATTGAGCTCGGACGTGGCATTGCCCTGGCACGACAGCGCCAGCAGCGCGTTCGATACCGCGAATAACGCCGTGTTGAAGCCCGGGCTGGCGGGATTGATGAAATTACCCAGCAAAGCCTGGTTGGCAGGGCAAACCGTATTGTCGTTGCCGAACGTGGCGTTCAGCTTCTTGCGCTCGGTGGTGTACCTCAGGCCGACCGTCAGATCGAGCTTCGGCGTGACGTGGAAGATATTGTGCGTGAAGAGC
>Ga0207657_10008864_pt1 | contig 10175 bp, 9 predicted proteins | sample KBSC33metaG_FD_184316 | JGI IMG/M metagenome (GOLD analysis project Ga0207657, IMG submission 184316) | Corn rhizosphere microbial communities from Kellogg Biological Station, Michigan, USA - KBS C3-3 metaG (SPAdes) (version 2) | ecosystem: Host-associated > Plants > Roots > Rhizosphere > Soil ... | reverse complement strand
GTCCGGTGTCGCATCGCCCGGCAGTAGTGCCAGCCTGAACCGTCCGGCCGCCGCCAGCGTCGTCATTTGGTCCACGCCATACGGCCAGTAGGCCGGCCCGCCCAGCAGCCGCACCACCACCAGGCCGGCATGCTGCACCGTCTTTTCGATCCACAGGTCGACCGAGAGGTTGTGCGACAGCCGCAGCAAATTGGCGAGCCGCACGTCCTTCATGCCGGCCCGGTCCACCGCCCCGGCCAGCAGCGCCAGCTCGGAATCGGCAGCCGAAGCAAAAACGATCCGCCCGGGCGACTGCCCGAGGTCGATCGCCTCGCCCTCCTGTTGCAGCGCCCCCGCCTGCGCCGAAAGCAGATGCATCACGCCGCGATGCGGCTCGCCCGCATCAGGCTCTGGCGGATGCCGTCATGGTCGAGCGGCGACTCGCCGATCACCACCAGTGCGGTTTCGCGTGGCTCGCCCGGTTTCCACGGCCGGTCGAACCAGGCATTGATGCGTGGCCCCACCGCCTGGATCGCAAGCCGTGCATCGCTGCCCGGCAGCGCCGCCCAGCCCTTGAGCCGCAGCACGTCGTGCGCGCGGATCGTCTCCTCGATGATCCCCAGCAGCTCGTCGCGGCTCTGCACGCCGTTGAGCTTCACCGAGAACGAGTCGAAATCGTCATGCTCGTGGCCTGCGCCGCCATGCTCGAGCTCGTGCGCGCTGTCGCGCCCCTCGAGATGGTCCTCGCTCGCCAGCCCCATGCCGAGCAGCGCCCCGATATCGACGTGCCCGTTCCTGGCGCGGATCACGCCGGTACCCGGCCGGATTTCGGCGCCGAGCCGCGCCTCGACATCGCCCAGCGCCGCCTCGTCCACGAGGTCGGTCTTGTTGACCACCACCAGGTCCGCCGCCACCAGCTGGTCCTTGAACAGCTCGCCGAGTGGCGTCGCATGATCCAGCATCTGGTCGCTCGCCCGCTGCCGCGCCACTGCCTGCTCATCCGCCGCAAATCGCCCTTCCGACAAAGCCGCGGCATCCACCACCGTCACCACGCCATCCACCGTCACCTGCGACTTGATCTCGGGCCAGTTGAAGGCGCGGATCAAAGGCTGCGGCAGCGCCAGGCCCGACGTCTCGATGACGATGTGGTCGGGCTTCTCGTCGCGGCCGAGCAGCGTCTCCATCGTCGGGATGAAGTCCTCGGCCACCGTGCAGCAGATGCAGCCATTGCTCAGCTCGATCATGTCCTCTTCCCGGCAGGTCTCGTGCCCCACCGCGGCGAGTACTTCCTTGTCGACGCCGAGATCGCCGAACTCGTTGATGATGAGCGCGATGCGCTTGCCCTTGGCGTGGCCGAGCAGATGACGGACCAGCGTCGTCTTGCCCGCGCCCAGAAATCCGGTGATCACCGTGACCGGGATCTTGTTCATGCCGACACCCTCCGTGCGGACGTTGAAATATGAGCGTTGAGCTCGTCTGCGTGGGTCGCATTTCGCAGCGGAAGAGTGGTGCCCACTTTTCCTGAAACGCTCCCGTCGTGCCGGCAGGTCTCCTGGCTCGCGGGTCCTTGTGACTCCCCGCCTTCCCGGCGCTTTGTGGGTCGCCAGTGGCATTTGGGGGCACTCGCCGCTTACAGTTGCGGGGGCAGCCACGGTTTTGGTCCCTGCTGGGTACGCCGCACCGTGTTCCCTTTTGATCCCGTCGCCTCTTCGGCGTGGGAACCGACCCCCGATCTATCGCGCGTTGTCCCCGTCGTGGTCAATCGTCTGCTGTCGGGAACTTCTGCAGCGAACGGTGCAGCCGAAAGGGTTCCCCCTTGCCCGCCGCCTCGCCATGGAACAAAAGCAGGCGCCCCGCACCTTTGCGGAACTCGCCTCCCGCCGCAGCCGCCAGCAATGTTTCTCACCGTCCTCACCTGGGTCGTCGTCGCCGTGGCCGTCGCCGGCGTGATCGTTCGCCCATTCCATTGGCCCGAATATGTCTGGGCCGTTGCCGGCGCGATCCTCGTCGTCCTTCTCACGACCGTTCCCGTCGAAGCTGCGCTTGCTGCGGCCGCGCGCGGCACCGACGTCTATCTCTTCCTCATCGGCATGATGCTGCTGTCCGAGGTGGCACGCGGCCAGGGCCTGTTCGATTATCTCGCGCGGCTCGCCGTGCAGGTCTCGGGCGGCTCCAGGGCGAGACTCTTCGCCATCGTCTACGCCGTCGGCACCGTGGTCACGGTGTTCCTCTCCAACGACGCCACCGCCGTCGTCCTCACCCCTGCCGTTGCCGCCGCCACGCGCACCGCCCGGGTCGAGCCGCTGCCCTATCTCTTCATCTGCGCCTTCATCGCCAATGCGGCGAGCTTCGTGCTGCCCATCTCCAATCCGGCCAACCTCGTGCTCTACGGCGACCACATGCCGGCGCTGCCGGTCTGGCTGCTGCGCTTCGCCGTGCCCTCGGCGCTTTCGATCGTTGCGACGTTCGTCGCCCTGCGCCTTGCCCACCGCCAGGACCTCGGCGGGCCTGTCGATCAGTCGGACAAGCCGCAGCCCTTGAGCGCCGGTGGTAGGCTCGTCGCCGCCGGCATCGTCGCGACCGCGATCGTGCTGCTGGTCGCCTCCAGCCTCGGCTGGCAGCTCGGGCTGCCCACTTTCATCGCCGGTGCCATCGTCGCCGCTATCGTCCTCGTCCGCTCGCGGCAGTCGCCATGGCCCACCCTGCGCCATGTCTCGTGGGGCGTCCTGCCGCTCGTCGCTGGGCTCTTCATCCTGGTCGAGGCCTTGAACCAGACCGGCGTTCTATCCAGGCTCACCGACCTGCTGCGCGCCGCCGCTGGCCAGTCGGCTGCCTCGACCGCCGCCATCGTCGGCCTCGCGGTTGGCGTCGGCACCAATCTCGTCAACAACCTGCCGCTCGGCCTCGTCGCGGCGTCCACCAGCCACGCCGCGCAGGTCCCGGTGCCGGTGACGAACGCCCTGCTGATCGGTATCGACCTCGGTCCGAACCTTTCGGTCACCGGCTCGCTCGCCACCATCCTCTGGCTCATCGCGCTCCGCCGCGAAGGCATCGGCGTCAGCGCCCTGCGCTTCCTCAAGCTCGGCGCGCTCGTCATGCCGCCGGCACTGATCCTTGCGCTCGGCTCGATGCTGCTGCTGTCGCACTAGCGGCTATGGCTTCCGCGGGCAGGCGGCGCTGCCGTCGGTCGGCTTGAGGCTCGCGACCAGCTGGTCGATGCTCGGATTGAACTTCTGGATGTCCGCCTTGGAATAGGCGAGGTCGAACTCGGCGAACGCATCACCGCAGAGCGGGATCATTCGGGTGTAGCTGACGCGTCCGGCCTTAACGCCCGAAAAGCTCGCATAGCGCGGCGTCGAGACCGCATAGGTAATGGCCCAGCCATCCTGCTTGGCGTAGTCCTGCTCGGCCCGTACCTGGTCCTCGAATCCGCCATCGACAATATGCCGCCCGAACACGCTCAGCGTCGCCGTCGGCGTCTTGAACGCTTGCCCGTCGCCGTTCGCCGACTCGCCCTGGCCGATGAACCCCGGCGGCACGTCGATCGCGTAGCCGAAGCGCGCATTGCTGTAGTGGCTCCAGCCGGCCGCCATCGCGGACAACGGCATGAGCAGCAACAGCACCAGCACCAGCAGCACGCGCATCAATGCGCCTCCGGATCACCCGGCGGCGCCGCGATTCCCGTCCGCTGGCTCTCCCACTGCGCCATCGCAGCCCTGAGCTCCGGCACCAGCGTCACGAAGAACAGCACCACGATCACGCCCGCGACCGTCAGGTCCGGCACCGCATTGTCGACCAGCGCCACCACACCCGCCGCGATCAGCACGGCCGCCGACCCCACCAGGTCGGTGCGCGCCGCAAACCATAAGCCGCGCAATACGCTGGTTCCCTCGCGCTCCTCGCGCAGCAGATAAAGCGTCGTTCCATTTGCCGCCAGCGCCACCAGCGCCGCGGCCCCCATCAGCGATGGTTCCGGCGTCACCCGCGCCGCAAAGCCGTGCAGCGTCGCCAGTGCCACCGCCAGGCCGATCAGCCCGAGCACCACGGTGATCACCAGCCGGGCGCCGGCCCGCATCGCCGCTGGCGCCTCCTTCAGGATCAGCGCCAGGCCGGTCGACACCGCCAGCGCCGCAAAATCGAGGCCATCGGCGATCAGCGCCTGCGATCCCGCCAATGCGCCGGCGATCAGCAGGAACGCGAATGTCCCGCCCGCTGCCGCGCCGGCCAGCATCAGCCGCCGCCGCTGCTCGTCGTTGAGGTCGCTGATGTCGAGGATGGCCATGGCCCGAGCCTGATTCGCCGCGATGGGCCATCTGAATCCGCCGATGGCGGCGAGGCAAGGGGCCGGGCACCTTTCGCCCGGTCGCTGCCCGGACGCTTGAGGCTCAGCCCTTCTTCAGGCCGTCATTCCACACCCAGCCGGTGCGGCCCTGGTCGTCCCTGATCTTCATCCAGCCATGCTGGGTGTCGAGCACGGTGACTTTCTCGCCGCCGGCGATGGCGAACAGGATCTTGTTGCCCTTGCCGTAATTGGAGTGGACGTTCACGCCCGAGCCGAGCACGACATAGATATTGCCGCCGCTGCTGCCGGTCTTGTCGGCCGGCGCACTGGCCTTGGCCGGCGGGTGCACTTCCGCCACCCGCGGCGCCGGGGCCGGTTCGGCCGAGGGCGGCTGGCCGGCGCCGATCCGCGTCGCGGCATCCACTGCCGGATAGGACGAGGCGTCATCGGCCGGCAGCGGGCTCTCGGTATAGCCCACCGCTTCAGTGCCCGTCAGGTCAGGCGTGCCGTCGGGCCGGATGCTCACGGCCTTGACGATGCGTTTGTTGAGCCCGGTATCTGGATCGGTCACCGTCTGCGCCGCGCCCGGCGTCGATACCGGCGGCAGCGCGGCGGCCACCTGCACCGGGCTGGTGCTCGGCTTGCCCGGCGCCTGCAGTTCCACGCGCAATTGCGCGAAGGTCGCGGCCAGCACGTCGTTCTGCGTCAGCGACGGGGCGGGCTTGGCCACCACCGGCACGATCTTCACATTGGGAATCTGCGGCACCGTCCCGGGCGCCGGCTCGGTCGAGCTCGATGCTGCCGGCTGCTGCACCGTCGGCGCGGGGGAAACCGCGGCCTGCTCGACGCTCGGCACCGTCTTGGTGGCCGTCGCTGCCGCCACTGGCGCCGTGGTATCGCACACCTTGCCGATCCAGCAGCGCACGGGCAGCGCTCCGCTGCCCACTGCAAAAAGTCCAAGCACGACGATGGCGACAGCGAATGTGCGAACCAGCACATTACCTGTCGTCCGCTCCAGAAGAGAGTTGGCCATTTAAGAACACCCCGGTCTAACTCTGACCTCTCGCCTGGCCAGTACGCACCCCCGCCCCATCGCGTTAACGCTTGGCCGTGAAAACGGCCTCAATAAGGCGTGTGCGGCCTTGCATTCGCCGCGGGGCCGTGAGGCACCTGCAAACGCGGAGCTTAGACCACCACGATGCCCGAATGCTTGGCCTTGTTCTCGGGCTCCACATGAATCGTGATCTGCGCATCGCCGACGGTTTCTCGCAGTTTCGCTTCGATTCGGTCGCAGATCGCGTGCGCCGCCTGAACGCTCATCGAGCCGACGACGACCAGGTGGAATTCGATAAAAGTGTAGCGGCCCGATTGCCGGGTGCGGATGTCGTGCGCCTCGATCGCCCCCTCGGCATTGGCCGAGATCGCCTCGCGGATCTGCGCAAGCCGTGCCGGCTCGACCGAAACGTCCATCAGTCCGATCACGCTCTGCCGCACCACCTGCCAGCCCGACCACAGCACGGCGATACCGACGCAGGCGGCAAGGATCGCATCGAGCTGCCGGAAGCCGCTGATGAACACCAGCAGCACGCCGATCAGCACACCCGCCGTCGAGATCACATCCGTCAGCAGGTGCTTGCCGTCGGCCGCGAGCGAGGCCGATTTGTAACGCGCCCCTTGCCGGACCAGCACCCAGGCCCAGCCGCCGTTGATCGCCGTCGCCAGCAGCGACACGCCGATGCCGACCGGGTCCGGCCGGATGTCGTGTGGCGCTATGAAGCCCGCATAGGCCTGCCAGAAGATCAGGAGCGCCGCGAGGGCGATGAACACGCCGATGATCACCGCCGAGAAATACTCGGCCTTGCCGTAGCCATAGGGCAGGGCGGCATCCGCCGGCCGCGCCGCGAACTGCACCGCGACCAGAACCACGATGGCGGTCACCACATTGACCACGCTCTCGAGCGCGTCCGAGCCCAGCGCGATCGAGCCGGTGAGCCACGCGGCAATGGCTTTGAGCGCCAGCACCGCGATGCCGAGCCCCAGGCTGATGAGGGCCAGTCGCGCCGCCGCCGCTGCCGAGTCGTCCGTCATGCCGTGCCGCCCCTTCTCAAAAGGCGCCCATAGACCTCCCGCCACCCGGCTGCAAGTGCTTGTTTTCGCGAATGATTTTCAACTGCATTCGCAATCGCGGCAAACCGCACCAAGCCCTTGATTGACCGCGAGGATTGCCTCCGCCTACAACAGCCGTTCGCGCGGCAGCCCAGTCATGCGGCTGAAACACACGTCCGGTGCGGCCGACCCAAATCGGGGGCCAAGTCCGGAGCTCGCGGAGGATTGATTGACGGATTTGCCTCTTCTGCCACCCGGCACGGGTGTCATGCTCTGCGGCCATGGCAGCCGCAACCGCCGCGCCGTCGACGAATTTGCCGCCCTGGCTGGCGCCCTCAAGCAAAGGCTTCCCGGCATTCCGGTCGAATACGGCTATCTCGAATTCGCCAATCCGGTCATCCACTACGGTCTCGACCGGCTGCGCGCCGAGGGGACCAGGCATGTCCTTGCCGTCCCCGGCATGCTGTTTGCCGCCGGCCACGCCAAGAACGATATTCCATCCGTGCTCAAGACCTACGAGGCCGCCCATCCTGGCGTCCGCATTACCTACGGTCGCGAGCTGGGCGTCGATCCCAGGATGCTGCGCGCCGCCGGCGACCGTATCGCCGAGGGCCTTGCGACCTCGCCGCGCCAGATCCCGCTCAGCGAAACCCTGCTGCTCGTTGTCGGCCGTGGCGCCTCCGATCCCGATGCCAACTCCAACGTCGCCAAGGTCATGCGCATGCTGTGGGAAGGCCTGGGCTTCGGCTGGGGCGAAGTGGCCTATTCCGGCGTCACTTTCCCGCTGGTGGCGCCGGCGCTCGATCATGCGGCCCGCCTCGGCTACCGCCGCATCGTCGTCTTCCCGTACTTCCTGTTCACCGGCGTCCTGGTCAACCGCATCTACGACGCCGCCGAGGCCGCGCAGGCGAAGTACCCCGGTATCGAGATCCTCAACGCCCCCTATCTCGACGACCATCCGCTGGTCATCGACACGGTCCTTGACCGTATCCGCGAGATGCTGGTCGGCCAGAACCTGATGAACTGCGCGATGTGCAAATATCGTGAGCAGGTGCTCGGCTTCGAGGCCGAGATCGGTCTGCGCCAGGAATCGCACCACCATCACGTCGAAGGCATCGGTGGCGGCCTCGAAAACTGCCCCTGCGCCGGCGACTGCGACGGCTCCTGCCGCGATGAAGCCTTCTGCAAGAAGCATGGTCTGCCCTGGACCCCGCTGCACACGCACGAGCACGACCACGCGCGTGCGCACAGTCACTCGCATGCGCTTGCAGCCGGCGCTCCCTCCCCCTTCTTGGCGGGGAGGGTAGCGCAGCTCGGGCCGGTGGCCCGCAGCGGAGCTTGGGTGGGGGGTGCCGCAAGTTCAGGCCGTGTAGTCAGCATGGATGAATGGGCGCCCTCGCATGACCACGATCATCCACACGACGACCACGACCATCACCACCACCCATACCCCCGGGCCGATCACCCGCTCGGCCCCGTGACTCTCCCAAAAATCCTCGGCAAACGCGCCCGCGAGGACCGCAAATGATCGACTATCTCCGCGACCCCGACGCCATCTACGCGCAGAGCTTTGCCACCATCCGCGCCGAGGCGGATTTGCGGGCCTTCGGTGACGACATGCAGGAGGTCGTGGTCCGCATGGTCCACGCCTGCGGCATGGTCGAGATCGCAAAACACGTCCGCGCCAGCGAGGATGTCGTCGAAAAGATCGAGTTCGCGCTGGTCGAAAAAGCGCCGATCCTCTGCGATGCCGAAGCCGTCCGCGCCTCGATCATCCGGAAGTATCTGCACGGCAACGACGTCCTCACCACCATCGGCGACGACCGCGTGCCGGACCTCGCGCGACGGCTCGGCATCACCCGCTCTGCGGCCGCCGTGGAGCTCTGGCGCGATCGGCTGAAAGATGCAGTGGTGGTCATCGGCAACGCTCCGACCGCTCTGTTCCGGCTGCTCGAGCTGATCGATGCCGGCGCGCCGCGCCCCGCCGCGATCATCGGCACCCCCGTTGGTTTCGTCGGCGCGGAAGAGTCCAAGGCTGAGCTCGCGCTCGATACCCGCAATATCCCGTTCATTACGCTGCTCGGCCGCCAGGGCGGCTCCGCCATCGCCGCCGCCGCCCTCAACGCCATCGCCAAGGGCATTGCCGAGTGACCCCCTGGTTGGAGGTCATCGGTGTGGGCGAAGGCGAGTTGCCCACCCTGCCGCCGGCAAGCGTTGTCCTCGGTTCGACTCGCGTGATCTCGCGGTTATCGTCCTCTCCCGCGCCAGCGGGGGAGGGGGACCATGCGAAGCATGGTGGAGGGGGCGGCCCAAAACTCCAACCTTGGCAGTCTCCCCATCTCGACGCCATGCTCGAGCAGATCGTCGCGCACCGCGGCACGCCCACCATCGTCCTCGCCACCGGCGACCCGCTGTGGTTCGGCATCGGCGCCACGCTGGCACGCGTCCTCGCCGCGGACGAATACCGCATCCACCCAAGCCCATCCTCGTTCCAGCTTGCCGCCGCGCGTCTCCACTGGCCGCTGCAGCACGTCACCACCCTGTCGCTCCACGCCCGTCCGCCCGAGCTGACCCATCCGCACATCACCCCGGGCCACCGCATCCTGGCGCTGACCACCGACGCCACCACCGCGCCACACGTCGCCAACCTTCTCGTGGATCGCGGCTACGCCCGCAGCGTCCTCACCGTGCTCGAAAACCTCGGCGGCTCGAACGAGCAACTTCGATCCGCGCAAGCTCTCGGCTTCGACCTGAAGATCGGCGACCTCTACGTCCTCGCCATCGACTGTGTGGCGGACCCCGGCGCGCCGCTGCTCACTCCGACGCCCGGCCTGCCCGACGACGCCTTCGTCAACGACGGCCAGCTCACCAAGCGCGAAGTCCGCGCTGCGACGCTGGCGCGCCTTATGCCCTATCCCGGCGCGCTGCTCTGGGACGTCGGCGCTGGCTGCGGCTCCGTCGCCATCGAGTGGATGCGCGCGGCCCGCGATGCCCGCGCCATCGCCTTCGAGCGCGAAGGCGAGCGCCTGCAGATGATCGCCGTCAACGCCGACCGCCTGGGCGCGCCGACCCTGCGTATCGAAAACGGCGATGCCCCCGCGAGTCTCGCCGGGATGCCCACCCCCGACGCCATCTTCCTCGGCGGCGGCGTCGCCAATGAAGCGCTGTTCCACGCCTGCTGGACCGCGCTGCGCTCCGGCGGCCGCTTCGTCGCCAACGCCGTGACCCTCGAGGCCGAAGCCGCGCTGGTCGAGCGCCAGTCCCGCCTCGGCGGCGAGCTCGTCCGTATCGATGTCGCCCTGCTCGATACCATCGGCAGCCACCGCGCCTTCCGCCCGCGCCTGCCCGTCACCCAGTGGTCGATGACCAAGCCATGACCCAGCCCCCCGGCAGGCTCTATCTCGTCGGCGTCGGCCCGGGCGATCCCGAGCTCGTGACCCTCAAGGCCGCGCGCGTCCTGCGCAGCGTCCACGTCATCGCCTATCCCTCGACCGGCGACGGCGCCGCTTTCGCCCGCGACATCGCCGCGAGCTACATCTTGCCGGGCGCGCTGTTGCTCCCCGTCGCCATCCCCATGACCGTCGATCGCGGCCCGGCGCAGACCGCCTACGACGCCGCTGCCGCCGAGATCCTCGGCCACCTCCAGGCCGGCCGCGACGCCGCCTGGCTCTGCGAAGGCGACCCGCTGTTCTACGGCTCGGCCATGTATGTCCTCGCCCGCCTCGGCGCGGCGGCGAACATCGAGGTCGTCCCCGGCGTCACCTCGCTCACCGCCGCGGCCGCCGCCATCGCCCGCCCGCTCGCCGCC
>Ga0207657_10008863_pt1 | contig 10176 bp, 7 predicted proteins | sample KBSC33metaG_FD_184316 | JGI IMG/M metagenome (GOLD analysis project Ga0207657, IMG submission 184316) | Corn rhizosphere microbial communities from Kellogg Biological Station, Michigan, USA - KBS C3-3 metaG (SPAdes) (version 2) | ecosystem: Host-associated > Plants > Roots > Rhizosphere > Soil ... | reverse complement strand
GTGATGATCAAGCCGATGTAACGTGGAGCGTGTGGCGCCGGAAGCCGTGAGCAAAGTAATTTCGAATGGAGTGGATCATGCACGCCGACAGGGTTGAGTGGAGTGCGCGCACGGCGCGGTTGGAGGCACGCTACTTGGTCGGGCCCTTTGCGCGCAACGCCTTCACTTGGTCCGCCGTAACTGGCTTGCCCTGATTGCCCCACGACGTGCGCTCGTGGTTGGCGATGTCGGCGATGTCGGCATCGCCAAGCGTGGCGGCGAACCCCGGCATCGGGCTCGGATAGGTCACGCCGCCGATCGGCACACCGTGAGCCCCATGCAGGATCGTGTTGACCTGCGTGGTGGGGTCGGCGTCGAGCACCGCGGGATCGCCCTTGAGCGGCGGAAAGGCACCGGGCAGCCCGGCACCCGCGGGTTGGTGGCAAGCCGCACAGTTGGCGCCGTACAAGGAGGCGCCGCGCGCGGGATCGAATTTGTACGGACCGGCGGGTGCCGCGGCTGCGCTGGCCGGCGTTGCTGCGGCCGGCGTCGCAGGCGTCGCCACGGGCGCGGCTTGCGAGATGGGTGGCTTGGCGGCAGCCGTCGCACCGGCCGGTCCCTGCACGTCGAGGACGCCGACGGCGCCGATCATGAGATGCGCAAACGAGTGGTCGACGAACGGGTAATGACCGGGCTCGGGGATCACGATGTCGAAGACCGCGCCCGCGCCGGGGCCGACGCTGTAGGTGGAAACGCCGGTCTGCGCGTGTGCCGCGTTGCCATCGGGATAGACCGCGTCGAAGATCCCGCCGATCACGTGAAATGACGACCACAGGCTCGGGCCTGCGTTCACGAAGTAGATGCGCACGCGCTCGCCCGCCTTGACCGTCAGCGGCCGATCCCGGTACTGGAACGCGACGCCGTTGAACACCACTTCATCGGGACGCTCGGCGAGCATCTTCTCGTAGCTCGGCCCCATCAGGCGCCCGGAGATCTGCTGCGTGTACCACTCGCTCTGCACGATCACGTAGCTCTCCGCCGCCGGCGGCAGCGGCGTCGTCGGCGAGACGATGATCGCGCCGTACATCCCGTTGCCCATGTGCAGCAGCACGGGCGGCGTGCCGCAGTGGTAGACGAATGCCCCCGGCACCTTCGCGACGAAGGAATACGTGATCTTCTCGCCCGGCTTCAGTTCCGCGTAATGCAGGTTGGGAGGCGTGATCGCGGAGTGGAAGTCCAGCGAGTGCTCCATGGTGCCGCGGTTGGTGTAGGTGACGTTGATCGTCTGGCCCTGGCGCACGTGGATCACCGGCCCCGGCACCTCGTTGCCGAACGTCCACGCCTGATACTCGACGCCGCTGGCGATCGAGACCGTTTTGTCGGTGGACTCGATCTCGATGTCCACGCTGTCGCCGGGGTTGAGCGGAGGCAGTCGCGCATCCCGGGCGCTGGCGAGCGGCTCCTTCGAGGCGAGCGCAAGCGGCGACACCGCCGCGGCCGCAGCGGCGGGCGTGGGTGCCGCGACCTGCGTAGTGCTTTGCAAGCCACCGATCAGGAAGAACACCAGCAGCGCGATCCCGACGATGGCCGTGACCTGCGCGGCGACCGACGACCGGTTTGGCGCGTGCAGCGGGACGCCATGGCTCCATTCGGCGACCCGGCTCCAGGCGGGCCAGCGCCGCTCGATCAGGTAATCGACGCTGTACGGGCTGGTACCGCTGCGATAGTTGATTCCGATCAGCAGCAGGAACACCAGCACGTACGTGATCGCGGTCCCCATGTTCGTGGCGCCGACCGTGTAGGGTCCGCCGAAGCCTTCGGCGGTGGCCCAGATCAATAGGCTGAACAACGCGCCGAGCACGTACGTGGTCTTGCGTGCGAATCCGAGCAGCAGCGCGATGGCGAGCAGCGTTTCGGCAATCCGCGTGAGCCACACGAACAGCATGGCGTGCGGCGTGACGATCGCAATCCACATGTCGAACCACCACGCCGACCACGCGGGCTGCCCCTGCGCCGCGTTGTGGAGATAGCCGACGTAGTTGGCGGCGAACTGCGAGGTCCAGGTGAACGCGGCGCCGATCGCCCAGATGATCCCGAATGCGATGCGGAGCGCCGCATTGGCGACATCCGGCCAGGCGTCCGAAGACCGTTCACCGTCAGGGGGATATGACATGCGCTGCCCTTCTGCTTTCGCGATTGACTCCCGAGATTGGCGCCAACGTTCCAATCCCGCCGGGCGACAGAACTCCGTCGGTCGTTGCGCCCTTAGTCTAGCGGAGCCTCACGCAGAGGTCGTCGGACGGTTCATCGCGAGGCCGCGCCGCGGGGCTGAAATTGCTGTGCTCAACCGGTGGCGAAACCGAAAACGCCGTCCCAATCCGCGCCAGGCGGCCTCGCGCGGAAGTGGACGATGCGCTCGCGATAGAGAAGGTACAGCTTCACTTCCGGCGCGGCGGCAGCGAGCGCCTCGAGCAGTGCTTCCGCCTCGTCCCAGCGCTGCCCGCGGAAGTGCGCCAGGGCCCGGTGAAAGCGGTCGATCTCCGCAAGCGTGTCGCTGCCGATCTCGCCCTGCACGCCGATCGGCTCGAAAATCGCGACGGCCTGCTGCTTTCCCTTTACCCGAACCTTGTCCACTTCCCGGTAGACGAAATGCTGCACCGCTCGCACGATGTTCTCGGAGACGAGAACGCCAACGCCGTATTCCTTGGTGAGACCCTCGAGGCGCGAGGCCAGGTTCACCGCGTCGCCCATCACCGTGTATGAACGGCGGAATTGCGAGCCCATGTCGCCGACGCTCATCGTGCCGCAATTGAGGCCGACGCCGATGCGCAGCATGGGCCAGCCTTTCTTCGCGAACAGCGGGTCCAGCTCGCGCAATGCCTTCTGCATCTCGAGGCTGCATTCGAGCGCGTGCCGCGCATGTTCGGCATCGCGCACCGGTGCTCCCCAGAAAGCCATGATCGCGTCGCCCACGTACTTGTCGACAGTGCCGCGCTTGTCCTGGATGCAGACGGTCATCCGCGTGAAGTAGGCGTTGATCAGGTCCTTGAGGTCTTGCGGTGTGCGCGTCTCCGCGATCGAGGTGAAATTGCGGATGTCCGCGAAAAGCACGGTCATGTCGAGGCTCTGGCCGTGCATCGAATACTCATCGGGATGCTCCGCCATCTCGGCGACGATTTCCTTCGGGACGTAGGTACCGAACAGATTCGTCATCAGCTGCAGGTGACGGGTTTCGGCGAAGAAACCCCATACGACGTCGAGGAAGTACAGACCGACCAGCATCACGAGCGGCCCGGCCAGCGGGAGCACCAGATTGCGCGTCTGCCACGCCCACGCGTTCGCGCCGAGCAGGAGCGCGAGCACGACGGCCGTGGCGAGCGTCGCGCCCAACGCGGAGAGGCGCGGCAGGAGCACCACGAGCGGAAGCCCGACGAGCAGGATGGTGAGCACGGCAATGGCGAGCGTTTCCGCCGGCCGGGATTTCATCGCGTTGTCGAGCGCGCCGGAAATGAGGCTCGCGTGGATCTCCACGCCCGGGAGGTCTTCCTGCGTCGGTGTGGCGCGGACATCGACGAGTCCGCGGGCCGAGGTACCGACGAGGACGATGCGGTCCTTCAGCACGTCGGCGCCGAGCGTGCCACGGATCACGTCGGTCGCCGAGACGTAGCGGTAGCTATGCGGGCTTCGGAACGGAACGAGAGCCGCCATTCTCTCGTCGAGCGGAATGCTCACGCGGTCGCCGACGCGCACGAAGCGCATCCACCCCAGCTTGCGCCCGCCCGAGTCGACGATGGTCGTCTCGAGCTTGATCGGTGCGTTGCCGAGATAGACGCGAAGAACGGCGAGCGAAAGTGCTTCGAAGAAGTCGTTTCCCACCTGCATGAACATCGGCACGCTGCGCGTGACACCGTCCGGGTCGAGCGCCTGATACAAATGTCCCGCGGCGGTCGCGGCCGCCTGCAGGGGCGCAATGTTGCCGCTGTAGCCGGGGCCGGTGAAATAGCGGTACTCCGCGTTGGCGAGAGCGCTCATCGGGAACGCCGGACGCGGCAAAACACCGGATCGTTGTGTCTGTGCGCTCACCAGGAATCCGAGGACCACGGGATGCTTCTGGATTTCTTCGGCGAAGGCTCGGTCGTAGTCGAGCGAAGGGCGCACCCGCTGCAAGAACGCCTGAAACGGCGCGTCGTCGCGCAATTCGCCGCTCGCGGCCGCTTCGAGGACCGGCAGGCTGGCGTTCGAGTCCGGCTCCGGAAACGCAAGGTCGAAGCCAACGACGCGCACGCCGTAGCGCGCGAAGAGCTGATGAAGCATCAGCGCGAGCTTGTCGCGCTGCCACGGCCAGTGTCCCTCGGCGCTGAGGCTTTTCTCGTCGATGTCGACGATCACGATGCGCGGATCGCGCGTTCGCGGCAGGAACAGCCGGACTCTCGCGTCGTACGCCCAGAGCTCGAGCTGGGCGAGCGCACGGATCTCGACCCAGCCCGCAGCGTCGACCAGCAGGCAGGCGACGAGCGCCAGTCCGATGCCAATGCGAACGAGGGCACTGACCGAAACCTTCGGGATCCTGCGAGCGATCGTCACGACGGCGCTATGCTTTCGGTGCGCGAAGCATAGGCGATGCCCCTTTGACCGTCACGCGCCAACCGGCCAAAATCGAACTCGAGCCTCATGAAAGAGCGACGATGACCAGGAATGGAAATAACGAGGATCCGCGCCGCCGGCTTCTGATCAAGGCGCTCGCCGCCGGGTCTTTCTCCAGCGTCGTCGTACGCCGCGAGGCGAGCGCGCAGGTCCTCGGGCGCCGGCCGGCGCCATTACCGACCGGGAAGTCGATCTATCGGATCGAAGGCGAGGTGCTGGTCGACGGGCGACCGGCCACGCTCGACACCATGGTCGCCGCGAACTCGACCGTGCAGACCGGCAAGGACAGCGAGATTGTCTACGCCGTGGGCGAAACCGCGCACCTGCAGCGTAGCGAGAGCGAGGTGACGCTGGAAACGAAGGAAGCGAATTCGGTGGTCGTATCCGGCCTTCGGGTGTTGACCGGAAAGATCCTCTCGGTATTCCCGAGCGGCAGACCCGTGCGCATGACCACGCGGAATGCCTCGATCGGCATCCGCGGAACGGGGACCTACATGGAGTCGGACCCGGAGCAGACGTACTTCTGCACGTGTTATGGCACGGCCGACATCGCCTCCGCGGACGACCCGACGAGCCGCGAGACCGTCGTGTCGCAGCATCACGACCGGCCGCTCTACATTCTGACCGGCGAGCAGCCCGGGCAAAACATCCGCGCTGCGCCGTTCATCGATCACACCGACCAGGAACTGATGCTGATCGAGACGTTGGTGGGCCGCACGCCGCCCTTCGTCTTTCCGCGGGACGACTATCAGCAACCGCGTCGGCGCACGTACTGATCCCGTCGACGGTCGCTATTGCGGCGCGCCGTTCAGCGCCCAATTGAGGAAGAGATCGTACTTGGCACGCGCCGGGTCTCCGGGCGCCTGACTCGCGTCGAAGCCTTCACCGAGGCCGCCGAAGTGATGCTGGCCCGCGGGCTTCTGCAGCAGCGGGCTCGCGACGATCTCCTCGAAATTGATGCGGCTCCTGATCTCGGCGTAAAACCAGGCGTCGTCCGTTGGCGTGATCCCGCCGTCGCCATCCCGGTCGTAATCGGTGAAATCGATCGGCGCCTTCAGCGGCGTGGCTCGATTGTGGCAGCCCTGGCATTCCTTCCCGTCCTGCAGCGCCGCCTTGATGTCGGAGAAACGAATGACGCCTGGCGCCGGCGTCAACGTGTTCTTAACCACGAGCGACACCGATTTCGGTGCGCTGCGCGCCGAGCCTTTGCTCGCGACGAGGCTCAGCACGTACGTTCCGTCGGTCGTTGCATTGAACGTGGGTTGCGCCGTGTTGGCATCCGTGAGCGTCGCCCCTTTGACCGGGGTTGCGCCGTTCGGGCCCGAGACGATCGACCACGCGTAGGCATCGGCAAACAGGCTGTTGCTGGCCGATAGACGCGTATCGCCCTGGCGGACCACACGATCCGGTCCTGGATCGGCGATCGGGCGCCCGGGCCGCAGCACGGCGCCGCTGGCGTCGCGCGCCGGCAAGCCCTGGCCGACGAGGAAATCCGCCAGTACCGCTTCTCCAGGCGACGCGTGGAACGCGCTGTACACGAGCTCCGCCAGCGGCATGTTGCCGCGATTGATGACCGTCGCAAACGTTCTCTGCGCATAGGACTGGAATTTCTCGAAGGTCGCGAAACCGATGTCCGATTGCCTCCCCGTTCCGCGCATCTGGTGGCAGACGCGGCACGCGGGCGCCACCACCGTCTCGTACAGCGAAGTCTGTCCAGCGGCCACCCACGACGGCGGCGCCGTCGACGCGGCATAGGCCGGGTTGGGCAGCCCATCGCCCCCGTAGCCTTCCTTGATCAGCGCCGCGGCGGCGCCTTGCCATTCGCCGACGCTTGCCGTGCGCCGGCAAGCATCCTCCGGCGATGCCGATGGCGCGGGCAGCGGGTAGGAGCACAGGATCATCCTGTTCATCGTCTTGAGCGCGGCCTCCTGGTCCGCGCGCGTGAACCCCGGTGTCGTGGAGAACTGGAAAGTGTCGACCTCCATGGGCGGCAATTGCGCCAGCGTATCGCCGCGAGCGCCCGAGACCGCGTTCAGGAGCAGGGGGAAGTGCCGCTTGCCCGAGGTGTCCGGTGGCGTCAGCGCGTCGGCCCTTCCGCCGTGGCAGGCAATGCACGGTCCGGGCATCGCCTTGTCGCCGCGGCCGTCGACGTCCGCCGTGTTCTCCCGCACGCCGGTCGCGACGTTGAAGTTGTAGAACTTCGCGAAGCTCGCTCCACCCGCCGGGCCCGGGCTGAACTCGATGCCGGCGACGTACACCAGCGCGTTCGGGTCGCGGACGATCGCGGCCTCGAGGTTGATCGGCGAAAAGCCGTACGCCGCACCGGTCTTGATGAGGTAGTTCTCGACGTAGAAGGCCAGCGTGCCGTCGATGTTTTGCCGCGCGGTGATCCGCCGCCCGAAGCCCAGATCGCGTGTATCACCGAAGACGACGGTGAACTGCGTGCCGGTCCCCGTATCGAAGCCGTTGGCGGCGCGCCATTTGGCGAGCGTGTCCTTCGTTTTGTCCGGATCGATCGCGTCGTAGTAGGCCTGCGCATACGCAGGCGTGTTGGTTTCCAGCGAACCGTCCGGCTGCACCTGCGGGTTGGGAAACAGCAGGAAAGCTTTCGGCTCATCTTGCGCGATGACCGGGTCGGCTCCCGGATGAACATCGTTCGGGCTTCCCCCGCCGCCGCACGCGGCCAGTACGAGTGTTGCTGCCGCTGCGAAGACCCAGCCGAGCGTGCGCGCGAGTGCCATGATTCTGTCGTCTAGAAGCGCTTCAGGAAAACGATGGAGTACTGGTTGTCGACGTAGCGCAGCGAGCTTTGCGCATCGAAGCCGAGCTGACCGGTTGGTGTCGACTGTGCGCGTCGCCACGAGATGTCGATCGATGCCTGCTGACCCAGTGGCAGGTTGTATCCGATGGTGCTCACCCAAGTACCCGCGTCGGAGCGGTAGGCGAAGAGTTGCTTGCCGGGGAAGGCGTCGTCGAGCACGAAGACCTGCGCCAGGCTTACGTTCACGAGCGTCGCGTGGCCGTCCGATACCGTGTCGCCGCGCCGGTACTCGCCGCCGAGATACAGCGTCCCTTTGTCCAGCGAATAGTCGAGGTCGAGGCGCGCGGAATAGTCGGCCAGGTCCCACACTTCGCTTTTGGCGCGGCGCTGATTGCGTGCCAGCTCGGCGGAAATGCCGATCCGATCGGTCACGGCGCCACGCGCGCCGACACCGACGGAAAAATGGCTGCCGTCCCGCAGGTGCGACGCGTAATCGGCCAGCCAGCCACGCGCGAAGGCCGCGAGCGTCATCGCGTCGAAAGCGCCCGACTGCCGGTACTGAAGCTCCGCCTCGAGGCCGCCCGACAGGTTCGAGAGGCCGTTGTAGCGGATGAACTTCTCGCCGCTGAACAGACCGGTCACGACGAACCGCGCGTGGTCGTCGATGGGCAAGGCACGGCTTGCACTCAGGTTGAGCGCGAAAAGCTGATCCCACAGGATCTCGTCGTCGGCACGGGCCCGGGTGACGTTGTCGTCGTAGGTGTAGCCGAGGTCGATCTGCACGCGATCGAGCATCGGCCGGGTGGATCCGGGTGCCGAGGATGGGCCGAGGCTACCGGGCACCGCACTCGGCACGGCGTCGGTTCTTTTCACGGTGTCTTGCGCCGTCGATGCCATCGGTGCCGCCAGACCAAGTAGCGCCGCCACGACGACGACGCGGCAGCGGGCCGGACGACTCTGTGGAAATAGGGTCCGCTGCCGGTCGCTCGGGGAACGCAGAGTGGCTATTGCGCAGAAACTGACGAGAACGCCTACCCCGAGTGCGGCTCTTCGTAACATCTGCCTTCCACCGAGCGTTCGTCCGAATGGACATCTCGACGCTACGCCGTTGCGTTTGGAGGGTCAAGGAATGCGCGTGCTGCACGTCTCACCGAGCGTGCGAGGAAGGGTTTACTCGGTTCCAGGTTGACATGTGGACACATGTTTGTATGCTGGTCAGCGGCCAACGATGATCCGATCGCGTCACGTTCCGACGGGCGTCGCGTCATCGTGCATTTGCCCGTGACAGGAGACGCCAATGGGTGACAAGAACACGATCTGTCTGTGGTACGACGGCACCGCCCTGGACGCGGCGCGATTCTATGCCGAGACGTTCCCGGACAGCGCCGTGGGCGCGGTGATGCGCGCGCCGGCCGACTTTCCCGACGGCAAGCAGGGCGATGTCCTGACGGTGAACTTCACCGTGGCGGGCATTCCGTGCGTCGGGCTCAACGGTGGGCCCGCGTTCAAGCACAACGAGGCTTTCTCCTTTCAGATCGCGACGGACGACCAGGCCGAAACCGACCGCTTGTGGAAGGCGATCGTCGGGAACGGCGGCGAGGAGAGTGCGTGCGGCTGGTGCAAGGACAAGTGGGGCGTCTCGTGGCAGATCACGCCACGCGCTCTTATCGAGGCGATCTCCGACCCGGATCGCGCGGCGGCCAAGCGCGCGTTCGACGCGATGATGACGATGAGAAAGATCGACATCGCGGCCATCGAGGCGGCGCGGCGGGGCCGAGGTCGTTCCTGAGGTTTCGATGGCGTCGTAGCGCTGTCCTGAAATGCGAAGACGCGGCACGCGGTCGCGCCTACCATCACAAGGCGATCGAGCGATCGAGGCAGAAATGATCGAGGGACTTCACGCCTTTGGCGTGATGACAGCAGCGGTCTCCCGGGTGGCGTGATTCGACAGATCTGCCTCGCCTTGGCCCTCGGCGCCGCCACCCTGTGGGCGGGAGGCTGCTATTACCCGGTGGCCGTCCAGCCCGGCGCGCCCGCCAGCTTCGACCGTTCGTGGAACGCGGCGCTGGGCGGCACGCAGGACGCGGGCATCCAGGTAACGTCGGCGGACCCGAACACCGGGCTCATCCGCGGCACGCGAGGCGGCATCGACGTGACCGTGGTCGTCGCGCGGCAGTCCGATGGAGGCGTCCGCGTGCAGTTCGATTCGAAGGGCCCGACGCAACAGGACCCGGGGCTCGCCGAGCGCTTCTCCCAAGCCTACGAGCGGCGAATGGGACGCTGATCGGTCATTGCTTCGACGTGACTTCTCACGTCGCGACGGCGACGGACGTGCGTCCCTCCAACAGCCCGCGCGCGGCGGTCCGTACGGATGAGCGTGACAGCCGGAACACGGCGCGATCGAGCCAGTAATGCAGGAATCCGGTCGTGAAGCCCAAGGCGAGCAGCGCGGGTACCCATTGCGACTCGCGTAACTCGACGGCCAACGTGCCGAAAATGCGGTCCCCGTAGAACGTGCCGTCGGATGCGATCGCTTCCACCTCCATGATGGGAAGCAGCAGCACCGAGAGCACGCCAAGCACGAGAAGAAGCGCCCAGGGTCGCCGGTTGACAGCGTGCAACACCCGCCCTATCGGCGAACAGGGTGAAGCCGGCTCGGCACACGCGACGCGCGTTGTCAAGGCGGTCGCTGCCAGCCAGTGTTGGGCGCTCCAGACAGCCACGAACAGCATGGGCCGATCCGTATGGAGTCCGACGCCGACCATCAGGGCCACGCCCGTGATGTACAGAAC
>Ga0207657_10008862_pt1 | contig 10176 bp, 10 predicted proteins | sample KBSC33metaG_FD_184316 | JGI IMG/M metagenome (GOLD analysis project Ga0207657, IMG submission 184316) | Corn rhizosphere microbial communities from Kellogg Biological Station, Michigan, USA - KBS C3-3 metaG (SPAdes) (version 2) | ecosystem: Host-associated > Plants > Roots > Rhizosphere > Soil ... | reverse complement strand
CGGACCTGCGGCTCGCCATGAAGGCCAATGGCCCGCTTGACCTGCGGCTTCGCGTTACAAGCAACGGCGATACGTGCGTCGAGAACCGCGGGGCCGATGCTCCGGCCTTGCGCGTGACCGACCCATTTGGTGGGGCGACGTACATTCTGCTCGGCGGGCAGCATGTGCTGTTCGAGCACGCCAGCCTGAAAGAGGTCGTGGACAACGAAAGCTCGCCCTGCGGATGCCCGCCGCCTCCGGTCGTCTCCGTGGCCGATGCAGGAGTGACCTCCTCCGCACCCGCGGCTCCGGGCAGCGTGGTCGATAGCAAGACAGCAGCCGCGCAGCATCCCTTCCCCGCCGCGATAAGCGATGGTCTTGCCACGCCCGCGGTTCCGCAGGCGACCCCCGGTGTCACGCACGTCCAGGTCGCCACTGCGCTACAGTACGACGCTTCCGCTCCGCAGGGATCGCCCGTAGCAGCCGGGGACGTGGCATCCCCAGACCCAGCAAAGTCTTCAACCACAGCAAAAGAGTCAACCGCGGTTCCAGACACGGCGGTTGCGCAAGCTCCTCCGCCACCATCTGCTCCGCCAGCCAGAGACGTCGCGCATTCCATCGGGCGCTTCTTCAAACGCCTGTTCCGGAAGCTGTAAGGCAAGTCTGAGCTACAATATAAGAGGTTGCGGGTGACTCGGGCGGCGTACAAGCTGCCAACTTCCCCGCACATATTCTCAAAAATTCAGGCTGAGTTCCGCACAGATCCTCAGCACAGATCATTCACAGAGATCAGGGGTTTCTTATGTCAATTCCAGCAACGCAGATGCGCCCGGGCATGGTTATCAAGTTCAAGGACGATCTTCACCTCGTCTTTTCGGTGGAGCACCGCACGCCGGGCAACCTCCGCGCCTTCATCCAGGCCAAGCTGCGCAACATCCGCACCGGGGCCATGTACGTCGAGCGCTTCCGCTCGCCCGACCCCATCGACCGCGTCGTGGTCGATGAGGTCAAGATGGAGTTCCTGTACAGCGATGGGGACGACTATTACTTCATGGACATGCAAACCTTCGAGCAGACCCACCTGAAGCGCGACGTTCTGGGCGACGCCGTCGATTACCTGCTGCCCAATCTGGAGATCGCTGTCAGCTTCCACGACGGCAAGGCCGTGGGCATCGAGCTTCCGGGCGTCGTCGAGATGACCGTGGTCGAGACCGAGCCGGGCATCAAGTCGGCGACCGCTTCCTCTGTGACCAAACCGGCGAAGCTCGAAACTGGTCTCGTCGTGCAGGTGCCGCCGTTCATCAATGAGGGCGAAAAGATTCGCGTGGATACGGCCGAAGGCGCATACATGAGCCGGGCGTAGGCCTTTACTCGCGCAGAATCGAGCGGCGGGGCTTCGGGCTTCGCCGCTTCTGTTTTGAGCGCCTTGCGCGGGTCCGGCCGCTCTGCGAAACTGAAGGCTCATGGTTTGCCATTATCTTGTAAAGGGCCGCGTTCAGGGCGTCGGCTTCCGCTGGTTTGTGCAGCGGGAGGCGGCTGAGATTGGCCTGCGCGGCTGGGTCCGCAACACCGCCGACGGCCACGTCGAAGTAGCCGCCGCCGGCGAACCCGAAGACCTGGCCGAATTGAAGTCCGCGCTGCGCAAAGGTTCGCGCGGCAGCCGCGTCGATGCTGTGATTGAACACGAACTGGCCGAGAGCGAAGGCGCGCAGCTCGGCCCATTTGAGATCGAAGGAGCCTGGTAGAAAACCGATGAGTCTGCCCATCAACTGCGAACCCCTGAAGTCACTGATCCGCACCGTGCCCGACTTCCCCAAGCCGGGAATTCTCTTCTACGACATCACCACGCTGCTCAAGGACAAGGCGGGGTTTGCCCAGCTCATCGACGCCTTTGCCGCGCACTACATCGGCAGAGAGATCGACCTGGTGCTCGGCATCGAGGCGCGCGGATTCATCTTCGGCCCCGCGCTCGCCTACCGGCTCAACGCAGGCTTCGTGCCGGTGCGCAAGCCGAAGAAGCTTCCCGCCAAGACGGCCCGCGTGAACTACGACCTTGAGTACGGCACCGACTCTCTCGAAGTCCATCTCGACGCCATCTTGCCCGGCCAGCGCGTCGTCATCGTCGACGACCTGCTTGCCACGGGCGGGACGATGCAGGCGACAGTGCAACTGGTCCGCCAGCTAGGCGGCGAGATCGCCGGCCTCGGCTTCGCCATCGAACTTGATTTCCTGAAGGGACGTGAGAAGTTTCAGGAGTACGATGTTTTGAGTTTGCTGCATTACGACGAATAGCACAGTGCAAAAATCAGGAGCTAAATGATGAAGTCCCACGGCTATGCCGCGCACGATAAAAAATCCCCACTAGTTCCCTTCAGCTTTGAGCGGCGCGACCCCGGTCCTAACGACGTGGTTGTCGAGATCGCCTACTGTGGCATCTGCCACTCTGACATTCATCAGGTGCGCGACGAGTGGGGCAACGCAATCTACCCCATGCTGCCCGGGCACGAGATCGTCGGACGCGTGGCCAAGGCGGGGTCAGCGGTGAAGAAGTTCAAGGAGGGCGACCTCGTTGGCGTCGGCGTTATGGTCGATACCTGCCGCGTCTGCGAAGCCTGCAAGGCCTCCATGGAACCCTACTGCACGAAAGGCATGGTGGGCACTTACAACGCGCGCGACTACAAGGGTGAGGTGATGTACGGCGGTTACTCGAACAACATCGTCGTCGATGAGCGGTACGCCTTCACCATCTCGCCGAAGCTGAACCTGGCCGCCGTCGCGCCGCTGCTGTGCGCCGGAATCACGACCTACTCGCCGCTGCGCCACTGGAAGGCAGGCCCGGGCAAGAAGGTCGGCATCGTCGGCCTCGGCGGACTTGGCCACATGGCGCTGAAGTTTGCCCACTCCTTCGGCGCGCACGTCGTGCAGTTCACCACCTCGGAGAGCAAGGCCGCCGATGCGAAAAAGCTGGGCGCCGATGAGGTCGTCATCAGCAAGGACGCCGACGCAATGGCCAGGCAGGCGGGCACCTTCGACTTCGTGCTGGACTGCGTGGCGGCCCAGCACGACCTGAACGCCTACCTGAACCTTTTGCGACTCAATGGGACGCTCTGCTCGGTTGGCCTGCCGGAGACGCCGCTGTCGATTACCCCGTTCACCATCCTGCGCAACCGGCGCTCGCTCGCCGGGTCGATGATCGGCGGCATGACTGAAACGCAGGAAATGCTGGACTACTGCGCCGAGCACGACATCGTCTCCGACATTGAACTAACGCCCATCGACAAACTGGCCGAAGCCTACGAGCGCGTCGTCAAAGGCGATGTGAAGTATCGCTTTGTCATCGACATGGCCACGCTACCCAGATAAATTTTTTTGCGAATTCCGGGCCAAAATCGCGTGTCAAGTGCTTAAACCACCTAAATGGCTTATTCCAAAGGTTTTACCCGTGGCATGATTCCTGCCCCAATCTGCTAGACTTAAATTATTGGGAAAGAAAATTGAAGCCCTGGAGGAAAGCATCTTCCAGGGCATTACTTGTTTTAAATGAATACTTTACCTTCGGTCATGGAAACCGACCTAATAGAATCAATATTTTGCAGAGGAAGTACGGGACTAAGCCTATTCGAATGAATACTTTGAACAAATAGTAAGGGGGAGGGGTCTACGCGAAGAGCGTGTACATGACCGAGTCGAGCGCTACGGTCTGGGTGGGGCCGGTGAGGCGGCCGGTTCCCAGGTCGCGGCGGAAGACCGTCACCGTAGCCGAGTCCTGGTTACCGCACACGATCCACTGCGCGGTGGGGTCGAGCGTGAAGTGACGCGGCGTCTTGCCTCCTGAGGAGATGCGCTGCACCAGTGTCATGCGGCCGTTCTCCTGGCTGATCGAGAAGACGACCAGCGTGTCTTCGCCGCGGTTGCTGGCGTAAAGGAAATTGCCATCGGGAGAGACAGCGATCTCCGCGGCGGTGTTCTTCTCCGCCGGAAAATCCGGCGCTATCGTTTTGACGAAGTGGTTTGTGTTGACCAGAAGGCCCTGTGGAGGCGTCAGAGCATGGGTCTCGGTCCAGAGATAGTGGTCGATGGTGGAGTCGATCTCGTTGATGCCGTAGATCCAGCGGCCATTGGGATGGAAGACGACATGCCGGTTGCCGGAGCCGGGGCGGCCGTTGGTAAACAGATGCGGCTCGCTTGTAGTCAGTTGCGCCGTCTCGGGGTTAATGCTGAAGACACAGATGTGGTCGGTGCCCAGATCGCAGACCAGCAGGAACCGGTTGTCGGGCGAAATGGTAACGCAGTGCGGATGCGAGCGGTCCTGACGTGCGGCATTCGGGCCCAGCGCGCCGAACTTCGCATGATCGTTGAAGTCAAGCTGGTCGACGGGCTGGCTCAGCGCGCCATCCGGCTGGATGCGGAAGGAGGTGACGCTCGAACCGAAGTAGTTGGCGACAAACCCTGCCTGGCCGGTGGCGTCCACCGAGACATACGCCGGGCCGGCGCCGCCGGATGGAACTTTGCCGATATGTCGAAGGCCGCCGTTCTTCTCGACCGCAAATGATGTGACTGTAGCTGCGGGATTGTTGATTGCGTTGACGGCATAGAGGAACCGGCGTCCGCTGCGCGCGGGAGTAAACGCCAGGAAAGACGGCCTCTCCGTGGCGGCGGCCAGCAGCGGCGAAGTCAGACTGCCGGTGAGCGAGTCGAAGCGGGCCCGATAGATGCCCTTGCTCGCGCCATTTGTAGTGTCGGTGCCGAAGTAGACATGGGTTGGCGGCGGTGGGGCGGGTTTCTTCTTATGGAATATCGAAGCGAGGTCCTGCGCGGAGGCGGTTGCTGCCGGCAGGAGCAGGAGAAACCTGCGTCGCGTCAGCATGGCAGCTTCAGGCCGGCTCGCCGGGGAGATGGATGGCCATCTCGTCCTCGGCCCGGATGTTTTCGTTGATGACGGGAAGGCTGGGAAGATTGTCGGTCCGTCCCGCCTCCTTCACCACGGCGTTTGCATGTTCCAGCACTTCCTCGACGGTCATCGTGTACATCTCGCGGCCGTTGTCGTAACCCGACTGGATGGCGTGCTTGAGGTATCGTCCGGCGGTCTGCGCGGCCAGATAGTCGGTGATGACGTAGCCGGTGCGCCGCTTCTGCTCGACCCATGCCTGGTTGGGCATGGCAATCCAGACAGGTTTGCCGTTGACGGCGAAGCGGATGTCGGTGGCATCGGCGTGGCGCGTCGCAATCGCCACGACGGTCCCCTTCCAAACGCAGTGGAGTTCGTCGCCGGTCCAGCGGTCGGTCACTTTGAAGTCTTCATACCTGGTCAATTCCAGATTAATGCAGCGCGGGGGGATCGGCAAGGGATGGGCCAAAATCGTTCGCGTAGAGATGATTTCCTAGACCGCAATGCCTTATAGTCACCCCTATGCTCCAGCTTGACAGGGCGTATGGTTACAGCCGGTGACTTTGACGCTTACAAATCTCTTCGGGCTGCTTGGAGGACTGCTCGTCCTCGCGTTTGTAGCCAATCGCCTCTCGCGCCGGACCCGGGTCCCGGACGTGATTGTCCTGCTGGGCAGCGGAATCGTACTGGGGCCGGTACTGCATTGGATCGACGCGGGACGGTTTCCTGAGATCATCCGCGGGGTTGGTACGCTGGCGCTGATTCTGATCCTCTTTGCCGCCGGGCTGGAGCTTGACCTCCGCCGATCGTGGAGACAGTTCCTCTCCGGCATGGTGCTCGGCATTCTCAGCTATGGACTCACTTTCATGGGCGTCGCCTACTTCTGCCTGCGCGTGCTCCACATGACGAAGATGCCTGCCCTGCTGGTGGCCGCGCCGCTTGCCTGCATGAGCGGCTCCATCATTCTGCCGATTCTGGACCAGCTTGACCTGCGCTTCGACCTGAAGACCACTCTGGTCATCGAGGCATCGTTCGGCGACGGCCTGGGAGCGCTTGTTGTGGGGGTGCTGCTCGGCTTGGGCGGCGCCCATCAACAAAGCGGCGGCGCAATCGTGAGCGGAATGGCTGCGCAGTTCCTCCTCAGATTTCTGCTGGCGGTTGTCATTGCGGTCGTGGCGGGTTTTCTTTGGGTCCGGCTGTTGCCGTACATCTCCGACAAGCAGTTCTGGCAGGCCCTGACCTTTGCCGCCGTGCTGATGGTGTATTCGGTCACTCATGCGCTCGGAGGCAGCGACCTCGTCGCCGTCATGGTCTTCGGCGCGACGCTTACCAGTCTGCTGGACCCGCAGAATGCGCTGCAGGCGTTTGGGTTTGAAATCCTGGCGACAGGTCAGAGCGACCAGATCCATTCTTTCCATTCGGAGCTGGCGTTCCTTGTGCGCAGCTTCTTCTTCGTTCTGCTCGGCGCAATGATCCGCTTCAATGGGTTGAGGCAGCAGCTTCTCTCCAGCCTTGGCATTCTCGGCGTATTTATCGTCGCGCGCATCATTGCCGTGACCGCGAGCCGCATTGCGTGGCGAGGAACGTCTTTCCGTGAACGCGAACTCGCCATGCTGCTGATTCCGCGCGGCCTGATCACGGCCGTTCTCGCTCTGGAAGTTGTTCAGGCCATGCCAGTGGAACTTGCGTTTCTTCCCTCGCTGACGTTTGCGCTCATCCTGTTCACGAACGTCCTGGTCCTTGTTGCTTCCATCCGAGCCGCTCCGCTCGCTGTTGAGGCGTCAGAGCAGTCAGTGGATGACGCGCCCGTCCGCCTGGCCACACCTGGAAGTGCCGAAAAGCCCTAACGTTTCACTGTGCTGCTGGAGCGATCGGAAGAGGACGCGAGTGCTTGATCAGTTGACTGCCGCACGATCAGACGGCACTCCATTGTCGCTGTGCGGTCCTGCGACGATCTGCCCTGAATGCGCTCGATCAAAAACTGCGCGGCTTCACGGCCCTGCTGCGCGATGGGCTGCTCGACGGTTGTGAGCGGCGGCGTGGTGAACGCAGCGAGGGGAATATTGTCGAAGCCGGCAATCGCTATATCTCCGGGAATGTTAAGCCCGAGCGTATGTGCCGCATGGATCGCGCCAATGGCGGCAAAGTCGTTGCGCGCGAAGACGGCCGTGGGGGGCCGGTGCAGTTTGGCAAGCTGCAACATGCCTCGATAACCGTCCTCCTGCGTTGCGTAAGCTGGGCCATCGACGGGACCCACCGTGTACTCCCGACGGGGCTCTATCTTCGCTTCCTTGAGGGCCGCCAGATAACCCTGATAACGGCGCAGAAGCCTGCCGTCTTCGGCGGCGATGCCGATGAAGCCGATGCGCTTGTGTCCCAACTTGATGAGGTGGGTGACGGCGTCGAACGCTCCCTGGTAGTGGTTCGCGGTCACGGAGTCAATGCCGCGAAAGCGGACCGGCCTGCCGATTGTGACCAGCGGGATGCGCTGCCGTGCGACCTCATGCAGGGCCTTGTCGCCCATCGAGGTCCCGCGCGTCGCAACTACAAGTCCGTCGACGCGGTGATCGAGAAATGATTGCAGGCTGGCATTTTCCTGTTTGACCGAGCGGTTGCCGGTGGCGATGAAGGTGGCGTAGCCCTCGGCATCGAAGATCTCTTTCAGACCGTTTACCAGCTCAGTTGAGAAGGGATTTGCAATGTCGGGCAGAAGGACGCCGATGGCATTGAGTCTCCTGACCTTGAGTTGACGGGCGGGTATATTTGGCCTGTAGCTCAGTTTTGCCACGGCCCGCAGCACCCGCTCGCGGACCTTGTCGCTGACATAACCCGATTCATTGATAGCGCGCGACGCCGTCATGGTGGCCACGCCGGCCAGACGCGCGACATCTGCGAGCGTCGCGGGTCGAGTTGTCGAGGAGCTTTTTGTCATAAGACCTATTGCGTTGGAAATCTTATGATAACGATACCTTACGCGAAGGGTTCCGGGACCGAACCTGGAGGCGCTGCCAACGGCACGGCGTCAACTGAAGAGGATGCCGCCGTTGATATCGACGCAGGCGCCGTTCACGAACGCTGCGCCATTGCCCGCGAGAAATGCGACCAGAGTCGCAACTTCCTCTGCTTTGCCTTCACGGCCAAGCGGAGTCATGCCGGCGACGCGCTGCCGTACCTCGGGTTTGGTGAAGTCGTCATGAAACTTCGTCGCGATCATTCCGGGGCACACTGCATTCACGCGGATGCGGCGGGAGCCGAGCTCCTTCGCAAGACCGCGCGTCATCGACATCAGCGCGCCCTTCGACGCGCCGTATGCGATGCTTCCCGGCCCTCCGCCATCGCGTCCTGCCTGCGAGGAGACGTTCACAATCGCGCCCCCATCGGCCATCCGGGGCAGAGCAGCCTGCGTGGCCGCGAAGACCGAGCGCACGTTGAGATTCAATACGTGGTTCCAGAACTCGTCGTCCATCTCTTCCATCTTCCTGCGCGCAACCAGGCCGCCGACGACATTCACCAGGACTGCGATGGGTTTGCCGGCTGTCTGAGCAGCAGAGGCAACGAAGGCCCGCACGGCGACGGTATCGAGTGCATCGACCTTTTGCGTGATGACTTTTTGTCCATAAGCCTCAATCGCATCAACGACCCGGCCGGGCTGCGACTGGTGGTAGCTCAGTGCGACCTGCGCTCCTAGCGATGCCAACTCAATCGCAATAGCTGCGCCAATATCGCGGCCTCCGCCGAAGACGACCGCGAGTTGATTGTTGAAATTCGCTTCTGACATTGTGATTGTTCTCCTTAGGTAGTCTCTGCTTTGCCGAGATCGAGCCGTTGAATATTTCCTGCGAGGGCGAAGAGAAGCAGCGCTCCAATCGGCGCAAGCAGCCCTGCCACCGTCAGCACGAAGCCATAGCCGAAGTGCGTGACGAGCCATCCGGTGCAGAGGTTGAAGAAGAGACTGCTGATACCGGCCGCCGTACCTCCCAGACCCGCGACCGTGCCCACGGCGGAGTTCGCAAAGAAGTCGCTAGGCAGCGTTTGCACGTTGGATATCCACATCTGAAAACCGAAGAGCACGATCGAGATGCAGATCAGCGCGGCGTATGTACCCTTCACATGCGCGGCCAGAATCCCGAAGGGCATCAGCGCGGCGGCTGCGCCAACAACGAGCTTTCGCGCCGCATTCACACTGCGGCCCCGCGCAATCAAACGCCCGGCGAGCCAGCCGCCGAAGAGGGAGCCAATCGCAGCGCACAGATACGGCATCCACTGAAATGCGCCGATGTCCCTCAGTGAGAGATGGTGAACATCCTTCAGATATTCAGGCAGCCAGAGAATGTAAAGCCACCAGATCGGATCGACGACCAGCCGCGCAAGCAGGATGCTCCACGTCTGCCTGCACGAGAGCAGGACGCGCAGCGAAGGCGAAGGCTCTGCGCTCTGCGCCGGCTGCCCTTCATCAATGTATTGCCGCTCCTGCGGGCTGACGCGAGGGTGCGACTCCAGCGGGTGATAGAGGGCGAGCCACGCGGCAAGCCAGACAAAGCCAGCGATCCCTACGACGAAGAACGTCTTCCGCCATCCCAGCAGAGGATCGAGAAACGCCGCCACCAGCAGGGGTGCGATGACGCCTCCCATCGAGGCCCCGCCATTGAAGACCGCCATCCCCAACGCGCGCTCGCGCTGCGGAAACCATTCGGCGATCACCTTTGCGGCCCCGGGCCAGTTGCCCGCCTCTCCCAGGCCCAGAAAGAACGAGGCTGCCGCAAAGCTGGTTGCGCCTGCTATGGCAGAATGCGCCATCGCAGCAACGCACCAGACCACCACCGAAAGAGTAAAGCCGATCCGCGCTCCATAGCGGTCGTAGATGCGGCCCGAGACGCTTTGACTGATCGTGTAGGCCAGCAGGAGTGCCGCTCCCACCCAGCCGTACTGCGTCCGCGAGATGCCAAGCTGCGGGCCGAAGTGCGTAAAGAGCAGGCCAACGCTGCTGCGGTCCACATAGTTGATGCATGTAATGATGAAGATGAGCGCGAGGATGTACCAGCGCAGTCCATGAATAAAGGAACGGTCCAGAGAAGAGAGACGATTGCGTCGTTTTTCCGTGCTCTCTCGCAACTGACTCGGTGAGTGAATGGCCGTCTCCTTCATAAGCTTCTGCAAATCCGGTTGAATGTTCTGCGCTCGATGGTGTACTGTTGCTGCGTATGCTAACGATAACATATTTATTTGGGAAGAGGGTAAAGGCCGGAGTTGCGGTCAAAGCAGGCCTGATCGCCTTCCTTCTCGCACTGTCCCTTCACCTCGCCGCACAG
>Ga0207657_10008858_pt1 | contig 10177 bp, 9 predicted proteins | sample KBSC33metaG_FD_184316 | JGI IMG/M metagenome (GOLD analysis project Ga0207657, IMG submission 184316) | Corn rhizosphere microbial communities from Kellogg Biological Station, Michigan, USA - KBS C3-3 metaG (SPAdes) (version 2) | ecosystem: Host-associated > Plants > Roots > Rhizosphere > Soil ... | reverse complement strand
GGCCGCCATCTGGGGCGTCCTGGTAATCACTCCGCTTTATTTCATGTTTAACCTGATCGGCCGCAACGATCCCCCGGCCATCACGCACCCGGCATTCTTCTACGGCTTCGTAGGGGCTGGGTTGGCCTGGCAGTTCGCCTTTTTCATCATCGCGACCGATCCGGCGCGCTACCGGCCGCTGATGATCGTTTCCGTGTTCGAAAAATTCAGCTACGGGATTGCCGTGGTGCTTCTGGTGATCCAACACCGCACGCGTGCGTCGGACCTGGTCTTCGGCGGGGTGGATCTGCTGCTGGGTATCCTGTTCATGATTGCTTTCTTCAACACGCCGCGTCGTCTCGCCTGACGGTCAGGCAATTTCTCGGCTAGTGGCTCAATTTCGGTTCGTGATGAAGTTGCTGCCGTAGCGTTTCGACGATCAGGCCGATCAAGCCATAGGTGGCAGCATTCGCAAGCAGGGACCAGTACAACCCGAGGGCAAAGTGGAAATGAATACTCGCAAACACAACCGGGCAGGTTATTTCCACGAGACTTAGAATCGGATCGCCGGAAGTCATCGCTGGAGGTGCGCTGGCGAAGGCGTAGAAGGCCCAACTGGCCGCAACCAGAAAGCCCACACCCGCCCACAATGCAATACGGTATTTCATGGTTAAACCCCCGGCCATTTCTGTCTCAATAGTCTCACCGATTCCTGCAAACTCCAAACATGACTGACCGCTGGCCTATAATCGTACGGCTCACAGCGTGGTGAGCTCTCACGAAAGAAGACATGCAATCCACTCACAGCCGCGAGTCCGGCAACTGGTTGACCAGTGTGCTTACCGATGTGCACTTCTGGGTGCCGGTGGCGGTCCTGATCGGCGGACTGCTGCTGCTGGAATACATCCACTGAACCACCGAACCGAGGATTAACGGAAGATGCAATCGGTCGTGACACCCGGGAACGAGTTGAAAGCAGATAAGGTCTCACGCGCGCGGAAGCTGCAGGTGCTGGGAATCCTTTCCGGCTTCACCGCGGGTGCATGGCTGGGCGCCGCGGAAGCGCCGACCAAGCTGGTTTCCGTAGGCGTGTCACCGCTGGTAATTTCGCTCATCATGGTGACCGGCGTTTTTCTGGCGCGCTGGAGCCTGCCGGCTTTGATCCTGGGCACGTCGTCCGTCCGCGCCGACCTTCGGCGCGCGCCTCACCTGATCATCTGGGCCTTGCTGGCAGGATGTCTCTGGGCGGTGGCCAACACCATGACCATCTTCGCCATCCGCGATATCGGGTTGAGCATCGCCTTCCCGCTGTGGAATTCCAACAGTCTGCTCGGAATACTCTGGGGTTTCATTTTCTTCAACGAGTTGCGCCAGGCCGGCTGGCGGCGGTGGACCGGCGTGCTGGGCGGAGCATTGGTCATGTGTGTCGGAGCGACCTTGCTGGCGATAGCGTCCTCGACTCAGGCGCCTGCCGCTCACTCCATGCGTGGCGTTTGGGCGGCGCTCGGCGCGGGCGTTCTCTGGGGAACGATGTATATTCCCTATCGCAAAGCCTATCTGTCCGGGATGAACCCGCTCTCCTTTGTGACCTTCTTCACTTTCGGAGAACTGGGAATGATGGCCGCTCTGGCCATCGGATATCTGGGCCTGGCCCCCCTCTGGCATGAGCTGGTCAGTGCGCGCGACGTGCTTTTCTGGCTGATGTTGGGCGGCTTCATCTGGGTGATTGGCGACGTCTTTCAGCAGTACGCCGCGAAGTATGTGGGCATCAGTCGCGGCATTCCACTGTCGAACTCCAATCAGCTATGGGGATTGCTGTGGGGGATTTTTGTTTTTGGCGAGTTGCGCGGCAGCGGGACTTCCACCTACATGCAAGTGATCGGGGGTTCGCTGCTGATGATGCTGGGAGTGGGAGCCATTGCATTTTCCTCCGCCGCCGGCCAGGAGCAGGCGAAGTGGCAGGAAGCCTCGCGGCGCGAATCGCGCCGCTACCGCATCGCGGAAGATTACGTGGAGGCCCGCATGCAGGGTAGGCAGACTGCCGGAGAAATCAGACCGCCGCGTACAGTGTGGGATTGGCTGCTGGTGGCCGTCGCCAGCGGCGTATTCGTGTTTTTCGCGACCCTGGCTCGCGCTCCGCGGATGTCTTTTCATTGGGCTCCGGCGCTACTTTTGATCGCTGCGACATTGGCCCTGCTGGTGGTTTGTGGCGTTACACTGTGGCGCACCACCCGTTTCAACTGAATCCATCGTGAATGAATCGTCCAAGGTTGACCTGGTCGGCGTCGGATTGAATGCCACCGATACGTTGATTCGCCTGCCGCACTATCCCGAGCTGGGATCGAAAGTCGAATTTCGTTCGGCCGATGTCCTGCCCGGCGGCCAAGTCGCGACCGCAGTCGCAGCCTGCCAGCAATGGGGCCTGCGCACCCGCTACGTCGGCAAGATCGGCGACGACAACGCGGCGGCGATTCATCGCGCCGAGTTCGAGCGGCTGGGCGTGGAGACTCACCTCCTCACCGCACCGGGTTGCGCCAGCCAGCAAGCGGTCATCCTGGTGGATGACGCCGGCGAGCGAACTGTCCTCTGGAAGCGCGACAACCGGTTGACTCTGCTCCCCGAAGAGTTGCGGCGCGAATGGATCACCAATGCCCGCGCGCTTCACCTTGACGGACATGACACTGCCGCCGCAGTAACGGCCGCAGGCTGGGCCCGGGACGCGGGCATCCCGGTGATCGCTGACCTCGACGATCTCTACCCGGGCGTGGAAGAGTTGTTAGGAAAAATCGACTACCTGATAACCAGCCGCGACATTCCGGGACGGCTTACGAGCGAATCGGACTTGCGCAAGTCTCTGCCCGCGGTTCGCAGCCGCTACGGCTGCCGCCTCACCGCCGCTACTCTGGGCCACGAAGGCGTCCTGGCCTGGGATGGCTCCTTGTTCCACTATGCACCCGCCTTTCGCGTGCACCCTCTGGACACGACCGGTGCGGGCGACATTTTCCACGCCGGATTTATCTGTGGCCTTCTGCAAGATTGGCCGCTGCCCCGCCAGCTCGACTTCGCCTGCGCCGCGGCCGCTCTGAACTGCACCGCCGCCGGCGCCCGCGGCGGCATCCAGTCGGTGGAAAATATCGAGAGGCTGATCACGACAGGCCCGCGACACCCTTCCGCCTTCGATCTATCAAAATAATCCGGCAGCAGATTCAAATCCGTTGTCATCCCGAGCGATCCCGCACCTTCGCTTGCGAAGGAGCGGGTGAGTCGAAGGACCCCTACCCCCGGAACGCGCTTTCCACGTTCAATCCCCGAATGCAAGCAGCAATTCTAAGCGTATGGGTCCTTCGACTCCGCCCGTGCGTTCGCAAACGAACGCGCGGACTTCGCTCAGGATGACTCGGTTAAATTCACCGCAAGGCCGCAAACAAAGCTTCCTTCCAGCGCCGGGTGTCGATCGTCCAGCAGACTTTGGTCTTCCTTCCTTGCCGCATCGCGTCGGCCCAGACCGTCCGGTTCCGTTCGTCGGCTGCCACGTTGAGGCGATCTACAACCGTCATCCCTCGCGTCAACTCGCTTTGTGTCTCGACCTCAAAGTAGTGCTCGCTCCACTGAGTTCCGATGGTGGGATCAAGCGCGATGCTCATCGCCACCGGATCCGGCAGCGAGATGCCGTCTTCCCCCGTCTGTTCTTTGTAGGCTTCACGGGCACGGCTGTTGCACTCGATGGCAAAGCGGGCAAGCTGGTTGTTGAATCCCAGAATGTTTGCGATGTCGGCTTCATCGAGGACGGCGTCACCGCGGCAAGTCTGCCAACCGACGAGTTCCACCGGAAGACCACTGAGCATGACAATCCGGGCGGCCTCGGGATCGACCCAGATGTTGTACTCGGCCGCCGGGGTTACGTTGCCCTCACAGCAAGGCGCGCCGCCCATGATCACGCAGCGTCCCATTTGCGCCGCCAGAGTGGGGTTCCGGGTCACGGCAAGGGCAAGATTGGTGAGCGGGCCCAGAGTGACCACGACGATTCCGGGATTGGCCGCGATGGCTTCGATGATGGCATCCACGGCGTGCAACTTTCCCGCCGACCGGCGCGGCGCCGGATAACCCTGATCGCCCAGTCCATCGAGGCCATGAAACCAGGTCGCACTCTCATGCGCGCGCCGCAACGGCTTCTCCGCGCCAGTAAAAACAGGAACGCTTGCCCCACAGAGTTCCACGGTGTAGAGCGCATTGCGCGTGGCCTGTTGTACTTCCACATTTCCGGCCACGGTCGTAAGCGCTACCACCCGCACTTCGGGAGCGCGCAGCGCCATGATGAGGGCGACGGCATCGTCGGAGGCTACGTCGGTATCGATAAGAAAGGTTCGCGGCATCCGCGTAGGATAACAGGCGGTTCTCTGCCCGTTCCTTCCGTTGAAGGGGGCCACTTAGATTGACTAGTTATCTCACTAGTCACCATGATCGCCGCCACTGCCCGCATTGACCACCGGACCATCGCACCGACCATGAAAGAGACTTCAGGCAGCTGGGCGTGCAGGTCCTCGACCCGTTCAGGACCCCGCGCTAGCGGTCTGCCCCATGGCACTCCCGGTCGCGGTACACTGTTGCCCTCGCCATGCCGACTTTAGCCGCGGTCGATATCGGATCGAACTCCGTCCGTCTGAAGATTTCCCGCCTTTCCGGCGGGCGTCTGGTCGAGATTCACGAGGATCGCCAGGTCACGCGCCTGGGCGACAGTGTTTTCCGGAACGGTTTTCTTTCACCCGAGGCCATCGACGATACCGTCAAAGCGCTGCGGCGCTTCCATCGCGCGGTGCAGCACGAAGGCACGGACACGGTACGCGTGGTGGCCACCAGCGCGGTGCGCGACGCGCGCAATTCGCGCGCCTTCCTGGAGTGGGTACGTTCGGCAACCGGGTGGAAAGTTGAAATCATTTCCGGACTGGAAGAGGCGCGGCTGATTCACCTCGGCCTGGTCTCAAGCCTGCGGGTCAGTGCCGCGGCCACGCTGATGGTCGATCTGGGCGGTGGAAGCTGTGAGCTGACCATTTCCAGCCAGGGTCATATCCGCGACACGGTCAGCCTGCCCCTGGGCGCGGTACGCCTGACCAATGAGTTTCTGGCCCACGATCCGCCCCGCAAATCGGAACTGCGCCGGTTGCGGGGATTTGTGGAAAGAGAAATTGGGCGCATCGCCGACCGGATTACCCGTTCCCGGCCCAAGACCGTGATCGCGACTTCGGGCACGGCCGCTTCCCTGGCTGCGGTCTGTCACGGTTTGTACAAGACCAAGGGTTCGCGCGCCGCCGCGGTTTCGCGCACCCAGATGCGGCGGATCGCCAAGATGCTGGCACGCCTTCCCATGGCGGAACGCAAGAAACTTTCCGGGGTCGGGCCCCGGCGGGCTGAGATCGTGGTCGCCGGCGCAGTCGTCTATGCTGAACTTCTTGAACGCTGCCAGTTGGCGGGCTTCCGCTACTCTCCACTGGGACTGCGCGACGGACAGCTGGCACAAATGGCTGCGGACTACGATCGCAGCACCCGTTCCGGAAAGCACATCGAATCGGAGCGCTGGGATTCCATCCGCGCCGCCGTCGCCCATTACCGCGTGGACATGGACCATGCGCTGCAAGTGCGCGAATTCGCCATGCACTTATTCAAAACCTTGAAAGCGCTGCACCGGCTCCCCGCCGAGTACGCGGAATGGTTGTCGGCGGCGGCGATGCTGTATGAAGTCGGCGACTATGTCAATCGCAACGGGCGGCACCGCCACGCCTACTACATCATCGCCCACTCGGAAATCCTGGGATACACGCCGGAGCAGAGACGGATCATCGCAGCCACGGCGCGCTATCTGGGCAAATCGCGCCCCTCGGCCGGGGATTCAGCCATAAAAGTCCTGCCGCCGGCTGACCGGGAATTTGTGCGCAAAGCGTCGCTGCTGCTTCGGCTGGCGCGCGCCCTCAATCTGGGACGCAGCGGCGCGGTGCGCGCCACCGATGTGCGGATAAGCCCGGGCGCAGTCAAGCTGACCCTTCGCGCCAAGCCGCGCGCCAGCGTGGACCTGGAGCTGTGGGCCGTAGAAAAGGAAAAAGCCTATTTTCGCGAAGTTTTCGGGCGCGAGGTTTCCGCCGCCGCGGCATAGAGGGTGCGTAGAATCTTGGGCGTGAGGCACCAGGTCAGCGAGGCCGAGTTACGGCTCATCTCCGCCCGCGCCACCGCGCCTTTCTTGAGGTCGATGGCCGCTTCACAGCCGCTTTCGCTGATCGCCCGCCCCAGAAATTCGCTGAGGGTCGGGTTGTGGCCCACCACCATGATGGCGTCGTGCCGGATGTACTTGTCGAGCATCTTGCGGAAGTCCGCGAACGAGGCGGTGGGGCGCAATGCGTCCTCCAACTGCAGCTTGCCTTCGTAACCCATTTCATTGCCCACCAGTGAAGCGGTCTGCGCGGCCCGCTTCAGGGGACTCGAAATAATGACATCCACCTGCACGTCCAACGCCGCCAGGGCGCGGCCCACGTAACCGCATTGCTCGACGCCGGTTTCATCCAGGGCGCGTTTTTCATCCTTCTTGGGATTGCTTACCGGTTCACCAGCGCTGGCGTGGCGCAGAAAATAGAGAATCATCGTGATTTACCGTCCCTTCACCGTGGCCAAGCGGCGTCCCTTTGGCGGCGCCGGCGCCGGCATGGCCTCCACCGCCTGTTTGCCTTCCGCCAGTCCCAGCAGGAAGTCCTGCGCGCTGAAGGCGACTGCTTCTGACGGTGGCTTACGTTTGCCCTCGGCCTGCCAGGTGCGCACATAGGCGCCATCCTTCCGCAGCACACGCGACTTTACATTGTCCACCAGGTAGGCATCCAGGATTTCATGGCGCACGCGCTCGCGTCCCAGCGCGTCTTTCAGCGGGAACATGACCTCCACGCGCTCGTAGAGATTGCGCGGCATCCAGTCGGCGCTGCTGAGATAGACCTCTTCCTGGCCCCCGTTGGCGAAGTGGTAAATACGGCTGTGCTCCAGAAAGCGTCCCACGATACTTCGCACCCGGATGCGGTCGCTCACCCCGCGAACGCCGGGCCGCAGAGCGCACATGCCGCGCACGATCAGATCAATTTCCACACCCGCCTGCGAAGCCCGGTACAACGCCATGATGATGTTCTTGTCCAGCAGGGCGTTCATCTTGGCGATGATGCGGGCGGGACGTCCGTGACGCGCATGCTCAGCCTCGCGCTCGATCAAACCCAGGCAGCGTTCCGCCAGGTCCAGCGGAGCCACCAGCAAGGGCCCGTAGTTGGCGTGCTCGGCGTAGGCGGTGAGAAAACTGAAAACATCGTGTACCGCCCCCGTGATTTCCGGATCGGCGGTCAGCAGGCTCAGATCGGTGTACACCCGCGCGGTACTGGCGTTGTAGTTACCCGTACCCAGGTGGGCGTAGCGCCGCGTCACCCCATCCGAGTCGCGCCGTACCAGTAATGACAGCTTGCAGTGCGTCTTCAGTCCCACCAGGCCATGGAAGACCTGCACTCCGGCATCTTCGAGATCGCGGGCCCAGCGGATATTAGTGTCTTCGTCGAAGCGTGCTTTGAGCTCCACCACGGCGGTGACTTCCTTTTTTTCCGCCGCCGAAATCAAGGCCGGCACGATCAGCGAATGCTCGTTCGTCCGGTAGAGCGTTTGCTTGATCGAAAGCACCCTGGGGTCCTGCGCCGCGGCCTCAATGAACGAGACCACCGCATCGTAGGAGTCGAAGGGATGGTGCAGCAGAACGTCGTGGCGTCGCAGTTCCTCGAACAGGTCCTTTGATTTGGAGGTCAACCGCAATTCGCGCGGAGAAAAGGGCTTGTACTTGAGGTCAGGATGCGCCGTCTGTTCGTAAATGTTAAACAACCGCGACAGATTCACCGGGCCGTGGACGGAGAAGACCTGCCAGGGCTCCAGCTCAAAGTTGATGCGCAGGCGTTCGATGATTTCCGGATCGGCGTCCGCCTCGATTTCCAGCCGCACCGCATCGCCCTTGCGCCGGTTATGCAGCTCGGTGCGTACCGATTCCAGCAGGTTGCGCGATTCCTCTTCCGCCAGATAGAGGTTGCTGTTGCGGGTGACCCGGAACGCGGCCGAGGAAACAATATCGTAGCCGTGGTACATGCGCGAGGCATGGAACGCCACCAGATCGGCGAGAAAAATAAAGTCGTCGGTCCCGTCCGAGGGCAGCCGCACCAGGCGCGGCAAAGCTCGCGGCACCGTGACCACGCCGGTATAGGTCAGGGCAGAGCGGCGGCGGCGGCGCAGCAGAAAAGCCACGCACAGCGCCTTGTTGATCACTCGCGGAAAGGGGTGCGCCGGGTCCACCGTGACCGGTGTGAGCAGCAGGTCGAGCTCCTTCTCGCAGTATTCTTCGATGAAGGCGCGAGCGCGTGATTCCAGTTCGTGCAGGCCAAGAACGCGGATGCCATGGTCAGCCAGCGCCGGGCGCAGCTTCTCGTTCCAACAGTGGTACTGATCGTCCACGAACTCGTGGGTGTCGCGCGAAACCACGTCGCGCTCTTCCAGAAGAGTGAGGCCGTCAGGTCCGGCCTCGGTGTATCCGTCTTCAATCTGCTGCACCAGCCCGGCCACGCGTACTTCGAAGAACTCATCCAGGTTGCTGGCTGAGATGGAAAGAAATTTCAGACGCTCCAGCAGGGGATTCTTGTGGTCCTGCGCTTCTTCGAGGACGCGGCGGTTGAATGCCAGCCAGGAAGCTTCCCGGTTGATGTAGTTGGCCGGATTGTCCAGCGCGAGGCGAGCCATGATTCCGCAGAAACAACAATCCTTCAGGAGACCGCCTGGTCCCGGACGATTCCGGCTCAGGTCTGGACCGAAGAGGCCGGGGATCCACCGATGTCGCCGCCCCCAGCTTGCGCTTGATCGAAATAAGTATAGAACAGCCGCGGGCTGCCCGGGCTTCAGTGCCCGCTTCAGACCCGTGAGATTCGATCCTTAAGAATATGGGGACGAGCTTCCCAGCCCGTCCCCCGGTGGTGGCGTTCTATTCTCAGACTCCGGACAATGGCTACTGCACCATCTTGATGGCGCCTTTCACCTTTTGCGCTACGTTCTCCGGCAGGGGCGCGTAGGTAAGATCAGCTGTCATTTTCTGGCCATCATCCACCATCCAGGTCAGGAAATTAGCCAGGATTTTTCCCTTGGCCGCGTCCTTGGACTTTTCCGGAATCAGCAGCCAGGTGAAACTGGAGATGGGATACGCGTCCTTGCCGGGCGCGTTGGTGATGGATACACGGAAGTCGGCCGGCATGCTCTTGGCCGACGCCGCGGCAGCGGTGACGCTTTCGAGCGAAGCCTTGATGAACGTCCCCGCGGCATTTCTCACCAGTCCGTAATCGATCTTGTTCTGCACCGCATAGATCAGTTCGATGTAGCCAATCCCACCCTGCATCTGGCGGATCATTCCGGCCACACCCTCGTTGCCTTTTCCTCCCAGTCCTACCGGCCACTTTACCGAAGTTCCCTTTCCCGGCCCGTTGGCCCAGTCGGAGCTTACCTTGGAGAGGTAGTCGGTAAAAATATAGGTGGTGCCGCTGCCGTCGGAGCGATGAACCACGATGATGGTCTGATTGGGAAGGTTGACGCCCGGGTTCGCTTTGGCAATGGCGGGATCATTCCAACGGGTAATCTTACCCAGGAAAATTCCGGCCAGCGCTTCCGGAGTGAACTTCAATTCCGTGTTCACGCCGGGAATGTTGTAAGCGGGAACCACCGCGCCCAGCACGGTGGGAATGTGCAGGATCTTGGTCTTGGCCTCGGCCAGTTGCTGGTCGGTCATAGGGCCGTCGCTCGCGCCAAAGTCCACAGTCTGGGCCAGCACTTGACGAATGCCGCCGCCGCTTCCGATCGACTGATAGTTGAATTGGATGTCCGGATGGGCCTTGTGGTATTCGCTGAACCACTTCTGGTACATCGGATTCGGGAAGGTAGCGCCGGCCCCATTCAAAGTCGTCTGACCGAAAGCGGGCACAGCCAGAACAACACAGAGAAGCGCAATGCGGCGTATCACTCGATGTTCCTCCTTATTAGTTAATGGGGCAGTTTTACGCCGTGAATGTTACAGGACTGTTACAAGGCAATGAATTTCCGATGAACCCGGTCTGTGGGTGGTGCCCCGTCCTCGCCGTTCCGCACTTTGGAACGACAGGGCGGGGAG
>Ga0207657_10008857_pt1 | contig 10178 bp, 7 predicted proteins | sample KBSC33metaG_FD_184316 | JGI IMG/M metagenome (GOLD analysis project Ga0207657, IMG submission 184316) | Corn rhizosphere microbial communities from Kellogg Biological Station, Michigan, USA - KBS C3-3 metaG (SPAdes) (version 2) | ecosystem: Host-associated > Plants > Roots > Rhizosphere > Soil ... | reverse complement strand
GTCGCGGTCGACCGCCTCACGCTCGACGTGAACGAGGGCGAGTTCCTGATCCTGGTCGGCCCGTCCGGGTGCGGGAAGACGACGGCGCTGCGCATGGTCGCCGGGCTCGAGCAGGTGACGAGCGGCGAGATCGCAATCGACGGCCGCGTCGTCAACGACGTCGTCCCGACCGAGCGCGACATCGCGATGGTCTTCCAGAACTACGCCCTGTACCCGCACATGAGCGTGTTCGACAACATCGCGTTCCCGCTGCGCCAGCAGAAGGTGAAGAAGGCGGCGGTCCGCGAACGCGTGGCCGAGGCGGCGCGGCTCCTCAACATCGAGGAGCTCCTCGAGCGCAAGCCGCGCGAGCTCTCGGGCGGCCAGCGGCAGCGCGTCGCGATCGGCCGCGCGCTCGTCCGTCGGCCGAAGGCGTTCCTGATGGACGAGCCGCTCTCGAACCTCGATGCGAAGCTGCGCGTGCAGATGCGCGCCGAGCTGCTCGGCCTCCACCAGCGGCTCGGGATCACGACGATCTACGTGACGCACGACCAGACGGAGGCGATGACGCTCGGAGACCGCGTCGTCGTGATGCGGCACGGTGTCGTGCAGCAGGTGGATGCACCGGAGCGGCTGTACCGCAAGCCCGCGAACATGTTCGTGGCCGGCTTCATCGGCAGCCCGGCGATGAACTTCGTGCAGGGGACGCTCACCGACGGAAGCGTCGCCCTCGGGGAGCACCGCGTCGCGCTGCCGTCGGCCGACGGCCGCAGCGGCTCCGTGGTCGTCGGCGTCCGCCCCGAGGATGTCGTGATCGGCGACGCGGAGGCGTTCGATGCGTTGCCCGGGCAGATCGAGATCACGGAGCAGCTCGGGCCGGAGATGCTCGTGCACGTCGACGTTCCCGGACTGACCCTCGCCGCCGCCGACGGCGACGTGACGCACCCGGGCAGGCTCGTCGCGCGCGCACCGGGCACGTTCAAGGGAGCGCGCGGCGACCGCGTCCGCGTCGCGTTCAACACGGAGCACCTGCAGCTGTTCGATCCCGTGGGCGGCGACGCGCTGCTCTGACAGATCTCTATCCGGGAGGGTGGCGCCGCGCGTACATCTTCTTCTCTTCGCGCCCGTCCATGATCGCGCCCCAGACGTGCAGGCCGATCACGATCACCGCGACCACGACCGTGACGGCGACGACTAGGGCGAGAGCGACCATCGACCAGGCTCATTCCCGCGCGCCTCGAGTGCGCAAACAGCAACGATGACCGCGGTCACGAGGGCCGTCAGCGTGACCGTCGAGAGCCTGCCGGCGAGCGCGAACACGGCGAGCATGCCGAGCACGCCGGCGAGTTGCGCGTTCGCGACCGCTCCGACGAGGCGGAGCCGGAACGCGGCGTTGCCCGCGAAGTAGAGCGCGAGCCCGCCGCAGAGCGCGAGCCGTCCCGCGTCCGTGAGATCGACCGCGACATCGTGGATCGCGACCTTCATCCCGACCGCGAACACGATGATCCCCGCCACGATCGCGAGATGGATGTAGCTGTAGCTGTCGGCGGCGGCGAGGACGGTGTCGTCGTGCGTGCGCAGCCGCTCCTCGGCGACGTCCGCGAAACGGTCGAAGTAGATCCACCAGAGGCCGATCGTGGCGGCGAGCCCGAGCGCGGCGGTCGCGACGAGCCGCGCGTCGATCGTGTGCGCGTCGGCGGAGAGCCCGATCGCGACGATCGACTCACCGAGCGAGATGATGACGAACAGGCCGTAGCGCTCGGCGAAGTGTGCGACCGCCACCTGTTGCAGGCCGCGAAGCCGCTCGCGCGTCAGCCAGGCAGGCCCCGCATAGTCGATCAGCACCGCCGCCGTCCACGTCGCGACCTGCCAGCCCCGGCTCAGGAACGAGCCGACGAGGATCAGGGCCATGCCGATCGTCACCGTCGTCGCGAAGCCGCTGATCGCCGACCAGGAGGCGTTGCCGCGACGCGACGCAAGCGCGTAGAGGCCGAGGTGCAGGAAGCGAACGGCTGCATACGTCACTGCGAACAGCGTCGCTTTGCCCGAGAACGCCGACGGCAGCGCGAGCCCGGCGACGAACACGAGCAGCATCCCGAGGAGCAAGATCGCTCGCAGCGCACGTGACCGTTCGTCTTCGGCGTTCGCCGCCCAGACGAACGCCGACCACGCCCACCAGACCAGCGCGAGCACGATCAGCCCGTGCCCGAAGCCGGCCCAGGTCAGGTCGTTCGCGATCAGCGTGGTCACCTGCGTCACGGCGAAGACGAAGACGAGGTCCCAGAGCAGCTCGACCGGACTCGTGCGGCGTTCGTGCATCGTTCGATTATCGTCGTCGCATGGTCGAACGGCGCACGATCGTCTTCGGCGACCTCGAACACCCGGCGTACGAGGCGCGCGGCGCCGCCGACGGGCCGCACGTGGCGCTGATCGGCGGCGTACACGGCTGCGAGTACTCGTCGATCGCCGCGGTGACGCGCGTCATGAACGAGCTGGACACGGGAGAGCTCGCCGGCTCGATCACCGCCGTGCCGATCGTGAGCATGGAGTCGTTCCGGCAACGGTCGCCGTTCGTCGTCCCGGAGGACGGAAAGAACCTGAACCGCAGCTTCCCCGGCTCCCACGACGGCACCTACACCGACCGCCTCGCCCGCTCGATCTTCGAGCAGGTGATCGAGCCGGCCGACGTCCTGCTCGACCTGCACGGCGGCGACCTGGTCGAGGCGCTCGAGCCGTTCGCGATCTACGACGCGTCGCCGCACGAGGAGCGCGCGCAGGCGATCGCGCTCGCGTTCGGCCTGCCGTACGTCGTGCGCCAGGAGGTCGACGACCCCAGGCTCGGTGGCATGACCTCGACTGCCGCTGCCCAGGCCGGCATCCCTGCGGTGATCGCGGAGGCCGGCGGGTGCGGGCAGCTCGAGGAAGCAGCGACGTCGCTGCTCGTCGACGGCGTGCGCAACGTGCTGCGCCACCTCGAGATGCTCCCGGGCGAGCCGAGCCCGGCGCGCTCGCGGCTCGTCGGGAAGTTCGTCTGGCTCCGGGCGTCGCAGGACGCGTGGTGGCAGCCGGCCGTCGGGGCCGGCGACGAGATCGGCGAGGGTCAGCTCGTCGGGACGCTGCGCACCCTGTACGGCGACGTGATCGACGAGCTGCACGCGCCCCGGGACGGGGTCGTCCTGTTCCTGACGACGAGCCCGGCGGTAAGCGTCGACGGGCCGCTGCTCGGGCTCGGCGCCGAGCTCTCCGACTGAGCTCTCAGGTCGCGGGCCGAGCGTTGCGCTCGAACTTGTGCCAGCCCTGGTCGCCGCGCAGGTAGCGCCACGTTCCCTTGAGCCGCGCCCAGACGATGAACGGCCGGTAGACCAGCAGATCGAGCGGCCCGAGCACGATGAGGCGCACGAGGTCGCCGAGCGGGTACGCGCGCGAGGTCCGGTCCTCGAGCAGGACAGCCGCCGAGGTCATGAGGCCGTTCATCAGCGCGAGGGCCGCGAGTGTGAGCAGGGCCTGCTCGACGGCGAGCGCCTGCACCGCGACGCTCGCCGCGAGAGCGAGCAGCGCGAGCAGCTCGAAGACGGGCGCGATCACCTCCGACAACACGAAGAACGGCACGCCGACGAAGCCGACCGCGCCGTAGCGGCGCCGGAACATCATCCGCCGGTACGCGACGACGGTCTCGAGGATGACGCGCTGCCAGCGCTCGCGCTGCGCGATCAGCTTCTTCAGCGTGTCGGGCCCCTCGGTAACGCCGACCGTGTCGGCGAGCGAGACGATCTCGTACTCGCGGCCCTCGCGGCGGAAGTGCTCGTGCACGCGGAACGTGAGCTCGATGTCCTCGCACGTGAACGTGGTGGAGAAGCCGCCGATCTCCTCGATCACGTCGCTCCGCCAGATCTGGAACGCCCCGACAGCACAGAGCATCGTGTTCAGCCGCGTCCAGCCGAGGCGGTTGTTGAAGAACGAGCGCAGGTAGTCGCTGTGCTGGAACGCCAGGAACGGCCGGCTGTCGAGCTTGGCAGGCTCGCCGTCTGCTGCGAGCGCCTCCTCGGGCCGGCCGCTGATCGCGATGTGGCCCGTCACGCCGACGATCCGCTGCGGGTCGGAGAGCGCCAGCCGCATCCCGTTCAGGAGGCAGGAGCGCGAGAGGATCGTGTCGCCGTCGACGCCACACACGTAGCGGTAGCGCGCCAGGTTGAGGCCGCAGTTGAGCGAGTCGGCCTTCCCGCCGTTCACCTTGTCGATCACCACCAGCTTCGGGTGCGTACGGCTGCGGTAGAGGCCGCGGATCGGCCCCGATTCGTAGCGGCGGCGGTAGAAATGCTCGATCGGCTCGAGGTCGAACTCACGCTGAAGCACTTCGAGCGTGTCGTCGGTCGAGCCGTCGTTGACGACGATCACCTCGTACTCCGGATAGTCGATCTCCACGAACGAGCGTGTCGACAGCGCGACGATCGGCGACTCGTTGTAGACGGGGGCGATGATGCTGACGGGGATGGTGAGCGACGACGCACGGATCCGGTCGAGGCTCTCGAACACGCGGCGCCGGCGCCGCAGCCGTTCTTCGAGCATCGAGTACGCGATCATCGCTCCGTACGCGCCGTAGACGAGGACCACGTAGGCGAGGCACACGATCACCGTCCACTGCAGGAGGTCGCGGGCGACGGTCATCCGACGAGCTCCAGCGGCCGCGCCTCGCGGCGGAACGCGGACACGACCTCGCGTGCGCCGTCGCGCGCGAACCCGTCGACGTCCTGCAGCATCTCGGTCGCGGCTGCCAGGCCGCTGTCGCCGAGCAGGAACAGGCTCTCCTTCGCCGCCGCGCGCACCCACCAGCTCGTGTCGGCGAGCAGGGCGGCGACCTCGTCGGCGAGGTCTTCGGCACCGATCTCGCCGACCGCACGGGCCGCGTGCGAGCGCACGAAGAACACCTCGTCGCTGAGGAGAGCGCCGAGCACGTGCTGGACATCAGCGGCACGCGTCGCGCCGAGGAGGCGCGCGGCAGCGGAACGGACGGTTCCCGACGGGTCGCTCGAGCAGCGGACGGCAGCCGCTTTCACGCCCGGCTTGTCGGACGCGTCGCGGAGGAGCATCAGTGCCCAGTACCGGACTTCCGGCTCGGCGTGGTCGGCGAGGTCGATCAGGCGCGGAACGAGGCGCCGCGCGCGCGGGATCAACTCGGTCGCGGTCCGTGAGCGCGGGTGCGATCCTTCGACGAGGATCCGGAGCAGCAGCTCGTCCGCCGCCGGGGTCTCCTGCTCCGCCGCGATCGCGACGATCGCCGCCCGCACCTCGGGTTGCTCGGTGTCGAGCGCGGAGCGGAGCAGACTGAACGCGAACGTCGACCCGCCCCGCGTCAGCACGCGAAGCGCGTGCGACCGTCGCTGGCCGTCGCCGCCGGCCAGCCGGCGGAGGCGCGGACCATCACGCCCGACCAGCTCGTTGGCCGCTTCAGCGACTCCGGGCCGCCACTCTCCATCGGCCGTGCGCCACAGCCGGCGCCGCGACCAATGCGTGGGATCGTCGCCACCGGCCAGCAGCCCCGCGTCGCGCCGGCGCAGCCTGACGAGGCGGTCGTGCGCGAGCCGCGAGCCGACGACCCGGGCCGCGAGGGCGAGCCAGAGCACGAGCAGCACAACGGTCGTGCTGAGGATGAGCCAGGTGGGAACCATCTCGGGGGGAGAGCCTCGAGACGGTCATCGGCAGAACCGGCGCCGAGCTTGAAGCTAGCTGAGGTTCGGCTCGTCCTCGGCCGCCGCGCGGTGGATCGCGGGGGCCCGTTTCGTGCCGTTCGCGGAGCCGAGCGCTTCGCGCGTGTCGGTCCACTCGCCGACCGAGACGCGGTCGCGGCCCGACGCCTTCGAGAGGTAGAGACCGACATCGGCGAGCTGGATCAGCTCCTGCAGGGACGGAGCCGCCGTCGAATCGGTGATGCCGAAGCTCGCGGTGAAGCGCACCTGCCCGCCGTCGAGCGTGCGCGCAAGGCTCGCGCGGATCCGGTCCATGACCTCGACTGCCGCGGCTGCGTCTGCGTCGGGCAGCGCGATCAGGAACTCCTCGCCGCCCCAACGGGCGACGAAGTCGTCGTCGCGCAGTACCTGGCGAACGACGTGCGAGAAGAGGCGCAGCGAGCGGTCGCCTTCTTCGTGACCGTGCGTGTCGTTCAGGCGCTTGAAGTGGTCGAGGTCGGCCAGCGCGAGCGCGAACGGCCGGCCCTGGCGCATCAGGCCGCGCAGCTCCGTCTCGAGCGTGCGGCGGTTGATGAGCCCGGTCAGACCGTCGGTCTGCGCCTGCAGCTGTGTCTTCTCGAATGCGCGCACGGTGCCGATGCGAGCGCCCGATTGGGTCGCGAGCGTCGTCAGCTGCGCGACCTGTTCCTTGCTCGGCGGCGCGCCTTCAGGCCCGGTCGCGTGGAGAACCCCCAGCGACCTCCCCATGAAGCTGATCGGGACGCAGACCGCCGAGCACGGGCCGTTCTCGCGGTCGCGCAGCTTCGGGCACGCGTTCAACGACTCGCTGGTCTCGAACACGACAGGGTGACCGCGGCGCACCGCAACGCACGAGTACGGAGATTCGACCGGGCAGGAGGGCGCTCCGGCGTTCGGGTGGACGGCGGTCTGGTCGAGGTGAGCGCGGCTCGAATCGGAGAGCAGCAGCTCCATCGGCGTCTGCTCGTCGATCTCGGACATCGCGCGCCGGACGACGTCGTACGCGGATGCTTCGTCGTCGGCCATCTCGAGCGCCTCGACGAGCTGCGAGCCGAAGTTGTCGCGCTGCGCCTGCCGGGTCAACTCCTGCTCGAGGCGGACGCGCTCGGTGATGTCGCGTGAGTTCAGGACGATGCCGCGCACGTGCCGGTCGGTGCGCAGATCGGTCAGGTGCGCTTCCAGGTGGCGCCACTGGCCCGCTGCGTTGCGCATCCGGAACACGAGCTCCTTGATGTCGCCCTGCTGCGCCGCTCGGAACTGCTCGTGGTCGTCCTCGTGGATCACGCGCATGATGCCCTGCCCGGTGAGCTGCGAGTACGGCTGCCCGGTCAACCGCTCGACTGCGGCGCTCGCGTAGCGGCACGTGCCCCCGGAAAGGACGAGGACGAGGTCGGTCGACGCTGTGACGAGGCTGCGGAAGTGCGCAGTCTGGCGCCGCGTCGTCGCGATCAGCGCCCAGGCGAGCAACAGTGACACGAGCACGCCGGCCGCGCCGAGCGCGATCTGCAGCGTGATCGTGTCGGTCACGTTGCGATCCGTCTTCGCGGCGATCTCGCGCGCCGAGTTCAGCGACACGTTCGACGTGAGTGCCGAGAGGACTCGCAGGCGCAGGAGTTGGTCGCTCGTCTGGATGCGCTCACCTGCCGTCTCCTTCAGCGACGCGACCGGGCGGTGCGACAGCAGCGCGGTGCCGGTCGCGAGGAGATCGTGGATGAGCTTCCGCTGCTCGACGATCTCTGCGCGGATTCGCGGATCTGTCTCGCGCTGCAGGACGACCTCGTCGTCGTCGCCTTCGACCGCCGGGACCGTTCCGCCGTTCAAGAGCGTGTTGACGCTCTGGGTCAAGAGGATGCCCGTGCGCTCCGGGCTCGCGTCGGCTCCGGCGCGGACGAGCAGGATCTGTGTGACGTATCGCTCGGCGAGGGTGCGTTGACGGCCCGCGATCTCGACGACCGCGGCGCGGTTCTGCGACTTGCCGGTCGACCAGATCGAGACAGCTGTGCTCGCGGCCAGCACGAGCGCCGACGTGGCGACGATCGCGACGATGGCGGTGCGCCCGCGCCGCGCGAAGGGGCGGAACTCGCGTGCTGCGCGCGTCATCGCACGACCAGCGGCGCGTGCATGCCGCCCATGTAGTGGCCGTACATGTTGCACACGAGCGCATAGCGGCCGCGCTCGAGGGAGACGCGGAGCGTGTTCGTCTGGCCCCCCGGTGCGGGCTCGACCGATCCGACGATGTTCTTCTGGAGTGCGTCCTCGTCGAGGGTGATCCCGTCGGCACGCAGCGGCAGCCCGCGGTCCGCGCGCACGACGATGAACTCGTGCTCGTCCGGGCCGCGGTTCGTCACGTGGAAGACGACCGTCCCTGCCGTGAGGTATCCGTGCACGACGGAGATGTGGAAGTCGCGCTCGACGACGCGCACGACCGACGGGCTCTTCGGCGTTGCCTCGGCGCGCTGCGAGACGACCACAGCGGCGATGAGCGCGAGGCCGACGAGGACCGCGCAAACAGTGAGGGGCGCTCTCCGCACGGTCCGGATATCGGTCGGTCGTGGGCCGAGCTTGAGCGGTCCGGCACGAGGAGCGAGGCGGATTCTCCGCTCTTTCCGGTGCTCCTGGAGCGCGAGGCTGGGGCGTCAGGACCCCGGCGTAGACTGACCCTCCCGCGATGGCCCAGGCCGATTTCGTCCACCTGCACGTCCACTCCGAGTACTCGATTCTCGACGGGGCGTGCCGCATCTCCGACCTGGTCGCACGCGCGGCCGAGCTCGAGATGCCCTCCGTCAGCCTGACCGATCACGGCTCGATGGCGGGCGCGGTCCAGCTCTGGAAGGCAACCCGCGACACGGGCGTCAAGCCGGTCATCGGCTGCGAGGTCTACGTCGCGGACGACCGCAAGGCGAGCACGAAGGGCAACGCGCACCTGACGCTTCTCGCCGCCGACAACACCGGCTACGCGAACCTGATCCAGCTCTCGAGCCTCGGCTACCTGGAGGGCTACTACTACAAGCCGCGCGTCGACTGGGAGCTGCTCGAGCGCCATTCGAACGGCCTGATCGCGCTGTCCGGCTGCCTCTCGGGTCGCGTGTGCAAGGCGCTCGAGGAGAGTCGCCCTGCGGACGCCGAGGCCGAGCTCGACCGGCTCGCGCAGACGTTCGGCAAGGACAATGTCTACGTCGAGCTGCAGAACGCGCACCTCGACGTGCAGGCGCGCATCCTGCCGCAGCTCGCGTCGCTCGCCGGCAAGGTCGGCCTGCCGACGGTCGCGACGGGCGACGTCCACTACCTCCGCGACACCGACGCGCGCGCACACGAGGCGCTGCTCTGCATCCAGTCGGGCGACTCGCTGAAGAACCCCGATCACTGGCGCTTCGAGACCGACCATTTCTATTTCAAGACACCGGAGGAGATGGCGCTCGACTTCCCGGGTCACGAGGACGCGCTGCGCCGCACGCTCGAAGTCGCCGAGCGCTGCAACGTCGAGATCGAGCTCGGCCGGATCCTGCTGCCGCGCTTCGACGTGCCGGAGGGCCGCGACTCGTTCGACTACCTCGTCGAGCTCTGCGAGAAAGGCCTGCAGAGGCGGTACGGCCGGGTGACCACCGAGCTGACGGAGCGGCTGCAGTACGAGCTGAAGACGATCAAGGAGATGGGGTTCACGGACTACTTCCTGATCGTCTGGGACTTCATCCACTTCGCGAAGACGCACGGTGTGTCGGTCGGCCCGGGCCGCGGCTCGTCGGCCGGCTCGCTCGTCGCGTACACGCTGCAGATCACCGACATCGACCCGATCCGCTACGACCTGATGTTCGAGCGCTTCCTGAACCCGGGCCGCAAGTCGATGCCCGACATCGACATCGACTTCGCCGTGGAGGGCCGCGAGCGCGTCATCAACTACGTGCGCGAGAAGTACGGAACCGACCGCGTCGCGCAGATCATCACGTTCTCGACGATGGCCGCGCGCGCCGCTGTGCGCGACGCGGGCCGTGTGCTCGAAGTGCCGTACGGGGTCGTCGACAAGATCGCGAAGCTCATTCCCGAGGGACCGGGGCAGCTGCTCGCCGACGCGGGGGAGCTGCGGAAGCTCGTCGCCACCGACCCGGTCGCGAAGGAGATCCTGGAGCTCGCCGAGCCGCTCGAGGGCCTGACGCGGGCCGACTCGATCCACGCCGCGGGTGTCGTGATCGGTGCGGAGCCGCTGATCAACGTCGTCCCGTTGCAGCGGAAGGGCGCCGACCAGGAAGTCGTGACGCAGTTCTCGATGAAGGACATCGAGGCGCTCGGCCTCCTGAAGATGGACTTCCTCGGGCTGCGCAACCTCGACGTGATCGACAAGGCGTGCGCGCTGATCGGCAACCTCGACATCGCGACGATCCCGATGGACGACAAGAAGACCTACGCGATGCTCGCGAAGGGCGATGCGGTCGGCGTCTTCCAGTTCGAGTCGTCGGGCATGCGGGAGGCGCTACGGCAGGTGAAGCCGACGGTGTTCGAGGA